>Ga0210389_10002280_pt1 | contig 15202 bp, 10 predicted proteins | sample IncBWH28OmetaG_FD_160127 | JGI IMG/M metagenome (GOLD analysis project Ga0210389, IMG submission 160127) | Forest soil microbial communities from Barre Woods Harvard Forest LTER site, Petersham, Massachusetts, United States - Inc-BW-H-28-O ...
CGGTGTAATGGGATCTGCGCCGTAATAGGTGACCTTGCCGCCCGCATCCGAAGTTGTCGCGCCTAAGCTCTGCAATAGGGACTCGACATGTCCAGGCACGTCTATTGTGCTGTCCTGCAATGGATTCTCGTAATTGGCGAGTATGTTTTTCGCTAGTTTTTCTACCGCATCCACAGTCGATCTCCTTGTTATGATCGGTTATTCACAATCGCGTGTCTTAAAAGCTAGTTCAATATTCCATCAAGCCATTACGTTTCAAGTCGTGTCCTTCGTCTGGAGTTGTTACGAAGCTGCTCTTGCCGGCCCAAGCCGGACTGCGTTCTATCGCGCGTCCTCCGTGAAAACGGCCCCGATTACCAAATATCAGGACAAAACGCGGTGAGGTCGATGGACTATGCACCAACGATTGGCGGCGGTTGTTGTCGTGGATGACACAGTGGGCTCGAGCGGGGGGCCCAGGGGCGCGTGCATTGTGGAGAATCGGGGGAGGTCCGTTGTCTGACGACTGCTAGCGGACTAGTCGAGTGGATAGTGCCCTGCCGGCGGCGGGACGGCGCTTGTACCCCGTCAAGGCATGGCGCCGGGCCTACGCGACCAACTCGATCACGCCGGCGGCATAGGACTCATGGATCCGATGTAATAGATCTCACGCCCGGTCGGGTACCCGCCGCCATCGGTGGCGATGTGAACGTGGTCGTAGTGGTTGGCGGTTTCGTTTCCGTAGTCCGCCGTCCAGCTCCCCGCGGTGGGGCCCAGGTAGATCTTCTGGCGCCAGATCACATGGTTCACCCCCCACCGCTTCGAATTCGCCAACGCATACCCGGCGATTTGGTTGCCGAGTTCGATGCCCTCGGGGGTGTCGTGGTTCGGGATCATCACGTCGATCGCCAGCCCGTTGGGATGCCACGGCAAGGCATCCTGCCGGTACCCGTAGATGGTCTTGATCTGCGGAAACAGCACACTGATGGCACGTGCTGCCCAGATGGTCTTGACCTGTAGTTTTTCCTCCGACGCGACACCTGGAGGCAACGCGACCTGGAATTCCTGAGCGGCGACAGGCGCGTTCGCGGCCAACGACTCGGCCTCGGCGGGGCTGGCGGCGTGCACCGCGCTGGTCGGTGCGGATTTTGGGCTTGTCGGGGTTGCTGCCGGGGTCTCAACACGGCTTGGTGACGGCGTCGCTTGGGCGTAGAGCATCGCGGCAGACGCGACGAGCGAGGCCACGATTGCCGACCAACGGCCCCGGCCTGTGGCTACCCCGTCTTTGCCCACGAACAGCACTCTAGTGTCGTGTGCGACGCATGTGGCGATCTTCGCGATCTCGGATCGGCGCAACTGACCAACACCTCAGCCGTCACGGCGGCGGCGTGTCGGCGGCGCCCGGACTACCCGGTGCCGGCGGTGCGGGCACCATGACATCGCACGGCACCCGCACATGCCTGGAGATCCAGCATTGATCCGACGCCGGGCCGGGTGCGTCGACACCGGGTGGCGGTGGGGGGTCAGGGTCGGCGTAGGCCCGCCGTAAACGACGACCCAAACTTCTGAAATAGCGGTCTCCAGCCGTGATCGCCGCCAGGTTGGCGGCGCGTCAGCAAACAGAATCGGACTCGACTAGGTCGGTGCCGGAATCACCGTGTGTGGACACAGGTGGGCGGCCCGCCACGCTCAGCCGGTCGAGTTCCTTAGCCGCGAATCGCTCGACGAGAAGCGGAACGAACTCCCGCACTGGCCGGCCGTCGAATCGGGCGTGAGCGTCCCGCACCACCGCGGTCAGCGTGTCGGGTGGAATTGACGGATACTTCCTGGTCAGCCGATCGGCAACCTGGTCGATGATCGTCTGTTCGCTCGACTCGATCACCGCGAAAGGTTCCCATGCGTTCACATCGAAGTCAAACGCCGTTAACCGATCGGGGTCCAAGCATCGTGGGGTTTTCTGACTCTCGCCGGGTGATTTGCCTTCGTTGTTTTCGAACGACCGCCGATCGCGAGAATTATTGCAAGACAACTGGAGTCAGTATGCCGCGCTGCGTGGGCGACAGGTCGTCGGGGTTCAAATCCCGTCAGCCTGATCGGCCAGGCGGCCTGCCGGCGGCATCGGGGCCGACGACGCTTATGAGTGCGCGGTAGCGTCGTCCACGGCGGTCGGCCCACCAGAAAAGTTCGCAGAAACTCGTGACCGTAGGGGAGTGGTGGTTCTTACCGGGCGAGCGGTCACGGCGGCTCTATCGCGCTGTCCAGCAAACTGCTGACTCAGGAGCAGAGAGTCGCTGCGATACGTTTGGAAAACCCGAAAGCAAAGAGTCCGATGGACGTCCGCCAGACTCTGCGCGGACGCACCGCGCGCTCCGGAAGCGGCACCGGTAGGGTCGGGAAGGTGTGTGGAGCCACCGGTGAGGTGCGACTCGACGGCCGGGCGCCTGATCTGGCGGCGGTATCAGCGATGGCTGCCGTGCTGGCGCCACGAGGGCCGGATAGCGCAGGAACCTGGTCACAAGGCCGTGTTGCCCTAGGTCATCGTCGCCTCAAGATCATCGACCTGACCGAAGCAGGCGCGCAGCCGATGGTCGACTCCGATCTGGGCCTGACGGTTGTCTGGAACGGCTGCATCTACAACTACAAGGAACTAAGCCGCGAGCTCGAGGGATACGGTTACCGGTTTTTCTCCCACAGTGACACCGAGGTTCTGCTCAAGGCGTACCACCGTTGGGGCGACGACTTCGTCACCCACCTCAAGGGAATGTTCGCCTTCGCCGTCGTTGAAAGAGACAGCGGTCGGGTTTTGCTCGGCCGAGACCGGCTCGGCATCAAACCCCTGTACCTGACCGAGGACAGCCACCGGATCCGGTTCGCGTCGACGCTCCCGGCGCTGCTGGCGGGCGGCGGCGTGGATACCCGCATCGATCCGGTCGGACTGCACCATTACATGACCTTCCACTCCGTGGTCCCCGCGCCGCTGACCATCCTGCGCGGCGTGCGCAAGGTTCCGCCCGCGTCGCTCCTCGCCATCGAACCCGATGGCAAGCGCATTTTGACCACCTACTGGACACCCGACTTCAGCAGGCACGACGACCACTCCGACTGGTCCGAACGTGACTGGGAGGACGCCGTGCTCTCCTCCCTGCGGCTGGCGGTCGAACGCCGGCTCGTCGCCGATGTCCCAGTCGGCTGCCTGCTGTCCGGCGGCGTCGACTCCAGCCTGATCGTCGGCCTGCTCGCCGAGGCCGGCCAGCACGGGCTCGCGACCTTCTCCATCGGCTTCGAGTCGGCGGGTGGCGTCGAGGGTGACGAGTTCCGGTGGTCGGACATCGTGGCCAAGCGGTTCGGCACCGATCATCACCAGATCCGCATCGGAACGGACCGAATGCTGCCCGCGCTCGACGGGGCGATCGGCGCCATGAGCGAGCCCATGGTCAGCCACGACTGCGTCGCCTTCTACCTGCTCAGCCAAGAAGTGGCGAAGCACGTGAAGGTCGTGCAGTCGGGCCAGGGCGCCGACGAGGTGTTCGCCGGTTACCACTGGTACCCCCCGATGGGCGCGCCGAACGCTGCCAGCCTCGAGGGATCGGTCGCGGCGTACCGCGCCGCCTTCTTCGATCGCGACGCAGCCGGGGTCAACGACCTTGTGGGGCCGGGCCACCTCCCGCCGGGCGATCCCAGCCGGCAGTTCGTCACCGAGCATTTCGCGCGTGCCGGCGCCGAAACCGGCATCGACCGGGCGCTGCGGCTCGATACGACGGTCATGCTGGTCGAAGACCCGGTCAAGCGGGTGGACAACATGACCATGGCCTGGGGATTGGAGGGCCGGGTTCCGTTCCTCGACCACGAGTTGGTCGAGCTGGCGGCCAGCTGCCCCCCGGAGTTGAAGATCGCCCACGATGGCAAAGGCGTCCTCAAACAAGCTGCGCGACGGGTGATTCCGTCGGAAGTCATAGATCGACCCAAGGGTTACTTCCCGGTTCCCGCACTCACCCACCTCGAAGGGCCCTATCTCGATTTGGTTCGCGACGCCCTGTACGCGCCGATTGCCAAGGAGCGCGGGCTTTTCGACACCGACGCCGTCGATGCATTGCTGGCCGATCCCAACGGCCGGCTGACCCCACTGCGCGGCAATGAACTTTGGCAGATCGCCTTGCTCGAACTCTGGCTGCAACGTCATGGAGTGACGGGGCAGGCCACATGACGGTCATCGACCCGTCGGAGGACCATACCGAGGCCATCACCCTCGGCCTGCACGACGCGTCGCCACCCCACCTGGTGGATGTGATGGCCAAGGACGTGGTGCTCGAAATGGGCTGGGGCCGGCTCATCTTCGGCCAGACCTTCGCCGACGCGCACACGCTGGCTGAGACACTGCGGCAGGAAGTGCCCGGCCGGCGCGACATCTGCATCTACGCACGCGAGTCGCACGTGGTGGTCGCCGGCGCGCCGACGGAGCTCTTCATCGATCCCAGCCACACCTATCGACTGCGTTTCGCCGGCGACTCTGCGCAAGAGGACCTGACGCCGCTGCCGGTGGGCGTCACGGTGCGCACGCTGAGGGAGCCCGACGATGCCGACGCCATGAACCGCGTCTTCGTGCGTTGCGGCATGGTACCTGCGCCGGTCGCGACGATTTGGGACAATCACCTGGACCAGGAGGCGGTGACCTACCTGCTTGCCGTGCGTGAGGATGACGGTGTCGTGGTGGGCACCGTGACCGGCGTCGACCACGAAGTGCTCTTTTGCGATCCGGAGAAAGGTTCCAGCCTGTGGACCCTGGCGGTCGATCCTGCTGCGGCACTTCCGGGGATCGGTGAAGCCCTGACTCGGACGTTGGCCGCGCACTTCCGCGGGGTGGGCCGCGCGTACCTGGATCTATCTGTGGCGCATGATAATTCGGCTGCCATTGCCCTCTACGAAAAGCTGGGCTTCCGCCGCGTCCCGGTGCTGGCGATCAAGCGGAAGAACGCCATCAACGAGCCACTATTCACCCTGCCGCCAGAGACGATCGACGACCTCAATCCTTACGCGCGCATCATCGCCGACGAGGCGATGCGCCGCGGAATTCGGGTCGAGGTGCTCGACGCCGAAACCGGCGAGATACGACTCACCCACGGTGGCCGCAGCGTGATCACCCGCGAATCGTTGTCCGAGTACACCTCGGCGATCGCGATGTGCCGTTGCGACGACAAGCGTTTGACACGGCGCCTTGTATCGGAGGCGGGCATAACCGTGCCTCGTGCCCGCCTGGCCACCTTCGACGACGGTGACTACGCCTTCCTCCAGGAAATCGGGGAGGTCGTCGTCAAACCGACCCGCGGGGAGCAGGGCAAGGGCATCACCGTAGGCGTCACCGCCGAGGGGGGTCCCGACGAGCTTGCCGCCGCGGTGACTCGGGCGCGCGCGCAGCACCCGGAAGTGTTGATCGAGGAGCGGGTTACAGGCGACGACCTCAGATTGGTGGTGATCGATGGCCGGGTGGTCGCAGCCGCGCTGCGCATGCCCCCCGAGATCATCGGAACGGGCGACCACACAGTGCGGGACTTGATCGCGGCCGAGAGCCGGCGGCGGTCCGCGGCCACCGGCGGTGAGTCCCGCATCCCGATCGACGACCTGACCGAGGCCACGGTCGCTGAGGCCGGCTGGATGCTCGATGATGTGCTGCCCCAGGGAAGTCGCATTCGGGTTCGCCGCACCGCCAACCTGCATCAGGGCGGGACCATCCACGACGTCACCGCTCAGGTGAACCCCGAACTGCGTCGCGTTGCGGTGACAGCCGCCGAGGCGATCGGAATCCCGGTCACCGGCATCGACTTGCTCGTGCTGGACGTCACCGGCGCTGAGTACGCCTTCATCGAAGCCAACGAGAGGCCGGGACTGGCCAACCACGAACCCCAACCCACGGCATCGGCATTCGTTGATTACCTGTTTCCCGGTCAGCCCGCACAGCCGCCGGCCTGGACCCCTGAGGAGTCACGCCCTGACCGTGATTGACGTCCGGTCCGGGCTTTCGCCTGCGAATTGCGGCGCATGACGGATGCCTCGATGGGGGCTTGCGATACGCCTTGCGTGGGTATTTGCATCTTCACCCAGATAGGAGCCATATGAGCGCAAGCGCGCAGACCAAAACCATCACGACGCACGTCCCCGCACGGCTGGATCGGCTGCCCTGGTCGCGTTTTCACTGGCGCGTCGTTATCGGTCTGGGCGGTGTGTGGATACTCGACGGGCTCGAGGTCACGATGGTCGGAAACGTGTCGTCGCGCCTCACTGAAAAGGGCAGCGGCATCGAACTCAACGCCGCGCAAATCGGTGAGGCGGCTGCGTTCTACATCGCCGGTGCCTGTTTAGGCGCGTTGTTCTTCGGCCACCTGACGGACCGCTTCGGACGGCGCAATCTGTTCCTGCTGACCCTCGCGGTGTACTTGACCGCCACCGTTGCCACCGCATTCGCGTTCGCGCCTTGGTATTTCTTCGTCGCGCGCTTCTTCACCGGTTCCGGCATCGGCGGTGAATATGCGGCGATCAATTCGGCGATTGACGAGCTGATCCCCGCGCGGGTGCGCGGTCGGGTGGATCTGATCGTCAACGGAACATACTGGCTGGGTTCGGCCGCTGGCGCCGCCGGCGCGCTCGTGCTTCTGGACACGTCGAACTTCCCGGCGAACATCGGTTGGCGGCTCGCCTTTGGCGTCGGCGCCATCTTCGGCATCTTCGTTCTTCTTGTCCGGCGCAACGTTCCGGAGAGCCCGCGGTGGTTGTGCATCCATGGGCGCGACGAGGAAGCCGAACGGATCGTCGGCGAAATAGAGGGGGATGTGCAGCGGAAGAAGGGCCGCCCGCTTCCCGAGCCGCAGGGACGGCCGCTGAGAATCCGTCAGCGCCAGACGATTTCGTTCCTCGAGATCGCCAAAGTGGCGTTTACGCTGTATCCGCGCCGCGCGGTCCTGGGGCTGGCGCTGTTCATCGGGCAGGCGTTTCTGTACAACGGCGTGACGTTCAACCTGGGCACACTGTTGAGCGGGTTCTACGGAGTTCCATCCGGAAAGGTGCCGCTGTTCTTCATCTTCTGGGCGTTGAGTAATTTCGCCGGGCCCCTGGTGCTGGGGCGGTTGTTCGACACCGTCGGCCGCAAGCCGATGATCTCGCTGACGTACTTTGGCTCCGCAGTTGTGTCGGTCGTCCTCGCTGTGGTGTTCATGACGCAGGATGGCGGCGTCTGGGCGTTCATCGCCGTGCTTGCCGTGGCGTTCTTTTTGGCCTCCGCTGGTGCGAGCGCGGCTTACTTGACCGTCAGCGAGGTCTTCCCGATGGAAACCAGGGCGCTCGCGATTGCCTTTTTCTACGCGATGGGAACGGCGATCGGCGGCATCTCCGGGCCGTTGCTGTTCGCGCAGTTGATCAATTCCGGGCAACGGGGTCAGGTGGTCTGGTCGTTCCTGATCGGAGCGGCGGTGATGGCCGCTGCGGGACTTGTCGAAGTGTTGCTCGGCGTCGCGGCCGAACGCCGTCCATTGGAAGAGCTGGCATTGCCCTTGACGGTGGCCGACGCCGAAGCAGAGGACGAACAGCCGGGCGCTTAACGCGAAGGGGAAAGTCGCTAGCCCGCTTATCGTGGCGCCCGACGCGGCCGCCTGAGACATCTCGGTCACCGGCCATCCCGGCCACTACGATCACCGTCGTAGGCACTGTTGTGACGGCCTGCGATGTTGGTGGTCTCGTTGGCAAACGGTAAGTCGGCATCACGCGGGCCACGCGTGCGGGAATAGCGATTGGCGGCAATAGGCGGTGATTCGGTCACGGCGTTTGGTCCAGATCCGCCGGATCCGCGAGTGGCTGGCGCTTTGCGCCGCGATCGCGTTGGTCCCGTGGACTGTCTACCTGGGGTTGACCCTGCCGCAAAGCTACAGCGCCCAACATTGGCAGGCGACCTGGGTCGGCTTCGACGTCTTGCTATTGGCATTCATGCTTAGCACCGCGGTGCTCGGCTTCATCCACCATCACTTGCTGACCCTGTTCGCGTTCGCGACCGGAGTTCTGCTCTTGTGCGACGCCTGGTTCGACGTACTGACCGCCAAGCGCGGCGATTTCCTTGTCTCGGTCCTCACCGCCGTGCTGGGGGAGTTGCCGCTTGCGTCGGTGCTGATCGTCGGGACCTTGCGCATCGCGCGCCTGCAGGGTCCACCGTTCAGCCGGACCTGGTGGCCGTCCCGGGCGCGTAGGCGGGCGGCTGGCGTGCGCTCCGCCCCGTCGAGGCGGTCCGTTCGACGTATCGACGCCGCGGGGTTCACCACGTCGGCAGCCGGCGGACGGTCCGGACGCAACTCCGGTGCAACGCGGTCGCAACCGTGATGCGTTGCCCCGCACGGGAAAGTCGATGTGGTGTCGGCGGCCGCCTCACCACCGCGAGAGTCGCTGGGCCTGCGTGCATTTCCATCACCATGACTTTTACCTCCGCGCGCCGAGTAGCGGCTGGGCGTGATGCCCGCCGGTCTGCCTTAGCAGCGAGAGGTGGCGAGGTTTCATCGGATGTGGAATGCACTCGGCGACCGTTGCTACTGGGTGTGGGTTCCGCAGCTATGCGCGCGCGCCATCAGCGAGCCCGCGAATATGGTGAGACGGCATCGACCTGTGGTTTTGCGGGCTGACCATCGTGCGACGGGCCTTCGTGGCCGTTGTGCTGCGGCCGTTCTCGCAGCGGCGTTGCTGGACGGCTCGTTCGGCAAGCGCTGCGAGTTGCTGCTCCGAGTCCGCAACGCCGGCGTTACGCCCGGCTAAACCCGTCAGCGGCGGCGCGTCACGTTGGCCGCCGTCGCGCTCACGGTGCTGCCCATGTCACGTTGCTGACGAGGCGCGTCGCCGCATGCGCGCTGTTAGGCTTCGCGCCATGCACGCAGCAACGGATGTTTGCTCCACGTTCGTGCATTGTTGTCGTTGACTCGTCAGCCCGTGCGCGACGTGGGAGTTGGTGAATTCTTCAGAAGTTCCAGGCGCCTACCCGCGGTCACGGGACCGACGCATCTGACCCGCGCTCCGAAGGTAAGTCCCGCTCCGAAAGGCCGACGATTGCGTAACAACATCGGTAGCCCACGGCGTTGGCGCCGAACCCGGTACGTCGGGGGACTGGCCCTCATCGCCTGCGTCCTCGCGGCGTGTCAGGGAGGTGCCAGCGACATCGTCGGCGGCGGCGTACCGGCCAACGTGAACTCGAAGATCACTCTGGTCGCCTATTCGGTCCCAGAACCGGGTTGGAGCAAGGTGATTCCCGCTTTCAATGCCTCGGACGGGGGCAAGGGCGTACAGGTGGTCACCTCATACGCCGCCAGTGCCGACCAATCGCGCGGCGTCGTCGAGGGCAAACCGGCCGACATCGTGAACTTCTCGGTCGAACCCGACATCACCCGACTGGTCAGGGCCGGAAAGATTTCCGCGGACTGGGACAAAGACGGCTCCAAGGGGATTCCGTTCGGATCAGTCGTCACTTTGGTCGTGCGCAAGGGCAACCCGAAGCACATCAGGGATTGGGATGACCTGCTGCGGCCCGGAATTGAAGTCGTCACGCCCAGTCCGCTGAGTTCAGGTTCGGCCAAGTGGAATCTGCTCGCCCCGTATGCAGCCAAAAGCCGCGGCGGTGCGGACAGCCGAACGGGCACCGATTTCATCGAAAAACTTGTGCGTGACCACGTCAAATTGCGGCCCGGATCGGGACGGATAGCCACCGATGTCTTTGTCGAAGGCAGCGGCGACGTGCTGATCAGTTACGAGAACGAGGCCATCGCCATTGAGCGGCAAGGCAAGCTCGTCGAACACCTCATCCCGACGCAGACGTTCAAGATAGAGAACCCGGTCGCGGTGGTGACCACGAGTCCTCATTTAGACGTAGCGACCTCGTTCAGGAACTTTCAGTACACCGCTACGGCCCAGAAGTTGTGGGCGCAGGCCGGTTTCCGGCCGGTCGACCCGGCCGTGGCCGCCAGATTCCGGGACCAGTACCCCATGCCGGTGAAGCTGTGGACGATCGCCGACCTCGGTGGTTGGGCCACGGTGGATTCGCAGCTGTTCGATAAGAACACCGGCAGCATCACCAAGATCTATATGGAGGCCACCGGGTGACGGCCGCGATCATTCCCAGTTCGCCAGCGGCCGAGCCGATACTAGCCGGGGACGACAGTGAGGTTTCACGGTCGCCCGCACGTGTGCCCGCGACCAGCCTGCCAGGTATCACGTCCCTTCGGGTCGGCGTGACGATGCTGTGGCTTTCGGTAATCGTGCTGCTGCCGCTGGCTGCCATCGCTTGGCAGGCCGGAGGCGGCGGCTGGCAGGCCTTCTGGTTGGCGGTCACCTCGCATGCCGCTGTGGAGTCGTTCCGGGTGACGCTGACCATTGCCGTTGCAGTCACGGTCTTTAACGTCGTGTTCGGTCTGCTGACCGCGTGGGTGCTGGTGCGTGACGACTTCGTCGGCAAGGGGCTGATCGATGCCGTCATCGACCTGCCGTTCGCGTTGCCGACGATTGTCACCAGCCTGGTGATGCTGGCCTTGTACGGCAAGAGCAGCCCCTTCGGTATCCACCTGCAGCACACCCCGCCGGGAGTGGCGATGGCACTGGCGTTCGTCACCCTGCCGCTGGTGGTGCGTGCGGTTCAGCCGGTGTTGCTGGAAATCGATCGGGATGTCGAGGAGGCGGCGGCGTCGTTGGGCGCTACTGGCCCAAAGGTCTTTACTTCCATCGTGCTGCCGTCGCTGCTACCGGCGTTGTCGACCGGTGCGGGACTGGCGTTCTCGCGCTGCATCGGCGAGTTCGGCTCGGTGGTAACGATCGGCGGTGCGGTGCCCGGCAAGACCGAGGTGTCATCCCAGTGGATACGCGCCCTGATCGAAAACGATGACCGCACCGGTGCTGCCGCGATATCCATTGTGCTACTGACGATCTCGTTCAGCGTTCTTGTCATCCTGCGGATCGTGGGCGGGCGCGCGGCCAAACGCGAGGAGAAAGCCGCGTGACGTCAGTGCCGTGGGTTCGATACCTCACCCGATACACGGTGTTGACATATATCGGTGTGATGCTGATTGTTCCGGTATCGGTGATTCTGTGGCGGACCTTTCGGCCCGGTTTGGGTCGGTTCGTCGACTGGGTGAGCACACCGGCGGCGGTATCGGCGCTGAACTTGTCGCTGCTGGTGGTCGCTATCGTGTTGCCGCTCAACGTGATCTTCGGCGTCTTCACGTCTTTGCTTCTCGCGCGCAGCCGTTTCCGCGGGCGGGGCGTGCTGCAGGCGATCGTCGATCTGCCGTTCGCGGTCTCGCCCATCATCGTAGGGGTGGCGTTGATCGCGCTGTGGGGATCGGCCGGTGCGTTGGGCTTCATCGAGAACAATCTCGGGTTCAGGATCATCTTCGGCGTACCCGGCATTGTGCTGGCCAGCATCTTCGTGACCATGCCGTTTGTGGTGCGCGAGGTCCAACCGGTGCTCGTAGAGTTGGGCACCGAGCAGGAACAGGCCGCGGCAACCCTGGGTTCGGGCTCGTGGCAGACGTTTTGGCGGATCACCCTGCCGTCCATCCGATGGGGGTTGACCTACGGCATCGTGCTGACCACCGCACGCACCCTTGGCGAGTTCGGCGCCGTCATTATGGTGTCATCCAACCTTCCCGGGGAATCGCAGACGCTTACCCTGCTGGTCAACGACCGCTACAACCGCGGGGCTGAGTACGGCGCCTACGCGCTGTCGACGTTGCTCATGTGTGTTGCAGTTGGGTTTCTGATCGTGAAGGCGATCCTGCTCGTCCGCCGGGCACGAGCGAGGGCCCAGGCCTGACAAGGAGGTCACTCGGATCGAGTTCTGACTGCACGCCGCGGCAGCCGGACCGCCATCGAGGCGACGGGGCTGGCTCGGGCCGCTGACCAGGAACGATACCCGATGGATATCGACTTCACCGCCAGTCCACGTCGCACGATCGCAACCATCGCGGATCCAGGGTTGACACCGGCGTAACAGGTTTGCCATCGAAGGCTCCTAGGGTGAGGCGGAATTTCCGCCGCGGAAATCGGTGGACCCCTCAGCGATAGGAACTCAATTGAGTGGAAACGCAGTCCGTCTGCAGGCGATAAATAATGTCGAGGCCTACGTCCCGCCGGCCATCAGTTTCGTACCCGGCGAAGCGCCAGGAGAGATCTTCGGCTCCAACGTCTTCACCAAGGCGGAGATGCAGGCACGGCTGCCCAAGTCGGTGTACAAGTCCGTCGTGGCGACCATCGAGAAGGGCGCCAAGCTCGACCCCGCCGTTGCGGATGCCGTCGCGGCGTCCATGAAGGACTGGGCGCTGGAGAAGGGTGCCACCCACTACGCTCACGTGTTCTACCCGATGACCGGCCTGACCGCGGAGAAGCACGACAGCTTCCTGGAACCCGTCTCTGACGGCCAGACTCTCGCCGAGTTCGCCGGCAAGACGCTTATCCAGGGCGAGCCCGACGCCTCGAGCTTCCCCTCGGGCGGCCTGCGCAGCACCTTCGAGGCCCGCGGCTACACCGGTTGGGACGTCACCAGCCCCGCGTACATCCTGGAAAACCCGAATGGCAATACGCTCTGCATCCCAACGGTTTTCGTGTCGATGACCGGTGAGGCACTGGACTACAAGACGCCGCTGCTGCGCAGCCAGCAGGCCATGGGTGTGCACGCCGAGCGCATCCTGAAGTTGTTCGGCCACAAGGACCCCGAGAAGGTGGTGTCGTTCTGCGGTCCGGAGCAGGAGTACTTCCTGGTCGACCGGCACTTCTTCCTGGCGCGGCCCGACCTGGTCAACGCTGGTCGCACGCTGTTCGGCGCCAAGCCGCCCAAGGGTCAGGAGTTCGACGACCACTACTTCGGCGCGGTGCCCGAACGCGTGCTCGGCTTCATGATGGACACCGAGCGGGAGCTGTTCAAACTCAGTATCCCGGCCAAGACGCGGCACAACGAGGTTGCCCCCGGCCAGTTCGAGGTCGCACCTATGTTCGAGCGGGCTAACCTCGCCTCCGACCACCAGCAGCTGCTGATGACCGTCTTCAAGACGCTGGCCAAAAAGCACGGGATGGAATGCCTGTTCCACGAGAAGCCGTTCGCAGGCGTCAACGGATCCGGTAAGCACGTCAACTTCTCGGTCGGCAACGCCCAATTGGGCTCGCTGCTGGTCCCGGGTGACACACCGCACGAGAACGCACAGTTCCTGGTGTTCTGCGCCGCCGTAATCCGCGCCGTACACAAGTTCGCCGGGCTGCTTCGGGTATCGGTCGCGTCGGCCACCAATGATCACCGCTTGGGCGCGAACGAGGCACCACCCGCGATCATTTCGATCTTCCTCGGTGACCAGCTTGCCGACGTGTTCGAGCAGATCGCCAAGGGCGCGGCCACGTCGTCTAAAGGCAAGGGCACCATGATCATCGGTGTCGACACGCTGCCCCCGTTGCCGACCGACCCGGGTGACCGCAACCGCACCAGCCCGTTCGCGTTCACCGGCAACCGGTTCGAGTTCCGCGCGCCCGGCTCCGGGCAGACGGTTGCGGTTCCGATGATCGTCCTCAACACGATCATGGCGGACTCGTTCGACTACGTGGCAACGGCCCTGGAGCAGGCTGTCGATGACGGCGAGGCCTTCGATGCGGCGGTGCAGAAGCTGCTGACCGAGATCATCACCGAACACGGCGCGGTGGTGTTCAACGGCGACGGGTACTCGGAGAACTGGCAGATCGAGGCGGCCGAACGAGGTCTGCCGAACCTCAAGACCACGCTGGACGCCATCCCGGAGCTGATCAAACCGGAATCCATCGAAGTCTTCGAGAAGTACGGCGTGTTCAACGAGCGCGAGCTGCACAGCCGCTACGAGGTCCGGCTGGAGCAGTACGTGCTGACCATCGCGGTCGAGGCCAAACTCACGCTAGAGATTGGGACGACGGTCATCCTGCCGGCCGCGATCCGCTACCAGACCGAGCTGGCCCAGAACGTAGCGACGCTCAAGGCCGCCGGCGTGGAGCCGAGCATTACTACATTGGAAGCGGTTTCGGCTCCGCTCGCCGATCTGGCGGCGGCGTTGGGGACGCTGAAGGCGGCGTTGTCGGATCACTCGGCGGAGTCGGCGCTCGACGAGGCGAAGCATGCGCAGCAGGCGCTGCTGCCGGCGATGGACGCGGTGCGCATCGCCGCCGACGCGCTGGAAAGCGTTGTGGCCGACGACTTGTGGCCGCTGCCCACCTACCAGGAGATGCTCTACATCCTCTGAGATACGAGGTCACGGGCGAGCGCCGCGTTCGCCCGTGACCACGTGTCGTGCTCGCCGGCTATCCGATCAGTTTGGTGAGCCAGGTCGCGTCCTGATAGTTGACGGCCTTGGTGCCGTCCCACACGAACGGAGTCCCACTGGCGTTGAGCCCGGTCAGCGTCGCATCTCCGGCCGCTGCCTTCGCTTTGGCCGTGGCGACGTCGTCCCCCGCCTTGATGCAATCAAGCACACTGGGGTCGGCGCCGTTGGTCTTGGCCAGTTGGGCCAGCTCACCGTCAGTGCGATCTTCCGGGGCGTCCTCGGCGGGTTGGAAGTTGCTGGCGAACAGGCCGGAGTAAAAGGTCGTGTAGGCCTTTGGGTCATTTTGCGCTGCAACGCAATACGTGGCTGCCACCGCGCGAGTCGAGTAGTTCTTGCTGTGCGACTTGTCGTCCAGGAAGTCAAGCAGGTGGTAGCGCACCGCGAGCTTCTTGTTGTTCACCGCGGTGTCGATGTCGCCGGCATTTGATCTGATGAAGCTCCCGCACGGCGGGCAAATGGGTTCGTTGAAGATGTCGATCGTTGTCCCGGCGGCCGAGCTGCCGAGGTACACACCGTCATCGAGGACCCGGAGCTCGACCGCATCCGGCGGCGCCGCTGTCGATGTCGGAGCGGAGGGGGACGACGACTGCCACGGATGAGCGACAACGATGGCTACCCCGGCCACGACGGCCACCACAACGGCGATGGCAGCGCCGACCCACAGCCAGGCTTTGCCGCTGCGTTGGGGCGGCTGGCCCCAGGGGGGTACGCCGGCGCCGCCCGCTTCTCCGGTACCCCAGGCCGGGGCACCGGCCCATCCCGTCAGCGGCGGCGGCGGTCCACCGGTACCGACCGCCGAACCGTGCGGCGATGTTGCGGACCACACTGGGGCCTGTGGTGGAGCGTGGTTGGGCATCGCCGGCGTGGGCTGCGCAAAAGCGCTG
>Ga0210389_10002282_pt1 | contig 15196 bp, 14 predicted proteins | sample IncBWH28OmetaG_FD_160127 | JGI IMG/M metagenome (GOLD analysis project Ga0210389, IMG submission 160127) | Forest soil microbial communities from Barre Woods Harvard Forest LTER site, Petersham, Massachusetts, United States - Inc-BW-H-28-O ...
AAGAGTCGACCACCCGCAGCACCTCGTCGAAGTTGCGCCCGGTGGTCATCGGGTAGACCAGGATCAGCTTGACCGTCTTGTCAGGCCCGATCACGAACACGTTGCGCACCGTCTGGTTGTCCGCCGGCGTGCGGTCGGCCGGGTCCCCGGAGGTCTCCGCCGGCAGCATCCCGTACAGCTTCGACACGTTGAAGTCGGCGTCGGAGATGATCGGGTAGTTGGGGGCCGTGCCCTGGGTCTCCTCGATGTCCTTCGCCCACTGCTCGTGCTTGCCGAGCGGGTCGACCGACAGGCCGATGATCTTCACGCCCCGCGCGTCGAACTCGGGCTTGGCTTTCGCCATGTAGCCAAGCTCGGTCGTGCACACCGGCGTGAAGTCCTTCGGGTGGGAGAACAGCACTGCCCACGAGTCGCCGATCCAGTCGTGGAATTTGATCCGGCCCTCGGTCGTGTCGGCCTCGAAGTCCGGTGCCGTCTGGCCTAGCTGAAGCGCCATGCTCTGTGCTCCTTTCGCGACGTTCAGCCGTCGCGTGCTCTGGGGTGTGAAAGCCGCCCCTCTGGACTCTCAGCGAATCCTGATCGGCTTTAGGGAGATTAGTTCAAGGATAGCGTGCCGGACCGCGCCGGCACAGGCTCGCCCGGCGCCTCGAAGCGCGGCCACAGGCCGCCCAGCATCACCGTCACCGACCCGATCAAAGCCAGCCACGCGCCCTCGCGCAGCGAGCTTACCCCCAGCCCCTCACCGAACCCCAGCGCCTGTCCCATAGCCGAGGCCTGCGCGACCGCCGCCGGCGGGTCGACCATCCGGTAAAGCGCACACGCTCCCGCCACCGCCCCCAGCAGTACGACCGCGCCGCCCGCGCCCACCGGCACCGGCCCGCGGCCCCGCACCAACGGCAACAGCACGTCGAGCATCGCCAGTGCCGCGATCGCCAGCAGCACCAAGCTGAGACCCGACAGCGACCGGTAGCCGTCGAGTGTCAGCGGGTGCGGGCGCACCACCCGGTACCACGGCATGAACACCGACGCCGCCAGCACAATCGCGCCGACCGCCGACACGCACAGCCCATATCGGGAACGCTCCCCCACCATCTCACAAGCAACATCGGCCACGATCTCCGCTGACTTGACCGGTGGAGACGCCTACGGGACAGTGGTTACTACGTGCCAGGCCGCCCGTGGGTAGTCCGTGACAACCGCCCGTGGGTGGTCGTGCCTACGCCGGGCCCGGCGGGCCGCCGAGCAGCGCCGCGATCGCCGCCCCAGCCTCCTCGACCCACGCGTCCGGCTCCAGCGGATCCGCGTCGAGGAACGCCGCGGGGATCGCGTTGCGCTCCGTCATCGCGTGCACGATCCGCTCGCCCTCCGCGAGCGCCGTGGCGGGTGTGCTCGTGCCGCGGCGCTCGTACACGAAGCCCCGCACGGTCGTGTCAATCGCCTGTGTCAGGAACAGTTCCAGGCGTGTGGTGTGCAGGGCCGTCAGCTCCTGCGCCGTGCCGGAGCAGCCGCCGAGCAGCCAGCACGCGATCGTTACCCCATCGAGCGCTCCCCGTAGCGTCGCCAGGCGGTCGGGGGTGCCAATCCAGCACTCCGCCCCGGTCGCCTCGATCGCCGTCCGGCCCGCCTCGGTGCGGGTGCTCACGCGTACCGCGTGGCCCTGGTCGAGCATCGTCGTGGCCAGCTGCCGCCCCCGGCAGCCCCCCGCGAGGATCAGCACGCGCGCCACGGCCGCGCATCCTACGGACTGCCTCCCTACACGGCGGCGGCGGGGCTCGAATAGCATCCGCGGCCGGCCATGCCCGAGAACACCCCCACAGACCCCGACATCGTGACCATGGACAAGATCGTCGCGCTATGCAAGCGGCGCGGCTTCGTGTTCCCCTCATCGGAGATCTACGGCGGGGTTGGCTCGACCTACGACTACGGGCACTATGGCGTGCTGCTGAAGACCAACGTCAAGAACGAGTGGTGGCGCGCGATGCTCCAAGAGCGCGACGACATCGTCGCGATCGACTCAGCCATCCTGCAGCACCCGAAGGTGTGGGAGGCCTCCGGGCACCTCGCCGGCTTCACCGACCCGCTCGTCGACTGCCGCACCTGCAAGCAGCGCTTCCGCGCCGACCACATCCAGGACCTGCCGTGCGGGCGCAAACCGTCGCGCCATCCCGGCGAAGCCGACGAGTGCGACCTGACCGAGGCGCGCGACTTCAACCTCATGTTCGAGACCACCATCGGCCCCGTCAAGGAGTCCGGCTCGACCGCCTACCTGCGCCCCGAGACCGCCCAGGGCATCTTCATCAACTTCAAGAACGTGCTGCAGTTCTCCCGCAAGAAACCCCCGTTCGGGATCGCCCAGGTGGGCAAGTCCTTCCGCAACGAGATCACCCCCGGCAACTTCATCTTCCGCACCCGCGAGTTCGAGCAGATGGAGATGGAGTTCTTCGTGGCGCCCGCCGACGCGCCCACGTGGTTCGAGCACTGGCTCGCAGAGCGCGAGCGCTGGTACGTCGAGCTCGGCATCCGCCCCGACCACCTGCGCCTGCGCGCCCACGACCCCGACGAGCTCTCCCACTACTCATCCGGCACCTCCGACGTCGAATACCTGTTCCCCATCGGCTGGTCCGAGCTCGAGGGGATCGCCAACCGCGGCGACTTCGACCTCACCCAGCACGCCCAGCACTCCGGCGAGAAGCTCGAGTACTTCGACCAGGCAAGCGGCGAGCGCTACGTGCCCCACGTGATCGAGCCCGCCGCCGGCGCCGACCGCGCCACGCTCGCCTTCCTCGTCGACGCCTACGACGAGGAACTGGTCGAGCGCGAAGGTGCCGGCGAGGGCGAGACTCGCACCGTGCTGCGCCTGCACCCGCGCCTGGCCCCCGTCAAGGCCGCCGTACTGCCGCTCGTCGGCAAGGACGGCCAGCCCGAGCTCGCCCGCGAGGTCCAGCGCCAGCTGCGTGCCCGCGTGCAGTCCGAGTACGACTCAGGCGGCGCCATCGGCCGGCGCTACCGCCGCCAGGACGAGATCGGCACCCCGTTCTGCATTACGATCGACCATATGAGTCTCGAGGATCAGACTGTCACATTGCGCGAGCGCGACTCGCTGGCGCAAGAGCGTCTGCCCATCGAGGGGATCGCAGATGAGATCGAGCGTCGAATCAACGCTCCCTGGAAATCGCCGAAGCTGACCGGCGAATGACCATCGCGCACGCTCTCCTCTCTAAAAGTCAAGACACACACTCGCTCCGTTCACAACATCCGCACGACCCGACTGGAGAGCAATGGACTTCGACCTGACCGACGAGCAGCGCCTGATCAAGGACACCGCGCGCGAGTTCGCCGACAAGGAGATCGTGGTGCAGGCACGCGAAAATGCCCGCAACCACCACTTCGACCTGGAGATGGTGAAGAAGATCGCCAGCCAGGGCTACCTCGGCGCGATCGTCCCCGAGCAGTACGGCGGCGCCGGCCTCGACTACCTCAGCTACGGGCTGGTCGTCGAGGAGATCGGCCGCGCCGACTCCTCCATCAGGACCGTCATCTCCGTGCAGACCTCGCTCGTGTGCTCCGGCATCCTCAAGTACGGCACCGAGGAGCAGAAGCACAAGTACCTGCCCAAGCTCTGCTCCGGCGAGTGGCTCGGCTGCTTCGGCCTGACAGAGCCCGACACCGGCTCCGACGCCGCCAACCAGAAGACGCGCGCGCGCAAGACCGACTCCGGCTGGGTCATCAACGGCGCCAAGATGTGGATCTCGATGGCCAGCTACGCCAAGGTCGCGCTGATCTTCGCCCAGACCGACCCCGAGCTCGGCTACAAGGGCATCGCCTGCTTCCTCGTCGACACCGACCACCCCGGCTTCACCACCCTGACGATCGAGCACAAGATGGGCCTGCACGCCTCCGACACCGCGTCCATCTCCCTGGAAGACGTCGAGGTCACCGACGAGCAGATGCTCGGCAAGGTCGGCGACGGCTTCAAAGTCGCGCTGTCCAACCTCGAGTCCGGGCGCTACTCGGTCGCGTGCGGCGCCGTCGGCATCTGCCAGGGCTGCGTCGATGAGTCCGTCAAGTACGCCAAGGAGCGCGAGCAGTTCGGCAAACCGATCGCCTCCTTCCAGCTGGTCCAGGCGATGATCGCCGAAATGGTCCTCAAAACCGACGCCTCGCGCATGCTCGCCTGGCGCGCCGGCTTCCTCAAGGACCAGGGCCGCCCCAACTCGCTGGAGACCTCGATCGCCAAGCTCCACGCCACCGAAGCCTCGCTGCAGTGCGCCAACCTCGCTATCCAGGTCCACGGCGGCGCCGGCTACGTCGACGACCACCCGGTCGAGCGCTACTTCCGCGACGCCCGCGTCACCACCATCTACGAGGGCACCTCCCAGGTCCAGCAGCTGCTGATCGGGCGCGCCATGACCGGCATCAACGCGCTGGTGCCCTCGTGAGCGAGCCGGCGTCCGTGATCGGCGTGCTCGGCGCCGGCACCATGGGCAACGGCATCGCCCAGCTCGCCGCGCGCTCCGGCGCGCGCACGCTGCTGTACGACCCGTTTCCCGAGGCTTTGACGAAGGGCATCGAGAACGCCCGCCGCGGGCTCGCCAAGGAAGCCGAGAAGGGCAAGCTCACCGACGAGCAGGCCAGCGACGCCGCCGAGCGACTGCAGCCGGTCGAGGACATGGCCGCGCTCGCCGACTGCCAACTCGTGATCGAGGCTGCGCCCGAGCGCATCGAGCTCAAGCACGAGATGTACGGCAAGCTCTCGGAGATCGTCAGCCAGGGGTGCGTGCTCGCCACCAACACCTCCTCGCTGCTCGTTACTGCCATCGCCGCCGGCGCCAGCCACCCTGAGCGGGTCGTCGGCATGCACTTCTTCAACCCCGCCCCGCTGATGGCACTGCTCGAGGTCGTCGCCGGCGTCGAGTCCTCGCCCGAGGCGCTCGAGCTGGCCGTCGCCACCGGCGAGGCCATGGGCAAGACCGTGATCGTCGCCAAGGACGGCCCCGGCTTCATCGTCAACCGCTGCAACCGGCCGTGGGGCCTCGAGGCGCTGCGCCTGCTCCAGGAGCAGCTCGCCGAGCTCGAGGCGATCGACCGTATCTGCCGGATGGAGGGCGGCTTTCGCATGGGCCCGTTCGAGCTCATGGACCTGGTTGGCGTCGAGACCGGCCTGGAGATCTCCAAGAGCTTCTACGAGCAGTCCTTCGGCGAGCCACGCTGGCGCCCGTCGATGATCGCCGCCCGCCAGGTCGCCGCCGGCCTGCACGGACGCAAGACCGGCCGCGGCTACTACGACTACTCGGACGGCCCCGGAAAGCACCGCGCACCCGACCCCGAGCCGCTCGAGCCCGACACGCCCGGCGCCGACGGCGAGGGCGTCGTCGTCATCTCAGGCGAGAGCGTCATCGCCCACGAGCTGCGCGCCGCCGCCCAGGCCGCCGGCTACGAGGTCCGCTCGCCCAACGACCCCACCGGCGGCGTGCTGCCCGCGCTGTTCGTCGACTGCGAAGGCATGGCGCCCGAGCTCCCCTCCCAGGCGCTCGCGCCCGGCCAGCCAGATCGCCGCGGCCAGCCCGCCGCGCCCCAGGGTGGCGCCCACCTGATCCTGTGCGCCAACGGCTCGCTGGCCGCGCTCGACCCCGACGGCAGCGCCATCGGCTTTCACGTGCTCGCGCCGCTCGAGCACGCCAAGCTCGTCGAGCTGACCCGCTCGGAGTCCTCATCGCCGCTGGCCGCCACCCGCGCCGAGCGCTTCTTCGCCGCGCTCGGCAAGCACGTCGAGTGGGTCGGCGACGCCCCCGGGCTGGTGCTCGGGCGAATCGTCTGCCAGATCATCAACGAGTCCGCGTTCGCACTCGGCGAGGGCGTTGGCAGCGCCAAGGACATCGACACCGGCATGGTGCTCGGCCTCAGTCACCCGCGCGGGCCGCTCGAGTGGGCCGACATGATCGGCCTCGACCACGTGCTCGGCGTGCTCAGCGCCCTGCGCGAGGAGTACGGCGAGGAGCGCTACCGCCCGGCCCCCGCCCTCAAGCGCCTGGTCCGCGCCGGGCGCCTCGGGCGCGCCAGCGGCGCCGGCTTCTTCGACTACCGCGACTGACCGGCCGCCGGCGCCCACTGCGCTTCGGCCGGGTCGCCAACCGGCATCCCCTGCGGCACCGGCACGCCCGGGGTGTCCCTGAGATACCACTCGGCGTCGAGCGCCGCCTGGCAGCCGGAGGCGGCCGCGGTGATCGCCTGGCGATAGGTGTGATCGACCAGATCTCCGGCCGCGAACACGCCCGGCAGCTTCGTGCGCGTCGAGGGCGAGTCGGTGATCACGTAGCCGTTCTCGTCGACGTCCACCTGGCCGCGCACCAGCTCCGACTGCGGCTCGTGGCCGATCGCCACGAACGCCCCGGAGATCGGCAGCTCGCGCTCCTCGCCGGTGTCGACGTGCACCAGCGTCGCGTGCCCGAGCGCGCCGTTCTCCCCCGGGACCAGCTCCTTGACGGTGTACGGGGTCAACAGCTCGATGTTCTCCTGCGCGCGCGCGCGCTCGAGCATGATCTTCGACGCCCGGAACTCGTCGCGACGGTGCACCACCGTCACTTTCGAGGCGAACTTCGCCAGGAAGATCGCCTCCTCCATGGCCGAGTCGCCACCGCCCACGATGATCGTGGTCGCATCGCGGAAGAACGCCGCGTCGCAGGTCGCGCAGTAGCTCACCCCGCGCCCCGACAGCTCCTGCTCGCCGGGGGCGCCCAGCTTCTTGTGCTCGGCTCCCATCGCCAGCACGACCGTACGCGCGCGGTACTCGGTGTCTCCCACCCACACGCTGTGCACGGCCGGATAGTCGCGATCCGATCCATCGGCGAGCTCGATCCGGTCGGCCTGGTCTGTGACCAAGCGCGCGCCAAAGCGCTCGGCCTGGTCGCGGAACTTCTGCATCATCTCCGGACCCATGATCCCCTCCGGGAACCCCGGGTAGTTCTCCACGTCGGTCGTCTGCTGCAACAAGCCACCCCAGGCGAAGCCCTCGATCACCAGCGGGGTCAGGTTGGCGCGGGCTGTGTACAGGGCAGCCGTATAGCCGGCCGGCCCGCTGCCGACGATGATCACGTTCTCCACCTTCGATGACGACGCGACGTCGCTCACTGTTGCTCTCCTGACCGCCGTTTACGCTTCCCGTTTACGCTTCCCCACCATCGAGCCTGTGCACTAAGTGGGGTCGCTTTACTTTGTAAAGTATAGCATTCGCTCAGCAACTGTGCACCGCTCCGGCGGGCGCGCCCGTGCCCGCCAACGGTTCCACCACCTGTCCCGAACGCTGCTCTTCGCGCCAGCGCGCGACCGTGCGCCGCAGCTGGAAGTAAGCCACCACCCCGGGCAGCGTCGGCAGCCAGAAGGAGATCGCTCGGTAGGACAGCACGGCGAGCACCGCCAGGTTGAAGTCCACCCCGAAGGCCGCGAACGCACCGATCATCCCGCCCTCCACGCCGCCGAGACCGCCCGGCAGCGGCAGCAGGTTGCCGAGCATGCCCACGAAGTACGCCATCCAGATGACCGTGAACGGCGGCGCCGCCGAGCCGAACGCGTGAAACATCCCCCACAGCACCGCGATGTCGAAGCCCCACCACGCCGGCGCCCCCAGCAGCCCCGGGTCGCGCGTGCGCACCAGCTCGATCGCCGTGCGCACGCCGCTGGCCGCGAGCGCCGGCACTGCCGCCAGGCGCACCAGCACGTGCGCGAAGCGCCCCGCTCCTGGCGCCAAACTGCCGAGACGCCGCTCCAGGTCACCGGGCAAAAGCGCCATCGCACCAGCACACGCGAACAGGATCGCCGCCACGATCGCCGGCACGATCGTGATCGCGAACGAGCCGCCGCCCGGGAACACACCGCTAGCCAGGCCGATGCCGTCGATCAAAAGCGAGCCCGCGTACACCACGTACAGCAGCACTATGAACGCGACCATCCGGCACGCCACCAGTCGCGGCGGCATGCCCGAGCGACGCAGCGCCCACGCCGTCAGCGCGACCCCGCCGGCGCCGGCCGCGGCGAACAGGCGCGTGGCGACGATGCCCGCCATCGTCACCTCGTAGCTCTCGCGCCAGCCGATACGCGGGCGCGCCTCCGAGCGGGCGTCCCGGCGGTCCGGCGGGCGGGCAGACGGACGGACTGGCGGGCCTCCATCGACGGCCTCCGGCTCGGTCACGAACACCGCCCGAAACAGCACCACGTAGCCGGCGAACGACAGCGCCTCGAGCATTACCCCGATCGCGATCCACCACTTGTCCCCGCCCTCCAGATGGTGAACCGTGACGCCAACGCCGGTGAGGTTCGGCAGCACGAAGTACAGAAAGCACACGACCACCAGCACGAACGCGGCGAACAGCACGATCTGGCGGCGCGTGAGCCGCACGCGCGGCATCTCCTCCTCGTGCTGCCTCCCCACCAGGTTGTGCCCTTCAGGGTGCTCCATCTCCGGTGTGCTCACCCCCTCGTCCTCCTCAGGCCGGCGCGTGGGCCATCTCCTCCAGCTGGGCCACCGCACGGCCGAGGCGCCCCAGAGCGGGGCCTGCGCGTGGCCCCAGGCGGTGGATCGCGAGCGTCAGACCGACGCCGGCGAGCAGGTCGACCGCGTAGTGCTCGCCCAGGTACACCAGCGCCAAGCCCAGCGTCGCCGTGTAGGACGCGCCGAGCGCACCGGCGAGCGGCCCGGTCTCGGCGAGCAGGAGCGTGGCCATCACGGATGTGGCGAAGTGCAGAGAGGGCATCGCAGCCAGAGGATTGCCTCCGAACACACTGTAGAGAGAGCCCCAGCGGTCTTTCCAAAACGACTCGCCGTACTCGACCATCAGACGCCGCACCGCGAGCGCCTGCTCGCCCTGCGCACACGCCTGCCTGCCTGCCCCCCGCGATAGCGGGTGCCCTTCAGGGTGCTCGGCTGCGTACCACGGCGGCGCGGTCGGCAACAGCCAGTACACGCTCGCGCCGAGGTCGAACACCGCGTAGGTGAGCAGCGCCGCGCGCGCGAAGCGGGAGCGGTCGCGTACGAGGATGTACAGCAGCGTCGAGTGCGGGAAGGCGAACCAACTCCAGTGTGTCCACACGAGCACCCGGTCGAGCCTGCCCCACTCGGGGGCGCCCAGGCGTCCGCGCGCGAAGCGCCGCTGCAGGCGCACGCTCGGAAGCTTCCCCAGGCCGAGCAAGCGATCGGCCGCGATCGGATAGCTCACGCGCACACGCGTCAGCTGCGTCTCGGCGTCGTCGTGCGGGGACTTGTACTCGGCCAGATACGCCCACATCTGCAGCGTGCACACCGCGATGTCGCGGCGGCGCGAGCGACGCACGGCCACCGACAGCCCGAGCGGCGCGCCGAACGCGACCGCCTGCATGACCAGCGGCGGCGCGTTGACCCGCTTGCGCACGAGCGGAGCCGCGACCCCCGCCGCGACCATCGCCCAGGCGGTTGCTCTGATCGCCCCGGACAGCCGCACTGGCGGGGCAGTATATGCGGCCTCCATGCGGCCGCTCTCGGCGCCCGGCGGAGCGTTCCCGACGCCTGAGCGTCAGCCGGCGAGCGCCTGTTGGCCCTAGTCGAGCAGGGGCGCGCCGGCGGCCGCGTCGACCAGCGCGCCCACGACCGAGCTCTCGACGTCTGCCTCGGGATGCCACTGCACGCCCAGCACGAAGCGTCGATCGGATGGCCCGCCGCCCCACTCGATCGCCTCGGCCAAGTCGTCGAGGGTCGAGCGCCCGCTGACGAGCAGCCCCTCCCCCAGGCGATCGACGCCCTGGTGGTGGTGTGACTTGGTGGCGTGATGCAGCTCGCCGGCTGCCCTAGCGGCGAGCGATCCCTCGGTCAGGATCACGTCGTGATCGGCGCCGTCGAAGGAGCCGACCACGCGCCGGTGTTCGTGATGGCCGTAGCGCTCAGGCAGATGCTGCATCAGCGTGCCGCCGCAGGCGACGTTGATCAGCTGCATGCCGCGGCAGATGCCGAGCACCGGCAGGTCGCGCTCGATCGCTCCGTGGGTGAGCGCGATCTCGAACGCGTCGCGGGCGGGCACCGTGTCAAGCGTCTCCGGGTGGGTGTCCTGCCCGTAGCTGGCCGGATCGATGTCAGCGCCTCCGGCGAGGATCAGCGCGTCGATCAGCTCGAGCGCCTGCTGGGGCTCCTCGACCAGCTGCGGATCCGGCGGCAGCATCACGACCAGGCCGCCGGCTCGCTGCACGGCGTCGACGTAGCCGATGGGCAGCAGCGCCGCGCGCTGGTCCCACACGCTCCAGCGAGCCCGCTCGAGCGCCGTGCAGATGCCGATCACCGGACGTGTCACCGCTCAAACCATAGGATCAATCCGTGCGACATGCCAGTGGGCGTGCGTCCAAGCCAGCCACAGGAGGAGACCGATGAGCACCCCGGAGGACACCCCACACGACGCGGGCCACGCGAGCGCGCCGAGCATGCAGCTCGAGTCCGTCAACGTGCTAGTCAACGACGGCACGGCCACGATCGAGCTCAACCGTCCACAGGCGCTCAACGCGTGGAATGCGCAGCTCGGCAGCGACCTGCTGGCCGCGTTGCGCGGCGTGGCGGAGGACGAGCGGGTGCGCGCCGTGCTGCTCACCGGCTCCGGGCGCGCGTTCTCCTCGGGGGCCGACCTGAAGGACGTGAGCGGCGGCAAGACCACCGCGAGCGGTCGCCCCGACGTGTACAGCACCCTGACCGAGCGCTACCACCCGATCATGCACGCGATCCGCGATCTGCCCAAGCCGGTGCTCGCCGCGGTCAATGGCCCGGCGGTCGGGATCGGCTGCTCGCTGGCGCTGTGCTGCGATCTGATCATGGCGGCCGAGAGCGCGTACTTCCTGCTGGCGTTCGTCAACATCGGCCTGGCCCCCGACGGCGGCTCCTCGCTGTTCGTGCCCAGCCGCGTGGGCATGGCGCGCGCGGCCGAGCTGTCGATGCTGGGCGAGCGCCTGAGCGCGCAGCGAGCGCTCGAGTGGGGCCTAATCAACCACGTGGACCCAGACGGCGAGCTCGCCGAGCGGGCCGGCGAGCTGGCGACGCGCCTGGCGAGCGGGCCCACGCGCTCCTATGCGGCGTGCAAGCGCCAGCTCAACAGCTGGCTGTACTCGCGTATGGGCGAGCAGCTCGAGCTGGAGGCACGCAATCAGCAGGAAATGGCTGAGAGCGATGACTTCGTCGAGGGCGTCATGGCCTTCATGGAGAAGCGCCCGGCGCGGTTCACGGGGCGCTGAAGCAGCGATGAGAGCGGCGATAAAAGCGGCCCTCGGACGGCGTTGAGAGCGGGCCCCGGACGACCTTCGATCTGGCCTCGAGCACGCATCAAAAGTTTGTAACAAACGTTATCAAGCGCTTTCTGCCCCGGCGTGAATAGAATCCCGGCCGCCTTGAGCCACCTGCTCTCAACAACGCTCGCCTCGTTCTTCGCCCCGGCCTCCGGCGCGTCGCCGAACGCGAAGGAGATTCACACCCTCTACGTGGTCACGCTGGTGATCGCGCTGATCATCTTCTTCGCCGTCGAGATCGCGCTCGGCTACGCACTGATCAAGTTCCGCAAGCGCAAGGGCGCGGTCGCCTCGCAGATCCACGGCAACACGCGCCTGGAGATCGGCTGGACCTCCGCCGCGGCCGTGATCCTGCTGGCGCTGGCGATCCTGACATTCACGAAGCTCTCCTCGATCCAGGACCCGCCCAACTCGGGTCCGGGCGGCGCGACGCTCGGCGAACAGAACAACCTGATCTACGCGAGCAACCAGCGCAAACTGCCCCCCAACGGCAAAGTCCTCGAAATCACGGTCATCGGGCGCCAGTACATCTGGCAGTTCGTGTACCCCGGCGCGAACGAAGCGGACGGCCTCGGCGCGCCCTACACCTACGAGGAAATGGTCGTACCGACGAACACCACCGTCGAGCTCAACATCGTCTCCGAGGACGTCGTGCACTCCTGGTGGGTGCCGGAACTGGGCGGCAAGTTCCAGGCGGTCCCCGGCTACCACAACTACACGTGGTTCAAGGTCTCCAAGCCCGGCGAATACCGCGGGCAGTGCGCCTTCCTATGCGGCCGCGGCCACGCCCGCATGATCGCCACCGTCAAAGCGGTCCCGCCGGCTCAATTCGAAGCGTGGCTGGCCAACCAGAAGAAGCAGCTGGCCGAAGCCAACGCGGAAGCTGCCAAGGCACGCAAGAAACTGAATGCGGAACAGGGGCCGGGAGCGGTCGAGAACCCCTAGGACACGGAGGACTGAAGCGGACGAAATGGCCACCTACGCAGCCCCGATACCACAGGTCAGTGCCCATCGCGCCGAGCGCGAGAACCAGGGCTGGACGAGCTGGATAACGACCACCGATCACAAGAAGATCGGGATCATGTACATGGTCACCACGTTCGTGTTCTTCTGCCTCGGCGGCACCGAGGCGCTGATGATCCGCCTGCAGCTGGGTGCGCCGAACAACACGCTGGTGACGCCGGAAATCTACAACCAGCTGTTCACGATGCACGGCACAACGATGGTCTTCCTATTCGTCGTGCCGATGATGGCCGGGCTCGCGAACTACTTCCTGCCGCTGATGGTCGGCGCCCGCGACATGGCCTTCCCGCGCCTGAACGCGCTCTCCTACTGGCTGCTATTGGCCGGCGGCATCGTCTTCTACGCCTCGATCTTCTGGCACCCGCCGGAAGCGGGCTGGACGAGCTACCCGCCGCTCTCCGAGACTCTGTACTCCCCGTCCGGCGGCCAGGACGCGTGGATCTACCTGATCCACCTGACCGGCATCTCCTCGCTGCTGGGCGCGGTCAACTTCTACGCGACGATCGCCAACATGCGCGCGAAGGGCATGAGCTGGGGCCGCCTGCCGCTGTTCGTGTGGGCGATCCTGACCTACTCGGTGCTGCTGATCCTGGCGCTGCCTGTGGTCGCGGCCGCGGTCACGATGCTGCTGACCGACCGCCACTTCGGCACCCATTTCTTCGATCCGGCGGAGGGCGGCTCGCCGCTGTTGTGGCAGAACCTGTTCTGGTTCTTCGGCCATCCCGAGGTCTACATCATGGTGCTGCCGGGCTTCGGGATCGTCTCGGAGATTCTGCCGGTGTTCGCGCGCAAGCCGATCTTTGGCTACAAGGCGATCGCGGCCTCGACCGTGGCGATCGCGTTCCTCGGCTTTCTGACGTGGGCGCACCACATGTTCACCACCCCGATCCCCGAGGCGATCCTGGTGTTCGTGATGCTCAGCTCGTTCCTGATCGCAGTGCCGACGGGCGTGAAGATGCTCAACTGGATCGCCACGCTGTGGCGCGGCACGATCGAATTCACGACGCCACTGCTGTTCTGCGCCGGCTTCCTCGGGCTGTTCCTGATCGGCGGCATCTCGGGCGTGTTCCTGGCGGTCTTCCCGGTCGACTGGCAGCTGAACGAAACGTACTTCGTGGTCGCCCACATCCACTTCGTGCTGGTCGGCGGCGCCGTCTTCCCGATCTTCGCCTCGATCTACTACTGGTTCCCGAAGATGAGCGGGCGCATGCTCGGCGAAGGCCTCGGCAAGCTCAGCTTCTGGCTGATGTTCATCGGCGTGATTGTGACCTTCCTGATCCAGCACGTGATCGGCATGGACGGCATGCCCAGGCGCGTGTACGAGTACGACAACGTCGGGCACCTGGCGCTCTACAACCAGATCTCGACGGTCGGCTCGTTCATCCTCGCCGCCGGCGTGCTGGTCACGATCATCAACGTCTGGCGCAGCCTCAAAGTGGGTGTGATCGCCGGCCCCGACCCGTGGAAGGCGAACACGCTCGAGTGGTTCACGAGCTCGCCGCCGCCGGTCAACAACTTCGACGTGATCCCGCTGGTGCGCTCGGCCGAACCGATGAAGGACATCCGCCACGAGGTGCAGCGGCGCACCGGTGGCGTCGGCCCGGGCGCGGCGACGGCTCCCGCCGGAGCCACCCAGGTCGGTGTGTAGATGAGCAGCGCCGGGCCGGGGGGCCTCGCGCTCCCCGTCGGACGCTCCTCGCGCGCCCTGGGCGTGCTCAGCGACTATCTCGAGCTGACCAAGCCGAAGGTCCAGTCGCTGCTGCTGCTGACGACGATCGCCACGATGTACGTCGCCGGCGACCCCTCTGCCCTACTGGTCGCGTTGACCTGTCTCGGCGGCTACCTGTCGGCGGGCGGTGCCGGCGCGGTCAACCACTGGTTCGACCGCGACATCGACGCGCGCATGAAGCGCACCGCCAACCGCCCGATCCCCGCCGGGCGAGTGCAGCCGGCGGCCGCACTCGCGTTCGGCTGCACGCTGGCCGCCCTGTCGGTGCTGGAGCTGTGCCTGACGGTCAACCCGCTGGCGGCGGCGCTGTCGTTCTCGGGCTTCCTCGGCTATGTGTTCGTCTACACCGTGTGGCTGAAGCGGCGCACGCCCCAGAACATCGTGATCGGCGGCGCGGCCGGCGCGGTGCCCCCCCTGGTCGGCTGGGCGGCGGTCACGGGCTCGGTCAGCGGCACCGCGGTGATCCTGTTCTTCATCGTGTTCTTCTGGACTCCCGCGCACTTCTGGGCGCTGTCGCTGCTGATGCAGGACGAGTACCGCAAGGTCGGTGTGCCGATGCTGCCGGTGGTGCGCGGCGAGGCCGAGACGCGCCGGCAGATCCTGCTGTACTCGGTGCTGCTGTACGCGGTCACGCAGCTACCGTTCTGCGCCGGCGGCTTCGGCATCATCTACCTCATCGCCTCGATGGCGCTAGGGCTGGGCTTCATCGCCGGTGCCGTGCGCCTCTACCGCCATCCGCAGCGGCGCGCGGCGCTGCGCCTGTACCTGTACTCGCTGGCCTACCTGGCGCTGCTGTTCGCCGCGATGGTCGCCGACCGCCACCTCTAGGCCAGATGCCCTCGCACCAGCACCCTTCGAGCCGCATGCACGCGTCCGCAACGGGTATTATCTGCCTCCGATGAGCCGACGCCTCGCACGCAAGAACATCCGCACCGCGCTGATCGTGTGCGCGATCTGCATGTTCATGTTCGGCATCACGTTCGTCGTCGCGGCCGCCTACATCTCGTGAGCCCACTCGAGCCAGACGTCCCGCCAGTTGGCGAGGAGATCCACCTTCCCGGGCCGAGCATCCTGCCGCTGCTGACCGCGGTCGGCATCACGCTGGCGCTGATCGGCGTGACGACGTTCATCGAGTTCACCATCGTCGGCGTGATCCTG
>Ga0210389_10002283_pt1 | contig 15195 bp, 14 predicted proteins | sample IncBWH28OmetaG_FD_160127 | JGI IMG/M metagenome (GOLD analysis project Ga0210389, IMG submission 160127) | Forest soil microbial communities from Barre Woods Harvard Forest LTER site, Petersham, Massachusetts, United States - Inc-BW-H-28-O ...
CAAGAACAAGCACTTTCTTCCTAGGAGAGCCAAATTGCCCGGCATCGTTTATGTCGTGGATGACGACGCGTCGTACCGAACAGCCATCAAGCGACTATTAGAGATGACCGGGTATCGGGTCGTCACTTATGCATCGGCTCAGCAATTGCTGGACCAGCGCCCGGACGAAAACAGCCCAGGCTGCATTCTTCTCGACGTTCGGATGCCTGGCTTGAGCGGCCCGGAACTACAAAGCCGTTTGACCGAGGTCGGTTCGACGCTGCCTATCGTGTTTCTGACGGCCTACATGGATATCACCGCCACCGTGAGGGCCCTCAAGGCGGGGGCAGACAACTTCTTCATTAAGCCTGTAAGGTCGGATGAGCTACTGAAAGCGCTTGAGAAGGCGATAGCGCGACACGAGACCGCAATTGCGTTGAAACGCGAGTTGGAAGCGCTTCGAGGCCGTCTATCAACCTTGACCCCGCGCCAACGACAGGTCTTTGACCTAGTTGTCAGAGGGAGGACAAACAAGCATGTCGCGCGCGAACTGGGCAGCACCGAGCGCACGATCAAGGCGCATCGGCAAATAATCATGGAAAAAATGAAAGTGCAGTCCTTAGTTCAGCTTGTCACCATTGCCGAGCGGCTCGGCGTTCTGCAAGTGTCCGGCCCCGGAGACCAGAAACTAGAAGGTTGATCGCCCGAAACAGGTTGATGATCGCGGCTTGGTTGGTGGTGATTGAATAGAGGTTGCACATCGGCGAAGGCTACGACAGGAACAGCGCGAAATAGATCACGTACAGCCAGCCCAGAATGCCGTGGATGATCGCCCAGAGGATTGACTTATTGGTGGTGTAGCTGATGGCGATAGCGAGCGCGCTACCAAAGCCTATGCCGTATTTCGTGCCCTCTGATCGCACCACGTAGTAGCGGTTTCCGTTCATCGTCGCTCCCTCATTATCATTCACCGCTCACCCGGCCACCACGTCGATGGCGGATCGTTCGCCGTGATGTTGGTGGCGCGCAGCACCACCAGATGGCTGCGCTTGTACGGATAGCCGCGAACCTGTGAGCAGTCCCGGCACCGCATGTAGCGCTCGAGTTCATGGACCGGCGTTGCCTTCGGTCGCCGCACGATGTCGAGGGCAACGGTCTGATGCGTGTTGCAGCCGAGGCATTTCACTTCGAGATAGCGATAGCCCGCGTTGATCGCGTCACCCAGCGCGGGCGATGGCTGCGCCGGACCCTGAAAGCCAAGCATGCGCTTATTCCACGCCGCGACGGCGAGCCGGTCGGCGGCCTTACGGGTTTCCGCCGCCCGCTCTGCCGCCGCCCGAACGGATGCGCCGTAAATCGTCTCGCGTGATTTGGTGCCCATACGAGAGAGGATGCGCCGGGCCGCGCGGGACAGGCAAGCCGCTACAGATTGCGGTGGATGACGTGCCGGGCACAACGGAGGCGACGACGCCGCGAGGCGGATCACCTCATCACGCGCTCGACTTCGTCAGCGAGGCGATTGAGGTGTTCGTGTATGCGCCCGAAAGTCTCACGCTTTGTTGGGTCCGTAGCCAAATCACGGATCAGTGCGGCCTCAGCAGCATCTTTCCGAAGCTTTTCGAGAGCCGCTTGATAATCCCTCATGGACTTGCTTTGAGCCGCTGGGCGGTTGACCCGAAGCTTTTGTTCAGCGCGTCCGCCGTATCGGCCCGGGACGCCTTGCGGAGCAGTTCGTCTTTTTCTGCCCCCGGGGGAAGAAGCGCAGCAACGTCGCGCGCCGTCTTGGCGAATGACGCAAGACGATCTTGTAGCGTCAATTGTTGGGTGAAACGACGCCGTTTGATCATGGCGCGCTCCTTTCCATCCCAGAGAAAGGCGGGAGCGCAACCGGCGTTCACATCACCGATAAGAGCCAAGGACCGGGCGGTGATGCAGGACTAACACCCTTCGAGCAAGTCTGTTCCCGGAAGTACAATCGTCAGGTGTCCTGTGGAGGGCGTGAGTTCCTGCGGGGACATGACGGCACACTCTGCGTTTCCCGGATTTCAACTTTTGTGGTTTTCTTTGCTCAATCTTCAAGGAAGGCACGCGAAATGCGGCGCGTCGATCTGTTGGAGGCCACGATGCAGGGCTGGGCGCGGCTCAATCCGGCGCAGCAACGCGAGCGGTTTTTCCAAGCGGGCCTGAGGGCGGCGCTGCGCCTTGAGCGGCAGGAATTCCGCGAATGGCTCATGCGGCGGTTGATCGAGCCCCCGCTCGCCGCGCCGGTCGATCCGGCCAGCTTCGCAATCTCGAAGACCGACATCGCGCTTCTCTTGCGATCGGCGCGCGAAGCACCGGGCCGCCCGCTCAAATAAACCGGAGGTCGCCTCCGCAACGCAATCTTGGAAACCGCCGACGCAAATATTTTGAAAGGGTGCCGTCGCGCGGTCCCCCCACATTTCTATGCCCTTCGAAGGACCCCAGCCAGACATACCTGCGGGTGGCCGCTATCTCGGTCGTTCTATGAGACCCGCTTTATGCCGGGCGGCTGCCATGTCCCATCGCCCGGCGGCAAGATCGAAGGCGCTTCCGTCTTCGGCCAATAGAGGCGCATCACAAGATAGATCGTGTCATTCGGAGCAGGTAGCCAGTTGGCTTCCTTGTCGGTGCCCGGCGACTTATTCTGGATGTAAAGGGTCAGCGACCCGTCAGGGTTCGTCTTCATGTTGGGCAACATTGGCGAGTTGATCAGATAACGGTTGATCGGGTTTTCGATCAAAAGCTGCGACTTGCCATCATACATCGTCAGCGACCAGAAGGCGTTGACCGGCGGCTGTTGGCCCGGTGGGAACGTCAGGGTGTAGTTGTGCTTGCTGCCGTCGAGTGTCTGTCCGTCGCCATCAATGCGCGTGAGCGGATAGGTCGCTTCCTCAGGGTCATTGCCGTAAATGCCAGCCTTCGCTGCTGCGGCGCGTTTCAGCCAATCACCATTGTAGTGGGCGCTATCGCCCGGAAGACCGCTGACCCGCCAGCCGTTGATCGCTTTACCGGCGTTGGCGATGGCCTCGTCGACTTTCTTCTCGCCTTCCTTCATGCCGAGGCCGACTTCCAGCTTTTGTTCCACCGGGAGGTCCTTGAAGTTGAAGGTCTTGCCGGGTCCCACGCCGATCTTTGCAAGCTGGGAGCGTATCTCCTTTTCATTTTCCTGCGGCGGAGCGAACTGCAATGCGAAGTCGAGAAACTCGAAGAAGTTCGTCTTGACGAGTTCCTTGTCGATCTTCGGAAAGTCGATGGTTGGCGCGGCACCTACCGTACCCGGCTGCCTGAGATAGGTGGAAAGGGCCTGCACCTTGTAACCGGCCTGCACCTTCTTGACGTTGTCGAGATCATCCGGGTTGAAAAGCTGGGTGCGATATCCCGCGACTGAAAACTGGGTGCTCGACCGGAACACCTTCTTGATACCGGGCGGGGTCCCGCCCTTCCAATCCGGTCCAACAACCATGTAATCTCCGGCCTCGTTCCCCGTGGCACGGCTGCCAATGTAGCCATAGTTATAGGTATTGCCGTCGCAGAGCATGACCGAGTAGTACCGCTTCGGTTCTACCGCCGGGACCGAAAGAACGATGGGCTCTGCCCGTAAGTCCATCCATACGAACGAATAGGGCGTGTCGCTGTTGGGCGTGGGAATGGCGGTGTCTTTGTAGGTGAAGACGTTGGGCTCGTTCTTGATTTGATTGAATGGAGCCTTGAACTGCCCCGAATTGCGATCGACGGCGTACTCGTACATGACGCCGTAGTTCATCACGATCGGCAGGCCATAGATGAAACCTGCCTCAGCAATATCCTTTGCCTTGAAAAACCCCGGGCGGTCGGTGCTCGTCTGTGCGTACGTCGGGACGGACTTTGCCGTTGAGGCAGTAATTGCAGCCAAGGCGGCTGAACGAAGAAGATCACGTTTCGTCAACATTTGAACGCTCCTTCCGGTCTATGGCTTGGGCTCCAGCGAGGTTGCCACGACAAAGTTACGCTCGCCCCGCGCGAGGGTCCATGCAAAATCGGCCAACCGGTTAGGGTTGGATGACCGCTTTTGCACAAAGCGGAAGTGCTGAAGGCCAGCTCAGATGTCCGCTTCTCGGCGTACTGCGGACATCCCAAGCCCTTCGCGCTCATCGCGTCATCGCGACGACGGAGGCGACGTGATGCTGAATGATCTGATGTTCGCGCGATGACGCTCGATCGGTCTCTGCGAATTAATCGTCTTCGGCGTCATCAACGAACGCACAGGGACACCCCGTGGTGGACGCCCGTCCCGTCGCGCATCGAATGACGCGCCCGACCCGCAGACGCACCAGCGCGCGTCCCTGCGAAGCGAGCGAATTGTCCGGGAATTGCAACTAAAGCGCAGGGCTGAGAAAGGGTGCAAGCAACCAGTGCATGGTGACGCATCGCTGATTATGCACAGCTATTTGGATCGCCAGCAGATCGCGACACAAATGACGACACAGCGATCGGATACCGTTGATTGATTTATATGGGGTTTTTACCCCCATACATTTCATGCGCAATGGCTTTACGGCTTATCTCGCGCTCTCCGGTGTACCGGGATGCGCGGAGATAAGCACACATTTCGGAAAAATGGAAGAACAATTTTCGACGCGAAAGGGCAAATCTCCCGATCAGATTGAAGCGCTTCGCGAAATTGGTTTTTAGCGCAAGCGATTTTATACAGCAGCAGCTGCCTTCCGACCCGACGCATCAACGGGTTGCTCTGAGGTCGCTTTGACTATTGCTTCCAAGGTAGCACCGAATGACCCGCTCGTTACCAGCGCACTGGTTGCGCTTTGGACCGATTTTGCCGCCTCTGTTCCGAGCAGAGCGAGCAGGATACGCCTTCCGTCAGTCCTTTTACTGAGCCCTCGAACGGTGTGCTGAATCTTGGCGTTGGACGGCTGACCCAGGTAGCAGACGCACGCAAGCGAGGTATCCGCCAATTCGAGCGAAAACAATTTCGACATCGACAAAGCGTCAGCCTTTTCCGCTGTTGCCCCAATCCCGCGGTGCCGCAGGAGCTGCGCCAGCACCAGCGCCGCCGCTTCGTCCAGCCGGCCAGTTCCTGGAATGCAGATAACCGAAGACGACGAGGTTGTTGGTTGCTTCTCAATCAAAGCGTGTTGGGATCTTGCTTGCTCGAATGCGATGGCAGCGCCTGGGCTTGAGCTCAGGTCTGGTAGCCCGGCTTCTGTTGCCGCCACGTCATGGTGTGTCTCCAACTCGGCGACCAATTCTTCCACGGTCGAGACGACCCGATTTAACCGGTCTTCATCGAGGTGACCCAACTGACGGTCGGCTTCCGCGAGTCTCAGGCCTTTCAAGAGGATGGCGTCATAATAATTCACAAGCGACGAATCCTTCAGAAATTCATGCGCCTGTTCCACCGCTTCAATGGGATCACCCGCCAGCATTCGTTGATATGCCAGTTGCGGCGGCGTCAGCGGCGGTCGGTCGCCAAGCATGACGTCGATGAACTTGAGACGATCGACATGCCGCCCAACGACGACGAGGCAAACAGTCAGGGGCGTGGCCAACACCAACCCGACCGGACCCCAAAGCCAGGTCCAGAATGACGCTGACAGGATGATTGCCACCGGGGAAAGGCCCGAGCTATGGCCAAAAATCAAGGGTTCGATGATTTGTCCGGCGAGCAGTTCCAGGACTACGAACAATGCTGCCGTCAGTATCAACATCTGCCATCCCGAGCCTACTGCCGCCGCGAGGATGAGGGGGAATACCGCAGATATCAATGCACCGATATACGGTACGAATCGCATGATCATCGCGATCAGACCCCATAGCGGCGCCGAGGGGACACCGATGAGTTCAAGGCCTAAGCCTATTGCAAGACCGAAAACGGCGTTGAACACGATCTGGGTAAGAAAGAGCTTGCTCAGGCGCTTGCCGGCGTCGTCCAGGGCGGCGGTTGTCCGTTGAATATCCGCTGATCCGGCGAGTCGGACGAGCCGATTCCTCAGGTCTTCCCGTTGCAACAGGATAAAGACCACAAAGATTACGACGATCCCCGTTGTCGTCAGAGGTGAAATCAGCGGCTGGATGATTGCGCCAAGCGTCGTCAAAGCACCGGGGTCAGGCTGTTTTACTTCAACGGGTATAGGTATCGGCTTATCTGATGGCGATCTCGCAAGTTCGCCGTCAGGCCGACCGGCCGCATCTCGACCTTGCAGTTCTGTCTTCAAGTCCTTGAGGACTGTGGACGCCTGCTCCAATGGTCCGGAGCCGCCCATCAAGCCACGCACGCTTTCGATCTTGTCGCTCAATGTTTGTTGATAGCCAGGCAGTTTAGCGGCGAGGCGGGTTGCCTGCGAAACCATAAGACCGCCCAAACTGAATATGATCGAGAATCCGATGAAGACGACCACCAGCACAGAAGCCGTGCGCGGAATTCGCCAGGAATGTAACAGCATGACGAATGGCGCCAGGACGAAACTCAAGAGAACTGCCAGCGCTACTGGAACGAAGATTTCGCGACCGAAATAGAGCGCGGCAATGATCAGCGCCGCGACGGCCATATTAATCAGCACCGTGCCCCGCGGCTGTTTCAGACTTATCTGAGGAGGCTTCTCTTCCATGGGCGCGGCTCATTCATCCACTGCGTGGGTGAATTTCACTTCGCGACATCAATTCCAAACACGATTGTACACCCAACTAACCAGTTCCGACAGCGACGCCTTCGGCGGCTGGCTGGCAAAATCAGGCCTGGGTTCCACATTCAGCGGTCGAGCGGCGCCGGCTGCGTCGGGCTACCTTAATTCAAACCGGCGAGCTCACTGCGCGTCTTCCTGGATCGCTTTAAGATAGCTGTAGATCGTGTCGATGGTTTTGGTGTCGAGCACCTCGCCCCAGACAGGCATTCCCTTCTCCAGACGTCCATTCATGACAGTCGATGTGAACACGTCGTGCATGTCCGCGCCGTATCGCGCTCGAAGGTGCCTGAGATTCCGCTCGGACAGCCCGGTAACAGCATCAGGACCGTGGCAATGCGCGCATGTCTGGTTGAAGAGCGAACGCCCTTCCCTGACCCGGGCGGGGTCTTCTGCCTGCGCCGTACCCGGCGACAGGCCGGTCGTCGTTGTCGGCCGGTTCTCTTCGGCAGTGGCCAGGCCAAGCGTGCACAGCAGCGCAATCGCGCCCGCCATGAATGCCGTGTACGAAGTCATGGCCATAACCGTTTCTCTTCTTTGGGAAGACTTGTTTTGGGGAAGACCTGGGGAAAACCGACGGGACCCAAGCAGGTCCCATCGGCCTCCGTGCCCGTCTAGTTCGGCAACTCGAAGACGAACAGCGTTGCCCCCTCGGTGGTCTCGGACAGCAGCTTCTTGCCCGTTTCGCCCATGAAGCTGGGAGGACCGACGAGGCGTCCCGATGCGACGGCGACGTATTGCTTGCCGCCGACCTCATAGGTGATGGGCCCCTGGTTGACCCCAGATCCGGTCTGGAAGCGCCACAGCACATCGCCGCTCTTGGCATTCAGCGCCTTCAGCTCTCCATCCATATTCCCGTAGAACACCAGTCCGCCGGCAGTCGACAGGGCTCCGCCCACGAACGGCTTCTGCTCCGTCACACCCCAGACCTTCTTCTTGGCGACGGGATCCCAGGCGACGAATTCACCGCCATTTCCGCCTGGGCCGTATTTCCCGGCGTCGAATTCCGTCCCGAGGAAGAAGATGCCCTTCTTCGGATCACCGGTGTCGCGTCCGACCTCATCCATGCAGACATTAAACGTCGGGATATAGACGAGATGCGTATCGGAGCTGTAGGAGACCGGCGGGAAGTTCTTGCCGCCGTAGAAGCTGGGACACACATCGCGCGCCCAGATATCCTTTCGCGGTCGCTTGTCTGGAATTTCCACGGGCCGACCGTCCGCATCGATCCCTTTCGCCCAGTTGACATTCACGAAGGGCGTAGCCGAGATCAGCTTTCCGTTTTTGCGGTCGAACACGTAGAAGAACCCGTTGCGATCGGCGCTCATCAACGCCTGCACATCATTGCCGCCGATCGAAAGGTCGGTGAGCACCTTCTCATTGACGCCGTCATAATCCCATGCGTCGTACGGCGTCTGCTGGAAGGTCCAGACGATCTTTCCGGTATCGGCGTCGAGCGCAAGCGTCGACGACGAGTTGAGGTTCGTGTACTTGCCGTAATCGCTGTTGTCCGTGCCACGGGCATGGGCGGCCCACGGCGCAGGATTGCTGGTACCGTAGTAGATGAGATTCAATTTGGCGTCATAGGAGCCGACGAGCCAGGCGTCGGCGCCGCCGCGCATCGCAATCTCGGGAGTTGGCCAGGAATCATTGCCGGGCTCGCCAGTCCCGGGGATGGTATAGGTCTTCCAGACCTCCTTGCCGCTCTCCTGATCGAAGGCCGTGATGGCGCCGCGCGTCGCATACTCGCCGCCGGCGTAGCCGATCACGACGAGATTCTTCGCAAGCGTGGGCGGCGAGGTGATGTCATCTCCCGCCTTGTAGTCCGCGACCTTTGCCTTCCAGAGCTCCTTTCCATTGCTGGCGTCAAGCGCGACCAGCATGCCGTCGAGCCTGCCGACAAAGACCTTCCCGTTGGCGTAGGCAACGCCGCGATTCACCAGACCGCAGCAGACGGCCGAGGCGATGTCAGCCGGCATCTCAGGGGCATAGCGCCATTTGACGGCACCGGTCTTCGCATCCAGCGCAAAGACGAATTTCGGCCCGCGCGGCGAGGTCACGTACATCGTGCCGTCGACGACCAGGGGCGTCGTCTCCTGCCCCTCAAGCACGCCGAGGGGAAAGGCCCACGCGACCTTCAGATCCTTGACGTTGTTCGTATTGATCGAGCTGAGCGTGCTGTAGCGCGTGTTCGCCCAATCGCCGCCATAGGCGGCCCATTCCTTTCCGCTCTCCGCACGAGCGGAGCCAGCAAGCATCTGGGTTGCTGTGAGTGCGATCGTCGCTGCTCCAAGCAGCCGCGACAGGCTTGCGCCATATTTTTTCTGCACGACATGTTCCTCCCTTGCTCATCATCCAGCGCTGACTTCCGACGCCGCGTTCCGGCGACGACAGATCGAGACTGTGACTGCTTATGATTACACTTGCGGCGTCTTCCGGATCCGCGCTGCCAATACCGGCCCGGATTCCCACACCTCCGATCCCTTTCGCTTCACGGTCGCCGTGAATGCCTTGGACTTATCCTTGGACGTATCGTTGGAAGGCACGTTCTGTTTCGCGTGCCTCAACAGAGAACCGTATCGTCGGGAGTCATTGAAACAAAATATGAAGAAACGATATGGCCATAAGAAATTCGTATAGCCGGCGCCGGCATGCGGCCCTAGCGCGAGCTTGCCGGCTCGACGCGCAACCATTGCCTGGACGAGACGAGCTGCCTCGCTATTTCGACAATGCTGTCTTTCACCAATTGAGCTGCATTGCTGAGCGGCAGCGTATCGGAAATGCAGATCGCCAGCTCTCGTCTTAGTCTCAGGTTCCGGATCGGAAGAGCAACGAGTTCGCCGCGGCTGATGTCGTCGGACACGGCAGACCAGGGAAGCAAGGTCCAGCCAATCCCGGCCCTGACGACCCTGACCAGCATATCCGTCGCACTGACTTCGCCAACGAGCTGACAGGTGAGCTGCGCATCCATCAGAGCCGTTTCGACGCGCTGGCGGATCGTGCTTGGCCGGCTCGGCAACACGAGTGGAGCCGCCGCCACTTCCTTCAGGGTCAGCGAGCGCCGCGTCCCTACTGCATCCCGCGCGGCAACCACCAAAAGGTCCTCAAGCAGGATCGGAGACAATGTCACGCCACGTCCCGGAACGGCATCGACCACCACGGCGACGTCCAGCTTCCCGTTTGCAACGAGGGGCGGGAGCTCTGCGCTGGGCCGCTCCACGATCTCGAGCAGAATTCGACCTTGCTTCCTCAGTTTCTGCAGCAACGGCACGGATAGCAGTTTGCCTGTGCTGCCCGGGATTCCGATCGTGACCTTCCCTGTGGGATGTCCGTCCTCATCGGAGACGGCCAGGCGCGCATCATCAACCTGCTTGATGATCGATTTTGCATAGCGATAAAGTACCTCGCCCGCGGGCGTGAGCTTCACGCCTGATGTGCCGCGGTCGAACACACGAGCTCGAAGATCGGCCTCCAGTTTAGCAATTTGCTGCGTGAGGGCCGGCTGGGCGATATTCAGCGACTCCGACGCCCTCGTCATGCTGCCGAGATCGGCAATGCTGATGAAATATTTGAGCTGCTTTATGTCCATGGTCACCCTCGACGCAGCCTAACGCAACCGGTCATCCTCCTGCTCTTGATTTGACGTTAGCACCCCTCAGCCGTGCATATCCAACCTACGCCCCGTGGATCAGCCATTCGCGTTAAGCCTGACCGTAGCCTGCGATGAGCTTATCCTCGGGAGCTTGGTTCGCAGAAATGTCGATCGCCGCCTGCACGGCAGCGCCAATCAGGGTGCGAGTGACGCGATCCCCTGTTTTGTCGATGCGACGGGCCATCGTGGCCAGGGCCGGCAGCGCGTCATCGGCCGCCGCCTCGTGCGCCGACGTGCTTCTCCGCTCTCTCACGGAGGCCCATGGGAACCGGGCAATAGGTGCCGGTGCCACAAGATCACCCTTCGTTGATCCAGATCAAGTGATAAGATCGTCCGGGCTGAAATCTCGGCAATGGGGCAGCGCCTTTCAGACGAGGTTCTCGCATGGGTACACTGCTGCGAACCTGGCTCGCCATCATCGTCGCACTCGTGTCCCTGGGCGCGATCACGCAAAAGGTGCGCGATGGTGGCGTGACCGACAGCGAAATTCGCATCGGCAATTTCATGCCGTACAGCGGACCGCTGGAAATCTTCGGCCAGATCGGCAAGGCGGAAGCCGCCTATTTCGAAATGATCAACGACCGCGGCGGGATCAACGGCCGCAAGATCCGCTTCATGTCCTATGACGATCTGTCGGAGGCATCGAACGCGCTCGATCTCACGCGCATTCTCGTGGAGACCGACAATGTCCTGTTGATGTTCGGTTCATTCGGAACGCCGGACAATCTGGCCGTACGGAAGTATCTGAACGAAAAGCAGGTGCCGCAGCTCTTCGTCGTGTCAGGCGATCAGGATATCAACGAGCCGTCGTTGTATCCGTGGACGATGGGCTGGCAGCCCTCGTTCCAGGAAGAGGGCCGAATCTACGCCAACTACATCCAGGCGTTCTATCCGGACAAGAAAATCGTGGCTCTCTGGCAAAACGACAATTTCGGCCGGGAGTTGTTCAAGGGGCTCGAGAAGGGACTGGGCGAGGTCGCCCGGATGATCCGGGTCGACGTCGCCTATGATGCCGGGGATGAGCATCTGGACGCGCATGTGTCCATCCTGAAGCAGTCTGGCGCCGAGGTGTTCGTGTTTGCAGGGCAGCCGGAAAACGCCGCGAAGGTGATCCGGATCGCCGCCGAGCACGATTGGCATCCTGTGTTCATCGTGAACCAGACGGCTTCGTCCATTGCCACGGTGATGAAACCAGCCGGCCTCCAGAACGCAGCCGGCGTCGTCACCGCGGCCTTCCTGAAGGACGCGAGCGATCCGGCCTGGAAGGATCAGGCCGCAAAGGATTGGCCCGCTTTCCTCGACAAATATGCCAAGGCCGGCGGCAAGGACGACGGTGCGGCCATGTATGGCTATGCGGCGGCAGCGACCCTGATCCAGGTGCTCAAGCAATGCGGCAACGACTTGTCGCGCGAAAACGTCATGAAGCAGGCGGAAACGCTGAGCGATTTCCAACCTTCGGTGCTGCTGCCTGGCATCAAGATCAACACCGGACAATGGGATTTTCGCCCGATCGAACAGTTGCGGCTGGTCCAGTTCGACGGCCACACCTGGCAGCCGATCGGCGACGTGCTCGACACGGCTTTCTCGGGTGAAACGAAGAAGTAGTCGCGGCGGCTTCACCTTTCCCCGTCGGGGAGAGGTGAACGAGCCTGCGGAAAATCGACTCGACCAAACTTCATCAAGCTTGAATCAGGCGGTCTCCACGCTGGCGGATCTGGTTTCGTCAGGCGCCCCTGCCACAGCTTCCGGAAAGCGCAAGGTAGCGGTCGTTCCGCCGCCCGCCGTGGAGGTGATGATGAACTCGCCGCCATGGGCCGCCATGATCTCCTGGACGATCGAGAGGCCCAGGCCCGCGCCTTCTTCAGCGGCGTTGCCCGTCTGGAAGGGCTCGATGAGCTTGCGCTCATCATCCGTTGATATTCCAGCGCCGTCATCGCTGATCGACACGCAGCCGCGGCCGAGTGTCGCCGTGATGCGCCGGGCGCCCTGCGCATGGATCAATGCATTACCGACCAGATTGGCCAGGGCGCTGCGGACCGCAGCCTCGACACCCTGCACCACCGTGACCTCCTCCCCCGCCTGCTCCAGCGACAACTCGATCCCGGCATCCAGCGCCGACGGGCTGAAATCGGCCAGCACGTCCAGCGCTACGACTGCAAGATCGATCGGCTGCTTTTCGATCGCGTGATTTTGCAGCCGTGCCAGGTCCAGCATGGCCGAGACCAGCGATGTCAGGCGACGCACATCGCGCACCAGCGCAATCTTCAATTGGGGTTCGGCCACATCCTCGATCCTGGCACGCAGCAGCGTCAACGGCGTCCGCAGCTGATGGGCCGCGTTACCGAGGAAGCGGCGCTGCATCTTGATGTAGGCGTTGATCTCGTCGAAGGCGCGGTTCAGTGCCTCGACCAGAGGCTTGAGCTCGACCGGGACCTCATCCAGCGAAATCGATCCTTGCGGCGCCGCCGGGTCGATTGCGAGCGCGCGCCGCGTCACGCGATCGATGCCGCGCGCCACGAAACGGCCCGACAACCACGCTCCGATCGTGACAATCAGGGCAAAGGCGAAAGCCACCAGCGAAAGCGGGAAGACATTGCGGAAGGCGAACGACCTCAGAACCTGGCCGAAATGGACTTGCGCCCCGCCGATCATCATCACCAGGTTGGATGGGCCCCACGGGATGACGGCCAGGCAGAAGGTCGAGTTCTGATCCAGTGTATTGAGCACCGAGAAGCCGATCGGCCCGCTATAAGGAAGCGTGAACGGCAAGGCCGGCCTGTGCTCACCTCCGAACTCGGCGGTCAACTTCTCGTGGGACACGACGTACCAAAGGTTCGGGCTGTTGGATTTCAGCTCCTCGACACGGCGCGTGGACCGGATGGTCAGTGCGCGGCCGGGATCGACGACGGCGGCATCGTAGAGGATGGAAGCGGCAACACGGCACGCGACCGGCTCGTATTCGCGCACCTGGGATTGCCAGACGGCGGCGGTGATCGTGGCGACGAAGATGAGCGTTGCGGCAAGGCCGAGGGAAATCGCAAACGTCCGGGCGATGGATTTCATTTGCTCTGCGCCATCCTGAGCATGTAGCCGATGCCGCGCATGCTGCGGATCTCGACATTGCCGCCGAGCTCGCTGAGCTTCTTGCGAAGTCGCGAGACCTGCGCCTCCAGCGTGTTGGATTCGATCTCGTCGTCGAAACCGTAGATCTCGTCGACCAGGGCGGCTCGGGTGACGACGCGATCCCGCCGTATCAGCAACGCGCCCAGGATCAGGGCTTCGCGCCGCCGCAACAAAACCCTGTTGTCGGCCACGACGGCCTCGTTGCTGCCGAGGTGCAGCTCGACATTTCCGAACGACAATTTCGGCGGCACGAGGAGTCGCGGCCGCCGCAGCACGGCGCGCACGCGAGCGATGAATTCGTCGGGCTCGAAGGGCTTGCCGAGATAATCATCCGCTCCGCCATTGAGGCCCTCGATCACGTCCTCCTTGGCGTCCTTTGCGGTCAGCATGATGATGGCCGGCCGTTCCGGCAGCTGGCTCAACGCGGTAACGATCACAAGTGCATCGCCATCAGGCAGCATGCGGTCGACGATGGCCAGGTCGTATTTGAAGTTTTTCAGCGCATCCCGCGCGTCCGAAACCGATCCGACCGTGTCGACCACGCCGTGCAATTGCATCAGCAAACGACCGAGATAGACACCGATCTGCGGTTCGTCTTCAATCACGAGGGATCGCACAAGGTCATCCTTGCAAGTGGCGGGAACCAGGGATCGTGACACTCCCTCTTTGGCCCGATTGTGGCGTTTCGCGACGGGCAGATTGGGTATCTCCATGTCCCGCATAAAGAAAAGCCATCGACTTCGGCCTGGGCAATGTTCGGGCAATGTTTGGCGGTTGCCCGAATGCGTCATCGCATGACGTCGCGGGCGGCAATCTTGTCGGCAATCTTGGGGCAATGTTGGCCGGCGATTTGGAGCGGGCTCGAATCCACACCAGCTGGCCCTGACAAAGCGGCCCGCCGTCAGAGGCCCGTCAATGAAGCATGCCATCGAAGCCACCCTCCGCTTTCCCGCAAGCGGCGCGCAGCGGGCCCTTTTCGCAGCGACGCTCAGCGCGATGGTGGCCTGCTTCGGCCGCGCATCAGCCCAGACTGCATTCACCTTGCCGGCGCCGCCTTTCGAGCTGCCGCTGCTGCCGCCGGGGTCCGGCAACTGGACCGTCATGATCGGTGCGGAAGGCCAGTACACGCCAGACTTTGAAGGTGCAAACCACAGCCTGTTCAGCCCGGTCCCGATTTTCTCCATCCGTCGCGCCGGCTCGGTGGATCAGTTTCGCAGCCCGCACGACAACGCAAGCATCGCGCTGATCGATTTCGGCGATTTGCGCGCCGGCGCGGTGGGCAAGTTCGTGCCGTCGCGAAAGGCAGACAACTATTCCGAGCTCAACGGTCTCGGCGACGTCAAAGCCGCATTCGAGCTCGGCGGCTTCATCGAATATTTTCCCGTCGACTGGTTTCGCATGCGCAACGAGACCCGCCAAGGCTTTGGCGGCCATCAGGGCGTGGTCTCCGACTTCTCGGCGGATTTCATCGTGCCGGTGTCGCGGGCGATCACGGTTTCGGCCGGACCGCGCTTCACATGGGAAAGCACCAAGGCCGTCGCGCCCTATTTCGGCATCGACGCCGTTCAAGCGATGGCCTCGGGGCTTCCCATGTACGACGCCAAGGGCGGCGCACATTCGGCCGGCGCCGGCGCCCAGGTGCAATATCGGATCAATCCGCAATGGGAAGTGCATTCCTACGTCGAATACGAGCGGCTGCTCGGCGACGCGGCAAACAGCCCGCTGGTGACGGCGCGCGGGTCG
>Ga0210389_10002284_pt1 | contig 15194 bp, 17 predicted proteins | sample IncBWH28OmetaG_FD_160127 | JGI IMG/M metagenome (GOLD analysis project Ga0210389, IMG submission 160127) | Forest soil microbial communities from Barre Woods Harvard Forest LTER site, Petersham, Massachusetts, United States - Inc-BW-H-28-O ...
GTTCGTCTCCCCAAGGCCCATTAGGAGGCCGATGTGGAAATCTGTGACAAGTGCGGCCCAGGAACTGAAGCGCATGTGGGCTTCATGACCCCGCAAGGACCGATCACTTTCTGCCGTCATCACGCCCGGACGCTGTCGGCTGCGCTACGCGCGTATCCGTCTGCTCTGGTGGGCGGCGACGTCGGGGCGCGGACAGCCTCCGGTGCGAGGGGAACAGCCTCCGGTGCGAGGGCAAAGCCATCCTGGCGCGGTGTGATGTGGCGGCCCGCGGAATGAGCGGCATCAATGACACGTGCGTGGCGCTCACCCCACCTGGCATGAGGAGCGAGATGGACAGCATCAGCGTGGAATACGGCGCAGACCAGGCCGCCAGCGGCTTGGCCAGTTCCGAGCCGGTGGTCAGCGTGCGCGGCCTGGTGAAGCGTTACGGCAGCCACGAGGTCGTCGCGGGCATCGATCTTGAGGTGCGCCGGGGAGAGATCTTCGCCTTCCTCGGCCCGAACGGCGCGGGTAAGACCACGACGGTTGAGATCCTCGAAGGCTTCGGGCAGCGCACCGCGGGACAGGTTTCTGTCCTGGGGCACGACCCGGCCACGGCGGGCGGCGCCTGGCGGGACCGGGTGGGCGTGGTGCTGCAGGAGTCTGAGCCCGAGCCAGGCCTGACGGTGCGGGAGTGCCTGGCTATGTACGCCGGGTTCTATCGGGCGCCGCGCGATGTCGACGAGACCATCAGCCTGGTTGGTCTTACCGCGAAGGCCGGCGCGCTCGGTACCCGGCTGTCCGGCGGCCAGCGGCGGCGGCTCGATACGCACGGAACGGTCGAGGCAACGCGAGAAGTCCCGGAAACGGGATTCCCCTTCGTCGTCTTCGCCATCTGGCGGGCCGTCGCCCAGCGTCGCCCGTTCCTCTGCCCGGAATGCGGAGCATCCGTCCAGGCAAGCTGAGCCCGACCGAAGTCCCCGACACAACCAATGAAACGAAACGGAACCGACATGAGCAACATGACCAACATGACCGGCCTGCTCGGGCGCAACGAGCAGTTCACCCGCACCTACACCTCGGCGGCCCTCGGCCTGCCCACGGCACAAGTGGTCGTCGTCGCCTGCCTCGACCACCGCGTCGACCCCGCGATCGTCCTCGGACTCAAGCTCGGAGAGGCTCCCGTCATCCGCAACGCGGGGGGCCGTGTCACCCAGGCCGTTATCGACGACATCGCCTTCTTCGCGTTCCTCATCGACCAGCTGTCCGGCGCCCAGGGCGCCGCTGACACACTGTTCGAAGTCGCGGTCATCCACCACACCCAATGCGGCACCGGCTTTCTCGCCGACCCCGGCTTCCGGCAGCTAACCGCGGCGGCGACCGGGCTCTCCGAGGCAGCACTGGAAGCGTCCGCGGTCGCCGACCCGCACACGACCGTCAAGGCCGACGTCGAGCGCCTGCTCGCCTCCCCCCTGCTCTCACCGAGGGTCAGCGTCTCCGGGCACGTGTACGACATCGCCACCGGGCGCGTCACCACCACCTTGGACGCCCGGTTCCCGTAGTGGCGTCGTTGCCAGACCACAGGACCGTTCGGAATGATCAAAGCTCTTATCCCGAACGGTCCGTGGTGACTTGCGGCGGTCAGATGGCGCGTGGGACATGCGGGACGGCCTTTCTGCTAGCGAAGTTTTCGATCACTGCGTTGACGTACTGCCTGGCCGACGGCACGTACTGGCCGCGCACCTGGCTCATAAGTTCGGCCAGTTCGGGGGCGGGCCAGTCCGCCGGTAGCAGTTCGACGGGCAGGCCGGGGTTTCGGATGACATCGACATACGGCGCGTTGAGTAGGTGTACCAGTCGGCGCAACGTCTCAGCCGTGGCGGGGGGCACGGCGCTGCCGTCCGAGGCAGCAGACAGGGCGATGATGTGACCACGAAGACTGTCGGCGACATCGTCGAGATCCCAGGCCGACCGGGCGATCCGAGCCGCGTCGGCCGCCGGAAGGCCGATGGTGGCCCGCTGGATCTGGCAGCCTGGTGGGGCTTCAGCCAGCACCGCAGCAATATGGCCGCTGAGGTCTTGGGGGGCGATCAGCACACCTTGCTGCATGAGTCCGTAGCCGACCAACTGGGCGATCCGTCTAAGCCGGTCCCGGTAGGCCCGATGCGCCTCCGGTACTTGGTACATCACGGCGTGGAAGTGGCCTTCCCAAGACGGCGGCGTCACCGCAGCGCCAGACCGAAGTCGACGGAACGTCGTGGCGAACGGCCCGGCCAGGCGGTAGTCGACCCCGCGTCCGCGCCGGGTGGCGCTCAGCTGACCATCGCGGCACATCCGGGCCAATTGCTGGCGGGTAGCGGCGGCGCCCATGCCAAGGTCGCCGAGAAGCCGGGTGAGGGCCACTCCGGCCAGTTCATCGGTCCCTGCCACGCCGAACAGAAACGGGACGAGCGCAACAGTCTGGCTGCGCTGCGGCCGCACCAAAGACGTCGATGGTGTTACGCTGGCGGAAACGGCCGTGAGCTTCGTGGTCACATCTGGAGGATAACCTGTTATGAGCGTCCCCGGTCTTCCAGTGAACGAACCGCCGACACCGTCGGACGCGGGCTCGCCTGCCCCTAACCGCGGGCGGATGCGGACGCTTGGGCCTGTGTTGGCCTTCGACGTCATCGGGCCGATCGTGGTCTACTACGCGCTGGTTTCTGCCGGGTTGTCGACAGTGGCGGCGCTGATCCTTAGCGGCGTGATTCCCGCTGCGGGGATAGCCCTCGGCGTCGCGCGCTACCGGCGTCTGGACGCCATCGGGATCCTGGTCCTAATCGGGATCGTCATAGGTTCGGTGCTCGGAGCGGCGAGCGGCAGCGCCCATCTCGTGCTCTTGGACGGTGTCGTGCCAACCGCGGTTTTCGGGATTGTGTGCGTGGCCTCGCTGCGCTCGAAGCGACCGATGATCTTCCGCTTCGCTCTCGAGGGCATGGGCCGCGACACCGCCAAGGGACGTGACTTTGCCGACCAGTGGCGTTATCCGGGCTTTCGCCACTCCTTCCGCGTGGTCACCGTGGTCTGGGGTGTCATGTTCCTCGCCGAGGCTGCCACCCAGGCCGTCATCGTCGAGACAGCGTCGGCCGGCACCGCCAAGACCACCTCCAACCTGCTGATCCTGCCATTCGCCGCCGCTGTGATCGCCTGGAACATCTCCTACGCAAAAAGGGGCCGGCGCAAAGGGGTGATCGCCGACGAGGCCCGCCGCGCCCGGGGCGAGGCGCCCCCGCCCATGCCGGCCTAGACCTGACCTACCACCCGTAGGACCGAGTCCCGGAACTGCTCTCGTTCGGGGTGATCCAAGGCGAATACCGGCGCGAACCCGCATCCGCTGTAGAGACGCTAGCCCGCCAGCTGGCTGAACCGGTGCCGGTAGGCCTGCGGTGTGACGCCCCAGCGGCGGGTGAAGTGACGGCGCAGCATCAGCGGCGCGAGTCCGCAGTCGGCGGCTATCTGCTCGATCCCGTGGTCGGTCCGCTCAAGCAGCTCCTGCGCCGTCATCAGCCGCTGGCTCGTGAGCCACTGATGAGGGGTGGTCCCCGTGCGCGCGGCGAACCAGCGGGCGAACGTGCGCGGCGACATGTGCACCTGACCGGCGAGGTCGGCGACGGTGAGCGGCTCGCGCAGGCGACCGAGGGCCCAGTCGCGCAGCATGGCCAGGTCAGGCCCGTCCGCCGCGTTGTCCACCAGCATCGGGACGAACTGCGCCTGCCCGCCGTCGCGGTGCGGGGCGACCACCATGTGCCGGGCTATCTCGTTGGCGACCGCGGCGCCGTGCTCCAGCCGGATGACATGCAGGCAGGCGTCGATCCCGGCGGCGGTCCCCGCGCTCGTTATCACCTGGCCCTCGTCGACGTAGAGCACCCCCGGGTCCACGTCGACCTGCGGGTAGCGCCTGGCCAGCTCGGCCGCGTACTTCCAGTGCGTGGTCGCACGGCGGCCGTCGAGCAGCCCCGCCGCGGCGAGCACGAAGGCCCCGGTGCACTGGCTGAGCACCCGGCCGCCGCGGTCCACCACCGTCCGCAGCGCGGCCAGCACCGACTCGGGCGGTCTTACGTCTATGTCGTCCCAGCAGACGGCGATGGCCAGGTCGGCCGAGCTCAGCCGGTCCACGCCGTACTCGACCAGGATCGGCAGGCCGACATCGGTGCGGATCAGCCCCGGCTGTGCCGCCGTTACGAAGTAGTCATAACGGGGGATTCCTTCGCCCTTGCGGTCACACCCGAACACTTCCGCGGTGACCCCCAGGCCGAACGTTGACACGCCGTCATAGGCGAGGACCGCGACAGAGGACAGCATGCTCTCACTGTACGGCAGGAAAGTACCGGTGAATGTCATTCCTGCCACTGGCATGGTGGACTCTGGTGACAGAGGCTTGAGATATGACACAGCTGACCTCGTCCGCCGAGTCGCACCGTCCGCCTGAGCAGGCAACGGGCGAATCACCGGCCCGGCTGCCCGGCTCGCGCGGCAACTTCTCCGCGTGGGCGGCGCTGCTGGTGGTCTGGCTGGTCTGGGGCTCGACCTACCTGGCCATCCGGGTTGCCGACCGGTCCATCCCGCCGTTCGCGATGGCCGCGGCGCGGTACCTGACGGCGGGCGCGGTGCTCTACCTGGTCATGTGGCTCGCCGGCCGCCGGCGACGGGCGGCGGTCCAGGCAGCGGCCCGGGCAGCGGCCCGCGGCCCGGCCGGGCGCGCCCCCTCGTCCAGGCTCGCCCAGTGGGGCGGGATGGCGGTGGTGGGCACGCTGCTGCTCGCCTTCGGCAACGGCGGGGTGTCCTATGCCGAGCAGACCCTGCCCTCGGGGCTGGCCGCGCTGCTTGTCGCCAGCGTCCCGCTCTGGATGGCGCTGGCCGACCGGGTCATCAACGGGCAGCGGATACCCCTGCGCGGCTGGCTTGCCCTCGTCATCGGGCTGGCCGGGATCGCGGTCCTCGCCCGGCCTTCAGGTAACGGCGCAGTGCTTCCCGTCCTCGTCGTCCTCGGCGCCAGCGTCAGCTGGGGCATCGGCTCCGTGCTGGCCGGCCGGATGCCGGCGCCAGCCAGTCCGCTAGTTGGCAGCGCGATGGAGATGCTGACCGGAGGGATCGTGCTCACCGGGCTGGCGGCGGCAACCGGCGAGCTGACGCGGATCGATCCCGCCCACGTCAGCGCGCAGTCGCTGCTCGGGCTGCTCTACCTGATCGGCCCGGGGTCACTGCTCGCCCTGACCTGCTACGTGATCGCGCTGCGGCGGCTGCCGACCTCGGTGGTGTCCACCTACGCCTACGTCAACCCGGTGGTGGCCGTTTCGCTTGGCGCGCTGTTCCTCGGCGAGCGGCCCACGCTTGCCACGCTGCTCGGCGGCGTCATCGTCGTCGCCTCCGTCGCGATGCTCCTCGTCCACCGCGCCAGCTAACGTCCCGCTTGCCTGGCTTCTTGTCAGCCGCTCGAGCAGGCCGACCAGCGTCGCGCGTTCGTCAGCAGACAGCGGTGCGAGCAGTTCGTCCTGGACGTCGTTCAGGACCTCGTCGAGCCGCCGCAGCCGTGCCCGCCCCGCGTCAGTGATCGTGACGACGTTGCGTCGGCGGTCGTCGGCGTCAGTCGTCCGCTCGACAAGGCCGTCGGCGGCTAGCTCCCCGACCGCCAGCGTGACATCGCTCCGGTCCATCTCGGTACGTCGCCCCAGGCTGGCCTGCGACGAGGGCCCGGACTCCGCCAGCGCGGCCAGCAGGCGGAAGTGGTACCCCCGGGCCCCGACAGTCGCCAGGTGCGACCCGAGGAGCCGGTGCGCCTGCGCCGACAGCTGGGTGATCAGCCAGGTCGGCTTGGCCATCAGCAGCGCTGGCGTCGCGTGCTCGTCTGAAGTCATGGGGTCAGCGTAATCCAAAACTTGTTGGCTGGGCCAACCAATGATAATGTTGGCAACATCAACGTTGGCAGCGCCAACGAAATCGCGAAGAGGAGGAACCATGCCCGACTACCCGGCACTCAGCACCCGTCTCATCGGCGAGACCGAGAGCGCCCTCGGCGCGCTGCTTGCCCCACTGCTGGCCGAAGCCGAACTGACCTTCATCCAGTGGGTCGTACTCTCGCTCGCCACGGCTGGCGGTGCGAGCAGCCCCGGCATCGGCCGTGACCAGCTCATCAACGGGATCACGAAGGCGAGGAAGGTTGACCCGGCCGACGTGTCGGCGGCCATCACCGAACTGGAGAACGCCGCGGCGCTGGTCACCGCGGGCGACCGGGTGACCCTGACCGACCTTGGCCAGGCCAGCTTCAGCCGGGTCCGGGCCCGCGTCGAAGAGATCACCAATTACGTCTTCGACCTTCCCGCCGAGGACCTGGCGGCAGCGGGCCGTGTCCTGGCAACCGTCAGGGCGCGCGCCAACAGCGTGCTCGCCGACATGGGGTCCGCCAGCCGTTAGCTCCTTAGACGATGAACAAGTGCAAGTAGCGGCTGATTATGGTCAATGCATCGTCGCTTATCCGGCCTAGCTGCCGTCCGGCTCGCTCGTGGGACATCGCGCGGACCTGCTCGGTCATGGCGTACGAGACCTGCTTCAGTCCTGTATGGTCATCGGCCGGGATCTCGACGTGATGCTCCAGGCCACGATGGCGGGTGGTCAGTGGCACCGCGATAAACAGGCCGGGCACGGCGGCGTAGCGCGGGTGGGAGACCACGACGACCGGGCGCACGCCGCCCTGCTCACGGCCTGCGACCGGGTTGAGGTCGCAGAGCAGCACGTCGCCACTCGTCATGAGTTGTACTCCGGGTACTCCTCAGCGGCGGTGCCCGCGAGCCCGCCAAGGTCTGCTCCAATCCACTCGGCCGTCTCGCTGCGGTACGCCGCGAACTCTGCCTCGTCGGCCGCAAGTCGCCGGTAGCCGTCCTCGATGCCCTGCCACATCAGCTCGTCGAGCATGGCGCTGAGTTCCCCGCCGAGGCTCCGGCCATGTGCTTGCGCCCGGGCGGCGAGCCGGTCCCTGACCTCGGCATCAACGCGGATAGTGGTCATAGCCATGGTAGAAGTATACGTCTTTGACGTATACATGCCCGGTCCAGTGAGATCGGAAGGTTGGCGTATTGCTGTAGTCATAACTACAGTCTGTCACTTGACTCAGACATTCGAGGGCGGTGCTGGACTAAGCAATGAAATCGTTAAATGGCATCTATTTGCGCATATGACCATTGCCGACGCCCTCAAGTACCACCTGGGCTAGCCTCGTGACGATGAACGAGGACCCGGCCATCTTGCTGACCCCGCCCGGGCAGGAATTGCTGGCCAGGCTCGCCGCCGAGCGGGACGGCGGGTCGCTGGCGGTCGCGGAACGCCTGCGCCGCGAGTACCCGGCCGGTCTGGTCGCCACGGCGATGGCCCAGCGGGAGCTGCGCCTGGCCGCCGAGGCCAAGTTCAGCCGCGCGGCGCAGATGCTGTTCACCAGGGCCGGCTACGAGCAGTCCTCGTCGGAGGCGATCGCCGGGTACCGGGCGGGCCGGCTCAGCCACGCGAGCCGGGTCGCGGACCTGTGCTGCGGCATCGGCGGCGACCTGATCGCGCTGGCGGCGGCGAGCGACGTGCTCGCCGTCGACCGGGACGAGACCCATGCTCGCCTTGCCCTGCACAACGCCGCGGTCTACGGCAGGGCGGAGCACGTCATGGCCGTCGTGGCCGACGTCCGTGACGTTCCCCTGGCGGGTCTCGACGCGGTGTTCATCGACCCGGCCCGCCGGGCCGGCCCGGGCGCGGCAACCGGCCCGCGCCGCTTCCGGTCAGGCACGTCCGAGCCGCCGCTTGACTGGTGCCTGGCGCTGACCGGCCAGGTCGAAGCGGTCTGCATCAAGGCCGCCCCCGGCATTCCCGTTGAGCTGATCCCGCCGGCCTGGGAGGCGGAGTTCATCGCCGAGGCGCGCGACCTCAAGGAGTCGGTGCTGTGGTCGCCGTCCCTGGCGAGCGCGCCTGACGCCGCTCACGGCCGGCGCCGCGCGACGGTGCTGACGCCATCTGCGCCCCGCACGCTGGTCGCCCACCCTGGTGACCCGGTACCGCTGCGCGAGCCAGGAGAGTTCCTGCTCGACCCGAACCCGGCCGTCACCAGGGCCGGCCTGGTCGAGGACCTGGCGCGCGCGCTTGGCGGGGACATCGCCAAGATCGATCCTCAGATCGCGTTCCTTACCCTGGACCGCGACGTGAGAACGCCGTTCGCCCGCACGCTCAGCGTCAAGCACTCGGCCCCGTGGCACGAGAAGCAGTTCGCGCAGCGCCTCCGCGAGCTTGACGTGGGCGCGGTCGATATCAGGCGCCGCGGGCTGGCCGGAGACGTCGATCAGATCAGGCGGCGCTTGAAGCTGGCAGGCAAAACCCGCGCGACCATCGTCATCACCAGAGTCAGCGACAAGCCCTGGGGCCTCATCTGCACCGACCCGGCATAGCTCGCCCACCCCGCCGCCCCTGTCCGTGTGCCGTTGGGCCGGCTATAGCCGGCCCAACGGCACACGGGGACAGCGGGACAAAGAGTTAACGCCGCAGCAGGATGCCGCGCACGTAGGCGGCCTGCCCCACGTGCTGCATGTCGTCGTCGAGCACGGAGACGAGCCGCACCCCGAGCGTGACCGGCGGGGTCCACCGCGTGTCGACGACCCGGTCGAGGTCGGCGTCGCTGATCTCGGACACGAGCTTTACCGTCTGCGCGTACGTCGCCTCGTGATACTCCCCGAGCAGTCCGGACCCCGCGGTAGCGGCCGCGACGGCGGCGACCCGGTCACTGGTGTGCCCGTACCCGTGGTCCATCATCCCGGTCGGCAGCCCGAGCCGCCCGGCCCAGCCCTGGGACGACCACACCTGGGGAACGCCGAACGCGGCCGCGACGTGATCGTCCTGCACCCGGGTGAGGTGCCAGACCAGCCAGCTCACCGGGTTGGCGTCCGCGTCGATCTGGTAGGCGAGCTGCTCCCCGGTCAGCCCGCCAAGCACGTCGGCCACGCTCTCCCGGATCCGCCCGAACCCGTCGACAAGCAATTCCGCACTAGTAGCCATAAGTCAATTATCGTCCCCGTGGACACCCGGGTGTGCGTAGGCCGAGCCCCTACGTTCCCCGCGTTCCCCGCGGTCCCTGCGGTCCCTGCGGTCCCCGCGGTCAGGAAACGGGCCAGGCGGGCAGCGCGCTCACGTCGGTCACCGTCTCCGGCAGGCGGCGCATCGTGGTGACCCGGCGCTCGGCGAACTTGGCCGGGTGCCCCGTGTGGTCGCGGTCGACCCAGACCGAGCGCAGCCCCATCCGGGCGGCCGGCGCGATGTCGTGCACCCAGCTGTTGGCGACGTGAATCCAGTTCGCTGGCGTCGCCCCGGTCAATTCCGCAAACCGGCGAAAGTGACCGAGGTCCGGCTTGTAGGACCGCACCTGCTCCGCCGTCACTACAACCTCAAATGACACCGGAAGCTGCGCCGAAGTCTCCGCGAACAAGTCGTCATCACAATTGGTGAGGATCGCGAGTCGCCAGCCAAAAGAGGCGAGCGTGCCGAGCGCCTCCGCCACATCTGGGAAAATCGGCATCGACGGCCAGGCTTCGACAAACGCCCCTGCCTTCCCTTCCGCGAGTGGCACGCCGACCCGCCGTGCGGCCAGGCCGAGTCCGTCGGTGAGGACCTCCCGGTACGGCTGGAAGAAGGGCCGGGCCTCCAGGATCGACTCCGCCCGGTGATAAGCGGCGAGCAGCGGCTCGGCGTGCACGCCCGCAACCGGCTGCAACGCGTCGAGCATGCAGGCGTTCCAGTCCGCGATCGTGCCATAGCAGTCGAAGGTTAGCCATCGTGTTCCGGGCATCAACCCTCCCTACTCGAACATCTGTAGCAGGAGCTGGCCTCTACAGTAACTGTTGTTAACTGTTTTTGAGTGGTGAATTCCCATTGAATCCGTAGAAAGCCACCCGGTTCGCGCCGGCGCCCTCCCGGCCTGACATGAGGCAATGCGTGGGGGCATGATCGTGGATGGATAGGCGACCACTGAGGAGGCAGTCCCATGGCCGATGACGAGTTCAGTTACTCCAGCGGTTTCGGCAACGAGTTCGCGACAGAAGCGGTCGACGGAGCGCTCCCCGCGGGGCGCAACTCGCCGCAGCAGGCGCCGCTCGGCCTGTACGCCGAACAGCTGAGCGGGGCCGCGTTCACCCAGCCGCGGGGCGTGAACCGCAGGTCGTGGGTGTACCGCATCCTGCCGAGCGCGAAGCACCCCGCGTTCTCGCGTATCGACAACAAGAACCTAAATGGCACGCCGTTCGACGAACTCGAACCGAATCCAAACCGGCTGCGCTGGGACCCGGTTCCGCTGCCAAGAGAAGACACGCCGCAGGACTTCATCGACGGCCTGTTCACGGTCGCGGGCAACGGCGACATCAAGACCAGAGCCGGGATGGCCATTCACCTGTACGCGGCCAATCGCTCCATGCGCGACCGCTACTTCGTCGACTCCGACGGCGAGCTCCTGCTCGTCCCCGAGCTAGGCACGGTCATCCTGCACACCGAGCTCGGCCCGATGCGCGTCAACCCAGGCGAGATCGCCGTCGTCCCGCGCGGCATCCGCTTCAAGGTGGAGCTGACCGACTCCTTCGCCCGCGGCTACGTGTGCGAGAACTTCGGCGCGAACTTCACCCTGCCTGAGCGGGGACCGATCGGCGCCAACGGCCTGGCCAACGAGCGCGACTTCTTGTCGCCGCACGCGGCGTTCGAGGAGCGCAACCACACCGTCCAGGTGGTGAACAAGTTCGGCGGCAACCTGTGGGCCGCGGACTACGACCACTCGCCGCTCGACGTGGTGGCATGGCACGGGAACTACGCGCCGTACAAGTACGACACGGCCAACTACATGGTGATCGGCACGATCAGCTTCGACCACCCGGACCCGTCGATCTTCACGGTCCTCACCAGCCCCACCGACACCCAGGGTCTCGCCAATGTCGATTTCGTGATATTTGCCCCAAGGTGGCTGGTCGGCGAGCACACCTTCCGCCCGCCCTGGTTCCACCGCAACATCATGTCCGAGTACATGGGCCTGGTCACGGGGGAGTACGACGCGAAGGCGGAGGGCTTCGTCCCTGGCGGCGGCTCGCTGCACAACACGTACACCAGCCACGGCCCGGACGCGGGCACCTACGCGAAGGCGTCCACCGCCGAACTCAAGCCACAGAAGCTCGAGGGAACGCTCGCTTTCATGTTCGAAAGCCGGTGGACGATCTTGCCGACGAGGCGGGCGATGGAGGCGAGCTTCCGTCAGGGTGATTACGACGCCGTATGGTCTGGATTGACGCGAAATTTCCGCTAAGTTACGTTCATGGCTGGCTCCTATGTCATGGTCGGATCCGGTGACCACCGTGTCATCGCGCTGCACGGCTGGTTCGGCTCCGCACTCGGCTGGGGCCACCTGACCGACTACCTCAACACCGCGCAGTTCACCTATGTCTTTCCCGACCTGCGCGGCTACGGCTCCCGGAGGGACGAGCCGGGCGAGTTCACGATGGCCGAGGCCGCCGCCGACGCGATCGAGCTCGCCGACCGCCTCGGCTGGGAGCGGTTCAGCCTGGTCGGCCACTCGATGAGCGGCGTGGCGATCCAGCACGTACTCGACCAGGCGCCGCACCGGGTGCGGCGGCTGGTCGGCGTGGCTCCGGTCCCGGCCACCGGGCTTCCGCTGGGCGAGTCAGAATGGGCGCTGTTCGCCTCCGCCGCCCGCAGTGTCACCAGCCGCGAGATGATCGTCAACTACTCGACGGGCAGCCGTCTCACCCCCGCGTTCGTCGACCTGATCGTCCGCCACTCGCGCGACAACTCGACCGAGGAGGCGTTCGGCGCCTACCTCCCCTTCTGGGCCAAGGCCGACATCCTCGCCCGGGTCAAGGGCAACGAGGTCCCGGTCAAGGTGATCACCGGCGAGTACGACCCGACGCAGCCCGCCGAGTTCATGGAGCAGGCGTGGCTGCAGGTCTACCCCAACTCCGAGCTTGAAGTCCTCCGCGGCACCGGCCACTACCCGATGTTCGAGACCCCGGCCGCCCTCGCGGTCTCCATCGAGGAGTTCCTCGCCCGCGGCTAACGGCAAAAGTCAAAAGTCAAAGGGTGCAGCTCGTTTGGAGTGAGCGGGACGGTCAGGCACCGAGTGTGTATTGTCCCTGCTTAACGCCTGGGTAGAGCCGCTGGTGCTCGCATTCAAGGTGGAAGCGCCAGTACTCCTCGAAGTCGCCGTTGGCGATCACTGCCCTCAGGGTGAGAACAGCCTCGGCGCCGTCCAGGCCCCATCTGGCGCCTCCCAGGGAGAGGCGGTCGGCTATGAGGTGTCGGCACGCGCCCTCGATGACGCCCGTCGCGATCGGCCAGCCGGCGTCCAGGGCCTGGTCGTAGTGCAGGAAATCCCGCTTGTTCTCCAGGTAGCGCACGCACGCGGCGGCCCCGTTCCGCTGGGTGGTTTCCAGCCCGGCGGCGTCGGCCTCGGCGGTGATCTCCTTCGAGACCCGGTCACTGTCGCCGGCCAGGACTGCGAGGGCCTTGACCGCGACCCAGTCCTCGGCGGCGGGGTCGCCGGCGGCGTGCAAGCTCCACCCTGCACCCCAGAGATATTCGAGAACGTGAATGATGTCGATAATTATGTGGATCGTGACGCCGCGCCGGGCGGCCTCGGCGCGGATCAGGTCCAGCTGGTGCTCGGCTCCGTCGACCAGGACGACCCAGGTGCGCTGGTGGCCGGGGTCGCGGGCCTCGGCCTCGTCGAACGCGGCGGCGATCATGTCCGTGGGGTTCTTGCGGACCGATCCGGCCAGCCACTTGGCCCGGGCCTTCGGCCCGGGACTGAGGGGGCGGATGCCGTTGCGGCCGCCGGGCGGGGCGATCACGTCGTGCGGGCGGCGTCTCGCGGGCTCGGCGTCGTAGACGGTGACCAGGGTGGCCATTCTCTTGCGGTTCGGTTTCTCCCCGGATGACAGCCGGGTGCGCATCTTCCCCAGCTTCGCGGCAGCCTTCGCCGTGGCCGCCCGGAGCGCGCCGGGGCGCATCACGACGCCCTTGCCGTCGGACGACAGGACCACCAGCACCGACGGCGTGCACGGCTCCGGGATCCGGGCGGCGTAGAACGCGGGGATGTCGGAGGCGGAGTGCACGACGGACTCCCCGGCCTGCCGCTTGCCGATCACGTTCCCGCAGCGGCGGGCGATCGCCGCGTGCGCGGACTCGAACGAGCCGCGGGCCGCCTCCAGGGCGGCGAGTTTCGCCACGGTATGGGAGTGCCGCCCGGCCGGCAGGGACAGGGCGGCGTCGGCGGGGCGGTAATCGGGCGCCCCCGGCCTGCGCCAGGCGCAGCGGGTGACCGTCACCGTGCCGAACAGGGTGGCCAGCAGCCGGCCGTGGCCGGTCTCCAGCCGGGTCCGGGTGACCCCGTCCGGCCCGGTCACCGGGGCGGGATGCGCGCGGGCCTGCTGTTCTTCCCGCACGGACCGCAGGTCGTAGTGGTCCTGCACGAGCTGCAGCAGCAGCTCCCGCCCCCGCCCGTCCACGAGCTGCTCCAGGTCGAAGGCCGTCATCCCGGCCGCGGCGGGCCCGGCGAGCTCGGCGGTCAGCGCGCTGAACAGGGACTGCGAAACGGCGAACGGATCTTCAGGAGGGAGTGCGGAGTACGCTTCCACCGAGGGTTCTTCTTCCTTGAGGCCGATGAGGTAGCACCTTCGAACTTAAGGAAGAAGAGCCCGTTACCGTCCGGTTTTCAGTGTTTCCCCTGCGTGATCGGGCAGGGTGAACAGCCCGCCGTCGGCCGGGGCCAGCCAGCCCCGCTCGGCCAGCAGCCTCAGCTTCGACCGCAGGCCCTCCACCTTCGCCTTGGCCGCGGGCAGTCCCGCCGCGGCGGCGAACTCGCCCGCCCGCAGCGGGCGCCCCGCGCCGGCCGCCACTTCCAGCAGGTCCTGGTACGGCCGCGGCAGCACCGACGCCTCCAGGCCCTCCCGCCACGGCGGCACCGTCGCCGCCCCGACCGGCGAGCCGGGCCTCGCTTCCCCCGCCGGCCTGCCTTCCTGCCCGGCCAGCGGTCCCGCGGCGGCCGGCTCCTCCAGTACCCGCGTGACTTCCTCACGGGCGATCGCCAGCCGCGTGGCCTGCTCTTCCGCCCTGGCCAGCTCCCCCGACAGCTCCTCGATCCGGGCGCGCAGCCGGTCCGCCTCGGCCCTGGCAGCCGCCTCCCGCCGCCCGAGCTCCTCGATCAGCGACCCCATCCGCAGCCTCCTTCCCCTGCACACGACGGTAGAAGACCACATCGGCGGTTAACCGGAAATCAGGCAAGGCTCCTAGTCAGAAGTCTCCTCAGGCGAGCTGCGCTAATTGCATTATGCTGCTGATCGCAGCATAATGCAGCTATGACGACGTCGATCACGATCCGCGATGTACCGGATGAGACGCGCGACGAGCTCGCGGCGCGGGCGGCGGCGACCGGGCGCTCGCTCCAGGAGTACCTCCGGTCCAAGCTCATAGACCTCGCTCGCCAGCCCGATGCGGAGGCCCTCCTCGCGGAGGTCCGCGCCCGCAAGGCCGCGACCGCCCCGGCCCTGCCGCCGGACCGGATCCTCGCGCATCAGCTCAAGGACCGCCGATGACGGTCGTCGTCGACGCCTCGGTTGTCGTGGCCGCCCTGGCCAGCGCCGACCCGACGGGGCAGTGGGCCGAGTCCGTGCTCGCGGGCGAGCCGCTTGCCGCGCCGCACCACATGCCCGTCGAGGCGGCAAGCATCCTGCACCGGGCGGAGCTCGCGGGCGAGATCTCCGCCGATGCCGCGTCGCTGGCGCACGCCGACCTCCGGCGGCTGCGCGTCGAGTATTTCCCGTACGACCCGTTCGCCGAGCGGATCTGGGAGCTGCGCAGTCCCGGCCTGGCCGCGCCGCCGGGTTCACCGGAACGGGCCCGGCTGTTCCTTCCGCCCGGGCCGGCCAGCAGCGGCACCGGCAATCCCGTGGAGATGCCCGGCCTGGTCGAGCTTGAGCAGGTAGAGCTGCTGCGGAGGGTCCGCAGCGACGTTGCTGACTGCGACACGGCCCGCAAGCGGGTGGAGCGGCAGATGACGGCCCTGGCGGAGTCCTCGGGCGAGCTGGAGCGACGCGCCGGCGAGGCCCGCGCGGCCGGGCAGCCCGACCTCGCCCAGGAATCACTGGCCCGGAAGGACGCCGTTG
>Ga0210389_10002285_pt1 | contig 15194 bp, 12 predicted proteins | sample IncBWH28OmetaG_FD_160127 | JGI IMG/M metagenome (GOLD analysis project Ga0210389, IMG submission 160127) | Forest soil microbial communities from Barre Woods Harvard Forest LTER site, Petersham, Massachusetts, United States - Inc-BW-H-28-O ...
TTGATGAGCATCTCTCATTCGGTGACGCCTTGGCCACCCGACTGCAGACTGAGCCAGACCTGGCGGTACTGGCGAAAGCTCATTCTACGGAGTTCGCCTCTAGCGTGCTGGTTGGGCGATCAGTCGATGTCATCCTGCTCGATGCCGACCTGCCGGCTCACTCAGCTATCGCCTTCTGCTCGGAGATGATGCGACGCCCGGACCTGCCACGCATTGTCATGCTCAGCGCGGCTTCCGAGCCCGAGCGAATTGTGACTGCCGTGCGCGCCGGAGCAGCGGCATGGGTCCGGAAAGACGAGTCGATCGATTACCTTCTTGGCGTCATCCGCGGCGTTGTCCGCGGCGAGACCTGGGTGCCTCCCAGGGAGTTGGGCGTAGTGCTGCACCTGCTCATCGAGGATCGAGACCACGCCCGCGACAGCGATGACCTGTTCGCGGCTCTCACACCCCGTGAGCGGGACGTCTTGTTTCTCTTGGTTGAGGGCGTCGGCCGGAAAGAGGTCGCGAATCGGCTGCAGTTGTCTGCGAACACGGTCCGCACCCACCTGCACAGCCTCATGTCGAAACTCGGAGTCCACTCCACGCTCGAGGTGGTGGTGCTAGCGCGCTCCAGGCTGGAGGCGTTGCCGGAGATTCGCGAGCCGTCCAGGCGTCCTTCGCGGGATGCAGAAAAGACTCCGGGATCCCGCGGTCCAGGATTGACACTTGATCCGAAGTTGCCGTAACACGCAGCCCGCATGTCATCGCGGACTTCGTTAACTTCCAGCCTGTGTGGCACAGCGGCATGATGACGAGCAAACGAGCTATGTGCCGTTCCGGCATTGGTCATCCTAATCTGACGTAGTTCCGCCCGCTCATGCGGGGATGCCGTTCCAGCCGGCAATAGGCGAGGCTGCGGAGTAAGGGAAGCTCCGAAGGGACCGAGGCCGCGGATTCGCGGCAGCCGGGGGTGGGATGTGGGGGCGCGAGCCGAAGGAATCCGGGTTGGCGTCGTTGGGGTGGGCTATTGGGGTTCGAGGCACGTCCGGGTGCTTCGTTCCACAACCGGGGTAGCCACTGTCATCGCCGTCGACCAGCGGTTTGCTGAGATAGGTGACGGCCGTCGGGAGCCTGAGCACGGCGTCACGGCGTACGCGGACCTTGAGGATTCGCTGCCGTATGTTGACGCGGTCGTGATCGCCACGCCGCCGACCAGCCACGCGCCTCTTGCCCTGAAGGCGATCGCGGCAGGCAAACACGTCCTCATCGAAAAGCCTATGGCGACCACTACAGGCGAGGCACAGAGGCTCGTCGATGCCGCGGCAGCCGCTGGTGTCGTGCTCATGCCCGGCCATACTTTCGAGCACAACGCGGCCGTACACAAGCTGCGCGAGCTCGTGCGTGGAGGTCACCTGGGCAGGCTCTTCTACCTTGACTGCGCCCGCCTGAATCTCGGGCTCTACCAGCCGGACGTGAATGTCATTTTTGACTTGGCGCCGCACGACATATCGATCTCGAATTTCGTGCTCGGCTCACGGCCGACAACCGTCACGGTGTGGGCATCACGCCATGTCCATCCGGAACACGAAGACGTCGCTTACATACGGCTCGATTACGGCGACCTTGGCGTACGGTCAAATATTCACGTTAGTTGGCTGGATCCCCGCAAGGTGCGTCGGATAACGGCGGTGGGCACCAAAAAGATGGTCGTGTACAACGATATGGCGGACGAAGAGCGTATCCGCGTCTATGACAAATCCGCGACCCCGCCGGAGGGCAGCGACGCACCACTGTCTGGAATCGCCTACCACCTAGGCGAGATGGTGTCGCCATTCATCCCCTTCGCTGAGCCCTTGGCGGTCCAGGATCAGCACTTCATCGACTGCATCATCAATAACTCGGCCCCATACGTGGATGGGAACAGCGGTCTGGCCGTCGTCCAAACCCTGGAGTGCGCCCAGATCTCGCTACGGGAGCAGCGCCCCGTGGCTCTGGCCGAGGTGACAGGACAGCGGAGCGGCTGGTCGGCCGGGCTCGACGACGAGGCCTTCGCCAGGACTTCCGTTGGCTGACGTAGCGGGAACGCCAATGAACCTTGAAGGCGGGCTAACCCGCGACTTGACTAGCGTCCCGTTCACCGACCTGAGGGCCATGGCGCGTGAGGTCTGGCCAGAGGTCGAGCAGGAGTATGTGGCGTGCCTGCTCGACGGCGCCTACATTGGTGGCCCGGCGATCACGGCCTTCGAGAAAGAGTGGGCTGCCTACTGTGGCGCGGGCCATGCCGTGGGCGTCGCGAGCGGAACCGACGCGCTGGAGCTTTGCCTGATCGCGCTTGGCATAGGCGCAGGCGATGAGGTTATCGTTCCGGCGAACACATTCATCGCCACCGCCGCCGCGGTGGTGCGGGTCGGCGCTACTCCGCGGTTCGCCGACGTCAGCGACGACACGCTGCTCATGACGTCGCATACCCTCGCCGAAGCGATCACGCCACGAACCCGAGCGGTCATCATCGTGCACCTTTACGGACAGATGCCCGATATGACAGACCTTGTCGGCGCCGCCCTACAGGCGGGAATAGCCGTGATCGAAGATGCCGCGCAGGCGCACGGCGCAGAATGGGCCGGCCGTCGCGCGGGGTCCTTTGGCACGGCGGCGTGCTTCAGCTTCTACCCGGCGAAAAATTTGGGCGCGTTCGGGGACGCGGGAGCCGTCGTTACCTCAAAGCCGGAACTGGCCGATCAGGTACGATCACTGGCCAACCACGGGCGGTCCCGCGGCCAGTCACACTACGACCACGACAGCATCGGCACGAACAGCCGCCTGGATGCTCTGCAGGCGATCCTGCTCTCCGGCAAGCTAGCCCGCCTCGACGCGTGGACTGACCGCCGGATCGTGCTGGCCTCGCGTTACCGGGACCTGCTCAGCGGGACCGAATTCACCGGCACCGGATTGAGATTGACGGCCGTCGAGCCACCGGCGCGACACGTCTATCACCTATTCGTTGTCCGCGTTAGTCGGCGAGACAGCGTCCGTGCCGAATTGGCCCGGCGGGGCATCCAGACAGGAGTGCATTACCCCACGCCGTGCCACCGGCAGCCCCCGCTGCGCCGGTTCGCGGAGCGACCTCTGCCGGTGGCCGAACAATCGGCTGGCGAACTGCTGTCACTCCCTATGTTCCCGCACATGACTGAGGGCCAGGTCGACTACGTGTGCGAGTCGCTTCGCGATGCCCTGCGGGCCGCAACCGTCGGATAGGAGATGGCCAGTGTCCAGTGAGCCTGCGAGTGGACCCCGGACCGATGGCATGATGGCCGACCATGGCGTGCTCGTCGGCTACCCCGTGTCGCGCGCAAATGCGGAGCCGTTGGTCCTCGGTGCCGGGGCCAGACTCCGTTCGGGAACCGTGCTCTACGACGGTTCGACTATCGGGCGATGCCTTCAGACCGGGCATGGAGTCGTAATCAGGGAAGGCTGCCAAATAGGCGATGACGTCTCGATCTGGACGAACAGCGTCATCGACTACGGCTGTCGTATCGGGAACCGCGTAAAAATCCATTGCAATTGCTACGTCGCCCAATATAGCGAACTCGAAGACGATGTCTTTCTCGCGCCGGGAGTGACGATCGCCAACGACCTCTACCCTGGTGACCATCGCTCGGCTGAGCTGATGGCAGGTCCCAGAATTGGGGCCGGAGCGCAAATCGGCGTCAATGTAACCATTCTGCCATTCGTACGTATAGGTGCGGGCGCGCTCATCGGAGCTGGATCGGTGGTCACGCGCGACATTCCGGCAGCGGTTGTGGCCTTCGGCAATCCCGCGATGCCGCGCCGCGCCGTCACGGACCTGCCCGATATCGATGGGCGGGTAGTAAAGGACATGGCATCGGCGAGCCGGTACCGGTTGCCCAATGGTAGCGCGGCGAAGGGAACTTTACCGTGACCGACCTCGCAGAAAGAAAGCAGCCCAAAGCAGGACCTCGGCAGGAGGCGGTGAAAAGGGCGCTGGACGTCGCGCTAGCTTTGCTGCTGATCGCCGTCTCATGGCCCTTGTTGCTGCTCTTGTGGTGCCTGGTCCGGGCCACGTCTGCTGGCCCGGCGTTCTTCCGGCAGGAACGGATCGGCCGTCACATGAGGCCTTTTACAATGCTGAAATTGCGCAGCATGTACGCCGGCAACGACGACCGGGCGCACCGTGCTTATGTCGCTGACATGCTTTCGGCGGAGGAGGAAACTGCGGCACCGAACGGCATGCTGTTCAAGCTGGTCGGCGATCCGCGTATCACGCCGCTCGGTAGGTGGCTGCGTAAGACCAGCCTGGATGAACTGCCGCAACTGATCAACGTGCTACGCGGCGACATGTCTCTCGTCGGACCACGCCCCATGCTTCCCTGGGAAGCGGAGTTGCTCGCGGAACCATATCAGCCGCGTTTCACGGTGAAGCCAGGCATAACAGGGCTCTGGCAGGTGAGCGGCCGTAGCCGGTTGTCCATGCGCACAGCTCTCGAACTCGACGTTGAATACGTCCAACGTCGCAGCGTAGCCCTCGACCTCACTATCCTGGCCCGGACGGTACCAGCCCTTTTCCAGGGTGGCGCGACCTGATGGCCCGCTAACCCGCCCCGCTGCCCGGGAACTCCTCAAGCGCGACTGCGCAGGGGAGGTCCTGCCACGCAGGCAGTAACCACGCATCAGCCATCAGCCGACCTGCCGATCCATGCCAGCTAATGCGGAGAGGTGGATCAGCGCGGCGTAACGCTGAGCCGCTGGGTGGCCTGGACAGGCAGGGTCTCGTCGCGAAGGGCGGACCACTGGAGCGAATGCTGGATACCCTCAGCGATGTCGTACTGCGGCCGCCAGCCCAGCAGTCGCCCCGCGCGGCCGATGCGAGTATAGGCGCCGGCGACGTCACCGGGTCGTCGTCCGACCTCACGCACCTCGACCGGATCACCAGACACCTGGTTGTACACGTTGAGAAGCTCCCGGACCGTAGTACCCGTGCCGCTACCCAGGTTAATGACCGTCACCGGGTCAGACAGGTCGTCGAACCGGACCAGAGCGGCCACGTGCGCCGCGGCCAGGTCCCAGACGTGTACGTAGTCCCGGATGCCAGTCCCGTCCCGCGTCGGCCAGTCAGTCCCAGTGATCAGGAATGGGATGCCTTGTTCGCGCGCCTGGATCATCTTGCCCAAGACGCTCGACGGTTGGCGAAGCTGCAAACCGGTCCGCATCTTGGGATCCGCCCCGACCGGGTTGAAGTACCGCAGGGACAATACACGGACGGCCTGGGAGGCGGCGATGTCAGCGAACATCGCTTCGCATACCGCCTTGGTCCGCGCGTACGGGCTCTGCGGGTCGATGGGCGAGTCTTCGTCAACCGTCAGGTCCGCATTGGCACGGTAGATGGCGGCCGAGGAGCTGAAGATCAGCCGTCCGCAGCCGTTGCGCAGCAGGTGCGCGGCGAATGCCAGGCTCTTGGTGACATTCGCCCGGTAATACCTGATCGGGTCGGCGACCGATTCCGGGACCACGATCAGCGCCGCGCAGTGGAGCGCGGCGCAGATGTCGGGGTGCTCGGTGAAGATGTGATCGATCAACGGGCCGTCGGCGATATCGCCCTGGTAGAACGCGTGACCAGCCGCGAACTCGCGTCTGCCGGTCACTAGGCTGTCCAGGATCACCGGGTTGATCCCTGCGTCGGAGCAAGCCGATGCGATCGTGCTGCCTATGTACCCGGCACCCCCGGCGATAAGGACCTTCATCGTCCGCGTTTCCTCCGTCGCCATGCGTCCGGCGCCCCTACGCCGACGGATGAAGCGTAACGGCGGCAGCCGATGCCGGAGATTCGCCAATTGCGCTGGCCAACTACGCCGACTGGGGATGGGCCGGGATCGACCACCCTAATCTGACGTAGGCCCGGCCGCCCATGCGGGGATGTCGTTCCGCGCGGAAATGCGCAAGGCTCCGAGAATAGGGGTCAGGATCAAGGAAAACTCCGAAGACCCAGGACCGGGACAAGGGGTGCGATGCGCGAACGGGTTCGGGGAATATCCCATGGCCCCGGTTCGGGAGTGGGTGCCGAGGAGGCTCGTCGGCAGGGCATGGACCTGACGCGGGAGAATGGCGTGCGAATCGCCATGATCGCATACACTTTGTATGCTTTTGATGCTCGCGTCAAACGGGCAGCGGAGGCGCTGGCTGAGAGCGGCAACCAGGTCGACGTCTTCACTCTCGAATGCGGGATGAGCGCGAAAAGTGACGGCGGGCCATTTTGCTTCCACTTCCTTCGCATGAAAAAGAAGCAGAATAAACTCGCCCGCTACGCCTTCGAGTACGGCGCGTTCTTCTCATGGGCCTTCGCCCTCGTGAGCCTGCTCCACGCCAGGCGCCGGTATGACGTCGTCTACGTGCACAACATGCCGAACTTCCTGGTGTTCGCCGGGTTGATCCCTAAGATCGGCGGAGCCAAGATCGTCCTCGATGTCCATGATCCAGCAGCCGAATTGCTAGCGGTTATTCGTGGACGTGATCTTCCGCCGTGGGTTAAGCGCCTGGCGAATGTCGAGGAACGGATTAGCATTTCCTTTTCTGACGCGGTCATTACTGTCAATGAGTCGATGCGGCGTCGGCTGAGCGCGGTCTCCTCGCAACCGGTATCAGTGGTGATGAATCTCCCTGATCCCGATCGTTTCGTCCCTGTGGAGGCGCCCCACGACAATAGCAGCTTCCAATGGATTGTGTACAGCGGCACCATCGCTCACCGCAACGGTGTCGATCTAGTTGCGCGAGCGATTCCGCTGCTCGCTGACGATTTTCCTGCGTTGCGGTTCCGGATAATCGGGGAAGGCCCTGCCCGGGAGTCCGTAGTACGGCTGGCCGAGGAGCTAAAGGTCGCGGACCGCATTGAATTCCGTGGGCTGGTCACCAACAGCCAGATCCCCTCCCTGCTGAGCGACGCGATCGCGGGAATATCACCGCAACGCGGAGGCGTCTTCGGCTCTCTTGTGTTCTCGATGAAGGTCGCCGAGTACATCGCCCTCGGTCTGCCGGTGGTCTGCTCGGGCATCGCCACGATGCGGCATTACTTTTCCGATGACGAACTGCTGTTTTTCGAACCCGGAAACGCGGAGGATCTCGCCCGGGCGATCCGGGTCCTGCTGACTGATCTTACGGAGGCCGAGGGGCGGGTGACTAGGAGCCGGATGAAACTTGACGAACTCAACTGGGGCACCCAGAAAAAGACGCTTGTGGAGACCGTCGAGGCGTTGGCCGACTCCAAGTCGCACGACAGAAGAACAAGGGGATGGAGATAGCAGATCATGCTTAATTCGAGCAGCTCTCCCGGTTCATCGGCGGCAGCGGTACTGGTCGTCGGCCTCGGAGAGATCGGACGGCCGTTGCTGGGGATCTTGCGCGAGGCACACGACGCGGCGGGGCGGGACATCGAGGACCATCCTTTCGACGGCGTCCAGGTACTTCATCTCTGCTTCCCGTACAGCCCCTATTTCGTCTCGTCCGCGGCCCGTTACGTCTCGCTGTACGAGCCCGAGGTCGTCGTCGTTAACAGCACTGTGGTTCCCGGGACGACCAGGGAAATCCAGGAGAAGACGGGCGTCCCGGCCGTCTACAGCCCGGTACGCGGCAAGCATGTCCGGATGACGGAAGAACTGCGGCACTACCGGAAGTTCGTCGCCGGTACCTCGGAGCAGGCCGTCGCACTGGTGGAGGACCACTTCGCCGCCGCGGGCCTAACGACCCAGCGCATGTCGTCCCCCGAGGCGCTGGAACTCGCAAAGCTCCTGGAGACCACCTACTTCGGCATGTTGATCGCCTGGGCGCAAGAGATGAACCGCTTCGCCGACGCCGTCGACGCGGATTACTGGGAAACGACCGCTTTCATGGAAGAGATCGACTTTCTCCCGCCGGTCGGCTTCCAGCCAGGCTATATAGGCGGGCACTGCATCATGCCGAACCTCGAACTACTCGAGCAGGTACGTAGTTCCCAGTTCATCGACGTCATGCGCGAATCCAACAGTCGCCGTGAGCACGAGCTGCAGGAGCGCGGGCTGTTTACCGAAGAGCGGCTTTCACCACGGCTTACGCGCAATAGGGGGACGAACCGTGACTGACACCAACGTCGCTATCATCGGCGCCGGGCCGTACGGGCTCGCCGCCGCCGCGCACCTGCGCCGGGCCGGGGTAGAAGTCCGGGTCATCGGGGAGCCGATGTCGTTTTGGCAGAACAACATGCCAGCCGGACTGCTGCTGCGCTCTAACTGGACGGCCACCTGCATCGCGGAATACGAGGGCGAGCTGTCCCTGGACTCGTTCCGCGCCGCCACCGGTGCGGACTTTGGCTCGCCAGTGCCGCTGGATCGATTCGTCGACTACGGCATGTGGGTGCAGCAGCAAGTCGCACCGGACGTGGACCGCCGCCTGGTACAAACGCTGGAAACAGGCCCAGGCGGATTCAAGCTGACTTTCGCTGACGGTACCGCGTTGAGTGCCCGCCGTGTGCTCGTCGCGGCCGGTATCGCGTTGTTCGCGAACCGCCCGGCGATGGCGGCCGGGTTGCCGTCCGAATTGGCTTCACACACCGGTGACCACCGAGATTTCGAGCGCTTCCGCGGTTCCCGGGTGCTGGTCGTGGGCGGCGGGCAGAGCGCGCTTGAGTGCGCTGCACTGCTTCATGAAAGCGGCGCTCACGTCGAAGTAGCTGTCCGGCAGGACCGCATTATCTGGCTGCACGGCGGAAAATACCAGCGGATGCTCGGCTCGTACGCCGGGCTGGTGTACGCGCCCACCGATGTCGGCCCAATGGGACTGTCCCGGCTGGTGGGGGTGCCCGACTTGTTCCGGCGTCTGCCGCGGCGGGCCCAGACTCCGCTCGCCTACCGGTCTATCCGCCCAGCTGGCGCAGCCTGGCTGCCGCCACGGCTCAATGGGGTACCGATCAGGCTGGGCCGCACCGTAACTTCCGCGACTCCGCGGGAGGGACAGTTGCACGTTACCTTCGCCGACGGTGACACCCAAGCCGTGGACCATCTGCTTTTCGGTACCGGCTATCAGGTGGACATCACCCGGTATCCGTTCCTGACCCCCGGGCTAACCGAACGGATCAGGAGGGCCGGAGGCTACCCGCTGCTCGGCAACGGGATGGAATCGTCAGTGCCGGGCCTGCATTTCCTCGGCGCTCCGAGCGCGTGGAGCTTCGGGCCGATCGTGCGCTTCGTGTCCGGCGGCTGGTACACCAGCCGTGCACTGGTGCGGGCGATCGCCGGCCCGTCGCGGCTCCGTGCGGGTTCAGGCACAGCGCCTGTTCCGGCTAGGGCAGGACAAGCGCCGTGACCGTTAGGACGTCGCGAGCTCGGCAGCGGGTCGGCCAGACCTCGTCTAGCCGAGACGTTGGCGGAGTGGTGATCGGCGGTGGTTGCCAGGGCCTGGGTATCGCGCGCAGTCTCGGCAGGCGCGGCATCCCTGTGTGCCTTATCGATGATGAGATCTCCATCGCGCGTGCGTCGCGATACGTCCGGGGCGCCATCCGCGTACCCGACCTGCGTACCGAGCAGGCTCTGCTGGATGCCTTGGCACTGGCCCGCGAGAGGCTCTCCCTCTCCGGCTGGGTTCTGTATCCAACGCGGGAGGAGAACATCGTCGCTATCGCGGCTAACCGGGAGGAACTCCAGCGAGAATTCCGGGTGCCCACTCCCGGACTGGACTCAATCCAGCATGCCTGGGACAAACGGAAGGTGTACGGTCTGGCCGAACAACTGTCTATCCCCGTGCCCCGGACGTGGTTCCCGCAGTCAGAGGAGGACCTGGCCGCGATCGAGGTCGATGATCCGGTAATCCTGAAGCCTGCGATCAAAGAGCACTTCTTCTACACCACGCACGCCAAAGCCTGGCGGGCCAACACCGCAGCGGAGCTGCTGGCCGCTTTCCGCCGAGCCACGGAGATCGTGCCGGCCAGCGAGGTCATCGTCCAGGAGATGATCCCCGGAGGTGGTGAGCAGCAGTATGCCTACTGCGCATTCTTCCGGGAGGGCCGTCCGGCCGCGAGCATGACAGTGCAGCGACGCCGCCAGCATCCGTCGGACTTCGGCGTCGCGAGCACGTACGTCGAGACGATTTCGCTCGCCGAACTCGAGGAACCGTCATGCCGTTTCCTGGCCGCCATCGACTACTACGGGCTGGTGGAGCTCGAATACAAGCGCGATCCCCGCGACGGGGTCTACAAGCTCCTAGACGTCAACGCCAGGACATGGGGGTATCACACGATCGGCGGGCCGGCCGGAGTTGATTTCCCCTACCTGCTGTTCCGCGATCAGATCGGTGAGCCGGAGGAAGAGGCGCACGCTCGGGCCGGTGTCCGCTGGATCCGGCTTAGCACTGATGTCCCCAACGCGCTGCGAGACATATACAGGGGCCAGTTGCGTCCAGGGGAGTACCTGCGTTCCCTCCGGGGCGTGAACACCGAGGCGGTGTTCTCAATCAGTGATCCCCTACCGGGCCTTTGCGAGATCGCGCTCCTGCCCTATCTCGCGGTCAAGCGCGGCCTGTAACCGCGTCCGAGCCGGACCGCGGCCCCAGTCAGAGGAGGAACCGTTGTTTGAAACCTCCCACCCTTTCGCCTTCTTCGATTACTTCCGTATTCCCTACAGTTTGCAGCCGCCTCGGCAGCCGAACGGCCCCGTCGGCGCGGCGGCCTTCGTGCGTACGCTGACCGTGGTAGCGCCTCCCGGCCAGGATTCGCGCAGCCTCATGTGGATCGGGGCCGATGCCAGGCCCGCGGCGGGCAGCGCGGCGGGCGAGCTTGGCTGCTACCGGCTCGACGACTTCACCTTCTTCGGGCACGTGGTGCCGGACGCTGCGGTCCCGGCCATGCTCCCGCAGCCGGGGCGGGGCTGGCACCCGGCCGCTCCCATCCGGGCCGCCGACGGGCGTCAGGTGGCTGCTATCTGGCGGGATAACGACGGCAACGTGTTCCTGCCGTTTGACCCCGGCGAGGTGATGCGGCTGTACTGGTCAGAGGGATACCGGGAGATCGGGCGCTCCGGCATTGCCGCCCTCGGCCGCGCCGCCGCGCTGCGCGGCTATTACCTCGCCCGTCCGGCCATGCCCCGGTCGCTTCAGCTTGCGCTGAGGCGTCTGTTCACCCGTGTGCAGTCCGCTTCTTCCTTCCCGAGATGGCCGATCGAGGACAGCCTGCACGATTTCTACGACTGGCTGTTCGCGGTGATCGCCGAGCTGGCAGCTAGGCCAGTGCCCTTCCTGGGCTTGTGGCCGGACGGCCGGTCATGGGCTCTGGTACTGACCCATGACGTGGAAACCGCGGTCGGCTACTCAGAAATGGACCTGTTGCGCGGGCCGGAGCGGGCACGAGGATACCGGTCGTCGTGGAACTTCGTCGGCGCTCGCTACCAGGTTGACGACAAAACGGTCCGCTCGCTACAGGACGACGGCTGCGAGATCGGCGTGCACGGGCTCCTTCACGACGGCCGGGATCTTGCCGCGGGGCTCATAGCTGAACGGCTGCCGGTCATGTGGGAGCACGCCGGCCGGTGGAACGCCGTGGGGTTCCGGTCGCCGGCCACTCACCGAGGCTGGGAACTGATGCATCGGCTCGGATTCGAGTACGACTCGTCCTATACCGACACCGACCCATACGAGCCGCAGCCGGGTGGCTGCTGCACGTACCTGCCCTACTTCAACCGCGGCACAGTCGAACTTCCCATCACTCTGCCACAGGATCACACGCTGTTCACGATCCTGCGGCATGCGGACGGGGGCCTGTGGCTGCGAAAGGCGGGGCATATTCGGGACCGCGGCGGTATGGTGCTCGTGCTCACCCACCCGGATTACGCCCATGACCAGCGGCTAGCTGACGGGTACCAGACGCTGCTCGATACGTTCGCCGCCGACGGTACGGCTTGGCGCGCATTGCCGCGGGAGGTCGCGGCCTGGTGGCGTCAACGTGCCGCTTCGACGATCAGCGGTAGCGGCAACGCTTGGAGCATTGACGGCCCCGCGTCAAGCACTGGGCAGATATGTTTCGGCGGAGCCGGATCGACGGTAGGGCAGGTCTACCTGGCCTCGCCGGCGGCCAATGCGGGGCGGCCGACGAGCTCAAGCGCCTGACCGCGATCCGGGCTACGGCCGGCCCTTGATCGCCGTCCCCCACAGGCCATCTCCGATAACGTGCCTGGCCGTGACCGATGTCGCCGGGGCCACCTGTTCGACGAAGCGGCTGAACCCGAGATTGCGGTGAATGTCGTCTGCTATCGCGGCCCCGCCCGGCGGCAGAGACGGCCATACTGTGTCAAGCTCGAAGTACGTGTTGCGGGTAGTGTGCAGGCTGTCGTGAATGAAGAGGTCCACCCGCTGCAGCCTGCGGACCAGTTCCGGCAGTCGCCGTCGGCTCGTCCCCTCCAGATAAGTCCAGCGGGGCCGCAGGCCCGCCGGGACCGCTATGCCGATCTCGTGATGCAGTGTCGGGTCTATGGCGGGGAGATCCACACTCCACAGACGACCGCTTCCATTGCGATCGAGGCCCTCAAGGATCACCCGGCTGGTGAGCCCGTGTGCTACTCCGGTCTCGATTACGGCCGCGGGACGCAAGTGCGCGACGAGGCACCAGATGGCCTCAGCCTGTGCCCGATCACCGTCGTTCCATCCCCGGTAAGATGCCAGGCCGACGCGTAGACCCGCCGCCGCGAGGCCGGAAACCGTGGAATCCCATACCTGGTCGAAGCGTTCCGATTCTGCGCATGGCCACGGCACACTCATCGCCTCGTGCAGAACGGGTGCCCAATTCTCGACGACCGCATAATGTTCGTCCGGCGGACGCCCGAGCGCCACCAGTTCGCGTTTATCAGTTCGTGTGTCGATACGTCCGCGAATGCGTTCAATGGCCTCAAAGGGATGACGCAGCATTGTGCATGATGCGCGCACCGTGAATCCGAACTCCATTATTCCAGCCCCCCAGGCTCACGATGAGAATCTTAATTGAGTCTTAACCGCATTATGGGAGCCCTGCGGACAGGCTACGCCTGAGCGCGCCAAGCCGATTAGTGACACCGAGCTTCGTGAACCTGGCAGATGAGGCCGGGTGAATGTCGTCCACCCTAACAATCGACCCCGACCGGCGGTTACCGACAACCCTCGCTTTGATGAGGACAGTTACGTCAGGAGGAGATGCCGTCGGCTAGCGGTGCCGGTCAGACTTACACCGTGCGCGGTTCATCCGATCGGTCGAGCGGTGTTTGACGCTCTCATGACGCTGCCCCGGACCCGAAGCGGCAGCAGGCGTGTCTGCCTCGGGCGGCTCGCGCCGCTAGGGAGATGAACACGTGGACGACGTCATGGTTCTGGAGCTGACCGATCCTCGCTGGGCAGATTTCGTGGCGACGCATCCGGCGGCGACGCCGTTCCACCATCCGGACTGGACTCAACTGGTCGCCGACTGCTACGGATTTCGCGCCTTCGCGCTCGCTGTCAGCGACGCGAGTGGTGCCATCCGGGCTGGTCTCCCGGTGGTCGAGGTGCGTCACCTCGGTGGCGGCAGGAAGTGGGTGTCACTTCCGTACACGGACTACTGCCCGCCTCTTGTTTCGAAAGGGAAACAGGAAGAAGAACTGGTCGCCGCGATACGGCGGTCAAGCCGCGCCTCTGGTGTCCGGCGGGTTGAGATCCGGGGACCGATCGCCGACGGCTCAACTGCTGGTCCGGCGGCGCTTCGCCACGTGCTCGCGCTCGGTTGCGATCCTGCGGAGGTCTATGCGCGTTTCCACCGCTCCCAGGTACAGCGCAACATCCGGCGCGCGGAACGAGAGGGACTAACAGTACGCCTGGGAAACAGTCCGCATGATCTTGTCGACACCTTCTACCAGCTTCACCTGCGGACCCGGCGGCGACAGGGGGTACCTGTTCAGCCCCGTCGCTTCTTTCGTTTGCTGTGGGATAACACAATTGCCACCGGACTCGGTTCAGTCCTGATCGTGGAGGCGGCCGACCGGCCGATCGCGGCGGCGGTGTTCCTAACATGGAACGAGACCGTGGTTTACAAGTTCGCAGCTTCTGACGATAGCAGTTGGTCGCTACGCCCGAATCACCTGCTGATCTGGCACGCGATCCGCACGGCTTGCGAACAGGGGTATCGGTGGTTCGATTTCGGCCGGACCGACATCGGCCAGGAGGGACTGCGCAATTTCAAGTTGTCGTGGGGGGCCATCGAGGAGCCACTTTTCTACTGGACGGCGGGCGGTATACCGGAATCGGCACCGTCGGCGGAAGGAATGGTTACCCGGGTGCTCAGGCCCGTCATCCGTCGTGGCCCGCCGTTGCTGTGCCGTGCCGTTGGCGAGATGCTCTATCGGTATGTCGCCTAAAGCCAGCTGCACGTCGCTGGCGCAACGGGCTGTGGAGGCACGCACGTGATCGGCGTTATCTGTACTGACAGCGAGAGGTCAGCGGTCCACGAGTTCTTCCAGTTGTTCAAGACACCCTGGATGTTCTGGGAGCCGGGCATACCATGCGATGTCTCGATCGTCACGGGTGCAGCCGCCCTGCCCGAATCGTTCACCGCACAACTGGTGATCGCCTTCGCCGCGGTCGAGATGCACGACGATGCCTCACTAGGCGTCTCTCCGCGGTCGCGAGTGCAGGACGCCGTGCTCGAGATAGGCGATCTCCAGCTGCCGCTCTACGCAGGAGTACTGGCCCTGGCGGGTGACGCGAAGGTAATCGGACGATCGGCGAACGACGGCGCAGCGCTGATCGTCGAGTGCATGACCGGTTCAACTTCCATCTTGCGATGCGGCTACGACCTGTTTTCTGAGGTCGAGTTCCTGCTCTCGGCCGGACAGCCGCGCGAGCGGGCTGGCACGCCGACCCTTGACCTGCACATCGCACTTATCCGCCGGTGGATCGTGGAGGCCGGCATCGCGCTGTGGGAGATCCCGCCGGTGCCGCCCGGTCATCAGTTCATCGCCTGCCTGACGCATGACATCGATTTCCTCGGCATAAGGCGGCACCGACTGGACCGGACGCTCGCCGGTTTTCTGCAACGTGCTTCGCTAGGTAGCCTGCACGGATTCATCCGCGGTCGTCGCTCGCTGAGATACCTGCTCAGGAACTGGGCAGCGGTCCTGTCACTCCCGCTCGTCTACGCCCGGATCCTGCCGGACTTCTGGCTCCCGTTCGATCGTTACATTGACGCG
>Ga0210389_10002286_pt1 | contig 15193 bp, 16 predicted proteins | sample IncBWH28OmetaG_FD_160127 | JGI IMG/M metagenome (GOLD analysis project Ga0210389, IMG submission 160127) | Forest soil microbial communities from Barre Woods Harvard Forest LTER site, Petersham, Massachusetts, United States - Inc-BW-H-28-O ...
TGCTTGGCCGCCCAGGGAACGGTCTGCCCGCCCGTAGCGGCAGCGTGAGAATGGGCGCAGGGATGAAGGATAGCCGAAGCGCCGCTGCTTACTCAAACCAATGCGGTTTCTGTACCGGCCGGCCTAAGTCACCACCCCCGGCGCGCCAAGGCGCTTCCGGCGCGCCCGAAGCGCGTTCCCCGCGCGTTCCCCGCGCGCAGGCGAGCGGGGACAGCACCCTGCGCACGATACCCTGATCACGGAGGACGACCGTGCACCAGGCAGGCACACTGCCGAGACAGCCGCGACGTCCCGCCGGCCGCGCGCCGACCCGGCGCGCTGGCACCGCGCACCAACCCCGCGCAAGAGCACGTTCATGGAAGCATGGTGGCAATGAGCGACCCGGCCAAGGCTGCCCAGGGCCCTGCCGATAAAAACAGGGCCAATAACGACAGGGCCCCGGCACCGGCCAGCACGGACCAGGCCGTGATCCGCAACTTCTGCATCATCGCGCACATCGACCACGGCAAGTCGACCCTGGCCGACCGGATGCTGCAGCTGACCGGCATCGTGGAGGGGCGGCAGATGCGCGCCCAGTACCTGGACCGGATGGACATCGAGCGCGAGCGCGGCATCACGATCAAGAGCCAGGCGGTCCGGCTGCCATGGAAGAAGGACGCTACCCACTACGTCCTGAACATGATCGACACCCCCGGCCACGTGGACTTCACCTATGAGGTGTCGCGCAGCCTCGAGGCCTGAGAGGGCGCCGTCCTGCTCGTCGACGCCGCGCAGGGCATCGAGGCGCAGACCCTGGCCAACCTCTACCTGGCCATCAACGCCGACCTCAAGATCATCCCGGTGCTGAACAAGATCGACCTCCCGGCCGCACAGCCCGAGCGCTACGCCGAAGAGCTGTCCGCGATCATCGGCTGCGACCCGAGCGAGGTACTCAGGGTGTCCGCGAAGACCGGCGAAGGCGTACGGGAGCTCCTCGACACCATCGTCGACCAGGTCCCGCACCCGCAGGGCGACCCGGATGCGCCGGCCCGGGCGCTGATCTTCGACTCGGTCTACGACACCTACCGCGGCGTCGTCACCTACGTGCGAGTCGTCGACGGCAAGTTCACCAAGCGCGAGCGCATCCTGATGATGTCCACCCAGAGCGTCCACGAGACCCTGGAACTCGGCGTCATCTCCCCTGAGCCCATCCCGTCCGACGGCCTCGGCGCGGGCGAGGTCGGCTACCTCATCTCCGGCGTGAAGGACGTCCGCCAGGCCCGCGTCGGCGACACGGTCACCACCACCACCAACAAGGCAACCGATCCGCTTGCGGGCTACGACCACCCCAAGCCGATGGTCTTCTCCGGCCTCTACCCGGTCGACGGCGACGAGTACCCGGAGCTGCGCGAAGCCCTGGACAAGCTCCAGCTCAACGACGCGGCCCTGGTCTACGAGCCGGAGACGTCGACCGCGCTCGGCTTCGGCTTCCGCTGCGGCTTCCTCGGCCTGCTGCACATGGAGATCGTCAGGGAGCGGCTCGAGCGCGAGTTCGACCTGAGCCTCATCTCCACCGCGCCGAACGTGGTTTACCGCGTCGTCATGGAGAGCGGCCGTGAGCTCACGGTGACCAACCCGAGCGACTTCCCCGGCGGCATCGACGGCTTCTCCGCCGCTCCGTCAAGCGGTCCCAAGGGCAACACCGGCGGGAAGATCAAGGAAGTCTACGAGCCGATCGTCCGGGCGACGATCATCTCACCGAGCGACTACATCGGCACGATCATGGAACTGTGCCAGGGCAGGCGCGGCATACTCAAGGGCATGGACTACCTGTCCACCGACCGGGTCGAGATCCGCTACACGATGCCGCTCGCCGAGATCATCTTCGACTTCTTCGACCAGCTCAAGTCCAGGACAAGGGGCTACGCGAGCCTCGACTACGAGCCTGACGGCGAGCAGGTCGCCAACCTGGTCAAGGTGGACATCCTGCTCCAGGGCCAGCCGGTGGACGCGTTCAGCCAGATCGTGCACTCCGACAGCGCCCGCGAGTACGGCCTGTCGATGACCGCCAAGCTCAAGGAGCTCATACCGCGGCAGCAGTTCGAGGTCCCCATCCAGGCGGCGGTGGGGTCGAGGATCATCGCCCGCGAGAACATCCGCGCGCTGCGCAAGGACGTGCTCGCCAAGTGCTACGGCGGTGACATCACCCGCAAGCGGAAGCTGCTCGAGAAGCAGAAGGAAGGCAAGAAGCGGATGAAGACGATCGGCCGCGTTGAGGTACCGCAGGAGGCGTTCGTCGCCGCCCTGTCCACCGGCCAGACAGAAAACCGCCCCAGGTAGGGACCGCGTGGCCCGCCGCTACGGGCCGGCCGGCCCGCCGTTGCCGGTGTTGGCGGCGACGAGGAGGATGACGAGCGCCCAGCCCGCGATCGCCAGGTAGCCGAGGACGAGTCCGGCGACAGCCATGCCGTCGCCGCGCTCGCCGGTCTGCCTGATCTGGCCGCGCGCGAGGTGCCCGAGGATCACCGCGGGAATGGCGGCGAGCCCGAGCGTGAAGATTTCCGCGATCCCGCAGAGCATCGCGCCGAGGGCGAGCCCGTTGGTCGGCGGAAGCGGGGCCACCTGCGGATAGTAGGCGTGGTAGGGCATCACGGCACCGGCGGGCCCGGCGGGCCCGGCAGGCCCGGCGGGCAGGTCGGCGACGATGGCGGCCAGGTCCGCGTAGGTCCGCGCCGAGAGCACCCGGCCGGACCTGGAGTCGAACTCCTCCTTGGTCAGCCTGCCCTCGCCGAACGCGGCCTTGAGCACGTCGATCGTCCGCTCCCTGTCCGCGGCGGCGGCGAGCATGTTCGGCTGGACATACTGCGCATGCCCGTACGGGGACGGCACGTATCCGGGCGGCTGCCCGTAGGGCGCGGGCGTCGGCGGCCCGTACGGTGTGCCACCGTACGACGGCGGCCCGTAGGACGGCGGCAATGGAAAACCGTTTGAACCAGGCCCCGGATCTGAAGTCACCAGTACCTCCCGCCGTGTCACTCCGCTTACAGCTTATCCTCGGCTCTATGCCAGGAACGCTGCCAGAGGGTGAAACGGTTCCCGACGACGGATCCCTGCCATGCGATGCGACCCAAGGATTCGGCGATACCCCGTTTGGCGTTTACGTACACGTGCCATTTTGCCGCACCCGCTGCGGCTATTGCGATTTCAATACCTACACCGCCGCCGAGCTGGGCGGCGGTGCCGGCCCGAACGACGGCAGCCAGGCCGCCTATCCCGACCTGATCGCCCGGGAGGTGGATCTCGCGGCCAAGGTCCTCCCGGCGACGGGCACCCCGGTGAGCACGGTGTTCTTCGGCGGCGGCACCCCCACGCTGCTCGCTCCCGCGCGGCTCGGCGGGATCATCAGGAAAATCGACGACAGCTTCGGCCTGGCGGAAGACGCGGAGGTCACGGTCGAAGCCAACCCGGAGACTGTCGGGCCCGCCGAGCTGGAGCAATTGCGCGCGTGGGGAGTCACCAGGCTCTCGTTCGGGATGCAGAGCGCAGTACCGCACGTGCTGCGGGTACTTGACCGCGAACATCAGCCGGGCAGGCCGCTCGATTGCGTCCGCTGGGCCCGTGCGGCGGGCTTCGAGCACGTCAGCCTCGACCTGATCTACGGGACGCCGGGGGAGAGCGACGAGGACTGGCGGCGGTCGCTGAGCGCCGCGATCGAGGCGGGACCCGATCACGTGTCGGCGTACGCGCTGATCGTCGAGGACGGCACGCGCCTGGCGGCGAAGGTCCGCAGGGGCGAGATCGCCGCGCCAGACGACGACGCGATGGCCGACCGCTACCTGATCGCGGACGAGCTGCTCGGCGCGGCCGGCTTCACCTGGTACGAACTGTCGAACTGGGCTAAAAGCGACAAATCGCGTAGCCGGCACAACCTGCTGTACTGGACCGGGGCGGACTGGTGGGGTTTCGGCCCTGGCGCGCACAGCCACGTGGGCGGCGTGCGCTGGTGGAACGTCAAGCACCCGACCGCCTACGCCGCGCGGCTCTCGGCGGGCCGCTCGCCGGCCGCCGCCCGCGAGCGGCTGACCGCCCCCATGCGGCGGATGGAAGAGATCATGCTCCGCGCCCGGCTGGCCGATGGCCTGCCGCTGACCCTTCTCGACGGCGCGGCCTCGGATTATCCCGAACGAATGGTTGATGACGGTCTCCTCGACCCATCCGCTCACGCGGCCGGGCGGCTCGTCCTGACGTTGCAGGGCCGCCTCCTCGCGGACGCGGTCATCCGCGACCTCACCTAGCCTGCCTGAGCTCGCGTAACTCGCCGTCAGGGGCGGTGACGAAGTCGATGAGTTCCTCGACCCGGCCGAGCAGCTCAGGCTCCAGGTCGGCGAAGCTGGTGACCGCGCGCAGGATGCGGCGCCACGCGAAGGCGACGTCCTGCGGTGTCTCGTGCGGCCAGCCGATCCTGGCGAGCACGCCCTCCTTCCACGACAGCCCCTTCGGGACCTCGGGCCACGCCGCCAGCCCGAGCTTGGCCGGCTTGACCGCCGCCCAGATGTCGATGAACGGGTGGCCGACGACGAGGACGTTGGGGTCGCCCGCGACGGCGGCGGCGATCCGGCTCTCCTTGGACCCGGCGACGAGGTGGTCGACGAGGACGCCGAGTCGCCGCCCTTCCTCAGGCTCGAAGTCGCGGACGATGGCCGCGAGGTCGTCGACGCCTTCCAGGTACTCCACGACGACGCCGACATCCCGCAGGTCATCGCCCCAGATCTGCTCCACCAGCTCCGCGTCGTGCTTGCCCTCGACGTAGATCCTGCTGGCCTTGGCGACCTTGGCCCGCTGCTGCGGCGCGGCGATGGACCCGGAGGCGGTCCTCCGCCCGACATTCCCGGAATTTTCCGGTTTGTGGGCCGGCTTGACCAGCGTGACCCGCTTGCCGTCAAGCAGGAACGTGCCTGGCAGCGGGAACACCCGCCGCTTGCCGAACCGGTCCTCAAGCGTTACGGAGCCCGGCTCGATCGCGACGACCGCGCCGCAGAACCGGCCTTCGAAGTCCTCGACGACCAGGTCACGCTCGGCCTCGACCAGCGGCACCGGCCCCTGACCTGGCTTAGGCTTGCGGTTCTCCGGTGCGAGAACATCACGCCCGTAATCTCGACTCCGCAAGCCTGCCTCCCTGGCCCGGATCATGATCGCTGTCGGAAGGGTAACGCAGCCAGCTTCTCGCTTGCCGTCCGGAAGCTCTCAGGAGTTAATAGAATTGGCACTCAGGGATGCTGAGTGCCAAGGAGGTGAACACAGTGCTTGACGAGCGCAAGCTGGCGGTGCTCCGCGCGATAGTCGAGGACTACGTGTCCACCACCGAGCCGGTGGGGTCGAAGTCCCTGGTGGACCGGCACGGCCTGGACGTGTCACCGGCCACGATCCGCAACGACATGGCCGTACTTGAGGAGCAGGGATTCATCGCGCAGCCGCACACGAGCGCCGGGCGGATCCCGACCGACAAGGGCTACCGGCTGTTCGTCGACCGGCTGTCGTCCGTGAAGCCGATGTCGGCGGCGGAGCGCCGGGCGATCGAGACATTCCTGGCGGGCGCCTACAGCCTCGACGAGGTGGTCGCCAGGACGGTGCGGCTGCTCGCCCAGCTCACCAGGCAGGTGGCGGTCGTTCAGTACCCCTCGCTGTCAAGGTCGTCGGTACGGCACATCGAGCTGGTCTCGCTCGCGCCGCAGCGGGTGCTGCTCGTCCTCATCACGGACACGGCCCGGGTGGAGCAGGCCGCGGTGGACCTCCCGGACTCCGCGGAACCTGAGTCGATCGCGCATCTGCGCGCGGTGCTCAACGCGTGCCTAGATGGGCATAAGCTTGCCGACGCGGCCGCGACCGTTTCTGGCCTCGCCGACCGCATCCCCGTCAACGAGCGGCCGAACGCGGGGGCCGTGTTCTCCGTTCTCCTCGACAGCCTCGCCGAGCGGCACGAGGAACGCGTGGTTTTCGGCGGTGCTGCCAACCTGGCCGCCCCGGATTTCGGCAAGGGAATGCGTGACGTGCTCGAAGCGCTGGAGGAACAAGTGGTACTGATGCGGCTCCTCGGAGAGGCCGCAAGCCCGTCCGCCCTGACCGTCATGATCGGTGCGGAGACGGGGATTCAGGGAACGTCAGTGGTGTCCGCGGCCTACGGCGCGGGCGGCCAGGCGGTGGCCAAGCTCGGCGTGCTCGGGCCAACCAGGATGGACTATCCAGGCACAATGGGCGCGGTCCGTGCGGTGGCACGGTACGTCGGGCAGATTCTCGGAGAGTCATAGTGGCTGAGGACTATTACGCGCTGCTCGGGATCCGCCGCGATGCCTCGCAGGCCGAGATCAAGAGCGCATACCGCCGGCTGGCGCGGGAACTGCACCCGGACGTCAACCCCGACCCGGATACGCAGGAGAAGTTCAAGGAGATCACCCAGGCCTACGAGGTGCTGGGTGACGCGGAAAAGCGCCAGATGTACGACCTGGGCGGCGACCCGTTCGCCGCCGCGGGCGCGGGCGCGGGCGCGGCCGGGTTCGGCGGGTTCGGCGGCGCGGCCGGCTTCCCGTTCAGCGAGTTCGTGGACGCGGTCTTCGGCGCCGCTGGCGCCGGCGCGAGCCGGGGCCCGCGCAGCCGGGCGCGGCGCGGCAGGAACGCCACGATCAGGATCGAGCTCGACCTGTCGGAGTGCGCGTTCGGCGCGACCCGCGAGCTCACCGTGGACACCGCGGTGGTCTGCCCGACCTGCTCGGGCGAGGGCACCGCGCCTGGCACGCACCCGGAGACCTGCCAGGTCTGCGCCGGCCGCGGCGAGATCAGCCAGGTGCGCAAGTCGTTCCTCGGCCAGGTGGTCACCACCCAGGCCTGCCCGAACTGCGGCGGCTACGGCACCATCCTGCCCCGCCCGTGCCCGGAGTGCGACGGCGACGGCCGGGTGCGCACCAGGCGGACGATGAAGGTCAGGATCCCGGCGGGCGTCGAGGACGGCACGCACATCCAGCTGGCAGGCGAGGGCGAGACCGGCCCTGGCGGCGGCCCGCCCGGTGATCTCTTCCTCGAGGTCGTCCAGCGCCCGCACCCGATCTTCGAGCGGCAGGGCGACGACCTGCACTGCACGCTGACGATCCCGATGGTGGCGGCGGCGCTCGGCGCGACCGTGTCGGTGGAGTCACTGGACGGCCCGAACGACGTGGACATCCGTCCAGGCACCCAGTCCGGCCAGGTCATCCCGCTGTACGGGCTCGGCGTCAAGCACCTCAACGGCACCGGCCGCGGCGACCTGGTGATCCACGTCACGGTGGAGACCCCGAGCCGCCTCGACGCCGAGCAGGAGAAGCTGATGCGCGACCTCGCCAAGCTCCGCGGCGAGGAGCAGCCGCCTGGGAAGTTCCAGCCGGGGCAACAAGGTTTTTTTTCCAGACTCCGCGACGCTTTTAACGGTCGTTTACCCTGATTCAACCCAGGATCAAGAACTTAGCTCCAGAACGGGTTCGTGTTTCACCTGGCCGGCGACCCCATGACTCGTCGCCGGGGGAGTCGGCCTACCAGCGGGCGGTTCTCGCGAGGAGGACTGCCGCCGCCGCCGCGCCGGCCGTCGAGGTGCGCAGCACCAGCGGGCCAAGGCGGGCCTCAATCGCGCCTGCGTCCCTGAGGGTGGCGCGCTCGGCCGGGCTGACTCCTCCTTCCGGACCCACGAAGAGGAGGATGTCGTCCGTCTCGGGCAGCGGCATTTCGTGGAGCTTCGCTGAAGCGTCGGCTTCGAGGACTATCGCGCAAGCGGCGGTTGCGACGCGCTCCGCGAGGGCGGCCGTGGAGGCCAGTTCTGTGACCTCAGGCAGCCAGGCGCGCCGGGATTGCTTCGCCGCTTCGCGGGCGGTCGCGCGCCACTTCGCCAGGGCCTTCGCGCCGCGCTCGGCCTGCCACTTGGTGACGGAGCGCTCGGCGGCCCATGGGATCACGGCGTCCACGCCCACCTCGGTCATCAGCTCGACCGCGAGTTCGCCCCTGTCGCCCTTGGCGAGGGCCTGCGCGACGACGAGGCGCGGCCGGGGCGGCGGAACCGTGTGCACGGCACGGATGTCGAGGGTAACGGAATCCTTGCCGACGCCGGTGACCACGCACTCTGCGAGCGTGCCCGCGCCGTCGCTCAGGTCCGCGCGCTCGCCTGCCCGCAGCCGCCGCACGGCCGCCGCGTGGTGTCCCTCGGGGCCCGCCAGCGTCATGACCCCTGGCGTCAGACCGCCGGGCGGCACAAGGAACACCGGCGGGCCCGCGACGGGCATGAGCGACTCCATGCCGGCCAGGTTAGCTGGGTCCCGGTGGCAGCGGGGTCACCGCCACCGGTAGCGCCAGTCACGGAGATCCGTGTGCCGCCTTTCGTGCCGCTGTTGCCAGGACGAGGACGGAGGGTCAGCCGGACTCGACGACGGGGGGTCGGCGGCCGGCGACGAGCCGGACGCTGTCGGCGTCGGCGTCTGCGACGGCGTCGGCGTCGGGTCGGTCCCGGTCGGTGCGGACGACTGCGTCGGCGGTACGTAAGAAGGCGTGGGAGCCGAAGACGACGAGGAACTGGTCGGTGTCGGGGTCGTCTTTCTCGTGGTTGCGGCCACCGGGCAGGTCGGCACGCTCGTGTTCGTGTAAACCGACTGCGCCGGCATGTCCGAGCTTGCGCCGAGCGAGGAGGGCACCTTCGTGGGCGACGCGGTACCAGATGCCACCGGTGCCACGCTTGCCTGGCTCGGCTTCGCGTCGGTCACCACCGGGAGGGCGGTGGACACGCACCTGGCGCTCGAGGTCGGGCGCGCCCCCGAGGTCGGTGACTTCGCTGCGGTGCCGGCACCGGGCTGGCTGGCCTGCCCGCTACCTGCCGCGACGGAGCCAGCCGACTGGGTGCCGCCGCCGGCGCCGGCCTGCGTCCCCCCGCCCTCGGTGCCCGCGCCGCCGCCCGGCGATCCGCCGCCACCGTTAAGCGAGGAACTCGCCTGGAGGATCGCGTGGCGGAACGGCTGGACGCCGAGGGCGATGCTGGCAAGGACCGCGATCCCGGCGAGTACCGTCACGTACCTGAGCCACCCGATTCCCGGTCCCTGAAAGTTGCCCCGTCGTGATCGGCGCTCCTGGAGCGCCGCGAGCCTTGGCAGCGAGTCCTGCCAGGCCCAGTGCCCCCGCCAGGGCCAGTGCCTGACCCGGCCGACGAGGCCGGCGAGGACGCTGAACAGCCAGGGCCGCGGTGGGCGGTTGCCGATCCGCGCGCGAATCTTGTCGAGTCCGTCGGTACCGGGCTCGACCTCGCTGGCCGCGTTGGACAGGGCCCGCCGCAGCGCCTCTTCCAGGCTGTTGTCCTCGGGTGAGGTCATGCCCTCCTCTCACCTGCCCGCCGCCGCGTCATTACGTCTCCTGCTCCAGGATCGTCTTCAGTGCCGCCATCGCCCTGGCCGTGTGACTCTTCACGGCCCCCCGGCTGATTCCCATCGCCTTGGCGATGTCGGCCTCGGAGAAGTCGCCGTAGTACCTGAGGACGACCGCTTCTCGCTGGCGCGCCGGAAGTGTGCGCAGCGCAGAGGTTACCGCTGACCGCTCAATGAGTGTCAAGGCGGCGTGCTCGGCGCTTTGCTCGTCTGGCGCGGGCTTAGGCGCGTGCATCTCCACGACCTTGCGGTGCCGCAGCACCGAGCGTGCCCGGTTGACGATCGCCTGCCGCAGGTAGGAGAGCGCCTTCTCCGTGTCACGCAGTCGCCGCCAGGCCAGGTGCATCGCCTCGAACGAGTCCTGCACCACTTCCTCGGCCGTCTGCACGTCGTGCACGAGCATCACGGCCAGCCTGACCAGCTGGTTGTAGTGCGCCGTGTAGATCTCGGTGACGACGTCGGAGGCGTCCCACGCTCGGCTGGCCGCGGCGTGAACCGCCTCGGCCAGCAGCGGGCGCGCCGCGATAGCTTCCGTCACGTCCGTTGGACGCGCTGCCTGATCTGCCGGTTCACTGTCGGTACGTAGAATTCCGCTGCCATTTTCTGAGCTGCCGTTGCTAGAAGCGGGCACCGGGTCGAACCCGGCGTCGCCGGGCAGGATCGCGGTGCCGTTCATGTCGCCCGGCTCGTCGGTAGCGTCCGCGCCGCCGGCGGTTCCGCCGGCCAGCGCGTCAGCGACCGGATCGCCTGGCGGCGCGCTAAGGAAGCCAACTGCCGCGGACGCCGACGCCGACCCGAAGTCTGCGCCGGAACTGTCCATGACCGCTTGTGCGGCCTGGCCGTCCACGACAGTGTCCGCAGGCTTACCGCCCACGTCCGTGTCGATTCTTAATTACGGAGCGCAACGGAACAACGCGTTGCGCCACCACCTTGCAGTACCCAACCCACATTCGGTAACCCCACCCCAGTAACCGCCGCGAGTATTGCGGAGAGGCCAGAATAACCGCTTTATCGGAAACAGGGCAGTACTTGCGTGTACCGGATCTATCACGTATGAGAGCAAGTGCCTGTTACTGGCGAGTAAATGGTTACGTAAGGGCGAATTTAGGATAATCGGCGGGGAACATCTGTCCGCAACCCCGGATCCGCCCGCTCGGCGCCTTCCCGGCCTGTCGAGCAGGCTGGCGAGGCGCAACCGCTGGTGTCCCCTGACCGCCCGCTGGGCCGTCCGGCACCGCGCACGACGAGCGGCCACTATGATCGGAGTGTGCCAGACTGCTTGTTCTGCGGGATCGCTGCCGGACAGATCCCGGCCACGATAATGCTGGACGGAAAGCGGACCATCGCCTTCCGTGACATCAACCCCCAGGCGCCAACGCACGTCCTGGTGGTGCCGAGGGACCATTTCCCCGACGTGGCGGCCCTCGCCGCCGCGGGCGACGGGCTGCTTGACGAACTCGTCGGCACGGCACGCGAGATCGCGGTCACCGAGGGCATCGAGGCCAGCGGGTACCGGATCGTCTTCAACACCGGCCAGGACGGCGGGCAGACCGTCGGGCACGTGCACGCGCATGTGCTCGGTGGCCGTCCGATGACCTGGCCGCCAGGCTGACCGGTGAGCGGGCCGTGGCGCCCGCACGCGGCCGTGACGGGCGCCAGCCGGCCGCGGCCAGTAGTCCACAACTCGCCCGCGGGGCGGTCCCGGGGCCTTCGAGAGCAGTGAATTGACAGATACCCGCAGTGACAGTCCAGGTTCCACGATCCGAATCGTTATTCCCGACGGCCATTCCATGGTTGGCCTGCTCGGAACCAGGGACGAACTGCTTCACGCCATCGAGCGGGAGTTCTCCGCGGATATCCACGTCCGCGGCAACGAGATCACCGTCTCCGGCCCGCCGGCGGAAACCGAGCTCATTGGCAGCCTGTTCAATGAACTGCTCGAATTGCAGCGCAAGGGCGCCGAGCTTTCGCCGGACGCGATCGAGCGCACCGTGGCCATGCTCCGCGGTGACCACGGTGAGTCAGGCATGCGCCCGGCCGACGTGCTGACCCAGGGCATCCTCTCCGCCCGCGGCCGGACGATCCGCCCTAAGACGCTGAACCAGAAGCACTACGCGGACGCCATCGACAAGCACACGATCGTGTTCGCCATTGGCCCGGCAGGCACCGGCAAGACCTACCTGGCGATGGCCAAGGCGGTCAAGGCGCTGCAGGCCAAGGAGGTCAACCGGATCATCCTGACCCGCCCGGCCGTCGAGGCGGGCGAGCGCCTTGGCTTCCTGCCAGGCACGCTCTACGAGAAGATCGACCCCTACCTGCGGCCGCTTTACGACGCCCTGCACGACATGGTCGACCCGGACGCGATGACCAAGCTGATAGCGGCCGGCACGATTGAGATAGCTCCCCTAGCTTTCATGAGGGGACGTACATTGAATGACTCATTCATCATCCTCGACGAGGCACAGAACACCACCCGTGAGCAGATGAAGATGTTCCTCACCCGCCTCGGGTTCGGGTCGAAGATCGTGGTGACGGGCGACGTCACCCAGGTCGACCTGCCGGAGGGGCAGTTGAGCGGCCTGCGGGTGGTGCAGGACATCCTGGAAGACATCCCGGACATCCACTTCGCCCGGCTGACGAGCACCGACGTGGTCCGGCACAAGCTGGTCGGGAAGATCGTCGACGCCTACGAGCGTTACGACGCCAAGGCCAGCCAGCCCGCACGGCACGACCAGCAAGCGCAAAGACGGGGAACACGAAGGTGAGCGTCGACATCAACAACGAGTCGGGGGTGGCGGTCGGCGAGGACGCGCTCCGCGAGCTCGCGCAGTACGTGATCGGCCAGATGGAGGTCCATCCGCTGGCGGACCTGTCCATGCTGCTCGTCGACGAGGCGCACATGACCAACCTCCACGAGAAGTGGATGGAGGAGCCGGGCCCCACGGACGTGCTGTCCTTCCCGATGGACGAACTGCGCCCGCACGCGATCGCGGGCCCGAACCGGACCAGGGGCCGCGACGAGGACGAAAGCGAGCCGGTCCTGCTTGGCGACGTGGTGCTCTGCCCCCAGGTGGCCGCGGCCCAGGCGAAGCAGCACGGGCATTCCACCCAGGCCGAGCTTGAGCTGCTCACCGTGCACGGCGTCCTGCACCTGCTCGGCTACGACCACGCCGACCCGGAAGAGGAAGCCGAGATGTTCGGCCTGCAGAACGAGCTGCTGCGCGACTGGCGAGATCAGCAGGCCAGCGGACCGCCGACCGCGGGCGAAGGGCGGGAAGGACTGGCCTGAATGGCGCCCGCCGGGTGGCTGATACTCGCCGCGATCCTCCTGGTTATCGCGGCGGGCTGGTGTGCCGGCGCGCAGACGGCCCTGGCCAGGACCGACTCAGCCGGACTTGACCGCTACGGCAGCCTGCTGACCCTGATCAGGGTGCTCGCGGAGGTATCGGCCGCGGTCTGCGTCACCCTCGCCTTCGCGCACTGGCTCGGCGGGGGCTGGCAGGTGTTCCTGCCCGCGGCCGGCGCGCTGCTCGTCGCGCGGTACGTGCTGATCGGGGTGGGACCGCGCGCCATGGGCAAGCGGCGGGCCGAACGGGTCGCCGCCACGGCACGCCGCCTCCTCCGCCCGCTCTACGCCGCCCTCGGCCCGCTGGCGCGCCTGCTCGACGCGGTGACCCGCGTGCTCCCGTTCGGCGGCCAGGGCGGCGATCCCGAGCTGAACGGCCGCCCCGGCGTCGACGACCTGGTCGACTACATCGAGTCACAGGACGAGATCGATCCCGGCGAGCGGGCAATGGTCCGCTCGGTCGTCGAGCTCGGCGACACGATCGTCCGCGAGGTCATGGTGCCGCGCACGGACATGGTGTTCGTCGAGCGGAACAAGACCCTGGACCAGGCGCTGTCGCTCGCGCTGCGCAGCGGCTTCTCCCGTATCCCGGTGACCGGGGAGTCCACGGACGACGTGGTGGGGATCGCCTACCTGAAGGACATCGTCGCCTGGATGCACGAGCACCCGGACGCTGAGGAGCCCGAGCGCGTGGAGAAGGTCATGCGGACCGCCACCTATGTACCCGACTCCAAGCCGGTCGACGAGCTGCTCCGCCAGATGCAGCTGCAGCGGACCCACGTGGCGATCGTCATCGACGAGTACGGCGGCACGGCCGGCCTGGCCACGATCGAGGACATCCTCGAGGAGATCGTCGGTGAGATCGCCGACGAGTACGACAACGAGCGCGCCCCGGTCGAGTGGCTGGCCCCCGGCACGGCCCGCGTCACCGCCCGCCTGCCGGTGGCCGACCTCGAGGAGCTCTTCCGGGTCAAGGTCGACGCGGAAGACGTGGAAACGGTGGGCGGCCTCCTCGCCCACGAGCTGGGCCGCGTCCCCATCGCCGGCTCCGAGGCCACGGTCGCCGGCCTCCACCTAACGGCGGAAAACCTGGCCGGGCGCCGCAACAAGCTGGGCACCGTCCTCATCGAGCGGGTCCCAAGCCAAAGCCAGGAAAAAGACTAGACGCAAGAATCGGATCATCCCGAACGACTCCACGCTCCGCCTGGTCGCGCCCCATTCACGGGCACAGGCTCACTACACTCATCCGCGTGAGTGATGCGACTGCCGGGGATGGCCTTGACCCGGAGGATCAGAAGATCATTACCCTGGCCAGGTCCACGCGGGCTCGGGTCGCGGCGTCTGAGGGCGCGGCGGTGCGCGATGAGACCGGGCGGACTTACACGGCCGCCGCGGTGGCCCTGCCGTCGCTGCGCCTGTCCGCGCTGCGGCTCGCGGTCGCGATGGCCGTCTCAAGCGGCGCGGAGTCCCTGGAAGCCGCGGCCCTGGTCAGCGAGTCGGAACCGGACCCAGGCGACCTGGCCGCCGTCCGCGACCTCGGTCCCCACGCCCCGGTTTTCCACGCCTCACCGGACGGCACGCTGCGCGCGACGCTCGTCACCTGACCAGGCCAGCGGCGGCGGCACCCCGGCTAAGACCGCCTTGGCAGGCGGACCGGGCGCGCGGGGATGTCACCGTGCAGCAGCCTGTCCATGAGGCCGGCGAGTCCGAGCGGTGCGATCCGCTCGGTCGCCGCCCGCAGGTCAGCGACGCTCCACCAGCGGTGCCCGGTGATCAGCGAGCGCTCGAATTCTTCCTGACCGTCGGTGTTCAGCATCGCGCTCGGCACCCGGAGGAAGAAGAACGAGTGGTGGCCGAGGAACAGCTTCCCCTCCCCCTTGGCCAGCCAGAGGCTTGAGGACGTCGCCACGACCGGCCCGAGCCCGGCCTCCGCGACGGCGAACCCGGTCTCCTCGAATAGTTCCCGCGCGGCAGCCGCCTTGACCGTCTCGCCCCGGTGCACGCCACCGCCCGGCGTGAACCACCACCGCTCCCCGTCCGCCTCCCGCGCGCTGAACAGCAGGACCCGGCCCTCGGGGTCGGCCACAAGAATCCGCGCGGTCGGCCGCCAGACGGGGGTCGGAGTCACAAACCAGACATTACTCCGACGCCTTGCTCGTGAAACTGACAGCCAACCCAACGGGTGACCCGCATGCACGACAATTGATGGGTGAACCAGCCGCGAGTGACCGAGAAGAAGGCCGGGCGAGCCCGGGGGACCGGCGCGACTGCCAGCCCCGCGCCGCGAGAGCCGGTCTTCAGATCCGGCTTCGCGTGCCTCGTCGGCCGTCCCAACGTCGGCAAGTCAACCCTCACCAACGCCCTCGTCGGCGCCAAGGTCGCGATCACGAGCAACCGCCCGCAGACGACAAGGCGGGTGATCCGCGGCGTCGTCCACCGGCACGAC
>Ga0210389_10002287_pt1 | contig 15182 bp, 10 predicted proteins | sample IncBWH28OmetaG_FD_160127 | JGI IMG/M metagenome (GOLD analysis project Ga0210389, IMG submission 160127) | Forest soil microbial communities from Barre Woods Harvard Forest LTER site, Petersham, Massachusetts, United States - Inc-BW-H-28-O ...
CTCTTCCTATTCGCAAGGACGCGCCGCCGATGACATCCTCGCGGTGCTCGACCACATCAAGGTGCCGAAAGCGCATATCGTCGGGCTCTCGATGGGCGGTTTCGCGACGCTGCATTTCGGCTTTCGCCACCAGCCGCGCGCACTTTCGCTCTGTATCGGCGGTTGCGGTTATGGCGCCGAGCCGGACAAGCGCGAGATTTTCCGCAACGAGGCCGACGTGATCGCGGGCGCGCTGCGCAAGGACGGCATGGCGGCGTTCGCCGAACGCTACGCCTATGGGCCGACCCGCGTGCAATACGAAAACAAGGACCCGCGGGGGCATGCAGAGTTCACGGCGATGCTCGCCGAACACTCCGCAGTCGGATCGGCCAACACCCAGCAGGGCGTGCAGAAGGAGCGGCCGTCGCTCTACACGCTGGTCGAAGAAATGAAACGCATCCACGTGCCGACGCTGGTCATCACCGGCGATGAGGATTGGCCGTGCCTGCTGCCCGGCATCCTCATGAAGCAGAACATTCCCTCGGCCGCGCTTTCGGTGATCCCGAATTCGGGGCACGCGATCAACATCGAGGAGCCGGAGGAATACAACCGGATCGTTGGCGACTTCCTCTCCCAGGTCGAAAGCGGCCGCTGGCCACAGCGCGATCCCCGCGCAGTCAGCGCCTCCATCACCGGCATGAAGAACTGATCGCCGAAAGCGCCGCGCCGCCTTCGCGATCCGGCAGGGCCCTTGTTGACGATGGTGGGGGAATCGCGCCAATCTCGAACCACCCGCCGTCAAGAAAACGGGCAAGGAGCACTGCGGGCGATGAGCAAGGACACTCAACGCTCATCCGAACGTGACCGGTTGGACGATAATGTCGCAGTAACCGATGCGCTGGAGCTTGCGCGTCAAATGGCTCCCGGACCGGAACGCAACGAATCCCTCAAAAGCGCCGGTGTGCTTCGCCGCTCCGCCGACGAACGCGGCGTGGCCTTTGCCAGGCGGAGCCGGCCGCGCAAGTAGCGGCGGGAGCCCTTTGTCAGCATCATGCGACGGTGTGGAAAACAGCCGAAACCCGGTGATGTTTTCCTGCGCAGTCTATTGCACTGCACGCGCCTGCCATGCCTCGGGAACGGCTCTGTTTTCCCGAGAATAAAATTCACTTTAGTCGCCTCAGCGGGGCCTACGCTCTATTCATATCCGCGTCGACAGGCGAAATAATCTTATGATAGGTTTCTCGGAAGTATGACGGCTCCGATCGGGCTTATGTGCCTTCAAAAGCGCTCGGCCAAAAACGTGGGACGGACATCGACGATCATCAGATTTTTCGACGAAATTGAGCGAAAAAGCGGGGTCGCCATGCCAACTGCCGAGGCCTATTACTAATGTGGTTCGCCGATTTCTCGCTTAGGCGACCGTATACGATCATCGCCTCCCTCATTCTCGTCTGCCTCATGGGCATCGGCGCAGGCTTGCGCATGCCGGTCGACATTTTCCCTGAAATCAACATCCCCGTCGTCAGCGTCGTCTGGACCTATCAGGGGATGAGCGCGCCGGATATTCGCGACCGTATCCTGACGTTACATCAGCGGCAGCTCGCCTCGCTGGTCGACGATATCAGCCGGATCGAGGCGACGTCGTATAACGGGGTCGGGGTCGAGAAGGTTTATCTTCACGAGGGCGCCGACGTGACGCGCGCGATCTCGCAATTGGCGAGCAGCGCCCTTGTCGTTCTGAAATACATGCCGCCGAACATCACGCCGCCGCTGGTGCTGCGTTACGGCGCAACCGACGTGCCGATCATTCAGCTCAGCCTGTCGAGCGATTCCCTGCCCGACACCAAACTGAACGATCTCGGCCAGAACATCATCCGCCCCGATCTTGCGGTCGTCCACGGCGCCGAAGTTCCATATCCCTATGGCGGCAAGCCCCGCGTGATCATGGTCGACCTCGATCAGGCGGCGCTGGCCTCGCGCGGATTGTCGCCGTCCGAAGTTGCCGCCGCGCTCCAGCAGCAGAACGTCATCCTTCCTTCCGGCGACGTGCGGATGGGCACCAAGGACTACGCGTTGACGATGAACACGAGCCCCGACGCGATCTCGGCGATCAACGATTTTCCGGTCAGGGACGTGGCCGGCCGGGTCGTGTTCGTGCGCGACATTGCTCACGTTCACGACGGCTTCCAGATCCAGACCAACTCCGTGAGTGTTGACGGCCGGCCGGGCGCGCTGATGACGGTGCGCAAGACCGGCGGTGTTTCGACCCTTGCGGTGATCGACGGCGTCCGCGAAGCGCTGCCGGACATCCGGCGGTTGATGCCGAAGGGCGTGAACATCAACGCCATTTTCGACCAATCGGTTTTCGTCAAGGCATCGCTGAACAGCGTGCTGATGGGCGGAGCGATCGCCGCCGCATTGACGGCGATGATGATTTTGCTGTTTCTCGGCAATTGGCGTCTGACGCTGATCATTCTGGCCACGATCCCGCTCTCGATCATCACCGCGATCCTGATCATCTATCTCGGCGGCCAGACCCTCAACACGATGACGCTCGGCGGATTTGCGCTCGCGGTCGGCATCCTTGTCGACAACAGTACGGTCGTCATCGAGAACATCGAGCGCCACGTCCATGAAGGTGAGTCGTTGCGGCTTGCCGTGGTCTCGGGCTCGGGCGAGGTCGCGATTCCGACCGCGCTCTCGACGCTGTGTATCTGCATCGTGTTCGTGCCGGTGTTTCTCTTGGAGGGCACGGCCAAATATCTGTTCTCGCCGCTCTCGCTATCGGTCTGCGTTTCGCTGATTGCGAGCCTTGCCCTGTCGTTTACGCTGGTGCCCGTGCTGTTTGCCTATCTGATGCGCTCGCAGCTCGAGCATCACGGGCAGGCTTCGCACGATACGCCGCACGAGGCCGCGCCGCCCTCCCGGCGCAACCCGTTCAGCGTGATCCACCAGAAGTTCGAGAGCGGCTTCACCAGCATGCGTGAAGGCTATCGCAACATCGTCGCCTATTGCGTCGGGCGAGGCGGGGTCACGGCGGTGTTCTTCCTGGCCTTGATGGCCTGTTCGCTGCTGCTGTTTCCGCATCTTGGCCGCGACTTCTTCCCGTCGGTGGATGCGGGCCAGATGCGTCTGCACGTCCGCGCGCCGCCTGCCAGCCGTCTTGAGGAGACGCAGCGTTATTTCGCGGAAGTCGAGACCGCGATCGGCCAGATCGTCGGCAAGGACCAGATCGAGGTCGTGCTCGACAATATCGGTCTGCCCTATAGCGGCATCAACATCGCGCTGAGCGACTCGGCCACTGTCGGTCCGATGGACGGCGAAATCCTGATCTCGCTGAAAGAAGGCAAGCATACGCCGACGGCCGATCACATCGCCGCACTCCGCCGCGAACTGCCCAAGCGCTTTCCGGACCTGGTGTTCTTCTTCCAGCCCGCCGACATCGTCAATCAGGTGCTGAATTTCGGCCAGCCGTCGCCGATCGACATCCGGATTTCCGGACCCAAGAGCTTCGATACCTACGAGCTCGCGCAGAAGATCGCACGCGAATTGAACACGATTCCCGGCGTGGTGGACTCGCACGTGTTCCAGGTTCCCGATGCGCCCGCGCTGAGCATCGACGTCGATCGCACTCTGGCTCAGCAAGTCGGCCTGAGTGAGGACCAGATCGCCAGGAACGTGCTGGTGAGCGCCAATTCGAGCGCGCAAACCTCTCCCAATTTCTGGATCGACCCGAGGAACAGCGTGAGCTATCCGCTGGCCGTTCAAGTTCCGACCTATCGCGTGAATACGACGCAGGATCTGGGTGTCATGCCGATCACCGGCGGCAGCAGCAAATCGTCGCAAATCCTGATGAATGTCGCGCAATTCGGACGCAAGACCATCCCGCTCGTTGCTTCGCAGCTCAACATCCGCCCCGTGTTCGACGTCAACGCCGACGTGCAAGGCCGCGACCTCGCCTCCGCCGCAGTCGAAATCGACAAGGTCCTGGACAAGGAGCGAGCCGCCGCCAACGAGAAGGCGCCGGTGACCATCACGCTTAGCGGACAGGTCGAAACCATGCGCGAGAGCTTCAACGGTCTGTTCTCCGGCATGGCGATGGCGGTGATCCTGGTGTATCTCGCGCTGGTCATCAACTTCCAGAGCTGGGTCGATCCGCTGATCGTGCTTGCCGCGGTTCCGTTCACGCTGGGCGGCGTCATGTGGATGCTGTTCCTGACCCAGACGCATCTCAGCATTCCGGCCCTGATGGGGTCGTTGATGTGCATCGGGCTCACCTCGGCCAACAGCATTCTCGTTGTGACATTTGCCAATCAGCGCATGGAGGTCGGCGACGACAAGGCTACCGCCGCCATTGCCGCCGGCTATACGAGGTTGCGGCCCGTGCTGATGACCGCAGGCGCCATGATTCTCGGCATGATCCCGATGGCGCTGGGCGTAGGCGAGGGTGGAGAACAGAATGCGCCTCTAGCCCGCGCGGTGATTGGTGGGTTATTGTTTGCCACCGCGGCGACAATGATCTTCGTGCCTGTGGTATACCGCATGTTGCGCCGTGACAAAGAGGCCTGGGTCAGACAGGAAGCGAGATGACACAAGTGACGAACGACCTCAATCAACCCCCATCCGAAACCGGCGGTCCTGCGCCAAACACGGCTAGTGCACCCGGCACCGGATCAACGATTATTCGCATCACGACGGTCATCGTGCTTGCACTGGGCGTTGGCTTTTTCTTCGTGCACCGTTCGAAAAACGAGGCCGAAGCGCGGCTGGTCGAGACGACCGGCAAGGAGAACCTGGAGGCTCCCACCGTCAACATCTTCGCCATCACGCCTTCGCCGGGTACGCAGGCATTGAAGTTGCCGGGAGAAACCGCCGCCTGGAACGAGACGGCGATCTACGCCCGGGTCAACGGCTATGTCGCCAAATGGTTTGCCGATATCGGCGACAACGTGACCGCCGGCCAGACCCTTGCGCTGATCGAAACGCCCGAATTGGATGCCGAGCTGCTGGCCGCAAAGGCCAAGCTGAATGCCGCCATCGCGCAGGTCGCCGTCAAGCAGGCGCGAGCCGATTTTGCGGTCACGACCGATCAGCGTTGGCGCGAATCTCCCAAGTGGGTTGTGTCCGATCAGGAGCGCGAGTCGAAGAAGGCCGGCAGCGCCGAAGCGCTCGCCGAGCTGAACTCCGCGCACGCCCAGGTGGTGCTGCAACAGGCTGACGTGGACCGCCTTACCGCGCTAACGCAATTCAAGGAGGTCAAGGCCCCATTCGACGGCACTATCGTTCAGCGCCAGATCGACATCGGAAACCTTGTGACGGCAGGCAGTACCGCCAATACGACATCGCTCTATCGGCTTTCCGAAAACACCCCGATGCGCATCTTCGTCCATGCGCCCCAGGTTGTCGCGCAGCAACTCATGAAGCTTGGCACGTCCGCCGTGGTCACGAGCACGGACACTCCTGGCTTGCGTCTTGAGGGCAAGGTGTCGCGGACGGCGAGGTCCATCAATACGCAATCGCGCACCATACGCATCGAGATCGACATGCCGAATACGGACCGATCGCTGGTCCCCGGCATGTATGTGCAAGCAGAGTTCGAGCTGAAGGGAGGCGCGCCGATCCAGATTCCTGCCGCCGCCATGATGTACAGGTCCGGCGGACCGCAGGTGGCCGTCGTGGAGCCTTCGGGCGCAATCTCCTTCAGGGACGTCGCGATTGCCAGCGACGACGGCAACATGGTTTCAATCGGTTCGGGTCTTGCGGTCGGTGAAAAAGTCGCCCTCAACCTCTCTAGCCAGATTGCGGCCGGCACCAAGGTCAGAGCAAATTCGGACGATGCGAAGAGTGCATCGGTTCAGAAAGCCGTCCAGTAATCGGTACCTTCAGTCGCGTGGTTGTGTAGAGGTCGCTCTCGTCGGATCGTGATCCGGTTGAATGAAATCGGGCTATGATCTTATCTGTTTAATTTGAGTGCAATCTGCGGAAAGTCGGGTGCCGCATTTTCGAATTGTGCTCTGGACCAGGATTTGCGGTGTGAAGGATTGGGGTCGACTGAGTTCGCTGGTGCTGGCCGCTTCGCTAGCTGGTTGCGCGGTCGGCCCGGAATATTTCACACCGGATGCGGCGCTTCCGGTGAACTTCGTGACGCCGCCGGCCGGCAAGGAGTCGGGCACTAGTGGCGCAAGTCCCGATCAATGGTGGCGGAGTTTGCGTGATCCGCTCTTGAACGATTTGATCGCGCAGGCGCTTCAAAACAATATCGACATCAAGATCGCCCTCGATCGCCTGCAACAGGCGCGGTTGCAACTGGTCGTGATCGGCAGCCGGGAGCTTCCCGAGCTCAACGCCTCGGCCGGCGGTGGTGTCGGTACCGGGACCGACGAAACCAAGGGCAGGGCGGCGCAGGCGCTCCGGGACGCCTCCAACAATTCGAACCTGAAGAAGATCAGCGAAATCGGCGGCCTCGACGCCTCCTGGGAGATCGACGTCTTCGGCAAGATCGCACGCCGCGTCGAGGCGCAGGTCTACACCGCCGAGGCGCTCAAGGAGGCGCGCGACTGGGTGTTTGTAGTGGTCGCCGCCGACGTCGCCCGCCTGTACTTCGATTTGCGGGCGCGCCAGGAGCGCCTTCAGATCCTCTATCGCGACATCGAGGCCAGCCGGAAGGTGCTGGATTTGGCCCAGACCCGTCTCGATCGCGGCTTGACCAACGCGCTGGACGTAACGCTCGCCAAGCGCCAGGTCGCAACGCTGGAGGCGGATGTCGAGCCGCTCAAGGCGCTGGTTGCGGCCAATGCTTACGCGATTGCGGTTCTGGTCGGCGACTATCCGGAGGCGATTTCCCGCCGCTTGCGGCCGCCGGGGGCGATCCCACGGCTGCCGCCGCATGTGCCCGTCGGGCTCCCCGTCGACCTCTTGCGCCGCCGTCCTGACATCCGCGAGGCCGAACGATTCCTGGCTGCGGCGGTCGCCACGATCGGCGCCCGGACCGCGGACCTGTTTCCGAGTTTCATGATCACGGCGGCCGGCGGAGCCCAAGGCGGCCTGCGATCGAGCTCGGCGATTCCCATTACCTGGATTGGATCGGTGGGTCCGGCATTCACCGCCCCGGTCCTCGACTTCGGCGCGCTCGATGCCCAGATCGAAATTGCCGACTACCGGGCGCACGAGCTGGCGGCGGTCTATAAGCAAACCATTCTGGTCGCCGTGCAGCAGGTCGACGAAGCCAACTCGGCCTATCGAGCTTACCGCCAGAGCCTGCGCAGCCTGGATACGGCTGTCGATGCCGCGCGCGAGGCGACGCGGGTGGCGACGGAGCGTTACGATCGAGGTCTGACCGACTTCCTCAACGTGCTCGATGCGGAGCGTCAGCAGTTCGCCCTGGAACAGCAACGTGCCGAAGTCGTCAGGCTTGCTGGCGACAGCTTCGTTTCGCTCTACAAGGCATTGGGCGGAGGATGGCCCGCGAATGAAGTGATTCCGCCGATCCGCCATCCGGACCCGGCGGCGATTGCGGCGGTGAAGCGCCTGATTGAAGATCCACCCCATTTGCCGCCGCCTCCGCCACCGCCGGGCCTGACCCCCTGACGGGAGGAAAGGAGCACGACATTGACGAAGACGAGTTCGAACCGCATTCAGACGATCGTTCTCGTCGAGGACGAGACGGAACTGGCAAACGAAATCAAGGCCGAACTTGAGGCAAAGGGCCATCTCGTCCGCCCGGCTTCCATTGCCGAGGCTGCCGATGCTGCGCGGGTCGGCGATGCCGCGGTGATGATCATGGACCGGATCGTGTTTGGCGAGGACAGTCTGGTGACGCTGGAAGCCCTGCGCAAGGAGGGCGTCAAGGTTCCGGTGCTGGTGATCTCGGCGCTGGCGTCCGTCGACGAGAAGGTCAAAGGCCTGAGGGCAGGAGGCGACGACTATCTCACCAAGCCTTTCGCGATGGAGGAACTCGTCGCGCGGGTGGATGCGCTGCAGCGCAGGCTCGACGATGTACGCACCACGAAGCTGCGCGTCGGCGATCTTGAAATGGACCTGATCGAAAAGACCGTATATCGCGGCGACACCAGGATCGAGCTGCTGCCGCGCGAGTTCCGGCTTATGGAATACTTTCTCCGGCATCCTGGTCGGGTCATCACCCGGGCGATGCTGCTTGAGGAGGTGTGGCAATATCACTTCGCGCTTGAGACCAACGTCGTCGACGTCCACATCAGTAACCTGCGGAAAAAAATCGATACAAAAGGCACGCCTTCGCTGATCGTGAATATCCGCGGGGCGGGCTTCATGCTGAATGCGAATGCTTGAATTTTTCCGTTCCTCCGCGGTACGCGTCGCACTCGCTTTCGTGATTGTCACAACGGTGGCGACCACGGCGGTGTTTGGTCTGGTCTACTTTGAGATCAGGGAGGCGAACGAAGTCAGAAATCGCCTGATCCTCGAAGCCGAGGCCGCCAAGAGCGTCGATCGTTCCGTCGACGAATTGAGAACCGCCTTCGAGGCGCGGCTGACCCATGACCTGCGGCGCATCGACTATGCGGCGCTGTTCGATTCCAGTCACAAGGTGATGTTCGGCAACATCGACAAGTTGCCTGCCATCGCGGTGGACGGAAAAGCGCATTACGTCGCAGCCACGCTCGTGCCGGGCAGCGATAACCGCCGCGAGCCGGCCATCTTCGTGGCGCGCGCCCGCCCCGACGGCACGATCATGGTGCTGGGCCGAAGCCTGCTGGAATCCTTTGCATTCCGCCGCATCGTGCAAGCCGCCCTCGCGGCCGGTCTCGCGCCAATGCTGCTGCTGGCGCTGGCGATCGGTGCCTACTTCGCGCGCCGCGCCTCGCGCCGTCTCACCGTCATTCAAGGCGCGATCGCCCGAATCATGAAAGGCGATACGCAACTTCGCCTGCCGGTTGGCTCGCGGCATGACACGATCGACAAGATATCCCGCGACGTCAATTCGATGCTGGACGAGATCGGGCGCTTGCTGGTGCAGCTCAAGGGCGTAGGCGACAATATCGCCCATGACCTGCGCAGTCCGCTCGCCGTCGTTCATGCCCAGCTCGAGCGCGGTCTTGAGAGCCCGAACGACGTACAGTTGCGCGAGTCGGTCAAACAGGCATTGACCCACATCGACAAGGCGATGCTGACGGTTACGGCGCTGCTGCGTCTTGCGGATGTCGAATACGGCCCCAAATCGAACAATTTCCGATCGATCGACTTATCGGCGATCTGTACCGAACTGTTCGAATTCTACGAGCCGCTTGCGACCTCGAAGTCGATCAAGATGACGCTCGAGACCCAGTCTCCCGTCCGGATCGTCGGCGACGGCGATTTGATGCGCGAGGCGGTGTCGAACCTGATTGGCAATGCGATCAAGTTCACCCCCGAGAACGGCACCGTCAGCATATCGGTGAGCCGCGAAGATGGCCTGCCCTTGCTGCGGGTGCGTGATACCGGGATCGGCATCGAGCCCGGGGAGCGCGACAAGATCTTCCAGCGCTTTTACCGGACCGAGAGCGGCCATCGCGTTCCCGGCAGCGGGCTCGGCCTGAGCATCGCCGCCGCCATCGCCAACTTGCATGAGTTTGACCTCCGGTTCGGCGGCAACGATCCGGGCGCAGTGTTCGAGATGGTCGGCCGCCGGAAGTAGCCTCCCGGATAGCGGCGAGTAAGAGTTCGTTAACCAAGAATTGGCAAAGCTGAAAGCAGAGTTTTTCGGCGGAAAATCCCGGCTAAATCACCGTTTTCAGACACGATCAGCAACAATGCAGGCACCTCAATTCGTCAGCGCTTCGTCGGACGTCGAAGCCGTAGGCTCGATCGCCCAGCAACAGCTTCGCATCGGTCTGAAATTTTACGGCGAGGGAAAAGCCGCTGATGCCATCGCTGCGTTCCAGCATGGTCTGGCTGCTGCCGACAAAGCATCGCCTGGAGCCGAATCCGCCGAGACCGTTTCCGAATTGCATGCCAGGCTCGGCAATGTCGCCGCTAGCTGCGGCGATTTCCAGCTGGCGAGCACCAACTACCAGGCGGCCTTGAAGATTGCGCCGCACCTGACCAATTGCTGGTGCAGCTTCGGCGACCTGCACTTGAGGAACGGGCGGCTTCAGACCGCCATCGAGCTCTACCTTCAGGCGCTGAAGCTCAATCCGCGGCATTGGGCGGCGCGCGCCAATATGGTCCACGCGCTGATGGCCGCGAAGCAATACCTCATCGCCAAGGCGATACTCATTGAGTTGAAGGGCGAGCGCCCGCACGAAGCTAGCCTCCACCATCTGCTTGGCAAGACCCATTTCGAGTTGAACGAGGTGGAACTGGCGATCGCGAGTTTTCAGGAGGCGGTTGCTCTCAATCCGCACGATGCCGAGAGCATCAACTGGATCGGCGCGCTCAAGCAACTCGGCGGGGACGACAAGGCCGCTCAAGCCGCCTATGCGGAGGCCGCGCGGATTCAGCCGCTTATCAAGCGCCCCGCCGCGAAATCGCCGGCCGAATTCCGCGTGCTGGCTCTGTACGCGCCGTTCGGCGGCAATACGCCGACCGAATATCTTTTCGAGGATGCATTCTTCGACACCGACACGCTGGCGCTGTTCGCCGAACGCGAATATGACACGGCGCAACTCGGCCAGAACATCCAACTCGTCATCAATCTGGTTTCGGATGCCGATCAGACGGCAGCCTTGTTGCCGCTTGCGGCCGAACTGGCCGACCGGCTTGGCTTGCCGGTCGTCAATCACCCGCGCAAGGTGCGAGAGACGACACGCGATGCGGTCGCCACTCTGCTGCAGGGCCTTCCAGGCTGCCGCGTTCCGCAAGCGCTGCGTCTGAAAGCCGGCGCCGATCGCTCCGAGGCGGCGCTGAAGGCGGTGCTTCCGTTCTCCTCGACGGCGCTTGTCCGGCCCGTTGGCACGCATGGCGGCGACGATTTCGAAAAAGTCGAAGACCTTGCCGCGTTGTCGGAATTCTTGTCGCGAGGGCCCGATCACGACCACTATCTGATCGAATATATCGATTACGTTTCCGCCGACGGCCATTTCCGGAAATACCGGTTTATTTTCATCGGCGACCAGATCCTGCCCTATCACCTGTGCATCGGGCACGACTGGAAACTCCATCACATCAACACCGACATGGCCCATCATCCGTGGATGCAAAGGGAAGAAAAGGCGTTTCTCAGCGATGCCAGCGCCGTCTTCGGTCCTGCGCAGCGCCAGGCGCTGAAAGCCATTCGCGAGCGCGTGGGTCTCGAATATTGCGGCATCGATTGCGGGCTGGACGCATCCGGAAATGTCGTGGTGTTCGAGGTCAATGCCTCGATGCTGGTGCACGCCCGCAATGACGGGTTTATCTACAAGACGCCGGCGGTCGAGCGGATCAAGCTCGCTTTTGATACGATGTTGCGGAAGCTTGCGACCGGAACTGTCGCAGGCTGAGGCACGTCATGCCGGCGGCGGCACCGTCATCGCGAACGTCAGGGAAGCGATCCAGTTCTTGGAGAAAAGCCCTATGGTTCTGGATCGCTTCGTCGCTGGCTCCTCGCGATGACGACAGTTAGTCGACGCGTTCAGCGCTAACCCCCCGTCCGCGGCCGTCGTCCCTCGATCGGATATTGCGGATCGTTATAGCCGGGCGTCGAGGGATGACCGCTGACAACGAGACGGTCGATCAGGGCTTCGTCCTCGGCGGTGAAGCGGTAGTCGAGCGCACGCACGTAGTCGTCCCATTGTTCCTCGGTGCGCGGGCCGGCGATCACGCCGGTCACAAAGGCTGAGTTGAGAACCCAGGCTACCGCGAACTGGCCCGCGGTGATGCCGTGCGCCTCGGCATGCTTGCGGATCTCCTGCGCCAATTGAAGCGATTCCGGGCGCCACTCGGTCTGCATCATGCGCGCGTCGTTGCGGCCTGCGCGGCTATCCTTATCCGGTGTGGCGTCGGGCCGGTATTTGCCGGTCAACACGCCACGCGCGAGCGGGCTGTAGGGCACGATGCCGAGCCCGTAATAGCCACAGGCCGGGAAGTGCTCGACCTCCGGCATCCGGTTCATCGCGTTGTAGTAGGGCTGGCTGACGATCGGGCGGTCGATGCCGAGGTCGTCGCAGATATTGCAGATCTCGGCGACCCGCCAGGCGCGGTAATTCGAGACGCCGAAATAACGCACCTTGCCTTGCTTGATCAGCTCGCCCATCGCACGCACGGTCTCCGCCAGCGGCGTCGAATGGTCTTCCCGGTGCAGGTAGTAGATGTCGATATAGTCGGTGCCAAGCCGTTTCAGGCTCTCCTCGGCGGCCTGAAGCACCCAGCGCCGTGACAGGCCGCTGCGGTTGGGATCGTCGCCCATCGGATTGGCGAGCTTGGTCGCAAGCACCCAGCCCGGACGGTTGTTGGAGATGGCGCGGCCGACCACGGTTTCCGAGCTGCCGTTCGAATAGGCGTCGGCGGTATCGATGAAGTTGACGCCGGCCTCGCGCGCTTTCGCAACGATCCGCGTCGAGGTGGCCTCGTCGGCCGGTCCGCCGAACATCATGGTGCCAAGACAGATCGGCGAAATCTTCAGGCCACTGCGGCCGAGTTGACGATATTCCATGGGCGCGTTCCTTTCGATCGAAAGCCGGATAGGTCAGGAGTTATCTTTCAGGATCTTGAAGACGCCGCTCGCGGTCGCGACGCAGCGACCCTCGGCCACCACCTCGGTGGTGGTGAAGATCAGCGTATGAGTGACGCGGACCACGCGCGGCCTTGCGATCAGAAGCTCGCCGATCTTGCCCGCGTCGATAAAGTGCACGTCCATCTGAACCGTGGCGAGCGTCGGCCGGCCGGAAACCAGACGCGCGATCATGCCCGAGGCGCGGTCGGCCAACGTCATCAACACGCCGCCCTGAACCCGGCTGCGGCGGTTATGGTGCTTGTCCTGTGCAAGGATAGCGTATTCGTGATTGCCTTCCACGACGCGTTCCCACAGCGGGCCGATGAGGTTCAGGAACCCGCTGGTTTCGACCAGGGTCCAGCCGGCGGCCTTGAGTTTCTCGTCGGCTATCTCTGTCATCATCGGGAGGTTTTCCGGCTTCCGCTTTGGTCGGATTTTGCGGCCACTTCTTCAATCGCCAGCAGTGCTTAGTCAAGCGGAATGGTCGCCTTGCGAAGACCTCTGCTTTCGACGACGATAGCGGAAAACAAGGAATGTCCGGGAGATTTGCCCATGCGCGGGAGCGCGTCGCTCGCCATTTTGCTGCTGACGTTCAGTCTTTGCGGCAACCTCGATCTCGCGCACGCGCAATCCTATCCGACCCGGACCATCACGCTGGTGATCCCGTTCCCGCCGGGCGGCAGCACCTCGATCGTCGGACGGGTGGTCGCCGACAAGATGAGTCAGTTGCTCGGGCAGGGCATCGTCGTTGACAATCGCGGTGGTGCCTGCGGCACGGTCGGCACCAAGGCGGTGACCAAGAGCGAGCCCGACGGCTATACCCTTCTGCTCGGCTACACCGGCACGCTCGCGATCGGCCCCTCGCTCTATCGCAATGTCGGCTACGACCCACGCAAGGATTTCGTGCCGATCGGCTCGATCGGCTGTGCACCGTCCTCGCTGGTGGTGCATCCGTCATTTCCCGTCAAGACGGTGGCCGAGCTGATCGCCTATGCCAAGGCCAACCCCGGCAAGGTCAATTTCGGCTCCGCCGGTGTTGGTACGGTCGGTCATATCACCGGCGAATATTTTGCCCGCGCGACTGGCATTCAGATCGTTCACATTCCCTACAAGGGGACTGGGCCTGTGATGAGCGATTTGCTGGGCGGGCATATTCCGATGTCGTTTTCACCGATTGCCACGACCTCCGGTAACGTCAAGGCCGGTTTGTTGCGCGGGCTCGCGGTGACTTCCGTCCATCGCAACGATTTATTGCCGGATGTACCGACGATGATCGAGGCCGGCGTGCCGGATTTCGACGCATCGCTGTGCTACGGCCTTGTGGCGCCGGCGGGCACGCCACGCGCCGTGATAGATCGGCTCAACAAGGAGTTGCGCGCGGCGCTTGGCTCCGATGAGGTGAAAAAGCAGCTTGAACTCGACGGCACCGAGATCACCCCCGGCACGCCGGAACAATATGCCGGCTTCATCGACAGGGACGAGAAGAAGTGGTCGGAACTCGTCAGGACGAGCGGGGTCGAGCCGGAGTAGGGGCATCATCGTTTTGCCACAGCCAGCTTTAAGGGCTGACCTCTCCGGGATATTTGCTAGAACCATCCGATGTCATCGCATGCGATTCGTTTTCGCGTAAGCTGTCTTGCGCTCGTCCTGCCGCTGATCGCGCTGCCGGCGCAAGCCATGGGCGAGGCTGCGACTCCAGCAAACAACGCATTGGCGCAGGCCGCTTCGCCGCAAGCGATCGCGGAATACCGCCGTCTGCTCCGCGACTATCAAGAGGCCCGCGCGGCGTTCGACGCGGAGGCGGGCGCCTATTGGAACTCGATTGCGGAGAAGCGGCGCGGCCGCAACGCCAAGCGGCGCGAGCATCAGCCGATCGCGCTCGACGATTATGTGCTGACGCAGCCGCCGGTCTATACCGGGCCGAAGCGGCCGATCAATCCAGAACCGGAAGAGCCGGAAGCAAGGCCACCGCGACCGCGCAAGGCGATTCCGGTGGTCGGAGATCTCTTGCAGGCGGCGAACGAGCATTTCCAGTGGACGCCGCAGAAGCCTGCGAGCGAAGTCGAGTTCAAGCGCGCCTATGCGCGCTACGCGATGGCCGCCGGCTTGACGCGGGAGCAGGCGGTGCGGGTCTATTCGTTCGAGACCGGCGGCACCGGCAATTACGATGTGCAAGCGGGCATAGAGCACGGCGGCAGACGCGCCATCTCGACCGCGATCGGCTACAACCAGTTGCTCACCACCAACAGCATCGAACTGCTTGCCGAGCAGGGCAACGAATTCGTCCGCGAGTTGACGCAGAAGGCCGCGCCGCTGTCGGGACCGCCGCGCCAGATGATGGATCGAAAGATCGCGGTGCTGAAAAAGATGGTGACTTACGCGCGTTCGGTACCCGACGAATGGGCGGCACATGAGAAGCTCGCCGATACGCCGCAAGGCTGGGCGCTGCATGCCATGGTGCTCGACATCGATGTCGGGCCAATGCTGCAAACCCACAAGCTCCTGACCTCGGTCATCTTCGCGCGCACCAAGGGCTACACCCGTCCGCTCAGCGCCGCCG
>Ga0210389_10002290_pt1 | contig 15169 bp, 16 predicted proteins | sample IncBWH28OmetaG_FD_160127 | JGI IMG/M metagenome (GOLD analysis project Ga0210389, IMG submission 160127) | Forest soil microbial communities from Barre Woods Harvard Forest LTER site, Petersham, Massachusetts, United States - Inc-BW-H-28-O ...
TCTTACGTTTGCTTGGTGTTCCGTTACCGGCAAGTTATGGTCCAACGGCTGATGATATAAGTTTTTAATGAATTATGAATTTCTCATCTTTTTAGAAATGCATCTTTCCCATTTATAATTTATAACTCATAATTAATCTTAGTATTATGATTGAAGTATATAAAACATCTGTCCAGAATCCCTTACAAGCAAAGGTTGTAAAGCAATTGTTGCTTGCACAGAATCCATTGCTTGAAATTAGTTTTGATCTGGAAGATTGTGATCGTATTCTTCGGATTAAAAATATAGAAGAGGCTGTTGATATTTCTTCCGTATTTAAAGTTCTCTATGAAACCGGTATTCAGATCGAGGTGCTAACTGATTAGCTTATAAAACAAATGTTCAGCTGAAATAACCTTCAGCTGAACATTTGTTTTTGTTTTAAGGTCTGTGTCTCGCAGACCTTGGTTCTTTGTATATAAGTTTTAGGCATTACGCTTTTAGCCTTCGGCTTACGAACCGAATAAATCACTCGACAAATATCTGTCACCTCTGTCGCATACAATACTTACAATGATTCCCGATTCAATTTCATTTCCTAATTTAATAGCTGCAGCCATAGCACCACCGCTGCTCATACCGCCGAAGATACCTTCTTCACGAGCCAGTCTTCTGGTCATGGCAACTGCTTCTTCTTCGCTTACATCCATCTTACGATCTACACGTGACTCGTCGTAGATCTTTGGCAGATATTCAATCGGCCATCGACGGATTCCCGGTATTTTAGCACCCTCGGTTGGCTGCACACCTACAATCTGTATGGCGTTGTTTTTTTCTTTCAAAAATTTAGAGGTGCCCATAATCGTACCTGTTGTGCCCATAGAAGAAACAAAATGCGTAATGGTGCCATTGGTGTCTTTCCATATTTCCGGCCCGGTAGAGTGGTAATGAGCCATGTAATTATCCGGATTGGCAAACTGATTCAACATAAAGAAACCACCTTTCGCTACCTCTGCTTCAGCATAATCACGCGAACCTTCAATACCTATAGATGCAGGCGTTAAGGTAACTTTTGCACCGAATGCTTCCATCGTTAATACACGTTCACGGGTAGAATTATCAGGCATTACCAGTTCAATATCCAGATTATATAGACGTGCAATCATTGCCAGTGCAATACCTGTATTGCCGCTGGTTGCTTCAATCAGTTTCATGCCCGGCTTAATTTCGCCGCGATCCAATGCACCTTTTATCATGCCATACGCGGCACGGTCTTTTACACTGCCGCCCGGGTTGTGGCCTTCCAGCTTCGCATATATTTTAACATTGGGTTTGTTGAAGATACGAGTGATCTCAACGAGTGGGGTATTACCTATAAAATCCAGCAACGTTGCCATGTGATAGTAGTATTAAATAGAAAATCTCCAAAGTTTTTAAACTCTTGGAGTATTGTGAATGACTTTAAATCTTTTTCGTACTGACTTCAATTTGTGCTTTGTGATATACACGGGTATATGCCGGCACACTTTCTGTCAGCCAAACGTTTCCACCAATGATGCTGCTATGGCCAACAACCGTTTCGCCACCTAAGATAGTGGCGCCTGAATAAATCACCACATTGTCTTCAATGGTTGGATGACGCTTAGTATTTGCTTTGTCTTTAGAAACGCTTAAAGCACCTAACGTAACACCCTGATATATTTTAACATTGTCGCCTATGATAGCAGTTTCGCCAATCACAATTCCGGTACCATGATCTATATAGAAATTCTTTCCAATGTTGGCACCCGGATGAATATCAACACCTGTTTTACCATGCACATATTCCATTAAGATACGTGGCATCAGTGGAATATTCAGATTATAGAATGCATTGGCAAGACGGTAAAATGCAATGGCATAAAAGCCCGGATAAGCACGGATTACTTCAAATTCTGAACGTGCAGCCGGATCACCATTTAATATCGCTTGAATATCCAGTAATAATTTATCGTATATAACAGGCAGCTCGTTCATAAACGAATCAGACAATGACGCAGCCGGTGCAGGTAATTGATCCTGCATAGATGCGAATAGTTTTGTCAGATCATTTTGATAAATTGTTAGTTGTTTTTCTATATCAGATGCTTCTTTGTATTGAGCCTGAGTTTGTTCAGGAAATAAGATCAATAAAAAGCGCGTAACCAGAGAACAAATATCAGAAGTAGAAGGGAAGGTGCCTGCCTGCTGATGTTTTTGTAAAAGTGTTTCCAGAAAGTGCTTATTCATAATTGTAGGTAAAGTTATTATATGGCAATTTATTGTTTTATTTAGAGGCTAACAAATACCCGGTATCTTAGTTCCGGAATAAACTATTATATTAACTTTATTGTTGCAAGCTAGGATTAAAAAAGAGTTATGAGTTCATTTTCAGTAGAAAAGATTGGTTTACAGGATTCTCAGCAGTTTAGTAAATTATTTATAGATTATCTGGCTCGGCAGCAGCAGATTCAGTCTTTGCATACCTTTTATCCGGATATGGATGGTTTAGAGGCTGCTATTCAGCAAAGGAGTTTACAGCCTCTAAACAGAAGTCTTTTGGTTGATCGCCTGAATGCCCAATACACAGGACTTACTCAATCCAAAGCGGTACAAGCTAATATTAATCTTCTGGCGAATGACAATACCTACACGGTAACAACTGGTCACCAGCTGTGTTTAGGTACCGGTCCACTATATCTGATATTGAAAACATTAAGCTGTATAAGATTATGTGAAGTTCTGAAAGCAAAACATTCGGATGCTAATTTTGTACCTGTTTTTTGGATGGCATCTGAAGATCACGATGTAGCAGAGATCAACCATTTTTATGTATTCGGGAAAAAGTATACCTGGGAAACACCACAGCTTGGCGCGGTTGGCCGTTTTGATAATACAGGTATTACAGAGTTACTTGAAACAATAAAAGATATTCCGGATTGGTTGAAAGAAGCCTATCAATCAACTGAAAATTTGGCCGATGCAACACGCAAGATCATGCATCATTTATTTTCTGATTACGGTGTGGTTGTTATCGACGGGGATGATGCTGCATTTAAAAAAGCGTTTGCAGGAATTATCTCAACAGAATTATTTGAACAAAAATCATTTACTGCGATGTCTGCCACAAACGCAACGATGGCAGCACAGCACTATCCGATACAGGTAAACCCACGTGAGATTAATTTATTTTATATCAGCGAAGGAAGCAGAGAACGTATTGAAAAGCACGGTGAACGTTTTGTTGTTCTGCATACGAACATATCTTTTTCCGCAGAAGAAATTAAAAATGAATTAGCGCAGCATCCGGAACGATTCAGTCCCAATGTAGTACTGCGCCCGTTATATGAGAGTACGTTGTTGCCTGATATTGCCTATGTAGGCGGGCCCGGCGAGATTGCGTACTGGTTGCAATTGAAAGATGTATTTAAAACATATAATACGTTTCTACCGGTAATTTTTCCGAGAATGTTCTCAGGTATTATTACCAGACAGCAATGTGCTAAACTGGAGAAAGCAAAAATTGCACTGGCAGAATTGTTTTTGCCGGAGTTTGATTTGAAACAACTGGTTGTATCCCGCTCTGTACAGGAAGAAGTTTCCATCGACAATCAGGTACAGTCGATTATAAAAGCATTTGATGAGATCAGTAGTATTGCTTCAACGATAGATGGTTCGCTGCAGTCGTGGGCTCAGGCTGAAAAAGCTAAAGTCCTGAAACAGCTAGAAGATATAGAAAAAAAATTACGCAAAGTCGAAGAACGCAAACACGAAGAAGCAATTAAAAGCGTATTAACCATTCGTGAAAAAATATTACCTAATGGTAAATTGCAGGAACGGCAGGAATCGGTGTTTACATTTTTAGTGAACGATGCAGACTTGATTCAGAAATTATATCGATCGCTCGATCCCTGTACTTTTACTATACAAATGTGTTGTTATGAATAAACAGGCGCTCCGTAAGATATATACTGCCAAACGCGAAGCACTCGCACTTTCACAAGCCGAAGCTGGTAGTAAAGCAATTGCGGAACATTTTATTACTTCGTCAATCTGGAAGGACTCTTTGGTGATTCATATTTTTTTATCAATACCAGGGAAAGTGGAAGTAGATACGTCTTATCTGATAAACTTCTTTCAAAAAAAACATCCGGAAATTAAATTGTGTACGTCGATCATTGCAGAGAATGGAGCGGACCTGTTACATACCTATATAAAGCCTGATACTATTTACGCATCCAATAAATGGAACATACCAGAACCTGTTACAATAGATTTGCTTTCAGAAAGAGAAATTGATCTGGTAATAATTCCTTTATTGGCCTTTGATAGAAAAGGAAATAGAGTAGGATATGGCAAAGGTTTTTACGATCGTTTTTTGAACAAATGCAAAGCCGACGTTAGGAAAATTGGTTTAAGTTTGTTTGAACCTACAGCAGGATTGATCGATGCAGATACATGGGATATACCACTTACTCATGGGGTAAGCCCGACTGGAATTATAAATTGTAATAATTAAATTTATTGCAACTATTCTAAAATAATAAAACTATGAAAAAACATTTTGGACACATTACTATTCTGGTCGATGATTATGATAAAGCACTTGATTTTTATGTAGGCAAATTAGGCTTTGTAAAAATTATGGATACTGCTATGGGACCTGATTTCAGGTGGGTTTCCGTTTCCCCGGATAAAGATGCGGAGACAAAAATTGTATTTGTAAAAGCACATACACCGGATAAGAAAGCCCGTATGGGTTCTCAAGCCGCAGATCATGTTTTTCTTGTTTTAGAAACAGACAACTGTTTGAGAGATTATGAAACCTTAAAATCAAAAGGAGTAACATTCTTTGGCGAACCTAAAAAAATGCCCTGGGGAACAGAAGTAGTCTTTGAAGATTTATATGGCAATCATTTTGATCTCTTGCAGATAGCATAAATAGGAATTACTTTTCTAAAGTATATACTTATAAAATCAAAAAGCGCTTCTAAATAAGAAGAGCTTTTTGATTTTATAAGGACAGAAATTTTAGTCCGCAATTTTTGCTGCTTCACCAAATTCTGTTAAACCTTTTTCATAGATCTCATCTTTCAGATTGTAGATCGGATAGAAACCTTTGTTGCCCCATACACTGCGTGCAATATAAGCTTTAACATGGTTCTTGATGAGGTCTTTAGAACGTTTGTATTGTACATCATTGTATTTAACACCTGATTTTGCTGCTAAATCCACTAAATCTTTTAACATGGCATCCGTCACTTCAAACGATTTGAAATAGTGATGGTAATGCATGTTGCTTAATGTGGCCTTGTGTATCTGATAATAGTTCAGCGTATATTCTCTGATTACATTCTGATTGAATAGTTCCATCAGATATTTTGTATATTCAGACGTGTCTCTGCTTACAAATACATCCGGCATAATACCGCCACCGCCATATACAGTTCTACCTTTTGATGTTTTGAATTTTAACGAGTCATTAAAATGGATGCTATCTGCATGGAAAAATTCTCCATGTTCGTAGCGCGATAACAGATCGGAATCGTAAGTAGAAGCATCTTCTTTATCATAAGGTTTTTGAATACTTCTGCCGCTTGGTGTGTAATAACGGGATATGGTTAATCGCAATTCAGAACCATCGTTCAGATTAACCGGTAGCTGAACCAAACCTTTACCAAACGATCTTCTGCCGACAATTAAAGCACGATCGTTATCCTGTAATGCACCCGATAATATTTCAGAAGCAGAAGCACTTCCTTCATTGATTAGTACAACAACAGGCCCGCTTTCGAAAGCTCCTGTTATACGTGCGCGAATTTCCTGATCGTATTTAGTTCCTTTGCCATTCGTATATACGATCATTTTATTGCCGGAAATCAATTGATCTGCAATATTGGTAGCACGGTCTAAATATCCGCCGCCATTGTCTTTCAGATCAATCATCAAACGTTCCATACCTTCTTTTTTCAAGTCAGATAAGGCTTCTGTAAATTCATCAAATGTCTTATCTCCGAAACGACTGATCTTAATATATCCGGTTATTTTATCGATCATATATGCAGCCTCGATTGAAGACGTAGGAATCTTATCACGTACAATTGTATACGTTAATAGTTTTGCAGAACTTCTACGCTTTACGGTTAGTAATACTTTCGTATCTTTTTTTCCTCTTAATTTTTTGAATACATCTGCAGAAGTAACACCAACACCCGCCATTAAAACCGTATCAACTTTTATGATTTTATCGCCTGCCATCAAACCTGCTTTTTCAGAAGGCCCGCCGATTATCGGTGATACAACATAAATAGTATCTTTAATGATGTTAAATTCAATACCGATTCCTTCGAAATTACTTTCTAATTGAGAATCGGCAATCTGTCTGTCTCTTGCCGGAATATAAGAAGTGTGCGGATCCAGTTTTTCCAGCATTTGATCGATCGAATAATCAACCAGTTTGTCTACATCAACTGTGTCTACATAATCTTGTTGTATGTAATTCAGTATTTCGGCAAAACGCAGATAATTACCTGCAATATTTTGTTCAGTGCCTTTTTTAGATAAAGCTGCTCCAATGAAAATTCCGCAGATTACTGCCAAAGCTAAAAATATCGGTAAGCGCATTTGGAAAAGGCTATTTTTCGGTTTCTGGTTCTCCATGTATGGTATTTAATTAATTGTTAATCAATAGTATGTATTATTATTTGAAATAATTCTAAATAAGGTTGTCATTTTATATCAACCTTCCTACCTTTGGGCCTGCTGTGCAAGCAGAATGGATTGTCAATTTAAAGATTGAACAAAAACAAACCTAACTATTTCCCCCGGATTTTGAATATTTGAGGCATAGGATACCGGATGATTTGAAAAACTGACAATCAAATAAATTAAGTCATTAATAATTAGGGAAATATATTTTAAGCCGGTTCTTGCAAAAATACCTACGAATGAATAAAATTTCGATAATACTTCTTGCTGTGAGTTTAAGTTTATTAACATGTAAACACAAAACAGACAGCGGATCTTCTACTGTACAAGCGGATCGAAAACCACTTGTTGAAAATTTAGGCAACAATGTTATTCAACCAAGAATTGATGCACTTAATGCTTCCACTACTGCGTTTGATACCGAAGTACAATTATTTACAGGATCTCCTTCACTACCGGGATTAGCAACGTTGCGAACAAAATTTTTTATTGCCTATAAAAACTGGGAATATGTTGCGCCGTTTGATTTTGGCCCTGCCAGTAACGCAACCATAACCCTGGAAACTACGGTGATTAATGCCTTTCCTTCAGACACAGCTGTTATAAAAACTAAGATCAGCCAGGGAGTTACTAGCATTCCGGTATCAAATAGTGCGGCGTATTCAGGCTTTCCGGCGATTGATTATTTATTATATGGCAAAAGTCTGACGGATCAGCAGATCGTTGATTCCTTTACTGTTTCATCAAACAGATGCAATTATTTAAAAACATTAAGTGCAGAGATAAAGGATAAAGCACACGCAACGTATCAGGGCTGGATTCCGGCATCCGGCAATTTTATTGCACTCTATACGGGTAGTACAGGTCTTGACCTAAGCAGTTCTACATCACAGACTATTAATATGATGATCGCTGATCTGGAAAATGTGAAAAATTATAAATTAGGTTTGCCTATTAATATTTCTAAAAACGTTGTTATTAATACCACTGATGTTCGTCCGTTTAGTTGTGAAGCTTATCATTCGGATTCGTCTTTAGTGTTAGCGAAAGCTAGTATTGAATCTCTGCGTATCTTATACATGGGTATTTCAGCACAAGGGACAGATGGCCCGGGTTTTGATGATTATTTAGAAGCCATCGGCAGATCTTCGTTAGATTCTCAGATCAAAACACAGATTGCTTTAGTACAAACTAAGCTGAACGCAATTTCTGATCCGATTTCGATAGCAGTACAAAATGCAAATGGCAAACAAAAAGTACAGGATGCATATACAGAGTCTTTGAACTTACTTACATTGCTGAAAGTTGATTTAGCTTCGGCTGTAGGGGTAATGATTTCTTATGGAGATACAGACGGCGATTAATTTTATTTCAGATGTATTTTAGCATTAAAACTTCTATTCAATCTTATTTCAAGCGGAGCACTTCAATTGCTCCGCTTGTTGTTTTTAGAATCGTTTATGGCGCCGTTATGACATATAGTGCCGTACGTTTTATTTTAAATGACTGGGTACATCAATTCTACGGAATACCAAAATTCTTCTTTTCTTATTATGGTTTTGAATGGGTAAAACCCCTGAGTGAACAAGGGATGCTTGTCGTTTACATTATTATGGCTGCAAGCTTTTTTATGGTAATGCTTGGAGCCTGGTATCGCATCTTTTCAATCGTGTCATTTCTCACGTTCACCTATACCGAACTTATTGATCAGACCAATTATTTAAATCATTACTATTTTATTAGTCTTGTTGCGTGCATTATGTTATTTGCTCCGGCACACCGCTCTTTTTCCGTAGATACCTGGCGAAAGCCTGCTTTAGCTCTTACTCATATTCCAGTCATATTTATTCATATTATACAACTTCAATTAGGTATCGTATATTTTTATGCAGGTATTGCAAAACTTAATTACGATTGGCTCATAGAAGCAATGCCGTTAAAAATATGGCTCGTTTCCCGTAATGATATTCCGTTGATCGGTCCTTTGTTTAATTATGTTTGGGTACCTTATGCATTTAGCTGGTTTGGCATGCTCTACGACTTAAGTATTCCGTTTTTATTATTATCAAAGCGGTACAGAGGTCTTGCATATATTGCAGTTATCGTATTTCATATTATGACACGAGTTCTTTTTCAGATCGGAATGTTTCCCTTTGTTATGATTGGTGCGACTTTGGTTTTCTTTCCAGCCAATTTTCACCAAAAAATTATTGCAGGGTTGAAAAAGATACTACAAATAAAGCGTCATGAAATTACTCAACGCTATTATGTATTCAGACAGACGATTGCTGAGAAAATTTTATTCGTGATACTTATTGTTTACGTGTTATTTCAATTGATTTTTCCATTCAGATATGTATGCTATCCGGACAAATTATTCTGGACCGAACAAGGGTTCCGGTTCTCATGGCGCGTAATGCTCATGGAAAAAATGGGCGCCTGTTATTTTTATGTGCGCAACCCGGAAACCGGTGGACAAACAGAAGTAAACATTCATAAATATTTAACTCCCCAGCAGGAGAAAATGATGAGCACGCAACCGGATATGATTTTGCAATTCGCACATCATTTAGGAAAAGAATACCAACAACAGGGAATAAAGAATCCTGAAGTGCGTGTATTAAGTTATGTTGCATTTAATGGGCGTATGAGCGAATTATTTATTGATCCGAAAGTAGATCTGATGAAAGAAAAAGATTCGTTCTGTACTAAAAAGTGGATTAAGCCTTATAAGGAAGAGTAATTTTTACTGCTTCATCTTTTTATGAAAGTGAAGATATTGTTTTGAGGTATGATTTCTTGAATTTTGATGGTGTAACACTTAATTAGAGTACTGTTTATAACTTAGATGCGGAATATCATTGCTGAAGGGAAGCAATTTTAATATCTTTATATAGAACTCAAACTGAAAACTATGAAGTCTGTACAACTAAGTAAGAAATTACAAGACCTTGTAGAGGATGATTATATCCTGGCACATGCTTTATTTTTTTTAGGCGTAAAATTCTATAAGCATAAAACTTCTACGCTTCAGGATGTATTGGCTGAATCAGGTGTTTCTTTGTATCAGCTCAATCGCAAATTGAAAGAATTACATACAGAGAAATTTCCTGGCCCGGATTTTTTTAAATTCTTTGAAGTTGATGCAATTATTGAATATCTGAAACACGCACATTATCTCTATATAAAAGAGAAGATACCATACATTTCACGACTTATCGAAGACCTGGAAGACAAAGATAAATTAACACACGATTTAAAATTGATCTTTCCGTATGTAACCGAAGATTTTATCAAACATATTTACCACGAAGAAGATTCGTTGTTTTATTACATACAGAAACTGCATGCAGCAAGCTCAGGCACATTTAGTGAATCTGTTATGCTGGAAGTAATGAGCAAATATTCGATTAAAGCAATGGCTGCACACCACGAAGACGATGACGATGAAATGAAAGGAATTCGTGAACTGACAGATAATTATAATACAGAAGGTATTGATGATACACATTTGAAGGTAATTTTTTGTGAGATGAAGGCCCTTGAAAAAGATTTATCTTTACACGCACGTATTGAAAATGAAGTCTTGTTTCCTAAAGCATTAGATCTGGAGGCAAAGGTTGCACATTGCGTAGCATCATCCATCAAAAGTTATTAATGGCTCGTATTTTAGCATTCGATTACGGCACAAAAAGAATCGGAATAGCGAGTACCGATCCCATGCAGATCATCGCAAATGCATTAGATACAGTTCATCCCAAAGATGTTGTTGTATATCTTCGGAAATATCTTACCACCGAACTTGTTGAAGCCTTTGTTGTCGGACTTCCCCGTACGCTGCAAAATGAAGAGTCTTCCAATGCTCAGAATGTAAAAGCATTTATTAATTTAATCAAGAAGTCTTTTCCTGAAATACCTATTTATGGTGTAGACGAGCGATTCACTTCCTCTATGGCCTTTGATACCATGATTGCCGGTGGAGTAAAGAAAAAAGACAGAAAAGATAAAGCTACTGTAGATAAGATCAGCGCCACCATTATACTACAGTCGTTCATGGAGCAGAAGCAGAACGGAACGGTTACGATGATTTTTACGCCGGAAACAGGCGGAACGCCTAATGCTTAAAGCTCAAGGCTGTTCTATTTATACATTCCGTCTTTTGACTATAAATTTCATTTTCTATCATAGAGATTCTGCTTTTTGTATATAAGCCTCTAGCGTTTCGCTTTAGGCGTTCCGCCTTTAGCTTTTAGCAAAAAATAGTATATTTGTGAAAATACTTAATAGAATATGATTTATCCGATTGTGGCATACGGGGATCCTGTGTTGAAGAAAATTGCCCAAAATATTGAAAGAGGAACGCTGGATGTTAAAAAGATGTCAGATGACATGTTTGAAACAATGGAAAATGCGCACGGTGTTGGCTTAGCTGCCCCACAGGTTGGTTTGAATGTACGCTTATTTGTAGTTGATACTTCCGGTTTTGAGAACGATGAAATAGTTGCCGTACGTAAAACATTTATTAACCCGACTATTGAAGAAGAGTGGGGAGAAGAGTGGCCTTACGAGGAAGGTTGTTTAAGCATACCTGGCGTTCGTGCAGAAGTATATCGTCCTTCGAATCTTAAAATACATTATTTTGATACAGATTGGAACGAACATACGGAAGAATTTGATGGTATGACTGCCCGTGTCATTCAACATGAATACGACCATATTGAAGGGGTGTTATTTGTAGATCATTTGTCCTCCATAAAAAAACGCTTATTGAAAGGAAAACTTTCCAATATCAGCAAAGGAGATTGTGACGCTGCGTATCGCATGAAATTTCCTATTAAAAAATAATTATCTGTTCATGCACGAAGATTTAATTTGTGCATGAATAATCTTCCAAACAAGTTGCTTTCTTCTATTTTGAACATGCATGCAACAATCAATCGCTTCTAAACTACCGGATATTGGTGTTAATATTTTTTCGACCATGTCAGCAATGGCACAGCAATATCAGGCCGTTAATTTAGCACAAGGCTTTCCCGATTTCTCTCCTTCTGCAGAGTTGATTCAACTGGTACATGATTATATGCTGAAAGGATTTAATCAATATGCACCATTGGCAGGTGTAAGACCTTTACTGAATAATTTATCGGAGAAAGTGGAGTTGTTGTACGGTGCTACCTATAATCCTGATACGGACATAACCATTGCCTGTGGCGCTACCGAAGCCTGCTACACAGCTTTAACATCCATTCTGCACGAAGGCGACGAAGTAATTATTCCCGAACCTTCGTTTGATGTATATTTGCCGGCTATTCAGTTAAGCAAAGCCAAAGCTGTATTTGTACCGTTGACATTTCCGGATTTCAGTTATGATTGGGAGCTGATCCGTTCTAAAATTACTCCGCGCACCAAACTTATCATCATCAATTCGCCACACAACCCAACAGGTTCAATTATTTCTGCAGATGATATTCTACAGCTTCAGAAAATTGTTGAAGAATTTGGTGTTTACGTATTGAGCGATGAAGTATACGAGCATATAGTCTTTGATGGTAAAAAACATGTAAGCATTTGCAGTAATCCGGTATTGAAGCAGCGCGCTTTTGTAGTAGGTTCGTTTGGTAAAACGTATCACGTTACGGGATGGCGTTTGGGCTATTGTCTGGCGCCGGAATACCTGATGAAAGAATTTAAAAAAGTGCATCAATACAATACTTTTTCACCTGTAGCACCGATGCAGTTTGCTGTAGCAGACTTTATGAAACAGAAAGAACAGTATGAATCGTTGCCCGTGTTTTTTCAGAATAAACGCGATTTGTTTTTAAGTCATATCAAAGAGAGTAGTTTTGAAGTAATCCCGTCAAGCGGTACATATTTTCAGATGCTTTCCTATGCAACCATCAGCACTGAGAATGATCTGGATTTTGCGGCACGTTTAACACGTGAATTCGGACTGGCATCTATTCCTGTATCTGTTTTCTACAATGATAAAACAGATCATAATATACTTCGTTTTTGCATTGCTAAAAAAGAAGAAACTTTATTTAAAGCAGCCGAAATCTTATGCAGGATTTAATTGTATCCTTGGTTCAGACACCTTTGTTCTGGGAAGATCCCGTAGCAAACCGCGCGATGCTGGAAGAAAAAATTGCAGGTATAAACAAAACCGATGTGATTATATTGCCGGAAATGTTTACCACCAGCTTTACAAATGATGCAGCGCAATTTGCAGAGCCGATGAATCTGAATACGTTCAAATGGATGAAGCAATTGTCTGCACAAACAGGCGCGTGTATTGTGGGAAGTTACTGCGTAAAAGCAGATGGTAATTTTTACAACCGTTTGTTGTGGATGCAACCCGATGGTATTTTTTACACATACGATAAGCGTCATTCGTTCCGGATGTCTGATGAACATAAGGTGTATACTTCAGGCAATAAACAATTGGTTGTAGAATATAAAGGCTGGAAGATCGCACCGTTTATTTGTTACGATCTGCGTTTTCCGGTATGGTCCAGAAATACAGAAAATAAATACGACCTTGCCATCTATGTAGCTAACTGGCCGTCGGCACGTGCACATGCCTGGCAGCGTTTATTACCGGCGCGCGCCATTGAAAACATTGTGTATGTAGCTGGCGTGAATCGCATCGGTACCGATGGTTTGCAGCTGGATTATGCAGGTGATTCTGTTTTGCTTGATTTTAAAGGTGTACCGATGATCGAACTGCATAGCCAGGAAAAAATAGAAACTGCTACGTTGAGCAAGCAAGCATTATTGGATTTCAGAGAAAGTTTCCCGGCTTATCTGGATGCGGATGGGTTTGAGTTACGTTTTAAGTAAGATGTTTTATTTTATGGAAAGAATTGATTAACGAATCATAGACTAAATAAATGAATGACTTTGACTATTTAGTAAATCAACTAAACCTCTTAATAGGGTTTCTTGATGTTTCGGATGTAGCAGTATATAATCAAATAAAACAACATGATCGTTTTGAAATGGGTTTAACAATAGAACAATTGTACGATAAAAAGTATGAAAACTATTCAAACCACATTACAACCTCAGCACTACTTCTTGGCTTTTCTCATTTTGAAGATTTTATGACAAAAAGTATTGTTAAAATTTTGGTTACTAATCCTGAGAAAAATGACTTTAAGGTTACACTAAAAATTATTAGAGAAAAAGGGGAAGATTTAGTTGTTTCATTAGCTGAAGAACAGTCAAGACGCTTAAATTTTGCAGATAAAATAAAGTTTATTGAGAAAAATCTTATCGGTATCTCTTCACAAATTTATACTGATATAAAGTTTGTGAATGATATAAGAAATTGTCTAATGCATAATAATGGGTTAGCTGATAAAAGATTAAACCCTAAATATGAAGATGGTCAGAAAATTATTTTAAGCTCTGGTGAAGTTAATGGTTATGGACTTCAAGCAAGACAATTTGCAAGAGAAATTTGGGAGAGAATTTGATCTTCCTCGCGCCAGTCTTTGACTGGTGTGTATTATTCCGTAGTCTTTGACTACATTATTGAACATATTTTAATTTTCCCAAACACTCCACCGCTTCCTTCTCTGATGCCACTACTTTATATTCCGCAAAAGCTCTGACATATTTTTCAATGCCTGCATGCTTCCCCTGAATCGTTATAAGCAACGGTTTTTTCTTCTGAAGTACATCCTGTAAAAAGCGGAAGATCATTCCTGTAGAAGCCTCCGGATCATAATTATGAATATGGAGTATCAGTCCTTCGTTCGATTGCAATAGCCAGGTTAACGTCTTCTGAAACAAGTATAATTCTGAATGATTATCGAGTTCCATTACTTCAGCATCTGGGTATCTGCTTTTTATGGCACTCACCCACGGTGCAGCTTTAAATTCGGTAGCATTTTCGGTAAGCGTTAGTTGTAGAAATAACATATACAGATTTGAAAACTTTAAGTAATATCTGTTATTTTTGATAAAATACAATACGAATATGGAATTAGCATTTTTGTACGAACGCTTTCTGGAACTCCGTTCGGTAACGACAGACACACGAAAAGTAAAAGAAGGTGATTTATTCTTTGCATTGAAAGGTCCCAATTTTAATGGAAATACATTTGCCGATCAGGCATTGGAAATGGGCGCACCGTTTGTGATTGTAGATGAGCCGGAAGTTGTAAAAGACGATCGCTACTTATTGGTGGATGATGTGCTGAAGACTTTACAGGACTTATCTAATCTGCATCGCCGTACCTTAGGCATTCCGATTCTGGCCATTACCGGTTCAAACGGTAAAACCACGACCAAAGAATTGGTGAATGCAGTGATGAGTAAAAAATATAAAACCTATGCAACGGTTGGTAATTTAAATAATCACATCGGTATTCCATTGACTTTACTGGCAATGGACGAAAGCATTGAATTCGGTATTGTTGAAATGGGTGCCAATCATCAGAAAGAAATCGCTTCCTAT
>Ga0210389_10002292_pt1 | contig 15165 bp, 15 predicted proteins | sample IncBWH28OmetaG_FD_160127 | JGI IMG/M metagenome (GOLD analysis project Ga0210389, IMG submission 160127) | Forest soil microbial communities from Barre Woods Harvard Forest LTER site, Petersham, Massachusetts, United States - Inc-BW-H-28-O ...
GCCCCGGTCGATGAGCGCGCGTAGCGCGAACGTCACTGCAGTTGTCCGCCATACCTTGCCTGGTTGTCGGCCTCTGCCTCTTCGCGCAGCGCTGCGATCGCGAGGTTCAACCTGTCAGTCAACTCGCCGTGGGCATAGCCGGTGACGCCCGGATGTAGCGTCAACTGGAGCAGCCTGCCATCGGAATTGGCAACCGCCTGAATGTCGCCGAGATCCACGCTGTACGTGACGGTTTCGGCCTGCGCGACAAGGGCTTCCCACTTGTCGGCCGCCTCGCTCAGCTCCCGCAGAACCGATTCGACGAGATCTCGGTCTTTCAGGTCGCTCCGCTCGCTGCGACTGCCCGACCCCGACACGATGACAGTATGTCGACCGCCCTAACCAGCGTCAATTCATAATCGGGGCTCATGTTTCGGCGCGTGAGACTGCCCGTGACGCCACCGGCCACCCCTGCTGAACAACCGAGTCTTCACGGATTTGCGGCCCATCCGCTGCCCGGCGGTGTTTCGAGTTTCTGGAACCAGGTGAAGTGATAGTTCGCGGATATCGAGTCCCCGGAGACGATGCGTTCGGTGGCGGCCACCAGCACACAGTTGAGCAGGAGTGTGAGATCGACGTCCGGATACTGGTCCAGCACCTGGTACCGCGCGGTATCAAGGTGCACCCGCAGTAGGTCGGCTTCGTCCTCGACCACGCCGGTTCCCGCGGCAGCGGCCTTCGCTAACGTGTGCACTATCCGCGGCATTCCGTCGCGCCAGTGCGTGGCGTGACTCAACTGCCATCCCAGATCTTGAACGGCTGGCAACTCGCGGGGCTGCACCGAGAACTGTGTCGCGGCGAAGTCGATCGACCAGCCCAGGGGATCGCCGGGAGTGTAGGTCGCGGCGCGCGCCGAATCGCCGATCAGTGCGGAGACTTTGCCGATGCGTCGTCCGGGTTCCAACAGCCGCACGCCGGCAGGCAGCTTGATACCCGGTGGTATCCAACCGTGGGCGAGGTCGGTGACCAATACCGTCGTGCCGTCCTCGTGATCGCCGACCGCCCAGTTCAATCTCGGTTCCTGACGGGCTACGAACGCGACAAGCCGCCGCAACCTGGCGGCGTCGGATTCCGATTCGGTGGCGGTAGCCTCCGGGACGTCCGGGCCCTCCGGAGCCTGCGTGGCCTCCGTTTGCGGTGCCGTGACGGTTGCGCCGACGGCAGGGTCTCGATCCTCAGCCACCGCAGCTTCGGGTTCGTCGTCGTAGTCGACTACGAGCGGCTCGTGGTGACGGTTCTCGGTCATCTCCGGCGCATCGAAAGCGGGCTCCACCATCGCGATGACGGGTATGACTTGTGTCTCATCGATATCCGCCCCTGCGAGATCGTCGTCAGCATGTCGCGGGGATCGCACCCGCCCCCCGGCCGCCGCCGTGCGTAGCTGACGAACTGTCGACTCGACTCGCCGCACGGCACGGGCACGGGCTTCGTTGATCACTCGGGCCTCTTCTACCTGCCGGGCCGAATCAGCCATCCCCGCCCGCCTGATGATCTTGAGCTCATCGTTGGCGCTACTTGTTATCCTCTCCAGGTCGGCATTGAGATACTCTGCCAGCGTGGCGGTTTCGGCCGTGGCCATCGAGAGCTCTGCAGGCCAGAGCCCACCTATCACCCAGGGGGTGCAATCGACAGGAGAGCTGAAGGTGGGAATCGCAAGCGATTCCCTTGTCGCTCTCCGGAGACGCTGGCGCGCCGATTTCCGACCGAAGATCGCCACCCGGCAAGCGTACCGGCTTCTGGCGCTGGCGTTTACCGCCCCCGTCAGGCCCAATCAGGCGGTGAATTGTGCGGCTGCCCAGGCCTGGGTAGCGTGGGGATATGGCTGATTCTGCGCTGCAGCAGCAACTCGACGAGGTGCGTGCGCTGCTCCACCGCGCGCGAGAGTTGTTCGGCGCCAATCCCATCGAGCCGCCAGCCGATATCGCACCAGATCCCGATACGGCCAAGACCTGGCTGCTTTAGGCCGTCAGCCCGTTTAATCCGCGCCTTTGCGGCGGCGGCGCAGTTGATGCGCCAGCAGCTTCTCGATCGCCGCGTCGAGATCGTGGGGGGTCGGAACCTCCGCGGACGGGGTGTGGCCGGCCACAACGATTTCGTTGCGCACTTCCAACAACGCTTTGAGACATGACACATCGGCGGTAAGCAGGATGGCCTGCGCCAAAGTCTCGGCGTCGGTGTCCATCGCCTCCGCGCTCAGAGCAACGCTGTGCATGTATCCACCGCGGCAGGAGCGGACCAGGATGTGTCCACTCGGGTGCACGGTGTCAAAGGCGGGATTGGCGTCTGTCATCGACCGCCGTCGATGATGCCGCCGAGGTTGCGTGCCGCCTCTTCCTCGTGCTGGTCCCACATCGTCGCCGACATCCTCAGGTTGTGTGCCATATCGGCATGATTGTCGGCTTGTTGCTCGTAGCACCGCCGTCGTAGTTCAAGCAGTTCGCGGCCGGCTTCGCGCAGCTCACCGAAGATCGGCCCGAGTGAGTCCAGACTCTCCTGGATCGCGGGGTGCGATGACGGGACGGTCCGCAAATAGTCGGAGGTCTGCTGGTGATGAACAGCGGCTTCACGCAACTGCGCGGGCACCACATGGATTCGATCTACCATCCGCTGTCTCCTGTTCATTCGCCGGTGGTGAGGCCGGGCTCACTCTTGTCGGGCGGTCGACGTCGCCGCCGGCCGGGTTGGGGTCGGTGTGTCGGTCCGCGCCGGCGCGGTCGCGGTCGCCGGCCCCAGCTTTACAGGCGGGTGCTCCCAGCCTAGAAAGCTCGGCCCGGTCACGGTGGCGATGTGCTGAATCTGGCCGTCAAGAAGCGCTTTACCGTGGCCAAGGGCAAGCGCGTGGCGGTCGGTGAATATGCCGATATCTCCGGGAATGACCCGCAGCGGATCAATCGGATTGGTGACCGCCGTCGCCGGCGGGGGGATGGTGATTCCTTGTTGATGGAAGGCATCTGCGATCGGTGTTCCACCAACCGCGGCCTCGATGGCCGCCGCCAACTGGGGGCTGCCAGCCGTCACCGTCTCACCGTTGGGCAAGGTGAAGGTTGTCGGACCCGCCGGCGGCGATTCGGGCTTCTCGCCGGACGATTCCTTTCCCTCAGCGTCTTTGTGACCATCGGATTCGTCTGACGGTGCATGGTCCTTCGAGTTCGGATCCGCGGATGCCAGGTGCCCTTCGTCGACATCCGTCGGTTGGCGTTCGCTGCCGTCAAGCAGTCCGGAAAGCGGGAGCCCACCCGCGCTACTCCAACCTGGGATGGAGCCTGGCGCTGAGAACCCGCCCGGCAGCGATCCCGCGCCGAGACTCGGAATGCTCGGCATCATCGGCGTCATCGGCATCGCGGATGGCGGCGGGGCCGCTGTCGGATCCTGCGCGGGTAGCTCGCCGGCCAGCACGCCGGCATCGTCAAGCAGCGAATCAAGGTATGGATCCGCTCCCGCGTCGGGCGATGCCGCGGGCCGCTGTCCAGCGCCGGTCGGGGATGAATCATCGGGAGCGGCGGCTGCCGGTGGCCGTTGGTTGGGAGCGGGTTCATTTTTCGAGGCGTCATACAGCGATGTCCATGCGGCCATCAGCGCTGACTTCGACGTGTCATCCAGGCTCGCGTTCGCAACCACGGCACGGATGTCCCTGAGCTTGCTGATGAGGAAGCGCTGGAAATCACGCGCTCCCGCCGGGGTGTCCAGATCTGATCGCGTTCGTACCGCCGCTTCGGTTTCTTGCTGCAGCTTGTTGAGCGCTTCGCTACCCTCGACGGTCTGTAAGTGTGCATTCAGGATTGCCGAGATGACTTGCATGTCAAGTTGAGAACTCGCTGAATTCTGATGCGCCAGAGCAGATTCGGCGTCCGCGATAGCTTTGGCGGCCTCGCCTTGCTGGGGTTCAGGTGACGTCGGAGGTGCGCCTGCTGTGCGCCGAGGTACGCGCGGATCTCCCGGCATCGCCCCGGGCGCAGGGCCGAAGAGGTCCGGATGTTGTTGGCGGATCTTGCTGACAAGCGTGTCGAGTTGTTCCGGACGTGTCATCGGGTTGACGACGGCGAACACCTCGTGCGGCGTCAGCCCCGTCTGCCACGCGTTCGGATCGCCCGTGCGGTCCCGCACATATTTGACCGCGGCGAGTAAGTCCATGTACGTCGACATTCGTCTAGCCAAACGGCGCTACGCCCGCTGCGGGCGGTGTCGCGACCCCTCCATGCCGGGTGAGAGTACTGAAGCATGGTTCCGCCGACAATTCACCTCGCTGAGGGCTGTGAGCGAATAACCAAGCGGGTATCGCGCTAGCCCGCAGGCGGTGCGTAGTGTGCCCGCAGGCTCTGCAATACAGCGCTTTTGGCGCGGTCGAGTTCGTGCGCATGCGCAACCACTGCCGCGATCTCCCGTTGTTTGGCAACGAGAAATTTTTGAAATTCACGCGCGCCCATAGGGGTGTCGATGGCGGGGTCGGCCTGGCCCGACACCACCCGGTCGATGTCAGCGGCGATCGCATCGAGCCGATTGACGCTCTCGCGCATCACGGCATGAGCGCTGGCAAGCGCCTCGGCCAGCACCCGGTCGGCGTCGGCAACCGTACCGTGCAGCCTCGCCATCGCTGCCTGGCGTGCCTGGATGGCGTCTAGCGACGATCCGGCCTGCTCCGACATGGGTTCAACCTCCTCAGAACGGCCGACGGATCTGCACGTTGCTGCCCAGCGGACTGATTCGCACCGACGCACCCGAGTACGGCGCTTCGACAACCAGATTGTTGCCGATCGCCAGCTGCACATGTCCGGCGTGTGGGAAGACGAGATCGCCCGGCCGAACTTGCCAGCGCGGCACTGGGATTCCATCGTTTATCTGCTGATAGGTGGTGCGGTCCAGCCGAATACCCGCCTGCGCGTAGGACCACTGCACCAGCCCGGAACAGTCGAACTGGTCAGGACCGGTTGCGCCCCAGACGTAAGGACGGCCCAGTCGCGACAACGCGGCGCGCACCGCGACTCCGGCGCGGCCGTCCGCTGAGGGCAGCCGTAATCGCGTCAGACCGGAGCCGTGATGATGCAGCATTCGGTAACGCAGCGCACGCAGTGCCAGCAGGTGCCGTCGGGAGCGCCGGCGGGCCAGTAGCACGTGGGCTCGTTGAGCGCGCAGTCGCGCCGCGCGACGGCGCATCGCCTCACGCTGCGCCATCGGCGTGAGCGGAGTAACGACTGCGTCGGCACGGGCCTCGTCGAGGACGCTCTTGGTCAGCTCGCGCGCCTCGGACCGATCCCGTTGGGCACTGGCGATGACGGCCTCGACCGTGGCATCGGTCCGCGCCGCCGACACCAGCGCTTCCCGGCTGTGGCGTGCCGTGAGCTGATAGCGATCATGTCCCACACCGCTATTCAGTCCGTCGGCTCGCTGCAGCAGTCCCCGGTAATTGCCCGTACCAGCGTCCAACGCCATGTGGCGACTGCTGCCGGCGAACATTTGATGAGCACGGTTCAACGCTTCGACTTCGCTTTGGATCACGGGTCCCCCCCACCGTTGTCGGGATCCGTCAGGCTCTGGCTCCTCGACTCGACCGCATCGGTGAAGGCGCGGACGCGCGGGAGCGCTACGGCGGGGATGATCCCTCGGTTGCGGATGTCCCACACGTCGTCGCTGCTAAGGCCGAGCAATGCCGCGATAATCGGTTCGGGTAATGACGACCGGGCGCATGCCCCATCGAATCGGGCGCTCAAGCTGGTAGGCATTCGCTTCAGCAGGTTGGTGCGAGTCGCCTCGAGCTCGTTGAGGTGCTCCATCAACCGGGCCGTCGAGTCGGCCCCCGCATTCACCGCAACCCGCCAGGAGCTGGCGGCCAGGATCTCAGCCTTCACGCACTGGGCGATCACAGAGAGAATATACGTCTCATATTCGTTTGATGTCGTCGCGGGCAGTCGATCGATGACGGATTTGATGGCATCGAGTTGCGCTTCCGCGTAGCCTTCGAGGACTTCCGTGTCGCTGTGGCGGTCGACCACGACCGCCCCATCGCGTCGTGCGGTCATCGCCTCCGGTGTCTGGGCGGCGATCAGCCGGGCCAGCTCGGCGTCGGGATCAGCAGCCACCAAGAGTCGCGAGTAGGTGCCGGGGGGCAGGCCTAGCCCATTTTCAACTTTCTGAGCTGTACTTTTGTGCGGTTTACGGGCACCACGCTCCAAATAGCTCAGTCCCATGATGCTGACGCCGGTGGCGGCCGCAAGGTCTGCCAGGGACCAGTCGCGGGACTCGCGCAGCGCTCGGATAGCCGCGCCGGCCGACTCACGGCTCATCGCACGCTCCGGCCATAGGCCGGATATTACACAGGCAAGGAGCTTAGCCTGTGTATATACGTTTTCATCACGTTTCTCTTGCGGACCACGATTGTCTGTGTATACGCTTTTGCCTACGTTTTAGCTCGGAGAAGGAGACCGCGACATGGCACACCCCTGTACAGCCAACCCGGAACTATGGTTCGGCTACCCCGACGATGACGGTGGTGACGGCGCGGCGAAGGCGCGCGCATACGAGCGGTCAGCCACCGAGGCGCGGATCCAGTGCCTGCGCCGCTGCCCGCTGGCGCAGCAGCGGCAGTGCGCCCAACGCGCCATCAAGCACCGGGAGGAGTACGGCGTCTGGGCCGGCGTCAAGCTCCCGGGCGGCCAGTACCGCAAGCGCGAACAGCTCGCCCGGGCCCACGCGATCCTGCGCCGTATCGCAGCCGGCGAAGTCAACTCCCGACAACTCCCCGAAAATGCAGCTCTGCTCGCCCGCAGTGAACACGAGGCCCTTCCGATCACGGCGGTGGTGTTGCACCTGCCCGCGACACGGGTTGGTCCACGTTCCGCCGCCTAGCAACGCGTCGATATGTCGACCGTTTGTTGAAGCGGCCGACGGGGTAGGCGTTTGGCAAGACCCAGTCTGTTACCCGGCCTGTCCACCCCAAAGGCGCACCCATGACGTTCGACCTGACACCAACGGCAGCACAACACGACCTGGCCCGGCGCGCGCACGAGTTCGCCGAATCTGTGATACGCCCGGTTGCGCTGGACTATGACCAGCGCCAGGAGTTTCCCTGGCCAGTGCTGGAGGAGGCCGCCAAGCGCGGCTTCTACAGCCCGTTGTTTTACCGCGACCTGATCGGTGACCCGACAGGATTGTCTCTGCCGATGTTCATGGAGGAGTTGTTTTGGGGCTGCGCCGGAATCGGTTTGGCGATCGTCATGCCGGCTCTGGCGCTGTCGGCGATCGGTCAAGCCGCGTCGCCGGAGCAGATGTTGCAGTGGGCACCCGAATGTTTCGGAACGCCAGGCGATCTCAAACTCGCGGCACTCGCGATTTCCGAACCCGAAGGCGGCAGCGACGTACGAAATCTGCGCACGCGTGCCCGCCGGGACGGTGACGACTGGATTATCGACGGCCACAAGATGTGGATCGGCAACGGCGGCATCGCCAATGTGCACGTGGTCAACGCGGTGGTCGACGAAGAACTCGGCCACCGCGGTCAGGCGCTGTTCCTAGTGCCGGGCGGCACACCCGGGCTGGAAATGGTGCGGAAACTCGACAAGCTGGGCTGCCGTGCCTCCCACACAGCAGAGCTGCGTTTCGACGGCGTCCGAGTGCCGGAAGCCAATCTGCTTGGCGGACAGGAGAAGCTCGAACACAAGCTCGCCAAGGCCCGCGAGGTGGTGGCGGGTGGGGAACGATCGGGCTCGGCCACGTTAGGCACCTTTGAGCAAACCCGCCCGATGGTCGCCGCCCAGGCAATCGGGATCGCACGCGCCGCATTGGAGTACGCGACGTCGTACGCCACCGAGCGGGAGGCGTTCGGCGGACCCATCATCGACAACCAAGGCATCGCGTTCCCGCTGGCGGACTTGGCAACGCAGATCGACGCTGCCCGGCTGCTTACTTGGCGTGCCTCCTGGATGGCGGCCAACGGAGTCGCATTCGAGCGGGGTGAGGGCTCCATGTCGAAGCTTGCCGCCAGCGAGGTTGCGGTCAAGGCCACCGAGCGCGCCATCCAGACACTGGGCGGCTGGGGCTACATCACCGATCACCCGGTAGAGAAGTGGTATCGAGATGCCAAGCTGTACACCATCTTTGAAGGCACTAGCGAAATCCAGCGGATGGTAATCTCCAACGCGCTGGGCGCCGCCGTGGGCACCCCGCCGCTGCACGTGGTGCTTGAGCCGTCCGGGGGACCGCTGAACCGGATGTTCGGCCGCGGAACCCCCCTGCGAGCCCGCGCCGCCGATGCCGCACTGTCAGTGCAGGACCAGATCCCCGAACCGATCATGCGGGTGGCAATGAAGGTGCTGCGGCCGCCCGGCAGGTAGCCGCCTCGGGCGTATCGTCGTGGGCGATGAGCAACCTAGAGACCGCGCCGGCCGAAGTCGCCTGCGGTGCTTCACGGGTCGCGGTTGCCTCGCCGGCGGTGCAAGTGCTGCATCCACGTGAGGTTCCGTTGGGTGGGCCGCGGGCGATCCGGGTACAGCGGACACTCCCGCAACGGCAACGCTCGCTGATCGGTGCCTGGTGCTTTGTCGACCACTACGGCCCCGTGTCTGCGCGCATGGACGTCCCACCTCATCCGCACACGGGACTGCAAACAGTCAGTTGGTTGTTCAGTGGGGGAGTGGAGCATCGCGACAGCGCCGGCGTCCATGCCCCGGTTCGGCCCGGCGAACTGAATTTGATGACGGCGGGCGCAGGTATCTGTCACTCCGAAGTGTCGGTTGAGTCGGCGGCTGTTTTGCATGGTGTGCAACTGTGGGTGGCGCTGCCCGACGCCGATCGCGACACCGGGCGCGACTTCGCCCACTATGTGCCCTCACCGATATCGCTGCCGGGCGCCATGGCGCGGGTGTTTCTCGGCGAGCTGGCCGGCAGCCGTTCGCCGGTGCAGACCTTCACTCCGCTGCTCGGCGCGCAGATCGATCTCGACGCGAACGCCCGGCTGGACATCGACGTCGACCCAGCCTTCGAGCACGGCGTCCTATGCGACGCCGGGCCCGTAGAGTTCAGCGGGACTACCTTGGCGCCCGCCGACCTGGGGTACCAATCCCCTGGCAGCTCGGAGCTGCACCTACGCAATGTTGGGGATCGGCCGGCGCGTGTACTGCTATTGGGCGGCACCCCGTTCACCGAAGAGCTGGTGATGTGGTGGAACTTCGTCGGGCGCAGCCATGACGACATCGTCAGCTATCGCCAACTGTGGGAGGACGCCGACGAGCGCTTCGGCGCCGTCCTGGGGTACCAGGGTTCAGTCGACCGGCTGCCCGCCCCGCCACTGCCTACTACCCGGCTGCGGCCTCGATCGCATCGGGAACGGAAGGGGAATACATGACCACCGATATGACGGGCGCGCAAACCGAGGTCCGCACTGAGGACGGCAAGTACACCATTGCCGTCGAGGGCAAAACCGTCGGTTTCGCCGCCTTCGCCGACCGTGGCGATGAGCGGGTCTTCTACCACACCGAGGTCGATCCCGAATTCGGCGGGCGCGGGCTGGCGACGATCCTTATCGAGGAGGCGCTGACCGCGACCCGCGCCGACGGCAGGCGCATCGTCCCGGTGTGTTCCATGGTCGCCGGCGTGATTGAGAAGCATCCTGAGTTCGCAGACATCACCGACCCCGTCACCGCCGAGGTTCAGCGCTGGCTGCAGACGCAGCCGAGCAACTAAGCAGCCGCCGGTCGGCGCAACCATCGACGCTGGTTCGGTAGCCCCGAAGTCGTTGCCGTGCCGACAACACGAACACGGTTCTATTCGTATTCCGATACCAGGTGCTGTCCGGCTTCTACGCTTCGGTGATGCGGCCTCGTAACGAGCATCCCCGTCAGGACCCTGATCATCGGTCCGGCCAGCGCGGGGGACGCCGGCCGTCTGGCTGGTGATCTTCTGCGCCGCCACTGCGGTCGTGGCCTGGCCCGAGGGCGAGGGAATTCCGCGTCACCGTTCATCGGCCGCCTCGTATGCCGTCACCGAAGCCCGCCAACGCCTTGGCGGCGGGTTAACCGATCGGAGGAAACGACATGGATTTCGCGTTACTGCCGCCGGAGATTAACTCTGCCCGGATGTATACAGGCCCCGGCTCGGGACCGATGCTCGCCGCTGCCGGGGCCTGGGAAGCACTGGCGGCCGAGCTGCAATCGACGGCCAGCTCGTATCAGTCGGCGATTGCGGGGCTCACCGCTGGGTCCTGGCTGGGCCCGTCATCGGCGTCGATGGCTGCAGCAGCCGCTCCGTATGTGGGTTGGATGAGAAGCACCGCAACACAGGCCGAGCAGACAGCCAACCAGGCCATTGCCGCAGCCGCCGCCTACGACACGGCGTTTGCGGAAACGGTGCCGCCGCCGGTGGTCGCCGCCAACCGCAGCCTGTTGATGGCCCTGGTGGCGACGAACTTCCTTGGCCAGAACACCCCGGCGATAGCGGTCACCGAGACGCAGTACGCCGAGATGTGGGCCCAAGACGCCGCCGCCATGTACGGCTATGCGGGTGCGTCGACGTCGGCGACATCAGTGACGCCGTTCACCCCACCCCCGTCGAGCACCAACTCGGGCGGGCAGGCGGGCCAAGCCGCCTCGGTCGCCCAGGCCACCGGCACTTCCGTCGGCAACGTACAGGGCGCCGTCTCGTCGGTGCAACAAACGTTCTCCGCGGTACCCAACGCGTTGAGCAACCTCGCGGCACCGGCTGCAGCCGACCCTCTGACGCCGGTGGACCTGGTGAACCTGTTGGGAAGCCTGAGCGGAATCTTTGTCGACCCAGAACTCGGCGCGGGGGGACTCGCTGTCGACTCAACGGCTCTTCCGTACGACGTTGTCGGCGCTCTGACTGGTTTCCACACCGATGACATCGTCAGTGGCTGGGCAGGCATAGAGTCGTGGCCGGGCGCGGCGCCGGTGCCGCCGACGCTGTTTCCGGTGATCACGAACCTGGGCTCGCCGGTTTCGGCGGGCATGGGTGAGGCGAACACGGTCGGGAGGATGTCGGTGCCGGTGGCCTGGGCTGCGGCGGCCCCGGAGATACGGTCGCTCGCGGTGGCGTTGCCGGCAGCCAGCGTCGGCGCGGAAGCTTCCGCGGGTAGCGCCGGCAGCCTGTTCAGCCAGATGGCCCTGGCGGGCATGGCCGGGCGCGCGATGGCCGGCACGGCCGCCGGTGCCGGTGGCCCGGGCCGGCGGGAGCGGATCGGGGAGCAGACCGGAGTGCCAACCCGTAAGCCGGCGGAACCGCCGCAGCCTGAGCCGACGGAACCGCCGCAAAGTTCGGCAGGCGGCCCGATCACGAGCATCGCTGCCGAACTACGAGAACTGGCCGCCCTGCGCGACTCGGGAATCCTTACCGACGCGGAATTCACCGAGCAGAAGCGGCGCCTGCTGCCTCACTGACTCCCGCCATCACGGACTAGGTAAGCCCCTGCTCCTCCCTCCACCGAGACCAGTATTTATTTGCGTTGGAGCGCCGCAGTGCCCCGAGTTTGTCGCATGTACTTTCGAGTTTGGAATCGTCAGCAAATAGTTGTTCCAGGCGGCCACTGTTCTCACGTACCCAGCCGATTTCATCCGCTGCCGGCAAATACTCGATTTCATCGTCATTATCGAGATACTGTTTCATCAATGACACCCTGAACCAGTTGCTCGCGGCGGCGAGCTCTGTAGGTGCAACGTGGAGGAGGATCTGACCTTTATCGTTAGTCAGACTCCAACTGAGGATCGGCCCTGTAAGCCGAAGGGACGCATTGTTAGTGGCGACTCCGCCAGTGCTCGAATCCGTAATGCGGTAGCGAGGGTCTAAGTACAATAGGTCGAAGTATCTCAGGAAATATTCCAGCAGCGTTTTCATTATTTGGCGCCTCCAACGGGCGGAGCCCATGTGGTGTCATTTACTTGGCGATACCCGTGTAACTCGAGATATCTGATTTCAGCCGCAGTGTAGGTGTCGGGTTCAATCATATCGAATGGGAGTGACAGAGTGATCTTGTCGCGATTCGCGATTGCGATGTCGAGCACGTGCTGATTGGCGGCGAGTTGTTCGGTAGGTGTGAATGAATTCCAAGCTTCGCCGATATCGAAGTAGCTGGCTCGGTGTTGTTGTGCGACCTCGACGTACGAGGGGCCTCCTCCCGGGGGATTAAACGGTCCGAGTACAGTCTCGCCGCTTCCGGTCAAGTGTTGTTCGGATAGCGCTCGAAGCTCCGGTGGCATGTGGTCGAGCGGGTTGTTCAGGGTGAACTCCGGATAACCTGGACCGGTCGAAACCGGCGGCGGGCTGTCGGGCACCACGGGCAATTGAGGTTCACCGGGAGGATGTTCGACGAGGATGCCGTGCCCTGGGCCAGCTGGTGGGGTGTGCTCGACAACGGGTGGGAGGCCGGGATGAGCGCCGGGGACGGGCTGTCCGCCGATGTCGGGAAGTGGGGCGCGCTGGGGGAGGTTCTGTTCAGCCATTTCGGCACGTGCCTGAGCTCCGGCAAAAGCGCGGCCCAACACGTTATCCGGCCCCAGACCCTCTAGGGCTTCGCGACTGAACAGGTTTTTGAGGCCTTGCCACGCAGCGACAGTGCCGGCTTTGAGTTCGGGTGCCCCAACGGCGAGGGAGATGGCGGTCCACAGTGGTTCGGGGGTCGCTTCGACACGGCCGGGATCCGGCGTGCGCATGTCGACCAACTTGCCGTCTTTGAAGGTGTAGTTCGTGCCGGTGGCCTGGTCGAAGAATTCGCCGGTGCCGTTCTTGAGCTGCCCGACGACCTGCACGGGCTGCCCGTTGACGGGATAGGTGAACACGAAATGGCCGTCCGGGGTGGTGCTAACCGACGCCGGATCGATGTTGTTGTAGTTGGGTATCTTGCCGAGATCGTCGAGCGCGTGGGCGAGGTCTGCCTTGAGCTTGGGCAGACTCTGGGCTGCCGCCTCTCCTTCCGGGGAGCCCGGGCCCTTGGTATAGATCGCGGCCATCGCCCTGTTGATGGCCTCTTGCGCGGCACGCACCTTGGCCATCTGATCCAACACGGCTTGATTGGTGACTTGACGAAGGTCGCCCAGCTGGCCGGTCTGGAGCGCGGACGGCTCGGGTGCAGCGTCGCTGTCGAGCCCGTGGATGGCGGCGGAATCATATCCCTCGGCTCGCAAGTTGCTTAACGACTTGTTCAGGCAATCCGAGTAGCCGTTGCGTATTGCCCGAAGCTGGTCCAGTGCGGCCTCGGTGTCTTTGATGGCTTGCTCTTCCATCGAAGAGATGAGGGAATCAAGCGCGGACCTGTCCTCCGGGGTGAGGGTGGGGTCCTTCTCCTGATCCAGCGCGTGGCCGATCAAGTCGTCGAGCTGCTGCAATCGGCCCTCCAGCGTCGCGATCTGCCCACTTGCGGATCGTTGCGCCTCGGCCAGGGCGGCGGCGATGTTTTCCAGGTCGACCCCGATCTTGGGTATTTGCGCGGACAGTACGCCCAGCGACTTTGTCACGCGCTGCACTTCGGCGGAGTCATTGATCGGGTGATCGCCGTTCTCGTGATTCCACGACGCCTCAAAGCGGCGACGCGCTTCGTCGAATGCGGCGTTGGCCTCGGAGGTGCATCGGCCCGCAGCATGAAAGGCCTCCGCCAAATCAGAAATCTGCCCGGGGCGACCAACTTGAAGGCTTTTGTTGATCGCCCAGGGATCCCCGCCTGCCTCGGCGGTCAGCAGCGGGATGCTTATGTAGCGCAGGCGCATCGCACCGCGCGCAGTCTCGCAGCGTTGCGCTCATCCATCTCGGTGAACCCGACTTGCCTCGTGAAGCTCGTTCGTCCCCGAGTGGAGCAATCCGGCGTTGACAAACATCGCTAACCCCTCCGATCACTCAGGGCTTCGCATTGAGACGGTGACACCCGGTCCCCGCCGCGGCGAGCGCGCGCTCCGAATGTGGCATTACGTGTCGACGAAAATCCCCAACCCTTCCTGAGCTGGTTAGGCTACTACCGCACACGCACTGGTCAATTCACGCGTTCCGCAGCGGTTTTGGTGGGGTTCGGTGTGGGTAAGCAAGACGTGCAGCACAGAGGTCAGACCAAAAAGTTCGTGACCTTTGCGCCCGACAGTCCGTAGACCCGCTCAGCTGGTGGGCGAAGGGGGACTTGAACCCCCACGTCCCGAAGGACACTGGCACCTGAAGCCAGCGCGTCTGCCATTCCGCCACTCGCCCGAAACAACCGAAGGACCATACCACTGTAGTAGTCGCGGGCCCCAACCGTTTCGGAGGGCCAGCACGCGTTCCGGCGTCTGGGCATTCGCCGGAAAACGATTCTGAGCTGCACTGATGCGATTCTCAGAATTCTCACGGTGCCGCAGCGTCGCGGTGTCCCGATACCATGCTTGAGTGATACGACACGCGGGCGAGTCGTTTGCCTTGCGTCGGCGATATGCCACGACAAATGCGGGCGAGCGCTGAGCGGTGGGTAGCCAAAAAGGGCTCGTTCAGCGTATCGAGCGCAAGCTTGAGTCGACCGTCGGTGACGCGTTTGCGCGGATGTTCGGGGGATCAATCGTGCCGCAGGAGGTCGAAGCCTTATTGCGCCGCGAAGCGGCCGACGGCGTCCGGGAACTCCAGGGAAATCGCCTTTTGGCACCGAACGAATACATCATTACCCTCGGTATGCACGACTTTGAGAAGTTGGGCGCCGATCCGGATCTCACGTCGGGAGCTTTCGCTAGGCACTTGGTTGACTATATCTATGAACAGGGGTGGCAAACGTATGGTGATGTGGTCGTGCGGTTCGAGCAGTCGTCGAACCTGCATACCGGCCAGTTCCGCGCCCGCGGTGCTGTCAACCCCGATGTCGAGCCCCGCCCGACGGTCAACGATCCCTCCCGGCCACAATCAAATAGCGCGTTCGGCGCAGAACCAGGAGTACCACCAATGACTGACAATTCGAGCTACCGCGGTCAGGGGCAAGGGCAGCCCGGCGACGAATATTACGACGACCGCTACCGGCGTCCGCAAGACGACCCGCGCGGTGGCCCGGATCCGCAGGGCGGCCAGGACCCCCGGAGTGGATATCCGCCGGAACAAGGCGGTTACCCGCCCCCACCGGAACAAGGCGGTTACCCGCCCCCACCGGAACAAGGCGGTTACCCGCCCCCACCGGAACAAGGCGGTTAC
>Ga0210389_10002293_pt1 | contig 15164 bp, 12 predicted proteins | sample IncBWH28OmetaG_FD_160127 | JGI IMG/M metagenome (GOLD analysis project Ga0210389, IMG submission 160127) | Forest soil microbial communities from Barre Woods Harvard Forest LTER site, Petersham, Massachusetts, United States - Inc-BW-H-28-O ...
ACGCGCGACGAACGCGACCCGGCTCTACGAGGCGCTATCCGGCGAAACGGTCGGCAACGATCCGGAGCTTGTAGAGGCGCTCGCGGGCGAGTTGCCGGTTCCCGCGACGTCGATCTTTTCGCGCGCGGACGGCGTGGTGAATTGGCAGACCTGCCTGCTGCGTCCTTCGGCTACAGCTGAGAACATCGAAGTATACCTCGCCAGCCATGTGGGGCTTGGAGTCAACCCAGCGGTATTGTGGGCGGTCGCCGACCGTCTGGCGCAGCCGGAAGGGCAATTCAGCCAATTTGACCGATCGGGGCCCTTTGCCATTGCATATGCGCCGCCAGAACGGGCACAATCCTAAGCTGGCGTCCCGAGTAAAGGGACAGTTTCAACGCAAGAGCACCACCAAGGTGCCGCACCACCGTTCGCGGGAGGAACCTATGAGTGACGCCAGAAAACTGTCCGCTATGGACGCGTCGTTTCTGTATCTGGAAACGCCGGAAATGCCGATGCATGTCGGGAGCATGGCGATCTTCCGCCTGCCGGAGGACTACAAGGGGGACTTCTTCGAGGATTTCAAGGCGATGATCGCCTCGCGCCTGCACGTCGCGCCGATCCTTAAAGCGCGGCTGGAAAAGGCGCCGCTCGACATCGACCATCCATCCTGGGTCGAGGACGACCAGTTCGATATCGACCGTCATATCTTCCGCGCCAGCCTGCCGGCGCCCCGCGACCGCGCCACGCTGGAACGCATCGTCGGCTGGATGCATGCCAAGCTCTTGAACCGTGCCCGCCCGCTCTGGGAATTCTATGTCTTCGAGGGCATGAAGGACAACGAGATCGGGCTCTATTCCAAGATGCACCATGCCTGCATCGATGGTGGCGCGGGCGCTGCGTTGACTAACATGATCTATGATGTGACGCCGATCCCCCGGGAAATCGAGCCGCCGGCTGCGCCCGCCAAGGTCGGCCAGGAGCCGCGCGACATCGCCGCTAATCTTCTTGATTCCTATCAGCAGCTTTGGCGCCAGCCGTTCGACGCTTCCGCCGCCGCCAAGGGCATCGAACTGCCGCGCTCCGGCAAAAGCGATCTCGGATCGATCCTGTTCGATAACGCGATGTTCCAGATCGAGAACGCGGTGAAATTCGCCGGCAATGTGCCGACCCTGCTCAAGAGCGTCTCTGAAGTGGTCGGCAAGATCGCTGATCCGAAATCGCGCGACAGCCTTGCAGGCATGATGTCGCCGCCGACCATTCTCAATAAACAGATCTCGTCCGAGCGCTCTTTTGCCGGTGTCTCGATTCCGCTGTCCCGCGCCAAGGCGGTTGCGAAAGCGGCCGGCGGCAAACTCAACGACGTCGTGCTGGCGGTCTCAAGCGGCGTGGTTCGTCGCTTTCTGCTGGAGCGCGGCGCGCTGCCTTCGAAATCGTTGACCGCGGGAGTGCCGATCTCGCTGCGCGAGGAGGGCAATACCGACGCCAACAATCAGGTGTTCGGCATGATCTGTTCGATTGCGACCAATGTCGAGGATCCGAAGACGCGGCTCGAGACGATCATCGCGCAATCGACCAAATCGAAGGAGATGTCGCATCCACTTCGGGCGCTGATGCCGCAGATGTCGAACGTCTCGATGCTGGGTGCCCCGATCCTGGTCCAGATCCTGGCGCTTCTCTACAGCCGCTCCAGCCTGTCGGATGTCTTGCCACCGGCGGCCAATATTACGGTGTCGAACGTCCCCGGACCGCGACAAACGCTATATGCGGCCGGTGCCGAGCTGCTGCACATTTTCCCCGTGTCGATCTCGACCCACGGGCTTGCGCTCAACATCACCGTGCAGAGCTACCGCGATCAACTCGACTTCGGCTTTATCGCCGGTGCCAATATCATTCCGCATGTCCAGTTGCTGTCCGATATGGTGCCTTCGGAATTTGCGGCGCTGGAGGCGGCCTTCGCGCCGCCGCAAGCCGATGTGAAGGGCGCGGCCGAGTAGGACCTTCGTCGATGATCGAGATGCCGCCGCTGCAGTTTGCCCAGACCAATGGCATTCGGATGGGTTTTTACGAGGCGGGTCCTAAGGCCGATACGCCGCCGGTGATCCTCTGCCACGGCTGGCCGGAGCTCGCGTTTTCCTGGCGTCATCAAATCAAGGCGCTGGGGGAGGCCGGCATTCGCGTGATCGCGTCCGACCAGCGCGGTTATGGCGCGACCGATCGGCCCGAGGCGGTCGAGGCCTACGATCTGGAACATTTGACCGGCGACCTTGTCGGCCTGCTCGACCATCTGAAGATTGATAAAGCCATTTTCGTCGGCCATGACTGGGGCGGCTTTGTCGTCTGGCAGATGGCGCTTCGGCATCGCGACCGCGTCGCGGGCGTCGTGGGGGTCAATACGCCGCACTACGACCGCGCACCGGCCGATCCGATCGAGTTGATGCGCAAGCGCTACGGCGATCAGATGTATATCGTGCAATTCCAGAACCCGGCGCGCGAAGCCGACAAGATCTTCAACAGCCGGGTCAGCGAGGCTTTTGATTTTCTCATGCGGGCGCCGATGCCGCGCAGCGAGGCGTTGCCGGCCGAGCCCGCAACCGCGGGTGTTGGCGCGTCGTCGAAGCTCAATCTGGCGTTTCCCCAGATGGTCGCCGGCTACGACGCCAAATACGATCCGCGCAAGCCGATCCTGTCGCCAGAGGAAATGAAGGTCTTCGTCGATACCTTCACCAGGACCGGCTTCACCGGAGGCATCAACTGGTACCGGAATTGGACCCGCAACTGGCAACACGCGGCCGGGCTCGATCATACGGTCAAGGCGCCGGCGTTGATGATGATGGCGGAGAACGACGCGGTATTGCCGCCGTCGGCGGCCGATGGCATGGAAAGAATCATTCCTGATCTCGAGAAATACCTGGTTCGCGGCAGCGGGCACTGGACTCAGCAGGAGAAGCCGGAAGAGGTCAGCGCAAAACTGATCGAATGGCGTCGAAGGCGATTTGGTTAGGAGCCGTCATTGCGAGCGAAGCGAAGCAATCCAGATTGTCAAATTAAGGCTGGATCGCTTCGTCGCTTTCGCTCCTCGCGATGACGAAGACAGGCAGGATTGAACAGGTTATGCCGGCGAAGAACAGATTAAGCCCCATTCCGCATCCGCCGACCAAGCCGGTGGTCGGCAACATGCTGTCGCTGGACTCGACCGCGCCGGTGCAGAACCTGGCCCGGCTCGCCAGGGAATTGGGGCCGATCTTCTGGCTCGACATGATGGGCGCGCCGATCGTCATCGTCTCCGGGCACGATCTTGTCGACGAAATCAGCGACGAGAAGCGGTTCGACAAGGCGGTGCGCGGGCCGCTGCGGCGGGTGCGCGCGATCGGCGGCGACGGCCTGTTCACGGCTGATACCGACGAGCCGAACTGGGGCAAGGCCCACAACATCCTGCTGCAGCCGTTCGGCAACCGCGCGATGCAGTCCTATCACCCGAGCATGGTCGATATCGCCGAGCAGCTCGTGAAGAAATGGGAGCGGTTGAACGCCGACGACGAAATCGACGTCGTTCACGACATGACCGCGCTGACGCTCGATACCATCGGACTGTGCGGCTTCGACTACCGCTTCAATTCGTTCTACCGGCGCGACTATCACCCCTTTGTCGAATCGCTGGTGCGCTCGCTCGAGACCATCATGATGATCCGCGGCCTGCCGCTGGAAAATCTCTGGATGCAGAAGCGGCGGCGCGATCTTTCCAGCGACGTCGAATTCATGAACAAGATGGTCGACGAGATCGTCGCCGAGCGCCGCAGGAATGCGGCCGCCGCCGACGACAAGAAGGATATGCTCGCCGCCATGATGACGGGCGTCGACCGCGCCACCGGCACACAGCTCGACGACGTCAATATCCGCTACCAGATCAACACCTTCCTGATTGCGGGGCACGAAACCACCAGCGGACTGTTGTCCTGCACGCTCTATGCGCTCTTGAAGCATCCCGATGTGCTGAAGAAGGCCTATGAAGAGGTCGATCGTGTGCTTGGGCCCGATATCAACGCCAAGCCGACCTATCAGCAGGTGACGCAGCTCACTTACATCACACAGGTCCTCAAAGAGGCCTTGCGGATGTGGCCTCCCGCGCCGGCGTACGGCATCTCACCGCTGAACGACGAAGTGATCGGCGGCAAATACAAGCTCAAGAAGAACACCTTCATTACGGTGCTGGTGCTGGCGCTGCATCGCGACCCCTCGGTGTGGGGGCCCAATCCGGACGCCTTCAATCCGGAAAATTTCAGCCGCGAGGCGGAGGCGGCGCGGCCGGTCAATGCCTGGAAGCCGTTCGGCAACGGTCAACGGGCCTGTATCGGCCGCGGCTTTGCGATGCATGAGGCGGCGCTGGCGATCGGCATGATCCTGCAGCGCTTCAGGCTGATCGACGTCCACCGTTATCAGATGCACCTGAAGGAAACGCTGACGATCAAGCCCGAGGGCTTCAAGATCAAGGTCCGTCCGCGAAACGAGACAGAGCGCGGCACCTATACCGGCGCAGTGGCGGCAGCGCCGGGCGCGGCGGCCGCGCCGCGCGCTCGGACTCGTCCGGGCCATAATACGCCGCTGCTGGTGCTCTATGGTTCGAATCTCGGCACAGCCGAAGAACTCGCCACCCGCGTAGCCGATCTCGCCGAAGTCAACGGATTCGCCACCAAGCTTGCGCCGCTCGATGATTACGTCGGTAAATTGCCGGAGCGGGGCGGCGTGTTGATCTTCTGCGCCTCCTATAATGGCGCGCCGCCTGACAACGCCACGCAATTCGTCAAATGGCTCGGCGATGACCTGCCAAAGGATGCGTTTGCGAAAGTGCGCTACGCGGTGTTCGGTTGCGGCAACAGCGACTGGGCCGCGACCTACCAGTCGATCCCGCGGTTCATCGACGAGCAATTGGCCGGGCGTGGCGGCCACAGCGTGTATGAACGCGGCGAGGGCGATGCCCGCAGCGATCTCGACGGGCAATTCGAGCAATGGTTTGCGAAAGCCGCGCCTCAGGCCGTGAAGGAGTTCGGTGTCGACTCGAGCTTCAGCCGCAGCGCCAACGATGAGCCGCTCTACAATATCGAGCCGATAGCACCTTCGGTCGCCAACGTCGTGGTCGCGCTCGGCGGCGCTTCGCCGATGAAAATATTGGCCAACGCCGAACTGCAGAACAAGGCCGGTGCCAATCCCTCGGATCGATCGACCCGGCACATCGAGGTGCAATTGCCGTCCGGCATCGCCTATCGCGTCGGTGACCATTTGAGCGTCGTGCCGCGCAACGATCCGACGCTGGTAGATGCGGTCGCGCGCCGTTTCGGTTTCCTGCCCGCCGATCAGGTCCGCCTCCAGGTCGCTGAAGGACGCCGCGCGCAGTTGCCCGTGGCCGAAGCCGTATCGGTCGGCCGCCTGCTGACCGAATTCGTCGAACTGCAACAAGTCGCAACCCGCAAGCAGATCCAGATCATGTCGGAGCACACACGCTGCCCCGTGACCAAGCCGAAGCTGCTTGCCTATGTCGACGACGATGCCGTCTCTACCGAGCGCTATCGCGCCGACATTCTTGCCAGGCGTAAATCGGTGTTTGACTTGCTCGAGGAATATCCCGCCTGCGAGCTGCCGTTTCACATTTATCTCGAAATGCTGTCGCTGCTCGCGCCGCGCTATTACTCGATTTCCTCTTCGCCCTCGACCGACCCCTCGCGTTGCAGCGTCACCGTCGGCGTGGTCGAGGGACCGGCGAGTTCGGGTCGCGGCATCTACAAGGGAATCTGTTCAAACTATCTGGCGGGCCGCCGCACGGGCGACACCGTCCACGCCACGGTGCGTGAAACCAAGGCGGGTTTCCGTCTGCCCGAGAATTCCAGCATGCCTGTCATCATGATCGGTCCCGGCACGGGGCTCGCGCCATTCCGCGGCTTTCTGCAGGAGCGTGCCGCGCAAAAGGCCAAAGGCGCTGCGCTCGGCCCGGCGATGCTGTTCTTCGGCTGCCGCCATCCCGATCAGGACTATCTTTACGTCGACGAATTAAAAGCCCATGCGGCGGAGGGCATCACTGAGTTGTTCACCGCGTTTTCGCGCGGCGATGGCCCGAAAACCTATGTGCAGGACCTGGTCGCAGCCGAGAAGGACCGCGTGTGGGCCCTGATCGAAGCGGGCGCGATTATCTTTGTTTGTGGCGATGGCGGCAAGATGGAGCCCGACGTCAAGGCAGCGCTGGTTGCGATCTATCGCGAACGCAGCGGTGCGGATGCCGGGGCTGCCAATCGCTGGATCGACGATCTCGGCGCGAAAAACCGCTACGTGCTCGACGTCTGGGCGGGTGGGTAGCTTCTAGCGCTGCGGCAATCGCTCGAAGCTCGGCATGCCCTCGGGAATGGCATGAAACGGTTGCTTGTCGCAGGTATAGATCGCCATCTTCGGGCTGCCAAACAACGCGGGATCATCGAGCGTGCCGATCTTGAGGACGGCTGCGGATAGTCCGGGCCGCCGCGTGATCAAATGGGTCCCGCATTCGGCGCAGAAATCGCGCGTAACCGCACCTTCAAGATCGCTGCGTGTGAACTGCTTGGGTGTTCCCTTAGTGTAGCGGAATCCGTCCATCGGCATCAGCATGAACATGTTGGGTGCGCCGCCAGAAATATACTGGCATTCCCGGCAATGGCACTGCGCCTTCAGCATCGGCTCACCCTCGGCGACGTAGCGCACATTGCCGCAATAGCATCCGCCTTCCAGTTTCATGACATTCTCCTTTGTCTCGGCTCAATGCCTTGTCGATGCGGCGTGCGCATGCTTGTCGATGGCATCGATGATTTGCGGCCACATCCGCATCGGCAGGGCGTGTCCCATGCCTTCGACCATGATCAGCCGGGCGCCGGGGATCGAAGCCGCAGTGTCCTTGCCGCCGGCCGGATGAACCAGCGGATCGACGGTGCCGTGAATCACAAGCGTCGGTATTTTTACCGCACGAAGCCGATCCTTGCGGCTTCCGGAGGCGAGGATGGCGCGGAGCTGGCGTCCTGCGCCGGCCGGATTGAGGCCGCGTTCAAAGGTGCGCTCCGCGCGGCCACGATCAAGCGCTTCATCGTCCGGGAAGGAACCCACACGCAGGACTTTCCAGATCTTGGCAAAGCGCTCGAAAAATTCTTCCCGCGATTTCGGTGGCGGCGCCATCAGGATCGCGGTGGCTTCGCGGGTCGGTCCGGGGACCTTTGGATTGCCGGTGGTCGACATGATGGAGGTGAGGGAGCGTACGCGTTGCGGAAACGAGATCGCGATTTCCTGGGCGATCATGCCGCCCATCGACAGCCCCACGATATGGGCCGATGCGATGCCGAGCGTATCCATCAGGCCGATCGTATCCTCCGCCATATCGCTCAGCCGATAGGGCGCCTTGACCGGAATCTTCAGCAGACGCAGCTTGAGCAGTTCCAGCGCGCTCAGGGGCTTGCCGCCGGACAGCTTGCTTGACTTTCCGATGTCGCGGTTATCGAAGCGGATGACGCGGAAGCCGCGCGCGGCAAGCTGCCGGCAAAAGTCGTCGTCCCACTGAATCATTTGGGAGCCCAGCCCCATGATCAGGATCATTGGCTCCGCAGCGGGGTCGCCGAAGATTTCATAGCAAAGGTCGAGGCCGTTGGCGCGGGCGATCTGCGGCGGCTGGTGGGTGGATGGGTTCACCTTGGCGTTTCCTTTTCCCGCTATCGAAAGATGTCTTTGGGTTGCCAATTTTATGACACGGTTTGTCGGGCCGCAGAAGGCTTCTTCCCTTAAATCGATTTCACGTGGTTGACCGGCGACTATCGCCGATCTGAAGTCCCTGCAGTGCAAGCGGCGAATCGTCCCAGGGACTTCAGATCGAAAGCGATACTAGAATCATATATTTGCTAGTGCCCTTGCTTTCCGAAGTTCGCGTAAGAAGTTGCTGCGGTGTTTCACGAACTTCGGAAAGTGGGCACTAGACACAACGGTGTGGTATGACAGAGATCATCGAGGCTGCTTTCCCGTTTCACGGAATAAGCCTGTCGACTTCCTGACGCCATAGTGCGTCGATATCGCGATCACGCTGGGGAACGCCAATGGCTGACAAGAGCAACGATCCGGTCGCGCTGTGGCAAAACATGATCGGCGAGATGGAGAAGGGATTCAACGCCTTCGCAAATCAGGCGATGGCGTCTCCGGAATTCAGCAAGGTCGTCAACCAGGTAGGCGGCGCGACCGCCGGCGCGCAAAAGCAGCTCAGTGAGCTCATGGAGAAATACCTTCTCACGATGAATCTGCCGAGCCGAGCCCAGATGGTCGGGATGGCCGAGCGGCTGCAATCGATTGAAGGCCAGCTCAACGAGATCAAGTCAATGCTGCAGCAGATGCAGGGTAGTACCGCTGGCACCGGGAGCCCGGCAACGCCACGGCCGCCGCGTACCAAGCGTCCGCCGCCGGCGGGCGGAGAACAAAAATGACCGCATCTGCTCCGGATCCGGCAGGTTTCGACCTCGCTTCGATCCCGGAGCGGATTCAGTCCGAGGTTCAGCGCGCGATCGCGCGCAGCATCAAGGGCGTCGAATATATCTCGACATCGGGGCCGTCGCTCGGTTCGACCCCCAAGGACATCTTGAGCGCCCGCGGCACGATGAATCTGTATCACTATCGGCCGGTCGCGGACGAAATCTACCGCGTGCCGATCCTGATCGTGATGGCGACGACCAACCGCGGTTACATCCTCGACATGGTGCCGGGTCAGAGTTTCATCGAGTTTCTCCTAAAGCGCGGCTACGACGTCTATATGCTCGATTGGACCGCGCCGAAGCCCGAGGAGAAGCGGCTGCGGATGGAGGACTATGTCCTCGACTTCATTCCGGATTGCGTGCGTCAGGTGCAACGCGATTCCGGCGAGAGCGATGTCACCGTGATCGGCTACTGCTTCGGCGGCGTGTTGTCGCTGCTCTACGGCTCGATCTTTGCCGACGGGCCGATGAAAAATCTGATCTGCTTTACGACGCCGGTCGATTTCCGGGAGATGAAGCTGTTCCAGAGTTTTTCCGACCGCCGCTACTTCGACGTCGATCATCTCGTCGACAGCATCGGCAATGTGCCGCCCGAAATGATCTTGTCTTCTTTCGAGATGCTGCGTCCGGCCTCGCGCGCGGTGAGCCAGGTGCAGCTGTGGGAAAATATCTGGAACGACGAATTCGTAAAATCGTACCGGATGTTCGATCGCTGGGCAACCGATACGCTGCCGCTGGCCGGTGAGTATTTTCGCGCCATCACCAAGGACCTGATGTGGGACAACAAGCTCTACAACGACACCATGTCGGTCGGCGGACGGAAGGCTGACATCGCCAGTATCAAGGTGCCGATCCTGCATGCGGTGGCCGAGCATGACCACATCGTTCCCTATGCCGCCGCGCGGCCGCTGATCGAGAAGATCGGCTCGGCCGACAAAGAGGAGGTGATCCTCAAGGGCGGCCACGTCAGCCTGGTCGCCGGCCCCAATGCCGTGCGGCGGTTATGGCCCAAGCTTGATTCATGGCTATGCGAGAGATCGACATGAGTGAAACACGTTCCTACCCCCGCCGCGTGGCGACCGAAGCCGGCGAAATCGAGTTCCGCCTGATGACGCGCGCCGATGAGTCGGCTGTGCTTGATTTTGCGCGAAAACTGCCGACCCATGATCTGTTGTTCCTGCCGCGCAATATCAGCCAGCCGAAAGTGCTGGCGGCCTGGGTCAACGAGATCGAGCGCGGCGATATCGTGAGCCTGCTCGCGGTCAGGCAGGGTGCTGTGGTCGGTTGCGGCACGCTGGTGAAGGATTCCTATTCCTGGTCCCCCCATGTCGGTGAAATCCGGATGGTGGTCTCGCTGGAGGTTCGCGGGCAGGGGGTCGGGCGGGCGCTGTCGCAGGAGACGTTTGCGCTTGCGCTTTCCTCGGGCCTCGAAAAGCTGTCGGTGCAGATGACGGTGGACCAGCAGGCCGCGATCGCGCTGTTCGAAAGTCTGGGGTTCAAGGCCGAGGCGCTGCTGCGCGACCACGTCCGGGATGCCGGCGGCCAAAAGCACGACATCGTCGTCTTGGGGCACAATGTGGCGCAGGTTCGGGCACAATTGGAGGCTTACGGGCTTCCGGGGGCGGTTACACCCTCCTGAAAAGCGCCGATCGGCCGGTTTCGGCGGCAAATCGCCTAATTATTCCTCTAATCACGGGTTTGTGATATCGCGTTGCACCATTCATGTTGCATCGCACCAATAAATATGTCATATAGAGATTGCCCCGGGCCAATCCGGACGGGGTGAGCCCATAGCTCAAACCGAGGATGGAGAGACCCACATGACCACCGATACCAATTCCGTGCTGAATTCCGTCAAGGAAGCCTTCGCGCCCGTGACCGAAGCCTTCAAAAGCTTCCAGAACCTGGAAGTTCCCGAGGCTGCCCGCGAGTTCGTGAAGAAGCAGACCGAGACCGCCAAGGAGCGTGCTGCCGACCTCTATGCGGGTTCGGAGAAGGCCACCGAGGTGATTGAATCCGCCGTTGCGGGTTCGGTCAGCGAAGCAGCCAAGATCAGTCGCAACATTCAGCAGGCGATCTACCAGGATGCCGAGGCGTTCTTCGCGGGCGTCGACAAGCTGGCTTCGGCCAAGTCGATCAACGAGGCCGTCCAGATCCAGTCGGATCTGCTGCGTGCGCGTGGTGAGGTGCTTGTGTCGCGCGCCAAGGCGTCGACCGAATATCTCGGCAAGCTCGTCGCGGAAAGCGCCAAGACCGCGCAGGACAGCTTCGCCAAGGTCTACACCAAGACCGCCTGATCGCGTCTCTGGTAAGTAGCGTCCCCTTTTAAGGCCCGCTTCCGGCGGGCCTTCTTTTTATGTCAAGTGAGACGCTGCGCTGCTGGGCACCTCACCGTCATTCCGGGGCGTGCGAAGCACGAACTACGATGTGCAATTGCATATCGGAGAATCTCGAGATTCGGATCGCCGCTTCGCGTCGTCCGGAATGACGGCGGTAGGTGTGGCGCGCTACGATTGGAGCCGATCAAAATAGTGATGGCCGCCATGACCGCATCAGAATTCCCATTCGCCCCAGGCGACGCCGCGCGTGCGGCCGAGCTCCGGCGCGTCAAGGCGTTGGCGACGCTCGTACTCGGCGGTACGCTGACGCTGTTCGTGGTCGCAAAGCTGTTGCTGCCCATGCACCCCACTCTCGGCTTCGTCGCCGCCTTTGCCGAGGCCGCGACGATCGGCGGCCTCGCCGACTGGTATGCCGTCGTGGCGCTGTTCAAGCGGCCATTGGGACTGCCGATACCGCATACCGCGATCATCCGGAGCAATCAGCACCGCATTGCCGACAAGCTCGGTGAATTCATCGAGGTGCATTTTCTGGAACCCGCGCCCGTCGAAGCCAAGCTGCGCCAGATCGACTTCGGCTCCTTCATCGCCGACTGGCTGCGCGACCGCAAGCGCAGTACCGATCTGGCCCGCTTCACGCTCCGGCTGCTGCCCGAGGCGTTGACGGCGACGGATGCTTCCGGCCTGATGGGCTTCATCAGCCGTCGCATCGCGACACAGTTGCAGGCGGTCGATCTCGCACCGCTTGCCGCAGGCACCTTGCGGACCTTCGTAGCCGAAGGCCGGCATCAGGGGCTGCTCGATGATCTCCTGCGCACCGTGCACGACACGCTGGTGCAGGCCGAGACCATGACGATGATCCGCCAGAAGGTCCGTGCCGAACTGCCAACGCTCCTGAAGCTCTACCGCACCGACAAGTTCCTGGTGAACAAGATCGTGGCGTCGGTCACCGCGTTCTTCGAGGAGGTTCGCAACGATCCGCACCATCCGTTTCGCGGCGAGTTCGACCGCATGGTGCTGTCCTTTGCGGATCGGCTGGCTACCGACCGCAGCTATTCAAGCCGGATCGACGGGTTGAAGCGCGGTCTGCTTGCCCGCCCCGAACTCGGCGAACTCGCGCGAACGCTGTGGTCGAACGCGCGGAATTTCATCGAACGCAGCGCCAGCGGCGAGAGTCAGGTGTTGCAACAGCACCTCACCGGAATGTTCGTGAAAGCCGGCGAAACGCTCGCCGCCGATCCCGAACTGCGTGCCGAGATCAATCAAGGCTTCGTCACGGTGTTGCGGAGTTTCATTGCCGACCAGAAGAGTGGCGTCTCCACCTTCATCTCCGACCAGGTCAAGGCCTGGGACATGGGACAGCTGATTTCGCTGATCGAAGTCAATATCGGGCGCGACCTGCAATATATCCGCTTCAACGGATCGCTGATCGGGGGCCTCGCGGGACTTGGCCTCTACACCCTCGAATTCCTGCTGCGCTGGTTGTGACTTTTCGATCACGGCGCGGGCATAAACTGTCCGCGCCTATTGTCGCGTCCGACCCCAACCGCTTGAATGCTGGGAATCAGCGCCATAGCTCTACTGAAGTTGTTGCACTGCGGAACGATTCGAGTGAGCGCCGCGTTTCTCCCACCCGCAATTTGGCCGCCATCAGGCCGGCCGTGACAAGGAAAACGATGTCAGCCACTGCCCAAACGCTGCGCCCGCCATCCAAAACCCTGATGTTTCTGGAGGGGCGGGCGATTCATGAGTTTGGCGCGTTTATCGGCGCGCTGCCGCTGTTGCGCCTGGCGCCGCGCGGCGACGGGCATCCAGTGCTGGTGTTTCCGGGATTGGTCGCTTCCGATACCTCGACCCGGCCGCTGCGCAGTTTTCTGAAAAGCAAGGGCTATGCCGTGAGCGGCTGGCGGCAGGGCCGCAATCTCGGGCTGCGCCACGGCGTGCAGCAGGGGATGGTCGATCTCGTGCACGAGCTCAGCGACACGCACAGGCGCAAAATCAGCCTGGTCGGCTGGAGCCTCGGCGGTCTTTATGCCCGGCAGCTCGCCAAGATGATGCCCGATCGCGTCCGCTCGGTGATCACGCTTGGCAGCCCGTTCGCCGGTCATCCAAAGGCTACCAATGCCTGGCGCGTCTACGAGATGGCGAGCGGCCGCCGGGCCGAAGAGGATCATCGTTTCGGCGGGTCGCTGTCGCAAACCCCGCCGGTACCGACATCAGCGATTTTCAGCCGCACCGACGGCATCTGCGCCTGGCAGGGCTGCATGGAAAAAACCTCCGCGACTTCGGAAAGCATTGAGGTCGAAAGCAGCCATTGCGGCATGGGCCATCATCCGGCCGTCGTCTATGCCGTCGCTGATCGTCTCGCCCAGGCGGAAGGCCGATGGAAGCCGTTCGACCGCAGCGGCTGGCGCAGCCTCGTCTATCCCGATCCGAACCGGTAGGCCTTACAGACATTACCGCTCGCCGTGCCCGCCTGCGGGGAGGGGATTGGCTCGCGAATGTGGCATTGTCGGCCTCACGCGAACTGCGCTAAGCGTTGCCGCAGCGAAGCAACCGCGCCTTCAGCGATTCCGGCAGGCGCGGCGGTCTTCGAAACCGTTTGAAATCGGAACCACGATGCTGCCAGAGAATAAAACAATCCCCCAAGCCGCTTCCGTCGAGGCGCGTTGCGTTCGGCTGAACGCCAAGGCCGAAACGCCTGCGGCGGTATCGCCTGCTGTCGAGCGGCTGCCGGTGTCGTGCAGCGACAATCAGGTGCTGATCGAGATCAAGGCAGCGGCCGTCAATCCGTCCGACATCAAGGCCGCGACCGGACTAATGCCTTACGCGGTATTTCCGCGCACCTCGGGCCGCGACTATGCCGGCGTCGTGATCGATGGCCCGGCTGGCATGATCGGCCGCGAGGTGTTCGGCTCTTCCGGGGATCTCGGAATTCGTCGCGATGGCACCCACGCCACCCATCTGGCGGTAGAAGCGGATGCCACCGTCGAGAAACCAAAGAATCTTTCGTGGGAGGAAGCAGCCGGCATCGGCGTGCCGTTCGTGACGGCGATCGAAGGCTTTCGGCGCGCGGGCCTGCCGGAAAAGCACGAGACGGTGCTGGTGTTCGGCGTCAATGGCAAGGTCGGTCAGGCTGCGGTGCAGATCGCGAGCTGGCGCGGCGCACGCGTGATCGGCGTGGTGCGCAAACAGGAGTCCTATGCGGGACACACCAATGGTCCCGTCGAAATCATCGATTCTTCATCGACCGAGGTGGCCGCTCGCCTCCGCGAGCTGACGGACGGGAAGGGCGCCAACATTGTATTCAACACCGTAGGCGATCCCTATTTTCAGGCTGCGCATAAATCGCTGGCGTTGCGAGGACGCCAGATTCTGATCGCGGCCATCGACCGTATCGTGCAGTTCAATATTCTGGAGTTCTACCGCGGCCAGCACTCTTACGTCGGCATCGACTCGCTTGGCTTGCCGTCGATCGCGACTGGCGCCGTACTTCGCGAGCTCTCTCCCGGGTTCCTCAGCGGACACCTCAAGCCTTATCCAATCAAACAGAATGCGATCTATCCGTTGGAGGAAGCCAAAGCTGCTTTTCTCGCGGTCGCCGGTTCCTCGCGCGATCGCATCATCCTTCGGCCATAAGGGGCAACGGTGCCGACAGACTTCAACATCGTCCTCGGTGCCGGGCTGTTGATTGGGCTCGCTTATGGCGCTGTCGCGCTTTTGAGCGGTTTCTGCCTCTTGAGCAGCCTTCGCGGCTGGTGGGCGGAAGGTGACAGCCGTCTGATCCGGACCTTTGCATTGGCGCTTGCCGTAGCGGTTGCCGTAACACAGGCTCTCGCGGGATATGGCGCGATCGATCTCGGCAAATCGGTCTATCTCCTGCCGTCGTTTTCGGTGCCGCTGATGTTTGTCGGCGGCCTGTTGTTCGGCTACGGCATGGTGCTTGCGAACGGCTGCGGCTCGCGTGCGCTGGTGCTGCTCGGCCGCGGCAATCTGCGATCGTTGGTCGTGGTGATCGTGCTTGGGATCACGGCGCAGATGACGTTGCGAGGATTGATCGCGCCTGCTCGCGTTGCTCTGTTGCAGGCCTCGCTGATCAAGCCGGCCCATCTTTCGTTGCCTGAACTGCTGCCGGCGATGGGTGGCGGCGCAATGTTCGCGCGGATGGCCTTGGCATCAGTGATCTCAGCGGTCCTGATCGTCTTTGCCTTCTCGCATCCGCCATTCCGCCGCGCGGCAGGACAGATTACCGCGGGTTTGGCGGTCGGCCTTCTGGTCACGGCGGGCTGGTTTGCGACCGGCTATCTTGGCGCGGATGATTTCAATCCGG
>Ga0210389_10002294_pt1 | contig 15164 bp, 10 predicted proteins | sample IncBWH28OmetaG_FD_160127 | JGI IMG/M metagenome (GOLD analysis project Ga0210389, IMG submission 160127) | Forest soil microbial communities from Barre Woods Harvard Forest LTER site, Petersham, Massachusetts, United States - Inc-BW-H-28-O ...
GAACCCATTGCGGCTCAATGTGCCCGGCGTCGAACTGTCAGGCGTACACACCTTTCGCGACAGCCGGGATGTCGACCTGCTGCTGACGCTGGCCGCCGGCAAAAAGCGCGTCGTTGTGGTCGGCGGCGGACTGCTCGGACTTGAAGCCGCTTACGGCCTTGCCAAGGCGGGAGCACCGGTGACGCTGCTCCACCTGATGGACCGGTTGATGGAGCGTCAGCTCGATGCGCCGGCGGGCACGCTTTTGAAATCGCTGGTCGAGAAAAAGGGAATCAAGGTTCTGCTCAACGCCAGCACCAGCCGCATACTCGGCGAGAACCGGGTCGAAGGCGTCGAACTCAACGACGGACAGCGCATCGACGCCGATGCGGTGATTCTCGCGGCCGGCATCCGGCCGAATATTATGCTCGCCAAGGAAGCCGGCATTCCGGTCAACCGCGGCATCGTCGTCAATGATCAGCTCCAGACCGGGGCAGACGGAATCTTTGCGCTCGGCGAATGCGCCGAACATCGTGGCATCTGTTATGGCCTGGTCGAGCCGGCCTATGAGCAGGCGAGGGTGCTGGCGCAGCATCTGGCCGGACGCAACGCGGCCTACGGCGGAAGCGTAACTGCAACCAATCTCAAAGTCTCGGGCGTCGGCGTGTTTTCCGCCGGCGAGTTTATGGGCACCGAGCGCAGCGAAGCCATCGTGCTCAACGATTTCAGGCGGGGCATCTACAAGAAACTCGTGATCGAGGACGGCCGGTTGACCGGCGCGGTACTGGTCGGCGATACCGCGGATGCGCTCTGGTATCTCGGATTGATCCGCAATCGCGAGAATATCGCGGCGGTCCGCAAGGACATGATGTTCGGCCGGCCAGCCGCACCTTTGGCGGCGGCGGCATGATCGGTTGGTTGCGATGACGTCGATCGATCCCGCGCTGCGAGCCACTTCCACCACGTGCCCTTATTGCGGCGTTGGCTGTGGCGTGCTGGCGACGCCGGACGGAAGCGGTGGTGCGGCGATCTCGGGCGATCCCTCGCATCCGGCCAATCTCGGCCGGCTCTGTTCGAAGGGCTCGGCGCTCGGCGAGACAGTCGGCCTGGAAAACCGTCTGCTCTATCCGATGATCCGTTGCAGCAAAGGCACGATGGAGCGAGTCGCCTGGACGGATGCGCTCGACCATATCGCGCATCGCTTCGCCCACATCGTGGCGCGCGATGGCCCGAACGCGGTCGCGTTCTATCTGTCCGGGCAGCTCTTGACCGAAGACTACTACGTCGCCAACAAGCTGATGAAGGGCTTCATCGGCAGCGCCAATGTCGATACCAATTCGCGGCTGTGCATGGCCTCCTCAGTCGCGGGCCATCGCCGCGCCTTTGGCGCCGATACTGTGCCGGGAACTTACGAAGATCTTGATGAGGCCGACCTGCTGGTGCTCGTCGGCTCCAATGCCGCCTGGTGTCACCCCGTGCTGTTCCAGCGCATGATCGCCAACAAACAGCGGCGAGGCGCGCGTATCGTCGTGATCGATCCGCGCAAGACCGATACCGCCGAAGACGCGGACCTGTTTCTGGGGCTGAAGCCGGGTACCGATACGGCGCTGTTTTCCGGATTGCTGGTGCATCTGGCCGATCATGGTGTGCTCGATCGCGACTACATCGAGCGTTATACGTCCGGTTTCGACGACGCGCTTTCGCGCGCCCGCGGCATTGCCGGCGGTGTTGCGGCGACCGCTTTGGCGACGGGCCTTTCCGAGCAGGATGTTTCGGCCTTCTTCCAACTGTTTGCGGCAACGCCGCGCGTGGTTACGCTGTATTCGCAAGGCGTCAACCAGTCCGCGCAGGGCACCGACAAGGTCAACGCCATCGTCAATTGCCACCTCGCCACCGCGCGGATCGGAAAGATCGGCGCCTCGCCGTTTTCGTTGACCGGGCAGCCGAACGCGATGGGTGGCCGCGAGGTCGGAGGACTCTCCAACCAGCTCGCCGCGCATATGAACTTCACACCGCCCGACATCGATCGGGTGCGCCGGTTCTGGAAAGCGCCGCGGATCGCCACGCATGAAGGGCTCAAGGCGGTCCAGATGTTCGAGGCGATCGGCCGCGGCGAGATCAAGGCGCTGTGGGTGATGGGCACCAATCCCGCGGTGTCGCTGCCCGACGCCGATGCTGCGCGGGCCGCGTTGAAGAAACTCGAACTGTTCGTGATTTCCGAAAACGTTCTCTCCAACGACACCGTCGATGCCGGCGCGCATGCGCTGCTGCCGGCCTTGGCCTGGGGCGAAAAGTCCGGCACCGTCACCAACTCAGAACGGCGCATTTCGCGGCAGCGCGCGTTTCTGCCGGCGCCTGGAGAGGCGCGGCCCGACTGGTGGATCGTCAGCGAAGTGGCAAAACGCCTCGGCTTCGGTGCGGCGTTCGACTATGGCTCGGCGGCCGCGATCTTCCGCGAGCATGCGGGGCTATCGGCTTTCGAAAATAACGGCAGCCGCGATTTCGATATCGGCGGCTTGAGCGAACTTGACGACGACGCCTTCGATGCGATGACGCCGGTGCTGTGGCCGCATCGCACGGACGAGACCGGGCAGCAGCGCTTCTTTGCCGGCGGCGAATTCTTCACCAACGACCGCAAGGGCCGCTTTGTCGCCCCGGAACGACCCCTGCTGCGGACCGAGATCAATGAGGGGCGTCCGCTGCGGCTGAATACCGGCCGCATCCGCGACCAATGGCACACCATGACCCGCACCGGCACGAGCCCGCGGTTGGGTGCGCATTTGCCGGAGCCGTTTGTCGAGGTGCATCCCGATGATGCGGCGCGACATGGGCTCGCCGACGGATCCTTCGCTCGCGTTACCACCGATCATGGCCAGTCCACGCTCAAGGTCGTGGTCAGTCCCCGGCAGCAACGCGGCATGCTGTTCGCGCCGATCCATTGGAGCGAAGCTAATGCATCGGCCGCGCGTGTCGGCGCGTTGGTGGCGCCGATCACCGATCCGTTCTCCGGCCAGCCGGAAGCGAAGGCGACGCCGGCCTCGATCCTGCCTTATGAATACGTCTTTCGCGGCTTCGTGCTGTCGCGCAAGCCGCTGAAGCTGCCCGATCACGCCTGGTGGGCGCGGGCCACGGTCGGCGGCGGACTTGGTTATCTCATTGCCGACAATGCGGACCTCAAGGGCTGGTCGTCGTGGTTGCGCGCGGTCGCCGGCGAAGAACTTGCCGAATACAGCGATTTTGGCGGCGGCGTTTATCGCGCGGCTTCGTTTGCGGGGGATGCGATCGAGACTTGCCTGTTTCTCGGACCGGCGCGCGATGCCGGCGACTGGGGCGTCGTCAAGGAGCTGTTCGCCGCGGGTGCCTTGACCGACGATCAACGGCGAATGCTGTTGTCCGGCAAGCCTGCGCAGGGGCTCGCGGCTGCGGGGCCGGTGGTCTGCGCCTGCTTCGGTGTCGGCCGCAATACGATCTGCGATGCGATTGCCGCGGGTGCGCGCTCGGCCGCCGAATTGGGTCTTCGGCTCAAGGCGGGCACCAACTGCGGTTCCTGCATTCCAGAGCTCAAGCGTCTGATCGCGCAAACCGGAACCACGGATCACGATCGCGGGAAGCTCATCGCGGCAAGCTGATCGACGCCGAAGATTCCGTGCACTATGGTGCGCCGCCTGCACCGTGAGTGAACACATGAAACATAAAAAATTCGGCACCACCGGCCATGACGTATCCGTCATCGGGCAGGGCACCTGGTACATCGATCACGGCGACCGCAAGCAGGCCGTTGCGGCATTGCGCCGCGGCATCGATCTCGGCATGACCCACATCGATACCGCCGAAATGTATGGCGATGCGGAGCTTGTCATTGCCGAAGCGATCGCTGGTCGCCGCGACCAGACGTATCTGGTTTCGAAAGTTCTGCCCAGCAACGCGTCGCGGCGCGGCACCGTTGCCGCTTGCGAAAAATCGCTGACGCGGCTCAAGACCGACCGGCTCGACTGTTATCTGTTGCACTGGCGCGGCAGCATTCCCCTGGCCGAGACGGTGGCCGCGTTCGAGCAACTGGTGAGTGCCGGCAAAATCCGCTCCTGGGGCGTTTCCAATTTCGATGCCGTCGATCTCGATGAACTTCTCGAAGTCGCGGGTGAGGGCAAAATCGCCTGCAATCAGGTACTCTACCACTTGCAGGAACGTGCGATCGAACACGCGGTGATTCCGTGGTGCGCGAAGCATGATGTTGCCGTCGTCGCCTATTCGCCGTTCGGTCATAATGATTTTCCCAAACCTTCAAGCCCAAGCGGCGCGGTATTGCAGACGATTGCGAAACGACATGGCGCCTCGGCGCGCCAGGTCGCGCTGGCGTACCTGACGCGCGAACCGAATGTGTTTGCGATCCCGAAAGCGTCGAGCGCGGAACACGCCGCCGACAACGCGGCGGCTGGCGATCTCGCATTAAGCGCGGAGGATATTGCCGCGCTCGACAAAGCATTTCCGCGCGGGCCGAAACCACGAAGCTTGCCAATGCTTTAAAGCGCGCATATCCGCTGCCTGTTTTCGGGTCTTGTCGCTGGGGCCCGTTGGCGCTTTTTTGTGGTTTCGCCCGATTCGACTTTTCGACCCAGAGTTCAGACCGTGACCCGCCCCGCCGCAGCTTTAAAGCTCGACAGCGCTCCCTTGGCGTTGCCGCAAGAAAATTCAGGTAAAGAGAAGCCGGCCAACGCTGCGCCCGCACGCGCCGACCGGCCGCTTCGCGGCATTGCGCTGCTTCTGCTATCCAGCATTTTTCTCGGCACCTCGGATGCGACGTCGAAATATCTCTCGGCGACGCTGCCCTCGATCGAGATCGCCTGGATCAGGTTTCTGGTGTTCGCGATCATCATGATTCCGGCGATGCTGCCGGCTTCGCCATTGTTTGCATTGCAGACAAAGCGGCCGGTGCTTCAGATCACGCGGGGCATGGCGCTGCTCGGCTCATCGCTGTTGTTTATTTCGGGCTTGCGGTTTCTCCCGATTGCCGAGGCTTCCGCCACCAGTTTCGTTTCGCCCCTGTTCGTCACTGCGCTGTCGATTTTTTTCCTGGCTGAAAAAGTCGGCCTGCGGCGCTGGCTCGCGACCGCCGTGGGCCTGATAGGCGTGCTGATCGTCTTGCGCCCGGGCACCAGCGCGTTTCATCCCGCCGCGTTCTTCCCGGTGGTGTCGGCGTTTGCCTGGGCTTGCTGTCTGATCCTGACGCGCAAGATGAGCGGGCAGGAGCGCACCGTGGTCACGATGACCTATTCGTCGATCGTGGGTTTTGCGATTCTCTGCGCGCTGGTTCCGTCCGTCTGGGTCGCGCCGACCTGGCACGATATCCTGTTCGGAATCATCATCGGCCTGACATCGACCGCGGGGCAATGGATCGTTGTGCTCGCGTTTCGCTACGCGGACGCTTCCGTGCTGGCGCCATTTTCCTACATCCAGCTGCTCTGGGTCACGTTGCTGGGCTTCCTGATCTTCGGCGAAGTCCCCGACGTCTGGACCGTGGTCGGCGCCGGCGTCATTGTCGCGAGCGGGCTTTATACGGCGCACCGCGAACGTGTCAGGCACTCGCAGCTCGTCGCGCTGGCGGAGCCGTCGCCGAACCCGTGATGCAATAGCCGGTTGTCGTCACACCGGCAGCGCGATCGAGTATTTCACCTGGCTGAGCGCGAAACTCGATTCGATCGAGGCGATGCCGTCGAGCCGTGTCAGCTTGTTCTTGAGGAACGCCTCATAAGATGACAGGTCCGCGGCGACCACCCGCAGCAGATAGTCGCGATTGCCTGTCATCAGGTAGCATTCGAGCACTTCATCCCATTTCGAAATCGCACGTGCGAAGCGGTTGAGGTCTTCTTCTTTCTGCCGCGCCAGCTTGATCGAGATAAAGACGCTGACGTGAAGTCCGACCGTTTTCTGGTCGACAGTGGCGATGTAGCGGGTGATGACGCCGCGCTCTTCCAGAAGTTTCACCCGGCGATGGCAGGGCGAGACCGAGAGCCCGACCTTCTCGGCGAGTTCGGCCATGGTGATGCGGCCGTCGGATTGCAGCAGGCCGAGGATCTTTCGGTCGATGGCATCAAGCGTGGACATTGGGATAAACCGTCAGTTTGTGGCTTCGGATTGATATATTATCCCAAAATATCAGGGTATGCCGCTAAGATTTGAGATTTTTAGCGAAACCGGACGCGGTAAAATCGGCGGCCATCGGGCCACCAAAAGCCTTGGGATTGGGAGCCACGCCCATGCCGAACACGTCCGCACGTCTCGAAACCCTGTCAGCGCTGGCGCGCAAGGTCCTCATGGACCATCCACCACGCCAACCACATCAGGCCCAATGTCGACGGGTTGAAGGTCGGCGGACACCAGGCGTCTTCCGCTTCGCTCGCCACCATCATGTCGGCGCTTTATTTCTCGGTGCTGCGACCGCAGGACCGCGTCGCGGTGAAGCCGCATGCGAGCCCGGTGTTTCATGCGATCCAGTATTTGTTCGGGCATCAGACTCGCGAGAAGCTGGAGAACTTCCGCGGCTTCAAGGGCGCGCAATCCTATCCGTCGCGGACCAAGGACGTCGACGACGTCGATTTCTCGACCGGCTCGGTGGGGCTCGGCGTGGCGCAGACGCTGTTTGCCTCGCTGGTGCAGGATTACGTCAAGGCGCATGGCTGGGCCAAAAATCGCCCCGAAGGACGGATGATCGCGCTCGTCGGCGACGCCGAGATGGACGAGGGCAATATCTTCGAGGCGCTTCTCGAGGGCTGGAAGCACGGCCTGCGCAATACCTGGTGGGTGGTCGACTACAACCGCCAGAGTCTCGACGCCGTGGTGCGCGAGGGGCTGTGGGAAAAGTTCGAATCCATGTTCCGCAATTTCGGCTGGGATGTGGTGATCGTGAAGTACGGCCGGTTGATGCGCGAGGCCTTTGCCGAGCCGGGCGGCGAGGCCTTGCGGAAATGGATCGATGCCTGCCCGAACCAGCTCTATGCGGCGCTGTGCTTCCAGGGCGGGGCGGCGTTCCGCAAGCATTTGCGCGACGAGATCGGCGATCAGGGATCCGTCACCCAACTGATAGAGCGGCGCAGTGACGAGGAATTGCTGGCGCTGATGTCCAATCTCGGCGGCCACGACATGGCGAGCATGTGCGAGGCGTTCGAGTCCATCGACCACGACCGTCCGGTCTGCTTCATCGCCTATACCATCAAGGGCGTCGGCCTGCCGTTCCAGGGTCACAAGGACAACCATGCCGGCCTGATGACAGTCGCGCAGATGGAGAAGTGGCGCGGGACGCAGAATATCCGCCCCGGCCACGAGTGGGACAAGTTCGAGGGCCTGTCGCAAACGCCTGCCGAACTCGAGGCGTACCTGGCGTCGGCGCCGTTCAACCGCGAGGGCAGGCGGCGGCTGAGCGCGCCTGAAATCGCCGTGCCCGAGCGGCTCGCCTTCTCGCCGTCGCCGCAGATGTCGACGCAACAGGGCTTCGGTCTTGTTCTCAATGAGCTGGCACGCGGTGATAGCGCGTTGGCCGAGCGCATCGTCACCGCTTCGCCCGATGTGACGGTGTCGACCAATCTCGGCGCCTGGGTCAATCGGCGCGGGCTATTCGCGCGTGCCGAGAAGGCTGACCTGTTCCGCAGCGAGAAAATCCCCTCGACCTTCAACTGGGACGCCTCGCCCAAGGGCCAGCACATCGAACTCGGCATCGCCGAGATGAACCTTTTTATCCTGATGTCGGCGCTCGGGCTGTCGCATGCGATCAATGGCGAGCGGCTGTTGCCGGTTGCGACACTCTACGATCCCTTCATCGAGCGCGGCCTCGATGCCTTGAACTACGCCTGCTACCAGGATGCGCGCTTCATGGTGGCGGCGACGCCCTCAGGCATCACGCTCGCGCCGGAAGGCGGCGCGCATCAGTCGATCGCAACGCCTTTGATCGGTATGGCGCAGGATGGGCTTTCGTCCTTTGAGCCCGCCTTTGTCGACGAGCTCGCCGTGATCATGGGATGGGGTTTCCGTCACATGCAGCGCGAAGCCGGCGAGGGCGGTTCGGTCTATCTGCGGCTCACCACCCGCACGCTTGAGCAGCCGCAGCGGATCATGACGCCGGACCTCGAGACCGGCATCACCGAAGGTGCCTACTGGCTGCGCAAGCCCGGACCGAATGCGGAAGTCGTCATTGCCTATACCGGCGCGGTGGCGCCGGAAGCAATCGAGGCGGTTGGACTTCTGGGCGAAAGCCGCCGCGACATCGGCCTGCTCGCGATTACGTCCGCGGATCGATTGCATGCGGGTTGGACCGCCGCGCGAAAACTTCGCCGCGACCGCCGCGGCGTGGCGCATCTGTCCCATATCGAGAAATTGCTGGCGCCGCTGCCGCGCGATTGCGGCCTGGTGAGCGTGATCGATGGACATCCCGCCACACTGGCCTGGCTCGGCGGTGTGCGCGGCCATCGGGTGGAAGCGCTCGGCGTCGAACATTTCGGCCAGACCGGCACCATCGACGACCTCTATCGCCATCATGGCTTGGATGCGAACGCCATCATCGATGCGGCGGAGAGCCTCACGTCAGGCGCGCCGGTGCGGCACCGGAAATTGGCCGTGTGACGGAATTTTGATGGTTGTCATTCCGGGACACGCGTCTTCGCGTGGGCCCGGAATCCATCTTACCACCGCTCGTATCGATGAATGGATTCTCAGGTGCGCAATTGCGCACCATAGCTCGCGCTTTGCGCGCCCCGGAATGACGGTGGGAAGGGTTGCGGCCTTGCGTCTTTCACATCGCCGACCTTATATCCCGCCATGGCCGCAACGCGGCGTCCCGCATATGGCGGGTTCAATTTGGCCCGCGTTCGTGCAAGAATGCAGGTATAGGAATGTCGGCCGAGCGCCCGTTCCCCGATAGCCCCCGAAATCAAGAGGTTTCCGATGGTCAACCGCCTGCAATTCTACATCGACGGCGCCTGGGTCGATCCGGTCGTCAAGAAGTCCACGCCTGTCGTCAATCCGGCGACCGAAGAGGCGATGTATGAGATTGCCCTTGGCTCCAAGGCCGACGTCGACAAGGCGGTCGCCGCCGCCAAACGCGCGTTCGAGACCTATTCGCAGACCAGCCGCGAGGAGCGCGTGGCGCTGCTGACCAAGGTCGTCGAAATCTACAAGGGCCGCATGAAGGAAATCGGCGCTGCCGTCTCCGACGAGATGGGCGCGCCGCTGCCGATGGCCGAAAAGCTGCAGGCCGGCGCCGGCCTCGGCCACATCATGTCCACGCTCGAGGTTCTGAAGAACTACCATTTCGAGGAGCCGATCGGCACCGCCGTGGTGGTGCGTGAGCCCGTCGGCGTGATTGGCATGATCACGCCGTGGAACTGGCCGCTGAACCAGATCGCCTGCAAGGTCGCGCCTGCGCTCGCCGCCGGCTGCACCATGATCCTCAAGCCGTCGGAATTCACCCCGACCTCGGCGCTGATCTTCGCGGAAATCCTGCATGAAGCCGGCGTGCCGAAGGGCGTGTTCAACCTGATCAACGGCCTCGGTCCCGAGGTCGGCGCCGCCATGAGCGAGCATCCCCACATCGACATGATCTCGTTCACGGGGTCGACCCGCGCCGGCATCGACGTCGCCAAGCGCGCCGCACCGACCGTCAAGCGCGTCAGCCAGGAACTCGGCGGCAAGTCGCCGAACGTCATTCTCGAAGGCGCGGACCTCACCAAGGCCGTCACCGGCGGCGTGATGCACATGTTCAACAATTCCGGCCAGTCGTGCAACGCACCGTCTAGGATGATCGTGCCGCTGTCGAAGATGAAGGAAGTCGCCGCCATCGCCAAGGGCGTCGCCGACAAGACCAAGGCCGGCGATCCGCGCGCCGAAGGCACCAACATCGGCCCGGTGGTCTCGCGCATTCAGTGGGACAAGATCCAGGCGCTGATCAACAAGGGCATCGAGGAAGGCGCCACGCTGGTTGCCGGCGGTCCCGGCCTGCCCGAGGGCGTCAACAAGGGCTACTATGTCCGCCCGACCATCTTCGCCGATGTCACCAACGATATGACGATTGCGCGCGAGGAAATCTTCGGCCCCGTGCTCACCATTCTTGGCGCCAAGGACGAGGAAGACGCGGTGCGGATCGCCAACGATACGCCCTATGGGCTTGCCGGTTATGTTTCCGGCGATACGGTGGAAAGCGCACGTCGCGTCGGCCGCCGCATCCGCGCCGGCAACGTCAACCTGCAGGGCGTGCCGAACGACCGCACTGCGCCGTTCGGCGGCTACAAGCAGTCGGGCAACGGCCGTGAGTGGGGTAAGTTCGGTCTCGAGGAATATCTCGAGGTCAAGGCCGTCGCCGGCTTCAACGCAGCGTAAGCTCTAGTAATTTTTAAAATGAAAGCGCCGGGACGGATTTCCGCTCCGGCGCTTTTGTTTTGTCGACGATCTACGTAATTCGTCATGGCCGGGCTTGTCACCCACGTCTCTGTTGCCATGAAGAAGAAAGCAAGGACGTGGATCACCGGGTCAAGCCCGGTGATGACAGCGGGGTTCTGGATTGCTTCGCATCGCTCCGGAATGACAAGAACAACTAACCCCCCACCGCGCCTTGCGTGTTCACGTAGAGCGCGTAGATCGACTGGCTCGCAGCCATGAACAGGCGGTTGCGCTTCAATCCGCCGAAGCAGACATTGGCGCAGCGTTCGGGCAGCGCAATGCGGCCGATCGGCTTGCCATCGGGCGCGAACACCATGACGCCATCGAGTTCGGCGTCGCCCATGCCCCAGCCGCACCAGAGATTGCCGTCGATGTCGCAACGCATGCCGTCCGGCGTGCCGGGACCGGCGTCGATCAGGACCCGCTTGTTGGTGATGTTGTCGCCGGAAGGCGAAACGTCGTAAGCGAGAATCTTGCGGTTCGGCACGCCGCGGGATTCCACGAGGTAGAGGATTTTCTCGTCCGGCGAGAAGCAAAGCCCGTTCGGTCCCAACACGCCTTCGGCAACGATGCTGGCTTTGCCGGTTCCGCCATCGATCCGGTAGACGTTGGCGTCGATCTCGGATTCAGCGACATAGCCTTCGTAATTGCCAAGCAGGCCGAACACCGGATCGGTGAACCAGATCGAGCCGTCTGACTTCACGACGACGTCATTCGGCGAATTCAGCTTCTTGCCGTTGAAGGAGTCCATCAGCACCGTAATCGAACCGTCATATTCGGTCCGGGTCACGCGGCGCCCGCCATGCTCGCAGGTGACCAGCCGACCCTGGCGGTCGCGGGTATTGCCGTTGCCGAAATTCGACGGCTTGCGATAGACGCTGACCGCTCCAGTCTCTTCTTCCCATTTGATGATGCGGTGGTTCGGAATGTCGCTGCACAACAGATACCGCCCATCGCCGAACCAGACTGGCCCTTCGGCCCAGCGCAGCCCGGTCGCGAGCCGCTCGACGGCCGATAATTTCAGCCAGTATTTCTCAAAGCGCGGATCGAACGCGTGGATGGCGGGATCGGGATAATGCGTGGCCGGCTGAAAGCCGGGGCGTGCGGGCTTTTCGGACATTTAATTTTCTCGTTGTGGTTTGACTTCCTCACCAAGCTATTTGCTAACATTGCCATACGGTTGCAGCAAGCGCGCTTGCCGCGCACCGCGCGCCGCGCCATATTGGTGCAACGATCTGACAATGAGGGATGAAATGCCACGTATATTGATGACCGGCGCGTCGGGTGGAATCGGCACAAGCTTGCGCAAATTGCTGCCGCCGATCTATCCGGATTTGCTGTTGAGCGACCTCACGGCGCCGGCCGATCTCGGCAAAAACGAGAAATTCAAGGCGGCTAATCTCGCCAACATGGCGGAAGTCGAGGCGATGTGTGAAGGCGTCGACGGCATCATTCATTTCGGCGGTTATTCCGTCGAAGGTCCGTGGGACGACATCCTGCAAGCCAATATCATCGGCTGCTACAACCTGTTCGAGGCCGCGCACAAAAAAGGCGTCAAGCGCATCGTGTTTGCCTCCTCAAATCACGCGATCGGCTTCTATCCGCGCTATCACCATATCGGCACCAACGTGACGCCGCGGCCCGACAGCCGCTACGGCGTCAGCAAGGCGTTCGGCGAGGCCGTCGGCGCGCTCTATGCCGACAAGCACGGCATGAAGGTCACCTGCATCCGGATCGGCAATTTCGGCGAAAAGCCGCTCGATCATCGCCGGCTTTCGATCTGGTTGAAGCCGGGAGACCTGGTGCAGCTGTGCCGGATCGGGCTCGATCATCCCGATATTCATTTCGAAATTTTCTATGGCGCGTCGAACAACGAGCGCGGATGGTGGGACAATCATCGCGCCATCGATCTTGGCTATCGCCCGACCGGCCGCGCCGAAGATTTCCGTGAACACGCCTTTGCCGAGCAGGCCAAGCTCAAGCCCGATCCGGTCGGCGATTTCTATCAGGGCGGTTCGTTCTGCGGCATGGAGTTCGACGGCGACAAAAGTCGGATCATCGATCTGAAGTGACGCGGACGCGTCATTCCGGGGCATCGCGTGGCGATGAGCTCGGAATCTTTTGCAACAACTTCTGGATTCCGGGTTCACCTCTGCGAGGCGCCCCGGAATGACAACAAAAGGAAATAAGAAAATGGCCGACGGATTGCGCAAGGGACTGGCGAGTTATGGCGATCCCGGGTTTTCGCTGTTTCTGCGCAAGGTCTTCATCAAGGCGATGGGCTATTCCGACGACGCGCTGAACCGCCCGATCGTCGGCATCACCAACACCTATAGCGACTACAACCCCTGCCACGGCAACGCGCCGCAGATCATCGAGGCGGTGAAGCGCGGCGTGATGCTGTCCGGCGCGATGCCGATGGTGTTTCCGACCATTTCGATCGCGGAAAGCTTTTCGCACCCAACCTCGATGTACCTGCGCAACCTGATGGCGATGGATACCGAGGAGATGATCCGCGCCCAGCCGATGGATGCGGTGGTGGTGATCGGCGGCTGCGACAAGACCTTGCCGGCGCAGATCATGGCCGCGATCTCGGCCGATCTACCGACCGTCGTTATCCCGGTCGGCCCGATGGTGGTCGGACATCACCGGGGCGAGGTGCTGGGCGCCTGCACCGATTGCCGCCGGCTGTGGGGCAAGCACCGCGCTGGCGAAATTGATGAAGTCGAGATCGAGGCGGTGAGTAACCGGCTTGCGCCATCGGTCGGCACCTGCATGGTGATGGGCACCGCCAGCACCATGGCTTGCGTGACCGAAGCGCTCGGCCTGTCGCTGCCGATGAGCGCAACGATCCCCGCGCCCCATGCCGAACGTTTTCGGCTCGCCGAGGCCAGCGGCAAGGTCGCCGCCGAAATGGCCAAGACCAAGGGACCGAAGCCGAGCGAAATGTTGACGGCGTCTTCTTTCAGGAACGCGCAGGTCGTGATGCAGGCGATTGGCGGATCGACCAATGGCCTGATCCATTTGACCGCGATGGCTAACCGCAGTCCGCATCGCATTGATCTTGCAGCGTTTGACAAATTGGGTCGCGAGGTGCCGGTCCTGATCGACCTGAAACCGTCAGGCGCGCATTACATGGAACATTTCCACCACGCCGGCGGCGTGCCGAAACTGATGGCGCAGCTCGGCGATCTCATCGATCTCGACACAAAAACCATCACTGGCGCGACGTTGCGCGACGTTGTCGCGGGCGCCGAAGACGTGCCAGGGCAGGACGTTATCCGTCCGCGCAGCAATCCCATCAATGCGCAGGGCTCGATGGCCGTGCTGCACGGCAATCTCGCGCCGCGCGGCGCCGTCATCAAGCAGTCGGCGGCGACGGCAAAGCTGTTGCAGCACACCGGCCGCGCGGTGGTGTTCGAATCCGTCGAAGACATGACGCTGCGGGTGGATGATCCCGCGCTGGAGGTTTCCGCCGACGATGTGCTGGTGTTGCGCAACGCGGGACCGAAGGGCGCGCCCGGTATGCCGGAAGCGGGCTATCTGCCAATCCCGAGCAAGCTGCTTCGCGCGGGAGTTAAAGACATGGTGCGGATTTCGGATGCTCGGATGAGCGGCACGGCTTTCGGCACCATCGTGCTCCACATTACGCCGGAGTCGGCCGTCGGCGGTCCGCTGGCACTGGTGAAGACCGGTGACATGATCCGCCTCGATGTCGCCAAACGCAGCATCGACCTGTTGGTCGACGCCACCGAACTCGAAAAGCGCCGCGCCGCGCTCAAGTTGCCGACGGCCGAATGGGCCAAGCGGGGCTACGCGCACCTGTTCAACGAGACCATTTTGCAGGCCGACGAAGGCTGCGATTTCGATTTCATGCGCGCCCAAGGGAATGACAAAGGGAAATGACGGATTAAACGGCAGCTCTCCGCCCTCAGTTCGATTGACATCCCGACAAGGCCGATGGGATGATCAAAGAAAACAATCGGGGAGGGGGAGACGATGGCCAGTTTTGGCAAGCTATTCGCTGCGTTCGTTACTGCCTTTCTTTTCATGGCGGCGGGCGCAACCGCACAGGAGGTGAAGCATTACCGCTTCGCCTATGATCAGCCGAAGACGACCGGCTACGGAATCCTTGGCGATATCTTCGCCGACAAGCTCAAGACCCTGAGCAAGGGGTCGATGCTGATCGACCAGTATCCGGGCGCGCAGCTTGGGCAGGAGCCGCAGGTACTCCAGCTCGTTAAATCCGGCGACGTTGAATTCTGCATCTCGTCCTCGGCCAATGCCGCGACCCTGTCGCCGCAGGCCGGCGTGATGTCGATGCACTTCCTGTTCCGCAATGAGGCTCACCTGATCAAGGCGATCGCCGACCCCGAGGTTTCCAAAGCGGTCAAAGCGATGATTGCCGAAACGGTCCAGGGCGCCCGCGTCATCGGGCTCGCCACGCTCGGCCTTCGTCACATGTACGCCAAGCGCGAGATTCGGAAGATCGAGGACATCAAGGGACTGAAGGTCCGGGTTCAGGCGACACCGACCGAGGACACCATGTTCCCGGCCTACGGCGCGCAGATCGTCCATATGCCGTTCGGCAGCGTCTACACCTCGCTGCAAACCGGGGTGATGGACGTCGCCGAAAACGGCATCAACGTCTATCTCGCCAACAAGCACTACGAAGTAGCACCCGTGCTGTCGTTGACCGAACACGAAGCCAACAACAGCCTGGTCTGGGTCAGCGACAAACTATGGAACAGTCTCACGCCGGA
>Ga0210389_10002295_pt1 | contig 15162 bp, 12 predicted proteins | sample IncBWH28OmetaG_FD_160127 | JGI IMG/M metagenome (GOLD analysis project Ga0210389, IMG submission 160127) | Forest soil microbial communities from Barre Woods Harvard Forest LTER site, Petersham, Massachusetts, United States - Inc-BW-H-28-O ...
GCGGACCTGGCGGACTGGCTGGCCGTGCGCTGTCGGCAGCTGGCTGCAGGCGATCTGGTCTACGTCGCTCACCAGCTTGACTTCGCGGGCCGCTCGCCGGGTTAAGCGCCCCCGCCAATCCCTATAGCCTGCTCAGCTCGTATGATCTTGTATGGCGTCGGTCCATTCAGTGTCGGCCGGGATCGGTCGGACCTACCGCAGGCTCGGCTTGCGGGTGCTGCGCTTGGCCGCCGCCGTCGCCGTGCTGTGGTTTCTCTGGCGGCACGTGGGCACTGCGCCGTTCCAGGACGGGCTGCGCGCAGTCACCTGGCCGGGGGTCCTGGCTGCCGTCACGCTCACTGCCCTGACCACGGTGTGTTCGGCCTGGCGATGGCGGGTCGCCGCCCAGGCGCTTGGCATCGGCATTGGCTTGCCAGCCGCAGTCCGCTCCTACTACCGCTCTCTGTTCCTCAACTCCGTGCTCATCGGCGGCGTTCTCGGCGACGTGCACCGGGCAGTCACACACGGCCGGCGCAGCGGAGACGTGGTGCTGGGGTTGCGAGCGGTGGCGTGGGAACGGCTGTGCGGTCAGGTCATCCAGGCCCTGGTGACCGCCGTCGTGTTGCTGACCCTCCCCTCGCCGGTCCGGCCAGTACTGCCGTATGTTCTGGCGGGTGTCGCAAGTGTCGCGGGTGCGGCCGGGTGTGCTGTCCTGGTCGCGAGGCACACTGATCGGCGCGGCCGGTCGCGGCTGACCCGCGCCGCGCGGGCCGTTGCCGATGACCTGCATCACGGCATGCTGGCCGCGCGCGTATGGCCGCAGCTCGCGCTGGCTTCGGTGCTGGTCGTCGCCGGGCACACCGCCACGTTCGTCATCGCGGCCAGGGTCGCCGGCAGCACCGCATCCCTGGGCGAACTGCTCGTGCTGCTGATGGTGGTCCAGATTGCAACGGTGATCCCCTTGAGTATCGGCGGGTGGGGGCTGAGGGAGGGTGCCGCTGCCTGGGCCTTCGCCGCAGCCGGGCTCGGCGCGGCCACCGGGGTCACGATCGCCACCCTCTATGCGGTACTCATGCTGACCGCAGTTGCCCCGGGCGCTGGCCTGCTCCTGGGAGACGCCGTTCGCCACCGTCGCGACCAGGGACAACAGGGCGAGTCGAGACGACCCGATCCGGCGCCGCAGGTGTTGGAGGTCGTTCGTGATTGACCCGGTCCGGGCGGCAGCGATCCGCCGGCGTATTCGCATCCCGCTGCGCTTCGCTGACGGCTACTCAACCAGTGCCACGGTCGTCAGCTTCGCCGGCCTGGCCGATGCGCAGCAGCACGTGGCCCTGGAACTTGGCCGGCCCGCCGCGGCCGCGCTGCCGCTGGTGCGCCTGCACAGTGAATGTCTCACCGGTGACGTATTCGGCAGCCAGCGGTGCGACTGCGGGCCGCAACTGCGCGAAGCAGTCGAGCGGATCGCCAAGCACGGCGGCTACGTGCTGTATCTGCGCCAGGAAGGGCGCGGCATCGGACTGTATGACAAACTCGACGCGTACGCGCTGCAAGATCGTGGTCTGGATACCTACGACGCGAATCTAGCGCTCGGTTACGAGGCCGACGAGCGCGACTACACCAGCGCGGCCCAGATGCTGCACGCGCTCTGCGCCGACAGCATCGTGCTGCTGAGCAACAACCCCGACAAGGGTGCTCAGCTGGCCCATCTGGGTATCACGATCGCCAGCCAGGTCCCCACCGCGCTGCACCTTACCGGGTCCAACGCCGCCTACCTGGCCACCAAGGCCCGGCGCGGCGGGCATGATCTGCTGTCGCGGAGTCTTGAACACGCCGCCGAGCCGCGCCGGGGCGCCGGTCCGCTCCCCGGTCCCGCAGGCCCAGGGTTCGAGGCCCGATGACAGACATCCGCCGCCAGGCGATCTCGGCCCGCGGCACCGGCTACGCAGATGGAGGCGCGATGCGTGAGATTCTCCCGGCGGATCAAAGCGTGGTAGAGGCGGTTCGCCCGGTGGATCAGGGCGCGATTCGGCTCGCGGCGATCCTGGGGGTGCTCTCCACAGCCGCTCTGCTCGGCGTCGTGTCCGTCGCAACTGGTCTCGGCGTCGCTGGCTGGATCGCCGGGTTGGCTACCGGCTCGGCGGCGACGGCGCTGATCGTCACCGCCCGCATGCGGAGCGACCAGCCGGCGATACTCCCGGCGGACTGGATCACCCTGACCCGGGCGGTGCTGTGCGCCGGGGTCGCGGGCCTGGTCGCCGCCTCGTTCAGCCGCCCGGTGTCGATCACAGCGCTGGTTACCCTTTCCGCCGTCGCGCTATCGCTCGACACGGTGGACGGGCAGGTGGCCCGCCGGACCGGCACCGCCACCCCGCTGGGCGGCCGCATCGACGGGGAGGTCGACGCCTTCCTCATCCTGCTGCTCAGCATCGTCGTGTCGCAGGCCTACGGCAGCTGGGTGCTGGTCATCGGCGCCGCTCGCTACGTGCTGCTGCTGGCGGGCTGGCTGATCCCATGGCTGGCCGCGCCGTTGCCACCCCGGTACTGGCGCAAGGTCGTGGCCGCGGTCGAGGGCGTCGTGCTCACCATCGCCGCATCCGGACTGCTCGACCTCCTCACCGGGACGATCGCAGTTGCTGCCGCGTTGCTGCTCCTGGCCGAGTCGTTCGGCCGTGACGTGATCTGGCTGTACCGCACCGGCGCCGGCCCGCGCACCCGCCTGGCACTGCGGCTGGTCAGTGCCGTGCTTGCGGTCGCGCTCGTGTGGATTGCCCTCCTTGTGCCCGACCATGCCTGGCAGTTCACCCCCGCCGCCTTTGTCCGCATCCCCCTGGAGGGGCTGGTCGTGGTTGCTGTCGCGCTCGTGCTGCCCCCCCGGCCGCGACGGATCGTGGCCGCCGTCGCTGGGCTCCTGCTCGGCGTGCTCACTCTCGCCAAGATCCTCAACATAGCCTTCTACGAATTCGCCGACCAGCCGTTCAACCCGGTGTTCGACTGGAGCAGCATCGGCGCAGCTCTGGGCACGGTCCGCGACGTGCTCGGTCCCAAGCGCACAGACATCGTGCTCGCCCTGCTCGTGCTCGGTCTCATCCTCCTCGTCTGCGCGATCACCGCGGCAACGATTCACATCACCACCGTGGCCGCCCGCCATCGCCGCGCTGCGGGTGGCGGCCTGGCTGCACTCACAGCGGTCTGGGCAGTGTGCGCGGGCCTGTCCCTGCAACTCATCCAGGGATCCCCAGTCGCCTCGACCAGTGCCGTCGGGCTGGCCGTCTCGCAGGTGCGCGCCACCCAGGCAGCATTCCGCGACCAGGGCCTTTTCGAGCAGGCCATCCACGGCCCGGACCCCGAAGCCCGCATCCCCGCCTCGGACCTGCTCACCGGATTGCGCGGCAAGGACGTCGTCATCGCCTTCGTCGAGAGCTACGGACAGGTTTCGATCCAGGGCGCGGCCTCCCCAGGCATCGTCGCCGCCCTGCGCGGGGACAACGCATCACTGGCAAGCGAGGGCTGGTCCACGCAGAGCGCCTGGGTTAACGCCCCGGGCTACGGCGGAACCAGCCAGCTCGCCCACTCCACCCTGCAGTCGGGGGTGTGGGTGAATAACCTGCAGCGATATAACGAGCTCACCGGCACCCAGCGTTTCACCCTCAGCGACGCCTTCAACAAGGCGGGATGGCACACCGTCAGCGACAGCCCCCGTGACGAGCCCAGCTTCCCAGAAGGCAAGTCCTTCTACCACTTCGACCAGCTCCTCCACCGCTACAACGTCGGCTACCACGGACCGACCTTCGGCTACGCCTCGATGCCCGACCAGTACGCCCTCGCCGAGTTCCAGCGGCTCGAACTTGCCCCCGGCCACAGGCCCGTGATGGCCGAGATGGACCTAGTCTCCTCGCACTGGCCGTGGACCCCGTTGCCGTCCATGGTGCCCTGGAACCAGGTTGGCGACGGCTCAATATTCGACCCCATGCCCGCTAAGAGCCCATCCGCGATCACCGTCGACCGCAGCGCCAACACCGTGCGCCAGGCCTACGGCAGGTCGATCCAGTACACGATGAAGGCTCTCACCTCATGGGTCACCGAGCTCAACGACCCGAACCTCGTGCTCATCCTCCTCGGCGACGAGCAGCCCGGCAGCCCCATCAACAGCCCCGGACGAGCCAGTCACGAGGTGCCGATCTCGATCATCGCGCACGACCCGTCCGTGTTCCGGCAGAGTGCCTCCTGGCGCTGGCAGAACGGGCTGGTGCCTGCCCCCAGCGCTCCGCTCGAGCAAATGAGCGCCTTGCGCAACCAGATTCTCGACTCCTTCAGTACGGCCTCGCCCAAATCGGCGAAGCCAGCGACTAGTCCGTGAAAGGCCGTCCGGTGAGAAGACGAGGGCCCTGCTGGTCAGGGAAGGTGGCTGGTGTCGTTAACGCGGTGGACGGAGGCAAATCCGCGGCCGTGCCAGTGGATTTCGTTGATGCAGGCGGAGCCGAAATACAGCCGGTAAAGGGTGCCAAGCGGGACGCCGAGAGCTTGGCAAAGCAGGATCTTGATCGGCGTGATGTGACTTACCACCAGGACGGTCTGGCCGCCGTGGTCGCGCAGCAGCCGGTCACAGGCCCGGTTTACCCGGTGCGCGGTGGCGGCGAAGCTCTCCCCGCCCGGCGGCGCCTGCTCGGGGTCGCGTCGCCAGACTTCCACGGCTGCTGGCCAGCGCTGCTGGATTTCTGCCAGGGTGAAGCCATCCCACTCACCGAAGTCGGTTTCACGGAGATCATGATCGATGACTGCGGTCAAGCCCAGTTCGCCCGCCGCAATGGCGGCGGTGGCGACAGCGCGCTGCAATGGCGAGCTGACCACCGCGTCGATCGGGGCACCGGTGGCGAGGCGGCAGGCGGCGGCCCGGGCCTGCCGGGCCCCGTTGGCGCTCAGCGGGACGTCGCACAGCCCGCTGAAGCGGTGTTCGGGTGACAGCCGGGTATCGCCGTGCCGCAGCAGGATAGTGGTGGTGGGAGGTGCTGTGGGGTTGTCCCAGCCCAGTGTCATTTGGCCGTCCCGCGAGGATGACGAAAATGTTGTATCGGCGTTTCTATGACGACAAAACGAACATGTCGCCAGGTCGGTTCAGCCGCGTAGGCGTCGTCACAGTTCTAATGTCGCATGATCTGGCCAGGCTGGTCACCACCGGTGCGTACAGGTATTGGCCCGTCAGGATGGCCAGGTCGCCCAGGTGAGGCAGAGCGTCAGCTCGACTGTTACCGCCTCGGCCTCGGCTGGGCGTATGTCTCAGCTGCCGGACCGGATTCCTCCGGCTTCACCACGGCTACAAGCGATATCACCGCCGAAGGTATCCTCGGACCTTGAAACCGAGTCTTTTACGCTCCTGCATCTAGGTGGACTGATCAACCGTCCTGTACAGATAGTTGGCGGCTAAGTGAGCGACGTACCGGCCCGCGCGCTGTTTCATACCGCCCCGCGCTGTGTGGAGATCAGGGAATTGCCCACACCGCGGCCCGCAGCCGGCGAGGTCCTTGTCCGCACCCTGAGCTCCGGCATCAGCGGCGGCACCGAACGGCTGGTGTACCGCGGCGAGGTCCCTGCCGACCTGGCGCTGGACGACACGATCGACGCGCTCGGCGGGACCTTCTCCTACCCCTTCGCCTATGGATATGCGTGCGTTGGCGAAGTGGCGGAGTCCGGCGAGAGGGTCTTCGCGTTCCATCCGCACCAGGACGTGTTCACGGCGCAGGCCGGTGAACTGGTTCCGCTGCCCGCCGTCGATCCCGCCGCCGCGACCTTGTTCCCCCTGGTCGAGACGGCACTGCAAGTGACGCTCGACGCCGGGAACGGCTATCGCGACCAGGTCATCGTGCTCGGCGCGGGCGTGCTCGGGCTCCTGACCGGCCTCCTGCTGCAGCGCGCCGGGTGGCGGGTGCTGATTGCCGAGCCGCAGGACTGGCGGCGCGCCATCGCCAGCAGCGTCGGTGTCTCCGCCGCAGCACCAGGGGAACTGCTGAAGGAGGAGGTTCCGCTGGTCATTGACGCCAGCGGTAACCCGGATGCACCGGCGATGGCGCTGAACATGCTGGCCCACGAGGGGACCTTGCTGGTCGCGTCGTGGTTCGGCACCAAACCCGTAGTGCTGCCGCTCGGCGGCGCCTTCCACCGGCGGCGCCTGACGATCCGCAGCACTCAGGTGTCCACCGTGCCAGCCCGCCAGTCCGGGACCTGGACCAGGTCCCGGCGCCGCCAGGAAACCGTTGCGCTGATCACCGAACTACCGTTGGCGCAGCTGTGCACCGACGTATTCGACTTTGGCCACGCCGCCGAGGCGTTCCGAGCCGTGGATCAGGGGAAACCCGGGTTGATGCATGCCGTTCTCAACTATGACAGGAGTGCTGCCGGTGACCTGTGAAGTCGGGCTGAGCCGAAGCGTCCGCGCCTTCCACATCATGCCGGGAATGCCCGGGCCAGAGGGGCAGCTCCATGATCACGACTACCGGATTGAGATCGTCGTGGACCGCGAGCAGCTCGATGAGCGGGGCATGGTCTGTGATCTGGATGTTCTGGAAGCGGCGCTCACCGAGCTGACCAACCGGGTCGATGGCCGCAACCTGGAGGAGATACGCCCGGCTGAGGCCGAGGCGGTCACCGTCGAGGTGTTCGCCCGCTGGGTGCACGACAGTCTCTCGCCCACCGTCCTCGCCGCGGGCGGCGAGACCCTGGCGGTACGGGTGTGGGAGACGGCTGTCGCGTTTGGCGGATACCGCGCCCGGCTGGCTGGCTGAACCTGCTGGTCAGGGAAGGTGGCTGGTGTCATTGACGCAGTGGACGGCGGCAAAATCGCGGCCGTGCCACTGGATCTTGTTGATGCAGGCGGAGCCGAGATACAGCCGGTAAATGGTGTCGAGCGGGACGCCAAGCGCGCGGCACAGCAGGATCTTTATCGGGCTGATGTGACTCACCACCAGGACGGTCTGGCCGCGGTAGTCCCGCAGCAGCCGGTCACAGGCCCGGTTTACCCGCTGGGCGACGTCGGCAAAGCTCTCCCCGCCCGGCGGGGGCTGCCCGGGGTCGCTCCGCCAGAGTGCCACGGCCGCGGGCCATCGCTGCTGGATTTCGGCCAGGGTGAAGCCGTCCCAGTCACCGAAGTCGGTTTCACGGAGATCATCATCGATGACTGTGTCCAGGCCCAGGTCGGCCGCCGCAATGGCGGCCGTGTCGACAGCGCGCCGCAGCGGGGAACTGACCACGGCGTCGATGGGGGCACCAGCGGCCAGGCGGCAGGCGGCGGCCTTGGCCTGCCGGGTTCCGCTGGCGCTGAGCGGGAGGTCACGCTGTCCGCTGAAGCGGTGTTCGGGTGACAGCCGGGTATCACCGTGCCTCAGCAGAATGGTGGTGGTGGGATCTGCCGTGGGGTTATCCCAGCCCAGTGTCATAGACGTCACCGCCTTGAGGTCCCGCTCACCGAGGCCGGGGCGGCGGCGGATCCTTGAGCCGACGCATCCCGGGCCGTGGTCTTGCTGCTGAAGGTATTGAGGAGCTGGTTGCGGAAGGCGTCCATGGGCTCGAGCGGAGCGCTGGCAGCGGGCAGCAGTCCGTTCTGCCAGCGCCAGGAGGACATCTGCTTGAGTACCGACGGGGCGCGAGTGATGATCGAGATCGGGACATTGTGGTTGGCGTCGGGGCCGCTGACGGCAGTGTAGGGCTGGTGGTCGCCGAACAGGATGAGTACGAGGTTCGGGTCGTTCAGCTCGGTAACCCACGACGTGAGGGCAGTCATCGCGTACTGGATCGACTGGCCGTAGAACTGGCGCACAGTCTTGTTGCTGCGCCAGACCGTGGCCGCGGATTCGCTTTCCGCGGGCTGGGCGTCGAATATCGAGCCGTTGCCGACCTTGTTCCAGGGCACCATGGCCGGCAGCGGCGCCCAGGGTATGTGCGAGGAGGTCAGGTCGATCTCGGCCATCACGGGCTGGTGGCCAGGGGTGAGCTCAAGCCGCTGGAACTCGGCCAGGGTGTACTGGTCGGGCATTGCGGAGTAGCTGAAGGTCGGGCCGTGGTAGCCGACGTTAAGCCGGTTGTAGGTCTGGGCGTAGTGGTAGAAGTACGTGCCGGGGGCCCAGGTCGTGTTGTCCGACGGGTCGTCGGCGACCGTGTGCCACCCGGCTTTGCCGAAGGCATCGCTGAGAGTGAACCGCTGGCTGGCGAGGAGTTCGTCGTACCGCTGGTTGCTGTCAACCCACAGCCCCGACTGCAGGGTGGCGTGGGCGAGCCAGCTGATCCCGCCGAAGGTCGGAGAGGAGAGCCAGGCGCTCTGGGTGGACCAGCCGGCGCCGCTAAGCATGCTGGTTTGCTGGCGCAGGACGGCGTCGACGCCCGGCGAGAAGCTCGTGCCCTGGACGGCGACCTGCCCGTAGCTTTCGACGACGGCGATGATGACGTCCTTGCCGCGCAGTCCGGTCAGCAGGTCCGAAGCGGGGATGGCGGCCTCGGGGTCGGGGCTGCGGGTGGCCTGCTCGAAGATGCGCGGGTCGGCGAGCGCGGCCTGGCCGGCGCGCACCTGCGCGACGGCCAGCCCGGTAGCGCTGGCCGAGGCGACTGGAGACCCAGGGATGAGTTGCAGCGACAGGCCCGCGGACAGTCCCCAGACGGCCGTGAGGGCAGCAAGGCCGCGAACGGTGCCCCTGCGGTGACGGGCGGCCACAGCGGTGAGGCGCATCGCCGCCGCGGTGATCGCGCCGATGAACAAGACGAGACCGATCACGGCCAAGCCGAGCACCGCGTACGTGAGCGACCTGCCGATCGTGTCTTGTACTACGCCTGTAGCCTGCCCGATGCTGCCCCAGTCGCCCACCGGGTTAAACGCCCGGTCGACCTCCTCGTAAAACGCCGCGTTGAGTACCTTGTCGACGATGAGCAGGCCGAAGAGGATCCCCGCGATTACGGCCACGGTGCGCCGTGGCCTGGGCGGCAGCACCAGCGCGACGGCCACCAGGACCAGCAGTTCTACGGGGATGCGGGCAAAAGCGCCCAAGGAGAACTGCCGGAGCTGGTCGGGCGCCAAAACGGCGAACCACAGGACCACCAGCGCGAGCGCGGCGATGCCAATCCGCACTGCCCGGCGGGCGCGCTGGCCGGCGCCGGCGCGGTAAAGCCAGATCACGTCGCGGCCGAACGACTCGGCCAGCAGCAGCAGCGCGACGGCGACCGCGATCATCCCGACTCGGCGGCTGGTCACTCCGGATGCGGCGACAGTGAGCACGACGCCCTGGACCGCGGCCACGACCTTGCGCCAGAACCGGGGGGCCAGCGGTGCGCGCAGCCACGGGATCAGCCAGCCGGCCAGCAGGAACGCGTAGCGGGCGGCGCCGATGACCAGCACCCATCCGCCGTAATCCTGGGACACGGCGATGCTGAGCACCAGGATGAGAAAGGCGTCGGCCTCGCCGTCAATCCGGGCGCCCAGCGGGGTGGCGGTGCCGGTCCGGCGCGCCACCTGACCGTCTACCGCGTCGAGAGCCAGCGCGACGGCGGACAGGGTGACCAGCGCCGTGATCGACACCGGCCGGCTGAACGAGTCGGCGACCAGGCCCGTGGCCCCGGCGATCAGCAGCAGCCTGGTCAGGGTGACCCAGTCCGCCGGGAGTATCGCCGGCTGGTCGCTACGCCTCCGGGCGCTGACGAGCAGCGCGGCCGCCGCCGAACCGGTGATGAGGCCAGTGATCCAGCCGAAGGCGCCGAGGCCGGCGGTGGCGGACACTACGCCGAGCAGGGCGGCTGTGGCGAGCGCTCCCAGGAGCGCCGCGAGCCCGATCCTGGGCAGTGCGACTTTGTCCGCGGGTTTGTCCGAGTGCCGAACCTCCGGCGGCTGCGTGGTGGGCACTGCGCCTCCGTTCGGGTGAACATCTGCTGTCATCCCCTTGCGGGAGGACGGCCCACCCGTACTACGTATCCTGGGTCACTTTGGTTTGCTCTGCGGCCGTACAGTCGATCCATTTGATCAATCGGCCCGTATAACAGGTGTGACGTCTTTGTACTCAGTTCCGGCCAGGATCGGTCCGGCCGTCCGTCGTTTCGGCCCGTCGTCGCTGCGTTTGGTCGCTGGCGTCACAGTGCTGTGGTTTATCGGGCGGGAGTTGGGCGCGGCCCCGTTCGAGGACGGGCTGCGTGCGGTCACCTGGCAGGGGGTCGTGGCCGCCGGCACGCTCACCGCCCTGACGACAATATGTTCGGCCTGGCGGTGGCAGGTGGTGGCCCGCGCGCTCGGCACCGACATCGGCCTGCCCCGCGCGACGGGTGCCTACTACCGTTCCCTGTTCCTCAACTCCGTGCTCCCGGGCGGAATTCTTGGCGACGTGCACCGGGCGGTGACGCAAGGCCGGCGCGGTGGAGACGTCGCGCAGGGGGTGCGCGCGGTGGGGTGGGAACGGCTGTGCGGTCAGGTCATCCAGGCCGTAGTGACCGCCGTCGTGCTGCTGACCCTGCCCTCTCCGGTCCGGCCCGCGCTGCCCTACGTTCTGGCGGGCATCGCGGGCGTAGTCGGGTGTGCCGCGCTGGTCGTGAGCGTCGCCCCTCGTCGCGGCCGGTCGCGGCCGGCCCGTGCCGCCCGGGCGATTGCCGCTGACCTGCGTCGTGGCCTGCTGGTCCGGGGCGTGTGGCCGCAGCTCACGCTGGCCTCGGTGCTGGTCGTCGCCGGGCACACGGCGACGTTCGTCATCGCGGCCAGGATCGCCGGCTCCACCGCACCCCTGGGCGAACTGATCGCGCTGCTGATGGTCATCCAGATTGCCGCGGGGATCCCCTTGAGTATCGGCGGATGGGGGCCGCGGGAGGGGGCTGCCGCCTGGGCCTTCGCCGCAGCCGGGCTCGGTGCGGCCAACGGGGTCACGGTCTCCACCCTCTATGCGGTGCTCATGCTGGCCGCGGTCACCCCAGGCGCGGGCCTGCTGCTGAAGGACGCCGTTCGCCGCCGTCGCGGCCGGGAACACCAGGGCGAGTGGAGCGGACCTGATCCGGCGCGGCAGACGAGGCACCCGGCCTGGCGCGAGGCCGCTAGCTTGTCCTCGCGCTGAGTGGCGGCCTGATCAGGCGTGGATTCCATGGGCTGGGTCGGTGGCTGGCGTGGCGGCCAGTGCGTGCTCCTGCCAGCGGCGTGGTGGTTCTCCGTGGTGGCGGCGGAACGCGGTGGCGAACGCGTAGACGGAGGAGTAGCCGACCTGGGCGGCGATCTCGTCCAAGGTTGTCTGCTGGGCTAGCAGGAGGTCGCGGGCGAGGGTCATCCGCCAGTCGGCGAGGTACCGCATGGGGGCTTGGCCGAGGGCCTGGTGGAAGACGCGGGCGAAGGTGGCACGGGACAAGTTGCACAGCCGGGCCAGGTCGTCGACGGTCCAGGGCTTCCCGGCGCTGGCGTGTACCGCCTGGAGGGCGGGGGCTAGCCGGGGGTCGGAGGCGGCGTGGAACCAGGGCGGGGCGGTTTCAGTGCGCGCCAGCCCGGCCCGCAGGCCGAGCACGACGAGGACGTCGAGGAGCCGGTCTAGTACGGTCTGCTTGCCCGGCTCGGCCAGCAGCATCTCCCGCGACAGCAGCGTGACTACCTGGTGGATGGGATCGTCCATGCTCGCGGGCAATGACAGCACCGGGGGCAGCGCCGCTACCAGTCCGGCGCCGATGTCGCCCGCGAAGCGGTAGGCGCCGCACAGGAACACCGCGCTGCCAGGAGCCGAAAGCGCGGCGTCGTCGGCGGAAAGCGAGCGGAATGCGTCCGGCAGGACGCAGCGAGCGCCCGGCTCGTGGGCGACGAAGTGGTCCGGGCCGCCGCGGACAAGGGCCAGGTCGCCGGGCGCCAGTTCCAGAGGATCGCCGCCTTGATCTGTCCACAGCCAGGCGTGGCCCCTGACTACCGCGTGTACGGCGAGCTGGATGACCCCGGGGAACCGGATCCCCCACGGAGGGACCGCAGCCGATCGGGCAAAGACCCCGCCCGATGCCCGGGCGCGGATCAGATGCTCTTGCAGGATGTCCACTGGATGAGTGTCTTACGCAAAATATTGAGCGTCAAGATCATTGAAGCACTCACTTTGTCTGGCGATCATGAATTTATGAACAGCACGGATGATCACCAGGTTCTTGTACTCGGGGCGACCGGGAAGACCGGCTCGCGGGTCGCGGCGCGGCTGTCTGCGCACGGAGTCAGCGTGCGGACCGCCGCCCGGTCCGGCACCGACGTTCACTTCGACTGGGACAACCCGGCCACGTGGGAGGAGGCACTGGGCGGGGCCACGGGGCTGTACCTCCTCTCACCTGTCCTCCGGATCGACTTCGCCAGCCTGGTGGCGCAGTTCCTCGACCAGGCCGAGCGTGCCGGGGTCAGGCACGTCACCTACCTCAGCGCGTACGGCGTGGAACACGCCCCGGCCGAGGTGGCGATGCGCGCGGTCGAGCTCGACCTGGCCGCACGCGGTTCCCTCGCCAGCACGGTCATCCGCCCGGCCTGGTTCATGGAGGACTTCAGCGAGACGTTCCTCCAGCCGGTGAATGACGAGATCACCGTGCCCGCCGGGGACGGCGCCGAGGCCTTCGTCAGCGTCGAGGACATCGCGTCCGTCGCCGCCGTGACCCTGACCAACCCCGAACAGCACGCCGGGCGCGCCTACGCCCCGACCGGCCCGCAGGCCCTCACCATGGACGAAGCCGCACAGCTCATCTCGGCGGCGGCCAGGCGCGCCATCACCTACCGGGACACCGACCGCGAAGATTGGATCGCGGCCATGGTCAGTACCGGGATCCCGGCCGAGTACGCCCAGGTCCTGCGCCCCCTTACCGCCACCGTCGCCAGCGGAAACGGTGCCCGCCCGAACAGCGACGTCCTCGAAGTAACCGGCACCGCGCCGGTCACCTTCGCCGAGTTCGCCGCCAAGACGGCCCCGGCCTGGAAGTAACGGAAGGAAAGGAACTGCGATCATGAAAACGCCCATCGCCAGCCTCGACGACTTCGCCGCGCTCGACCCCTTCTTCCGGATCATCGAGCAGGGCCTGGACGGCCTGGCCGGCCCCGGCCACTTCTTCGACCTGCTGGCCGAGGACGCCGTCTTCGAGTACGTGATCACCGTTCCCGGCTACCCGCGGCGGGTCGAGGGCCGCGCCGCGGTCGCCGAGCTGTACCGGCCCTACGGCGACGCGCTCGTCCTCGACCGCTGCTACGACCTTGCGGTGCATCACGACCCGGCCCAGGGCACGGTCGTGCTGGAATACGCCTCCGAAGGCAAGGCCGTAGCCACCGGCGCCTCCTACAGCAACCGCTACATCTCCGTGCTCACCCTCCGCGACCGAGAAGTAGTGCACTGGCGGGACTACCTTGATCCCCTGGCAGTCTTCGACGCGCTTGGCTGGCCTCAGCACTGACCTCGCTCGTGATTGAAGTACTCCCGAGGTTCGGTGTTCGAACCGGGCAAGCTGATCGGTGCCGCCGTCGTTCTCACCGCCGACCGCTTCAGTAAAGGAGACTTGCGCCGCGCCGTCCGCGGCCGGGACGCCTTCCGCGATAAACACGGTGACGCCGGTACTCGTCCCCGCGATAATGGCCGACGTGGAGGACGTCGAGGTTGTCGTTGCGCATAACGAGCGCGCAACCCTGCGCGTCGGCGACGTGTTCCTGAAGATCGACGCTGATCAGACGCGTACGGACGTCGAGGTCGAGGCGATGGCTATGGCGCCGGTTCCGACTCCTGAGGTCCTGTGGCGGAAGCCGCCCGTGCTCGCACTCGCCGCCGTGCCCGGTACGGCACTCGGCCGCCTCGGCGAGCCGTCGGCCGCGTCGCCGGCGGCGTGGGCCGCGGCGGGTGCCGCCGCGCGGACGCTGCACGACGCGCCGCTGCCACCATGGCCCGGCCCGGGCCTCGACGAGATCGCATCGGAGCTCGACGGCGAATGCGAGTGGCTCGTCGCGAACGGCGTCCTTCCCCCCGACTTGGTCACGCGCAACCGCCGGGTCGCTGAGGCTGCGCTCCGGCCTTGGACACCGGCGTTCACGCACGGCGACCTGCAGGTCACCCACGTATTCGTCGCCGGTGACGAGGTCACCGGCGTGATCGACTGGTCCGAGGCGGCCCAGGGCGATGCCCTGTACGACCTCGCTAGCCTGACGCTCGGGCACGAGGAGCACCTTGGTGACGTCGTCGCCGGCTACGGCACCGACGTCGACCTCGACGTGATCCGCGCGTGGTGGTCGCTGCGAAGCCTCCTGGCGGCCCGCTGGCTGATCGAGCACGGCTTCGACCCGTCTTCCCCAGGCTGCGAGTTCGACGTGCTGAGATCCCAGATGTGAGGCCCGCACAGGGGCGGCGTCGACGCACCACCCCGTTCGGGATAAGACAACAAGCTTGCGGATGCGGCGGGCAACACTTCGGAGGGCCCGGTCGATATCGGTCCCGAACGGGTTCTCGTGCACCAGGTACGTCCAGGTGGCGGTGGGTCGCTTCAGGCCGATGCCCTCGAGGTCGACACCGTCAAGGGTGATCGCGGCGATCCGGAAGGTTTCGGCGGACTGCGCCGCTGCCTCGTCGAGCAGAGCATGGAATGCGCGGATCGCTTCCTTGTTGAACTCGTTCAGCGGCACGGTCCCGCGGGCCAGGGCACGCAGGTGGATGCCCTCGCGGAGATCCGCCAAGAAGGCGAGGTGCTCCGCCCAGGCCCGGTCCAGGTGGAACAGGACGATCTGGCGGGCGGCGTTGGCCAGAACGGTCCTGTCGATGCCCGGGCTCAGCTCCGCCAGGCGCTCCGGGCATCGCCGGGCAAGCGCCGACAGGGCGTCGTCGGTCCGCAGCACCCTCATCCGATGATCCAGGACGATGCGCCGCTGGTCCTCGATGAGCTTGTTGTACTGCCATGTGTTCCGGTGGATCTCCAGGTTGACGCCCTCGGCAACGCGCTGCGCGTGGCCAAGCACACTGTGCGCCCTTGAATCCCAGTGCGCCCTTGGGTCAGCGACCTGGGCTCGTGCTTCCTCGGGCGCGTACTGGAGGATCAGCTCATCCTCCATGCTGGCGAAGAAGACGGATCCGCCCGGGTCGCCCTGGCGCCCGGCGCGCCCTCGCAGTTGCTGGTCGAGCCTGGTGCCGGCGTGCCGGCCGGTGCCGAGGACGTACAGGCCGCCCAGCCCGGCTATCAGGTTCTGGTCGCCGCCGGTGCCGCCGA
>Ga0210389_10002296_pt1 | contig 15162 bp, 11 predicted proteins | sample IncBWH28OmetaG_FD_160127 | JGI IMG/M metagenome (GOLD analysis project Ga0210389, IMG submission 160127) | Forest soil microbial communities from Barre Woods Harvard Forest LTER site, Petersham, Massachusetts, United States - Inc-BW-H-28-O ...
CGCGGTGACTCAGATTCAAAAGCACAAGCCCGATCTGAAGATACGAAGCTGCGTCACTTTCGGTACCCCACATCTCGGCGCCGAATTGGCGGAGAACCCCGGTAGCCTGATCGCTTCCGTTGCACTGTTGAAGGGCAGTATCGCCGACAAATCAATTGCGAGCCTCGTCGACATGTTGTGTTGCGTCTCTGAAGTAGGCGACTTCCCTGGCATCCGCGACCTATGCCCCGCCAGTAGAAGCGATACATGGCTGGCCAAGCTTCAGTCTGACGAGGGCTTGTACCCCGACGAGAGGTTCGATTTATTCGCGGTAGGGGGCGCGAAGCACCCAGACGACCTCATGCAGCGCATTGCCGAATTTGGCATCCATCGGCTCACGGGGAACAGTCCGAGTGATCTCGTGGTTAGAAGGGAATCCTCGCTTCCGCCGCTAGGGAGGCCGCAGTCGCAAACACATTCCGTGAGCTGCGATCATTTCGGCTACTTCCGAGCGGACCAGGAGAGTATTCTGAAACAGGCCGTCGATTTTCTACTGCGTCCGTAGAGCTTTCATCTTGCGTGCTACGTCCTTGTTCACCGCGTGGGCCCCGAGCGCAGGGACCGAGGAGCAGGTCTTTGACGCGTTCACGCTGGCCGGCGCCTAGAGGCCAATCTGCTGATTCGCCAAGCGTTACGTGTCACTTCCAGAGATAGATCCTGGTAAGTCCCGCTCCCATAAATGACCGAACCCCACGTGCCCGCTCATAGCGCCTGGCGTGATCGGCGTTTGCTTGGGATAAATCAGCATGCGCTGGTGGCCGACACTGGGCAGTCGTTCTCGCCTGGGAATGAGGCTGTTGTGCAGCATTATCGGCGTCTATTCATAGATAGAGGCCAGCGGGGCTCCCAAAAATCCAGCGAAGTGGCGCGCCAGTGGATTGCTTCCGAACGAGGGAATTCTATGAGACCAATAAGCGGATTCGACTCAGGTGAGGTCCTCTGAGGACAGGGCCCCGCGGTCCATCATGGGTTTAAGCGTGAGAACCATAACCCCAAATTTTGTGCCCATGAGAATCAGAAACACAGCGAGAACTGTATGAGTGGCAGCAACCATTACGGCCATAACCCAGGCAAGTAACCCTATCATGATGCTCAAAATGCGGAACCACGGCGCCATCCGGCGCACCTCCGCCGCGAGGTGGTTCTTGTCGGCGATGTGCGTGTAAAGAAGAGTGAAGAGCAATACAGACAGCACGGTCGTGCAGATCAGGGCAGCGAAGAACATTGCCAAGCCTACGGCCCCAGGTGTTGCGAGACGGAATCGCCACGCCACGTAGGCTAACATGACGCACCAGATGCACAGGCGAACGTGCAGGAGCTCCCAACCATGTCGCAGTACCAGAGAAAAGATGCGGCGGGCGACGCCAGGCTCAGTGGGTGCGATGGCCGCCTGCGCTGGGGTGCAATTCCGATCATGTGTAATGTTACGGAGATCGACAAGCATCTCGCGGGAGGATTGGAATCGGTCGGCGGGGTTCTTGCGGATGCACTTTAGGACGGCGCTGTCGAACTCGGCCGGCAGCGTGGAATTGTGCCGCGACGGTGGTGGCGCCGTAGCGGTTAGCGCGTTCGCGAGGGTTGCCGCTAGTGTTGCGCCGCGAAACGGATGGACGCCGGTCGCCATTTCATAGAGCACAAGGCCGAGAGCATAGATGTCAGTACGAGCGTCCACCAGCCCGCCTTCTAGCTGTTCCGGAGCCATGTAGGCTATCGTTCCCAACAGGAAACCTGGCGCCGTTTGAGCAAGCATGGTTTGAGTGAGCGCGGCCGCTTCAACATGACCCGGCTGTTGTAGCTGCTTGGCGAGACCGAAATCGAGGATCTTCATGCGGCAACCGCCGCTTGAATCCTGTGTGACCATGATATTCTCAGGCTTGAGGTCGCGATGGGTGATGCTGTTGTCATGCGCGGCGGCGAGGGCTTCGGTCAACTGGAGGGCTGCATCGAGGGTTTCGCTGAAGCTGAAGCGCTCGGACTCCAACTGCCGGCGCAACGTGCGGCCAGGAACGAATTCGTAGATAATGAACGCGGCTTCGTCTAGTTCGATGAAGTCGTACACGGTGGCGATGCCGGGGTGGTTCAGTGCGGAAGCGATACGTGCCTCCGAGGCGAGGCGCTGCCGCAGAAGTTTTGATTGAACGGACTCCGCGGCCAGCATCTTCACAGCGACTATGCGGTTCAGCCGCGTGTCATGCGCACGGAGTACAACGCCCATGCCGCCGCGACCGAGCTCGGCTTCAACTCTGTAGCGGCCGGCTATGAGATCGCCGAGCATGGGTGTCGCCAAGGCCATGGCCAATTCTACACGAACTGACGTTCAGTCGAAGAACCGGACGACCTTGCTTTTGGTCGCGTTCGGTTGAGGCTTCGCCGACTGTTTCTCCGAAGCGGGTGCGTTTAGTTAGGGGTGAGGGGGACAAGGGCCACGATCATCGGCTACTCGGAAGTTGGACAAAAGGAAGCGATCGCGGGAGATCTTGAGAGCGGCTCAGAAGCCGGAGCGTTATCTATCATTAATGGACGCTATTTCGTGAAAGTGAAGATCCGCGCCTCGCGACAGGCTGAGCCGGCCGTATCTTGGCCGGCGGGCCCGCCGACGCCGATGCAAGGTGAGCGATCGCGCGGGCAGCGCAATCCGCCGGTCGGTAAACGCTAGCGACCACACGCGTGGTCAGTTCCACGACAAGTGACGACACAGCCAACTGCCATCGACGGCGGGTCCCGTCGAGAGATACCAGGTAGTTGAACCTCACGTCTCGGTTGAGTTGCTGCGACGACCCCCCTATACTGTCTGCATGTCCGAAGATCCAATCAGAATTGACGCGCTCGAATCTGAGTTGGCCGAGCTTAAGAAGAAGGTCGATCGCCCAAAGTCGAAAGATCGTTGGGACAAACTCTCCGCGTTGTCAACAGTAGTATCGGGCGAGTTGATCGCTGGTATGGGCTTCGTCCTTGCACATGAGCCTTTAATCGCTTCCCAAACCAGGCAAGTACGAAAATGCCTGACAGGAACGAAAGAAGTGTTCTCGGTTCTGGCACGGGAACCACGCGCAGTTGCATCAAAACGTCATTGTCGTCGTCGTCGAATAGGTATGACACGGCGTCATCAAGATGCAGAAGCCATGTCTGGGGCCCTGTGCGCTGGATGATGCTGCCGCCCATGCCCAAGCTATTGTCGACATCCGTAAATGCGACTATCGAAGCTTGATCGGCCCCGTTTGAAAATGCGAAGCCACTTAGGCTGCCGAACACTGTAAATTCTCCGAAGTGGATAGTCGTGCCGGAATTGAAGGTGCCGACCAGAACTTCACCCGTAGGATTGGGATTATTTGGCAAACCGGAATAGAACGGGATGAAATTGCTAGGGGAAGTTCCGAGTCCGAAGCTCGTCACGCCGCCGGCCTCTCCTCCCATTTGTTGAAGGAACAAGTCTCCAGTGATAGGCATCACAAACTCATCTCCGTTCGCAGTAGCAATTGCGATCGTGAGAGACAAAATCACCGCACTGAGCAATGATTTGAGAATCGGATTTTTCATTTATCCTCCTTCGTTGTCTCCATTTTCGGAAGTAACCAACCTAGAACAGAATTTATCACTTTCTGAGCGCAATGGAGGCGGCCCTGTGCGGGCTGAATCTTCCGACACGCCGCCGTCGCAGGCGCGAGCGCTTCTATGGAAAGAGTGCGGCCCCAGCATGGCGGGCCACGTGGATTGCTCCGGGTGATACCCAGCCAGATGATTTTGCGAGTGGGCCTCGATTTCCTCCCTAGTCTCAATGATCGAACCCAAGGGAACTATGTGACAAAGGGAACAGGCTTTATGAACGAGTTGGATGGGAAAATCGTTATTATCATGGCGCCTGTTATCCGGTCATATCGGTAGCTATTCCAGAGCACCACCACTCTAGCCCGCGAGGCTCACAAGTACGAGATGCCGGCAAACCGTCAAATAGGACGGTAAACGCTGTGCCGTCCTTGACGACGCACTTCGCCGAGCGGTTGTACCATGGGACCGGATGGTGTGATAGCGGACCCGCCGGTGCCGGTCATCCGCCGGGAAAGTGAGTGCAGATTGAAACCAACGCTACGGACTATTCTCTTGGCGGTCGCGGTGTCTCTTCTGTCGGTCGCGGCAACGCCCGCCAACAACGCAGGCTCGGCGTACTTTGATCAGGCTCTGCGTAGCCTGAAGGAAGGAATGCGCGACGATGCCGCCACTGCGGCCGACAAGGGGTGGGCCGCTCTCATCGCCGCCGGCCCGGTCGGTCCCGGCTTTCTCGATGGCGTATACCAAGCATCCGGCATCTTTGCCACTTTGGGGCGTGCGCTTCGGGCCGAAGCTGTTTACACGGAGGCTGAAGCGCTCTGTGCCAGTCCAGACTTACAAATCCTGCGGCGTCGACTGGAGTACATACACACCGACTATCTCATCCGCTATTCGGAGTATGTGAAGGCTGAAGCTATTCTGCGCGCCTCTCTTGCGGCTGAGAACCGTGCGGCGAAAAAAAGCTCGCTTTATGTGGCCTTCGTTCAAAGCCTCGCGTTCATCCGTGAGCAGCAGCACGACCAGGATGGTGCCGAACAGTTGAACCGTTCGATCATCGGCTATCCTGCGCCCGACCTCTCCCCTGTAGCGGTGATCCAAACGCCTAGGTCCGGCAAACAACGCTTCCCATTCATCGGTGATCCGCGCCTCGGCCTGGCGCTGTTTTACAGCAGTCACGACCATCTCAAAGAGGCGGAAGACCTGTATCGCGCGCGCCTGGCCGACCCCTCTCTCACTGGCGAAAAACATATCGAGGCCATGCGGAAACTCCTCGGTTTCTTCATGATGCATGGATCAAAGACCGATGCCGTGGCACTGCAGGAGCAAATTATTGCGCTCCGCAAAGCACAGCCTTTGACCACCCCGGAACTCAGGGATCGGCTTGCGCAGGAGCGCTACACGCTCGCCAACATGGAAGTCGATGCCGGGCGCGGCGAGGATGCGAAGGCGCTCCTCGAGTCCGATCTCCAGCAAGCCGCATCGCAACACGGTAAGAACAGCGCGGAATATGGGGAAGCGCTCAATTACCTCTTTGAAAACCGTACTCATGCGGGCGATTACGACTCGGCGGAGAAGCTGGCGCGTGAAGAAGTTATGCGCGCCGAGGCGCCCGGGGCTGCGGAGCGAGTGGAACTGGTGCCAGCGATGTTCCGTCTGGCGTATACACTTCGAGCGGAGGGAAAATTAGCGGAGTCCGACGCCCTCCAGCAACGGGGTATTGAGATGAATCGCGCCGCTTTCCCGGAACCCGCGTCTGCGGCACGATTCGCTGAAGCCGAGGCTCTGGTCCGGGCAGGGAAAGCCGACGAAGCCGTTCGAGTGGCGCGAGAGATTTCCGAGAGCCCTGCACCGTCCGATTACGATCAATTTGGTTTTCGGCATCTCGCGCAATCCATGCATGGCGAGCACAACGCGGAAGCGGGGCGGGTGGCTTCCATCGCGTTGCTGGCGGACGAGCGCCGGTATTCGTCGGACGACCGGGCTCTTGTGCGCGAACTGACCGATTGGGCCGGATTCTGCCGGGGATTTCTGGGGGAGCGAGATCGCGCTCGCGACCTTCTCACCCGCGCGGAAACAATCGTGCGCAATTGCTGCGGAGCTGTATCGCCAATGATGGAACAAGTGCTGCAGGAACGCGCTTGGCTGGAGGCACCGCTTGGCCAGGCCGCCAGCATCCCACATCTTGAGCAACTTCGGGCGCTGCGCGTCTCGATCTACGGGGAGGGGAGTCGACAAGTGGAACAAACTACTCGCGATTTGGCGGTGGCTAACGCGCGAGCAGGAAAGAAGTGATCCGACCCGTCTGCATTCAATCCCCCGAGTGGTCGTCGATCCGCAAATGACTTCTCTGCAGAATTCCACCGTGCGCTGGGGACCTTGTTCGGCGATCCCGCGACGTGTCGCGTAGTGTTTACCATCGTCCCTGTCAACTTGACGCATAACGCCCGACTCGTTGATGTGCTCCAGTCGACGCTGGACGTCTCTCAAGGAAATTCGGTAGAGCAGACTGATGTGAGCCATTATCGGTTGGCGGTTGTCCGTGAAGAAGCGGTCGGATGCGTTGGGCAGAGAGCCACGAAGCGGCTAGCCGACGAGCTTCGAATCATCACTTCTCAACCATCGAGCTCGATCCATGCGGGAGCGTGATCGCTGGCGTTTTCCTCTCCGCGAACCCATCGATCTACACCGCCAAGCGCGAGCCGATCGCACACGGTGGGAGAGAGAAGGAAATGATCCAGCCGCATCCCTTTGTCTAAAGGCCACCGATTACGCTCGTAATCCCAAAAAGTCCAGAGCGGCCCCTCGGGCTGAAGTGTTCGCAGGGCGTCCGTCCAGCCCTGAGCTAACAGCCGAGCATAGGCTTGGCGACTCTGAGGTTGAATCAATGCGTTGTTATCGAGAGATCGCGTGGGATAGATGTCCTGCGGAGTTGGTACGACGTTGTAATCACCGGCCAAGACGACGGATACACCGGCCTTCATGAGTTCCGCGGCGTGCTCGATTAAACGTTCGAACCAAGCCAATTTGTAGTCGAACTTTGGACCAGGTTGAGGGTTTCCATTCGGCAGATAGATAGAAGTGATTAGCACACCATTTACCGCCACCTCGATATAGCGTGCTTGGTGATCCTCAGGATTCCCAGGCAAGCTGGATCGCGTCAGCACTGGCTCGCACTCCCGTGCGAGGATCGCTACGCCGTTCCAGGAACGTTCGCCTAGCCAAACTCCGCGATAGCCAAGGTCACGAAGGGCGCGTGCCGGAAATGCTCGCTGCTCTGCCTTGAGTTCCTGGAGGCAAACGACATCGGGTTGGGCCCTCGACAGCCACGCCACGAGATTGTGCAGACGCTTGTTGATGTTGTTGATGTTGAAAGTAGCGATCTTCAATCGGCCCGCCGCACGCGAAAAGACCATTCTGGCCTGACTCAGTTGTATCGCACTTCGTCTTTCGCTTTCCGCGGCAAGGAACAGGACATCCGCAAGATCGCTGAGCGCCTCAACGTCCGCACCATTCTCGAAGGCAGCGTCCGGCGTGCCGGAAACCGCATCCGCGTTACGGCTCAGCTGATCAACGCCGACGACCAATCTCACCTTTGGTCTGAGCGCTACGATCGCGACCTGACCGATATCTTTGCCCTTCAGGATGAGATAGGCCAGGCAATTTCGGAGGCGCTCAAAGTACGGCTCGCTCCCCGCGTGCAGTCGGTGAATGTCGAAGCCTACCAGAATTACCTGAAAGGAAAGTATCAGAGGGCGCGTGCCACGCCGGAGGGTCTTGCAAAAGCGAAGGAATGTTTTGAGCATGCCTTGGCCATCGATCCGAATTACGCTTCGGCTTACAGCGGACTAGCGGGGTACTACAGCGCGCTGCTGCTGTACGGCATAAAACCCACAGGGGACATGGCGCCTTTGGCGAAGTCGGCCGCGGAAAAAGCACTGGCCATCGACGCTGCCAACAGCGAGGCGCACAGTGTGTTGGCGTGTTTGGCGGCGATCTGGCATTATGACTGGAAAACGGCCGAAGTGCATTTCCGCTAGGCCATGGCCGCAGAACCCGTCCCGCCCGGCGTGCGGTTTCAATACGTCATCGTGTATTTGCTCCCGTTCGGTAAAATCCCTGACGTAAAGCCGGTTGGCACTCCAGACCCATCCACCTTACATGGTTCTTCACTTCGGCATGGCTTATTCCTTGTACGCGGCAAAACAGTACCGCGAAACAATTGAGTACGTGTGCAGAGCCCTGGAAATCGACAACAACTACTACCCAATATGGGCCGTAATGGGGGAAGCCCAACTTCGCGCGGGCCTCGCACAGGAAGGGATTGCCAGCCTGAAGCGAGTTGTGGAACTGGCACCCTGGTTCACAACACTTGGGTGGCACTTAGCCACGGCCTACCATCAAGCTGGCGATTACGAGCATAGTCAGGAATTGGTGCAGAGGCTGGCCGGCTCGCACGGTCACACCGTCGGGGCTGCGTTATATTATGCTGCTTGCGGCGAAGTGGACGCGATGTTTGAAGCACTTGATGTGGCACACCAGCAGCGCGATGCCAACCTTCTTTTGATTCAATACGCGCCATCGTCCTTCGACCCCTACCGCGCCGACCCGCGCTTCCGGGCGCTGCTCCAGCGAATGAACCTAGCGTAGAAGGTGGCGCACACACCCGTGAGGTGCCGTGCGCCGCGTTAGAAATCCTAAAATCAATTTCCCGCAAGGACACAATCGATTTCCCGTTCCCGCGCTAACGACGCCACAGGTCCTGCTCGTTATGAAGCCCGTTAATTCGGGTTCGTCGCCACGCAACGGAACGCGCCTTTCCGCAGCAGATTCGTCCGCGAGCGCTCCGCTAAAGCTTAATGATTCCGCGACGCACTGCGATCGCCATGGCTTCCGTGCGATCCTTCGCTCCCACCTTCTCGCAGATGTTCCTCAGGTGCACTTTGACGGTCCCTTCGGCAATGGACAACTGCTCTCCGATATCGCGGTTCCGCTTCCCCGCAGCGACTAGGGCTAGGACCTCCACCTCGCGGGCCGACAACGTATCCTCGCTGATATGCTCAGCGAGTTTGGCTGCTAATTCCGCCTGGACCACCTTTTGGCCCGAACGTACTTTCCGGATTTCCTGCAGTAACTCCCCGGGAGGCGTGTTTTTGAGCAGGTATCCACTGGCCCCGGCCTTCAGCGCCCGCTGGACGTCAACATCACCGTCGCAGGTCGTGAGGACCATGATGCGCGCGGCTGGAAACTCGGCTCGGATCGCGATCAAGGCCTCGATCCCGCCCCAGCCCGGCAGCTGGATCTCCATCAGCGTGATGTCCGGCCGGTGCTCCCGGTATTGCTGAATCGCCTCTTGCACGGTCGATGCTTGCGAGACGAGCACCATGTCTGGCTCCCGGCTAATGATCGTTGCGATTCCTTCGCGAAACGCGGGATGACTGTCTAGGCAGAGGATTCGAATGCGAATTCGATCCGGCGCCTCCGGGTCTGGGGAAGCCGCTGAATTTTGCGACCGCTCCTCCTGCCAGCCCGCTAGTCCCGCCTTCGTCGACGGAGGCCGGTTCGTGCCGATCCTCGCGGGCCCCGCGTGAAGCTCGGGAATCGTGAAAGAGTGCTTTACGGTGGCACGTTGTCTGTGAATCATGAGGCGATGCTACCAGCAAGAAAAAAGAGGATCTTGAACGAAGCGGACGGAATCAGGACATTTTTGCTCCAATTTTGGCGCCCGTTCCGCACGCAAGAGGTTTTCTTACACGAACGGTCGTAGAAAATACGGTCTTGGAGCGGCTTTACTGAACGGCGGCCGTGAAGGAGCGGCCGTGGCCAAGTTCCTAAGCCATTTGTCCGACAGAACTATGTGTGTGACCGAGCCTAGCGGTCCTTCCAGCGCGCCAGCCGGGGCGACATCCCCGTCCGCCGCCGGAAGTGCCGGGCTAGATGGCTCTGGTCGGAAAATCCGGTCGCGACCGCGATTTCCGACAGCGGAAGCTCGGTCTCACGAAGCATGCGCTCCGCTCGATCCAGCCGCCGGCTCAGAAGGTAGCTGTGAGGCGGCATTCCCACCGATTGGTGGAATGCCCTTGCGAAATGATGAGTGGAAAGCTCCGCCATCGCAGCTAGCGCTTCTAGCCCGATTTTCTGGTCCAGATGAGATTCGATGTACTCGCAGATGCGCTGGGTGAGTACCGGCGGCAGCCCCCCACGGCTGGGCGCGAGCGGCTCGGCGACCGGCAGTTGCCCCAGCGTGCTGATCCGAGGCCGGCTGTGCACGATCGCTTCCGTCCAGCTCCGCGCCATTCGGGATTTGCTTAGGGGCGGCGTAAACAACGCATACCACCATCCTCCGCCGCCGGCCCGCATGACCCGGGCTGGGATGTCACGGTCGCCAGTCTGTCGAAAGAGCAAACAGTCGAATTCGAAAGCCGCCGACAGAGAAACACCGTTCGCAAGCCTGTCGTCATCCAAGCCAAGGACGTCCCGCGCAATGCGGTCGGCGCCCACCATCCATTGGTGCTCGTCCACCGCCAGAAGCAATGCGGGCCCGTTGTCGGAGGGCAGCGCAGCGATAGTCCAATTGTGGTGGAAATATTCCCGAAACAAGCGTTCTTCAATGGCTCGCGCGGCGACCGTGACTGTATCGAGAACCAGAGGCAGCGAGCCCTGGTCTTCTCCGCTCGCCACTCGCGAGACGTCCAACACGGCCACCAGTTTTCCGTGCGGGTCAAAGACCGGGGCGCCGGCGCAACTGAGCTGCGTGTGCAGACTGCGAAAGTGCTGGTCGGCGTGTACCAGCACCGGCACCTGCTCGGCGATGCACGTGCCAATGCCGTTGGTTCCTTCGGCTTCCTCCGACCAGATGCCCCCCACCCAGATACCCCAGTGCTTGAACTCGCCGGCTTTGGTTTCGTCCCCGCGATGATGAATCGCCACCCCCCCGCGGTTACACAACAAAACCACGTAGCCGCGCTGCCGGAGCACGGCATAGAGCCGGTCGATCTCTTCCTGAGCCTGAACTACGATATTCTCCAGCGGCTCGCGAAAGACCTTCAACTCGTTTTGCGTGATGATGTGAGGTGCCGAAACGTCCCTGGCGTCCACACGAAAATCGAGGAGGCATCTGCGCCAGGACTCGAAAATCTCCTCCCGTTCGGAGAGCAGATTCTCGCTGTTGACGTTCAACTCGACGCGGTCGCCGTGCGACAGCCCCTTCGCCATGCTGTCGAGGCTACGTTGAACTGCGGTGGCCATCGAGCGATTGGCAACGATTCCAATCGGTTCCAACGCTACGTCGGCGGCCTACTGACTAAATGGAAGTCGCGTTTCGACCGAGGTTCGATGTCATCTCGCATTATACGATTGGTCCCGATGTCGCCGCAACGCGCTGAGCCGATGGATTGGAACAAATCCGTATCCCGCGAACCTGCCCGGCGGTGACGACCGAAAGCATGGATCAAGGTGCGCGAACAGCCCTTGAATCCCGGCTAGGTCCTCGATGGTGCAGACCGATCGATCCTCTTCACCCGGTCGTGCAACGCCCGAGTTAGATTCTGGCTGACGCCGCAGTGTTTGCTGATTTGGCCTCAAGTCGCAATATCGGTAGTGTTTTCAGGCTCTCTGAACCTCTCCAGCAATGGGGTGCCAATTTGATTTTCCGCGACGCAAACCCTTAACTCGTCCGTATTAATCCCGAGCGCTCGCGCCATCGTTTCGGCGAAGCTTTCGCTCTCGCTCTGGACGAAGCCGTGATCGTTGAGGTAGAGACGGGTTGTTTCGCGCCAGAGGCCGCAAGGGCCAAGCTGCTCCAACTCTTCCCTGAGTTCAGCAACGGACGGTTCGCACCGCTGTTTCGCTTGACGAAGAAGGTCATCGCGGAATTTGCCCATACTTCCCCACCTATCCTCGCTCGCATCCACAGGAGCAAAGATCTTCTCAAGCTTCACAAGCCGTTTGTCGATCGCCCTCATGGTCGCCTGCGACCGCTGACTAGCTTGGACGTCGCTTCGAACTCAGCCGAAAATCGGCCCAAGACGGCACCCTCTTCCGGCGTGCATGTCGTGAGCGGATCATTTCGAGCGCAGATGACATGCAAGAGCTGTCGATCCTCGTAGCCATGGTGATTAGTAGCCAGCTCCCTGATGTAGTGCTGAATCGTCCGTTCGTCAACACCCAAGACCGTTGAGAGGGATTTTTTGGTAGGGAAGCACTTTCCGTTTTCACCTGCGTGCCGCAGTAATTGGCCGTACAGCAGTTTCGCCTCAGCCGACAGACCGCGATATCGCGATAGACCTTCAGGAATCCAAACACCGGTTGGGAATTTTCGGTACGGGTTGAACTTCTCGCCGAAAGCCAACCGCTCGTCGCCCATTTACCGGCCTTCAACGCGTCGTGCGCGGCGAGATGCTATTTCCTGATTCGCCCCGTTGCGCTGCCGCTGCCACGTCGGCGGTTTGTGGCGCGTTCAGCAGCATCATTGGCGAACTAGCTGGACCCAGACTCAAACACTTACCGGCGTCAGGGTATCACGCGCAACATGCCCAAGCTGAAGTCGTGCGGCACAAAATCAAACCATGTCCGCTAGCCCCGCGCTAGTCGTTTTGAAATGTCGCTTATTGTGTTCCCGATGTTTTGGAGTGATAGTTCGGATAAGCCGGATGGTGCGGAAGAGTCAACGGCTGCTTTCGAAGCTGAGCCATCACTACTTCCACAGCCTTTTCAAGTTGCGGATCCTTCCCTTGCCGCACTTGCTCCGGATCGAGCTCCACTTCAACATCAGGCTCGATGCCGCGATTCTCCACGTCAAATTGTCCGTCCGGGTTCCATACTGCGAGACTCGGCGCAGTTACTGCGCCGCCGTCCATCAGCTCAGGCGTGCCAGGAATCCCCACAAGTCCACCCCAAGTGCGTTTTCCAACAAGCGTCCCTGCACCAGTGCGATGGAAATACCACGGCATCGCGTCACCTCCGGATCCAGCGTATTCATTGATGATCATCGCCTTCGGTCCGAAGATGGCCCCGTTCGGCTGGAGCAGATCGTGCCCTTCGCGTGGAGTCACGATGCTAAGCAACTTGCGGTTGAGAATCTCAACGATGTCGGTCGCCAGGGCGCCGCCACCATTGAAGCGCTCATCGATGATGACGCCCTCTTTCCCAACCTGCGCGAAGAAGTAACGCGTAAAACTCGTTAAGCCGCCAAATGCCGTGTCGGGCATGTAGACATACGCAACCCTTCCATTCGTCATGCGGTCCACCTTGCGGCGGTTATCTTCGATCCACGCGAGATTTCGCAACCCAGCTTCATTTGGCACTGGAATGACGGTGACTTCGCGCGCGTTCGCGCCCGATGCATCAGGCCCGACTCGCAATACAACCTCTTTACCCGCGGCGTTCTCGAAGAAGCTATACACATTGTCCGATGCGCGCAGATCGCGGCCGTTCACAGCAAGCAGATACTCGCCAGCGGCTACGTTAACACCGGGTTGGGTCAAAGGCGCTTTGAGTTGCGGATTCCAGTTCTCGCCGTCGTAGACGCGCGCGAAGCGATAGCGACCGTTCTGGATCGAATAGTCCGCTCCCAGCAAGCCGGTGGGAATTCGCTTCACGTCCGGCATATCGCCTCCGACCACAAATAAGTGACCTACCGTGAGTTCGCCCATTGCCTCCGAGAATATGTAATTCAGGTCCGCTCGGGAAGAGATGGTGTCGACATAGGGGGAATATTTATGCTCAATGGCTTCGCGATCGACGCCATGCAGCCCCGGATCGTAGAAAAAGTCGCGTTCTATTCGCCATGCTTCATGGAACATCTGTTTCCACTCGCGCCGCGGGTCCACCTTTACCTCTAGCGACTCAACTTTCAGGGTGTTGTCTCCCGACGCTCCGGCGGTGCTTGGTGGGGGAGCGGGCGCGCCGGGCGGTGGCATGGGCTTCAATGTGCCGATGGTCCAAGCCTCCCCGCGGCGGTAGAGCATTTTCTCTCCGTTCTCCGCGATTTCAAAATTGCGTACGCCCGCAATGGCTACATCGGACTTGCGAGTCTTCAGATCAAAGCGATGCACGATCAAACTGGGTGGTTCTCCAGGCGCTGTGCGTGGCGACTCGACGGCCAGCAACACACCGGCCTTGCCTATTTGCAGATCGGAGTACCGCAACGGTGGAAGCGGAAGGGCAAGAATGCGTTGTCCGATATGATCAAGATCCACCTTGACTGTGACGGCCGGCTTGACGGCATCCGGTTTGGGTGGATCTTTCTTCGCGCTGTCCCCTTCTTCTTTGCTATCTGCAGCCTTGCCATCCGCAACTTTTTCATCATCGCTTTCAGGAGCGAGGGGGGATGGATCGCTATTGGATAACACGGCGAGGTAGACGCTGCGCGTCACTGGCGCGATGCCGCTGTGCAAATCCTGGTCAAACGAAGGCCCAGCATCGGTGCTCGCGGTGAAGTAAAGGTACTTTCCATCTTTGTCGAACACCGGCATACGAGCATCGCTCATGCCATCGGTAATCTGAGTGCTCTTGGCATCTTGCAGCGAGTAGAGTTGAACTGCTGCGAGATGGCTGGGAAGTTGCCGCGAGTAGGCGAGCCATTTGCTATCAGGCGACCACGCCGCGTGGGGAGCGCTTCCGAAGTAATAGTCCGTGTCGACCTTCACTGGCCGCTTGGCGTCGACGTCAATGTACCAGAGATTGAGATGATTGTCGCGATAAGCGATCTTTTTGCTGTCAGGCGACCACACCGGCTCTGAATAGAACGCCGGTTTTTCACCCAGCGCCATCTTCACCGGGTCGCCCATTCCGCTCTGGGCACGCAAGTAAAGCTGATATTCGCCCGATTCATCAGAGAAGTACGCAATTGTTTTCCCGTCCGGCGACCATACCGGGGAACGCTCCATGACTCCGGGCGTGTTGGTAAGATTGCGTGGATCGCCCTTCTCCGCCGGTACAGTAATGATCTCCCCGCGCGCTTCAAATAGGGCGCGCGCGCCGTTGGGCGATATATGCGGGTTACGAAGACGCTTTGAGACGTTGACGAAGTGCTCGCGCAGTTCGGGAAGATCGCCGGTGACTTGAACGTCGATCGGTTTTGTTTTGTTCGTTTTCGGGTCGTAAAGATGCATTGTGCCGAACTGCTCATATACAATCGCTACCGGACCCGCGGATGCAGACTTAATATCAAGACCGGTGTTCTCGAAGCACTGCGTCACTTTCTTCGATTGAATGTCATAGCTGAACAAAGCGACTGAACCGCTGCGGTCGGACAGAAAGTAGATCTTTTTGTCAACCCACATCGGATTAAAATCATTCGAATTCTCACGCGGGATCTTCTGAATGTGGCCGGTCGCGAGCGTGGCGATCCAGATGGGCGTGGTCCGGCCTCCGCGGTAGTGCTTCCAGATATCGAACGCATGCGCGAGCGGTACGTATGCGATTTGCGAACCATCGGGCGAATACGATCCCTCGTTTCCCATAGGCAAATCGACACGCTCTTCGAGACCGCCATTGAGACCCGCAGTGTAGAGTTCCGGAAAGCGCGAGTAGCTGTTGCGCGGTGAAGCGAATAAGACACGCGAACCGTCGGGCATC
>Ga0210389_10002298_pt1 | contig 15156 bp, 11 predicted proteins | sample IncBWH28OmetaG_FD_160127 | JGI IMG/M metagenome (GOLD analysis project Ga0210389, IMG submission 160127) | Forest soil microbial communities from Barre Woods Harvard Forest LTER site, Petersham, Massachusetts, United States - Inc-BW-H-28-O ...
CTGGAGGCCGGCATTACGCTGCTCGACACCGGCGATTTCTACGGCATGGGTCACAACGAGATGCTGATCCGCGAGGCGCTGTCCTCGCAGGGCCGCCACAACGCGTTGATCTCGGTGAAATCCGGCGCGCTGCGCGATCCCAAGCGCGGCTTTCACGGCTATGACAGCCGGCCCGCCGCGATGAGGAATTTCGTCGCCTACTCGCTGCAACGGCTCGGCGTCGAGGCGATCGACATCTACCGGCCTGCGCGGCTCGATCCGAATGTTCCGATCGAAGAGACGATCGGCGCGATGGCCGACATGATCAAGGCGGGCTGGATCAAGAATATCGGCCTCTCCGAGGTCGGCTCCGACACCATCCGTCGTGCGCAAGCGGTGCATCCGATCGTCGATCTGCAGATCGAATATTCGCTGGTGTCGCGCGGCATCGAGAGCGGCATCCTGAAGACCTGCCGCGAACTCGGCATCGGTATCACCGCCTATGGCGTGCTGTCGCGTGGGCTGATCAGCGGCCACTGGTCGAAGGATCGCTCCGAGGCGCAGGATTTCCGCCGCATGAGCCCGCGCTTCCAGGACGCGAACATCGACCGCAATCTCGCTCTGGTCGAGCGGTTGCGGGCAATCGCCGCAGAGGTCGGCGCCTCACCGGCGCAGGTCGCGATCGCCTGGGTCGCCGCGCAAGGTGTCGACATCGTGCCCCTGGTCGGCTCGCGTCGCCGCGAGCGGCTGACGGAAGCGCTCGGTGCCTTGAATGTGAAGCTGACGGAAGCGCATCTTGCGGCGCTGGCGAAAGCATTCCCGCCGGGCGTGGCCGCAGGCAACCGCTATCCGGACGCGCAGCTTGCGCATATGGACAGCGAGAAGGCGTGACCACGCAGCTCAAGGTGGCCACGCTTCGGGGGCGAGCTGCGATGACATGATCGTGAGCCTGCCTGCGCATGCCACCCTTGCCCGGACCCAACCTTGACCGCGGTCATTGCTCGACCCTATAGCCCGCATCAGCCGGCACCGGATCAAGGTTGGACACCGAGAGGGGTCGATTTTGGGAGCTTAAGCACAGCGCAGGCAGTCTTTCGTGAGGCGGTCGCCTCACGCTGACGGCTTTCTCCAGTGTCGGTCTTACACGACAGGGAGAAAGAAGCGTGAGTACAAGCAACCAAGCGCTCGCTGGAATTGAGCCGATCGAGCGGCAGACCATGAGAAAAGTGACCTGGCGGCTGATGCCGCTGCTCATGCTCGGCTATTTCTGCGCCTATTTGGACCGCTCGAATGTCGGCATGGCGGCGACCACCATGGTCGACGACCTGCACTTCTCCAATGCCGTGTTCGGTTTCGGCGCCGGCCTGTTCTTCCTCGGCTACTTCATCGCGGAAATTCCCAGCAACCTGATCCTCCACAGGATCGGCGCGCGCCGCTGGATCGCCCGCATCCTCATCACCTGGGGCATCATCGCCGCCATCACCGCCTTCGTCTGGAACGAGTGGAGCTTCTACAGCAACCGCATCCTGCTCGGGATCGCCGAGGCCGGCTTCTATCCGGGCGTGCTGCTCTATATGACCTGGTGGTTCCCCTCGTTCTACCGCTCCCGGATGATGGGCCTGTTCCAGTCCGCCAGCGTGATCTCGCTGTTCATCGGGCCGCCGCTTGGCGGGCTGCTGCTGCAAATGCATGGCCTGGCCGGACTGCACGGCTGGCAGTGGCTCTATGTCATCGAGGGGCTGCCGCCGATCATCATGTGCGTCGTCTTCTACCTGTTCCTGACTGACCGGCCGCATGAGGCGAGCTGGCTGAACACCGAGGAGCGAGGCTGGCTGCAGAAGCGTCTGGAGGCCGAGCAGGCCCAGAAGGAGGCGGTCCGCAAGTTCTCGCTCGTCGATGCTTTCAGCGACTACAAGATGTGGCTGCTGACGCTGGCCTATTTCGGCCAGAACATTTCCTCCTACGGTCTGGTCTTCTTCCTGCCCCTGATCGTGAAGGAATTGGGGGTCGGCACGCAGTGGATCGGGCTCGTAGCGGCATTGCCCTATGTCTGCGCTTTCGTCGCGATGATCGCGTGGGGCTATCACTCCGACATCAGCGGCGAGCGCAAATGGCATCTGTCCGGAGCCGCTCTGGTGGCTGCGGGTGGGCTCGCGACCGCTGCCCTGATCGGGACCGGTCATCCTGTCATCACCATGGTCGTGCTGTGCATCGCCATGATGGGCCAGCAATCGCTGATCCCGATCTTCTGGTCGATCCCGAGCGCCATGCTCACCGGCGTCGCCGCGGCGGGCGGTCTCGCCATGATCAACTCGCTCGGCAATCTCGGCGGCTGGTTCGGCCCATCGATCTACGGTCTCATCAAGGATGCCACCGGCAGCGCCAATATAGGGCTGTTGTTCCTGGCGGTGGGACCGCTGCTGACCGCGATCTGTGCCCTCGTTGTCGGCCAGGATCGCAGGCTGGAACGCATGCCGACGGCGCGTGCCGTGACGGCCAGTTCGTGACGAGCAGATCGCAGGGTGGGCAATGACGCCCACCCTGTCGTCCCTGCGAAAGCAGGGACCCATTACCCCAGGGCGTCGTCGTAGAACGAGATGCCGCGACAGCCTTCGCACAACAGTGGCCTGTGGTAATGGGTCCTGGATCGCGCTCGCTCCGCTCGCTTGTCCAGGACGACAGGAATTATTCAACGATGCGCGCTGAGATCGGTGATCGTCAGCGCATCGCCGTTGAGCGGATTGAGCGGATCGCGGGCGTAGCGCAGCGTTTCGAAGCGCATGTTGCGGGCGTCGATCATCAGGAGCTTGCCGACGAGGCCTTCGCCGAAGCCGACGATCTCGCGGATGGCTTCCAGCGCCATCATCGAGCCGAGCACTCCGGCGAGTGCGCCGAGCACGCCGGCTTCCGCGCAGGTCGGCACCGTGCCTGATGGAGGCGCTTCCGGAAACAGGCAACGATAGGTCGGGTTGAACTCGCCTTTCTCATTCTTCTCATGCGCGCGGATGGTGGTGAGCGAGCCGTCGAAGGTGCCGAGCGACGCCGTGATCAGCGGCCGTGCGGCGAGGAAACAGGCGTCCGACACCAGATAGCGCGTCTCGAAATTGTCGGAGCCATCGAGCACGATGTCGTAGCCGCCGATCAGCGCCATGGCGTTGTCGGCATTGAGCCGCGTCGCATGCGCGGCAAAGCGGACATGAGGGTTGAGCGCATGCACGCGCTCGGCTGCGGTGTCGGCCTTGCGGCGGCCGATATCGGGCGTGGTGTGGATGATCTGGCGCTGCAGATTGGAAAGTGACACATCATCGTCATCGACGACGCCGAGCTCGCCGATGCCGGCAGCTGCGAGATACATCAGCGCCGGCGCGCCGAGCCCGCCCGCGCCGATCACCAGCACGGATGCCTCCTTCAGCGCCTGCTGGCCGGGGCCGCCGACTTCGTGCAGCACGATGTGCCGGGCATAGCGTTCAAGTTCGTCGGCGCTGAGCATTTTTGCGTCGTTCTCCAATCTCAACCCGCATCCTGAGGAGCGGCACAAGCCGCGTCTCGAAGGATGAAGCCACCAGCCGGGCCTTATAGTTCGAGACGCCGCTGCGCGGCTCCTCACCATGAGGGTCGGACAGCAGGTGAACCACCGCGGCGCTATTACCGACCAAGCAGATGTGCTTACATCGGCTGTATTCAATCACCAGCAATCACCCCCGGGATTTGTCATGAAATCGTGGCTGGCAGCAACCTTGATGTTCATGACGGCTGGGGGTTCCGCGGAGGCGCAGATGGCTGCGCCGTCGACCGCCGGCACCAAACCGAGGGCGGTCGTGACCGTGCCGATCCGGCCCCCCGCGCTGCAGACACCCGCCGATACCGCCAATGCCATGGGGCAAAGCGAGCGGCTGGCACTGCAATCCGACCTCGCCTGGGTCGGCGAATATAATGGCGCCATTACCGGCGATGTCAGCGAGCGCATGGTCGCCGCGATCAAGGACTACCAGAAGGCCAAGGGCGGCAAGCAGACCGGCGTGCTCAATCCGCAGGAGCGCAGCGTGCTGGCGGAGACCGCGCGCCGGCGGCAGGACAATGTCGGCTGGAAGCTCGTCACCGATACCGTGACCGGCTCCCGCCTCGGCATCCCCACCAAGCTGGTGCCGCAACAGACGAGCGACGCCAACGGCACCAAATGGACCTCGCCGACCGGCACCATCCAGGTGGTGCTCAGCCGACGCAAGGAAGCAGGCCCGACCACCGCGAAGCTCGCCGACGAGGAGAAGAAGGACCCGCCGGGGCGCAAGATCGACTACACCGTGGTCAAGCCGGACTTCTTCGTGCTGTCGGGCATGCAGGGGCTGAAGAAGTTCTATCTGCGCGGCACCTTCAAGAGCGATGAGGTCCGCGTCATGACCATTCTCTACGACCAGGCGACGGAAAACACGGTCGAGCCGGTCGTGATCGCGATGTCGAGCGCGTTCAGCGCGTTCCCGGCTGCGACGCAGGCACCGCCGCCACGCAAGACCGTCGAATATTCAACCGGCATGGTCGTGACCGAGGATGGCGCCATCGTCACCGATCGCGAGGCGACCGATGGCTGCCTTGCGATCACGATTCCCGGCCTTGGGCATGCCGACCGGCTTGCGGAAGACAAGGATCGTGGACTGGCACTGTTGCACATCTATGGCGCGCAGGGGCTGAAGCCGCTCAGCCTTTCCGATGGTGCCGCCAAGAGCAGCGTCGACATCGTCGGCATTGCCGATCCGCAGAACCAGGGCGGCGGCGCCGCTGCGACCAGCGTCAAGAGCCAGGTGACGCAGGTCGGCACCGGCGGCGATCTCGCGCTGTCACCGGCGCCGGCGGTCGGCTTTTCGGGTGCCGCAGCGTTCGACGGCGACGGCAAGTTTGCGGGGCTCGCGGTGCTGAGGCCCGTGGTGGTCGCAACGACGGCAGCCGCCAACACGCCGCCCGCCACGCAGGCGGTGCTGGTGACGGGCAACACCGTGCGCGATTTCCTGAAAGCCAACGACGTGACGGCATCCGGCACCTCGACCGACGCCAAGGCCGCCGCCGTCCGCGTGATCTGCGTGAGGAAGTAACGCGCGGCCCCTTCTCCCCTTGTGGGAGAGGGTGGCGCGAAGCGCCGGACGAGGGGTTCTCTCCGCGAGTACTCGCTGAGAGAGACCCCTCATCCGGATCGCATCTGCGATGCGATCCGACCTCTCCCACAAGGGGAGAGGTGCACCGTCACTGCCGCGCGATGCACGAAAACCTCACGCTGGAAACACCGGCTCGCCGTAGGGATAAAACTTCTTCAAATCCACATTGCGATACGGCAACGCGTCGAGATGCACGGTGCCGAGGAATGGGCTCGGCGGCTCGACCAGCAGAATCGTTTTGGCAAAGCCGTTGTCGTCAAAGCCTTTGCGGAAATGCACGCGGGACTTGATCGCAAACGCGTGGAAGGCGTGGATGTCGAGGCCGAGCGCACCAAGCGAGAACGGCTCCATCACCTGCACGAGATAGGTCGACAGCACCAGCACATTGTCGCGACCGAAGCGCACGACCGCCCAATACTGGCCGAGAGCTTCGGTCACGCGCAAGATCGTGCCCTGGATGTGTACCGGCGTGCCCGCTGACGCATCGACCAGACCGCCGATCTCCATGTCGAAGGGATCGCCTGCCTTCGCCCCACCGGCCTTCAGCTTCGTGGTCGCCTTGGCGTCGGCAATGGTTGCGATCAACACGTGGGAGAGGCCCTGCGCGATAATCTCCTTCAAGAGGAACGTGGCCGATCCCGAACGGTCGCTGTGATCGGCGAGCACCACCGGCGTATCACCCTTCGCCATCGCCGCTTTGGCGAGCGCGACCCCGTCGGCGATCGAATAGATTTTCGTGGAGGACAAGAGCTTCTCGCGCTTGCGCCAGGCGAGGCTCGCGATGTCGTCAGCAATCTCGCCGGCGAGCCTGGCGTTGCCGTTGGTGAAGACCTGCACGGTGATGCCGACATCGGGCACATCGGCAAAGGGAAAGCCGAAGAACACATTCACATAGACATCGACCTCGCGCGCTTCCCAGGTCAGCGCGCGCTGGGTCAGGTCCATCCATGGCGAGGCGCCGGTCCACATCCGCACCGTCGCGGTGAGGATCGGCACTTTCCTGACCGCGTGCACTACCTTGTAATCGCCGCGGATGGCGCGCAGCAGCATGCGCGCGGCTCGTTCGCCTTGCAGATATTCGTCGTAATGCGGGAAATATTTGACCGCAAAGCCCATGTCGGCGTGATCGAGGAACTCGTGATCCTCATTGCCATGGAGATCGAAGGTCGCGGCGATCGGAACGTTCGGCCCGACCACCTCGCGCACGCGGCGCGCCAGCTCCGCCTCCGGCCTGGGAATACCGCGCACTGCCATCGCGCCGTGCAGCGAGAGATAGACGCCGTCGAACGGACCTTCCGCCTTCAGCCCCTCGATCATCTTGCCGACCAGGGTTTCGAACGCCTCTGATGTGACCCAGCCTGAGCCCATATAGGTCTTCGGCCAGAGCGGCGACTCGATGCCGACGAGTTCGACGCCATCGAACTCGCGCGCCATCTTCACAAAGCCGCCCATGTAGGATTTCGGATAGGCGCCGAGCAGCGCTTCGCCGCTCGCCGGCGAGCCCGGATAGATGAAATCGTCAAGCGTGGTGTCGTTCGCAAGGAACGTCACGGTCTCGTGCGCGAAATGCAGCACGGCGATACGGATGTTCGTACCCATGACGGCCTCACCGCAATCCGAAGCGGACACCGGCCTGCGCGAGCCCGCCTGATATCGCGACCGGCGTGCCGTCGGCGCGCCAGCAGGCCGCACCCGACAGCGAACCATCCTCGTTGAACCGGATCGCGTTCATGCCGCCGCCGACGGTTGGCATCGGGGCGACGCGATGCCCCATCGCCCTCAGCTTTTCGCGTACGGCCTCCGGAATCGCCTGCTCGACCTCGAGCGCATTGCCCTCGGTCCACACCCGCGGCGCCTCGACGGCCTCCTGCAGGCTCATGCCGTGATCGATCAGATTGATCAGCGCCTGCATCGCGCTCGGGAAGATCCGCTTTCCGCCGGGCAGGCCGAGTGCGTAAGTGAGCTTGCCATTGCGCAACGCCATCATCGGCGACATCGAGGTGGTGACGCGCTTGCCCGGCGCCAGCGACAGCGCGTGGCCGGGACGCGGGTCGAACAGGTTCAAATAATTGTTCGGCACCGTACCGAGGCCGGGAATGAGGATTTTCGCGCCGAACAGATTGTTGATGGTCTGCGTGGCGGCAACCACATTGCCAAAAGCGTCGGCCGCGGTCACGTGCGTGGTGTGAGCGCCTTCGAGCTGCCCGACGCCCGCGCCCCAGGCCTGCGCCCGATGGAGGTCAAGCGCGCGACGACGCTCGGCGGCATAGTCCTTCGACGTCAGCCGCTGCACCGGCACCTTGATGTAATCGGGATCGCCGCTGGCGGCGGCGCGGTCGGCGAAGGCGATCTTCAGGACCTCGGCGATGAGGTGAATGGTCTCCGCCGTGCCGAAGCCGAGCGCGCAAATGTCAAAGCCTTCAAGGATGTTCAGCATCTCGGCGATATGCACGCCCGAGGCTGCGGGCGGCGGCGGGCCCAGAATTTCCCAGCCGCGATAATCGCAGCGGATCGGCTGCCGCTCGACGGTCTTGTAGTTCGTCAGATCGTCTTTGCGAATGAAGCCGCCGTTTTTCGTCATGTACTCGACGAGCGCGTCACCGAGCGGGCCGTGATAGAGCGCGTCCGCGCCGTGCTGCGAAATATACGTCAGCGTCTGCGCATATTCGGCCTGCACCACCCGCTCGCCGGTTTTCAGCGGCTCGCCCTTGGGCAGATAGATCGCCGAGATCGGCTTGTCCTTCAGCATGTCGCTGGCGCTGTCGGAGACGCATTCATGCAGATAAGGCGTTGCGAGATAGCCGCGCGCGGCGTGCTTGATCGCGGGCTGCATCACGTCGGCCAGACTCATCGTACCGAAGCGGCGCAAGGTCTCGCACCAAGCCTTCAGCGAGCCCGGAACCGCGACGGCCTTCGGACCGGTGAGATTTTCGTCATCGACGGTGTCGAACACGTCATGGGCCGAGCCCAGCTTCGAGCGATAGGTGTCAGGCTTCACCATCGACGGCACCGTGCTCTGCCCGTCGATGAAGCGATGGCTGCCGTCCGAAGTGCGAATATGCGCCATGCCGCCGCCGATGATGCCGACCATCATCGGCTCGACCACGGTCAGCGTGAACAGGGTTGCGATCGCGGCATCGATAGCGTTGCCGCCGGCGGCCAGCATCTCGCTGCCTGCCGCGGACGCCAGCGGATGATTGCTCACCACCATGCCGCGGCTGCCGGACGCAGGCTGCTTCTCGCAAGTGAAAGTCGTCGCCGCCCGCTCGCGCCAGTTTCCGCCCATGATCGCACTCTGCACGTTACGCGGGCGCGATGTGAGCGGCATTTCCCGGCGCGGTCAACCGCGCGAAAGGCAAAGCCCCGATGCGCGCACCGGGGCTCTCTCCGTCACCTCTAGTCCGGCAGCATCTCGCCGGAGCCACCCATCTCGGCGGGAAAATCCTTCAGCTTCGGCAAGCCGTCCTTGATGCGCAAAACCGTCTCGCCGTAATTGACATGAATGGCGGGCTCGAATTTCAAGCTCGGGATCGTCGCGGCGTAGACATCGATCAGACCGGCCGGCTTGTGGCCGGACATCACATGCCCGCCGCAGACCTTGCAGAATTTCCGCTGGCTGAAATCGGTCTTTGAATAGGTGGCGAGATGCTCGGCGCCCTTCTTGACCTTGACCGCGTCTTCCTTCCAGAGCGTGAAGGCATTCACCGGTCCGGCCGACCAGGACCGGCAGGAACTGCAATGGCAATAGCCCATGGCCTCCGGCGCACCGTCCGCCTCGATCTCGACCGCACCGCAAAAACAACGTCCGATATGGCCCATTATTTTCCTCCCTATGACGAGTATGGGAGAAGGTTCTTCTCGGCGTGTGGCAAAAGCGCGTCGGCGCAAAAATGCGCGAGGGGAACCCTGTCGCCGCTGCCACAGAGGTTAACGCTTGATAACACTTCGGTATTCGTCCGGATGTGTTCGAATCACAACATCTGTGGCATCATGAAGCATCGTTGCCGGCATCTGATTCGGATCGTGATTTGGTCCTTGCGAATTGGCCCGGAGCGTCCTGAGCGAGAATAGCTCCGCAGTCGCAGCATGCGACGCCCCCAGTACGGCGTATCCGCGTAGCTCCCAATTCATGCGAAGGACTTCTACAGAATGCAGACGATCGTATTGGCCACCCAAAAGGGCGGCAGCGGCAAGAGCACGCTTGCCATCGGGCTGGCGCTGGCCGCCACGGAGGCCGGGCATAAGGTACGCCTGATCGAAGCCGACCAGCAGGGCACCCTGTCAAACTGGCAGCGCCGCCGCGGCGTCGACAAGCCGCTGGTCGAGGCGATCCGCAACGCCCGTGACATCGAAGCCCGCCTGCGGGCCCTCGCGATCGCAGGCGTGACGCTGGCGATCATCGACACCGCCGGCGGCATCACGGCCGCGACCACCGAAGCCGTTCGCCATTGCGATTTCTGCATGATCCCGTCCCGCCCCTCGATCGCCGACATCGAAGCCAGCGCAGCGACGCTCGATCTCGTACGGGCCTGGCAAAAGCCGTTCGCCTTCATCCTCAACCAGACGCCGATCCGCAGCCAGCGCAACAACTTCGCCGCCGACGCGATCGGCGAGGCAGCTGCGCGCGACCTGGACGCCGTGCTTGCGCGACCCTTCATCGTCATGCGCAACGATCACCAGGACGCGCTCGTCGCCGGCCTTGCGGTCAGCGAGCTCTCGCCGTTCGGCAAATCAGCCGACGAAATGCGCGAGCTCTGGCGCTGGGTTGATGCGCGTATGAATGGCCGCCTCGCGGCCAGCGAAGACGTCGCCGATGACATTTCGGACGTCGAATTTCCGATCATCCTGGCGCCCGATCGCCTCAAAGCCCCCGCTTTGCTGGAAACCCGAGCGCTGCTGCGCCCGCGCAGCGACGACATCGCTTGGGATGCGGGCCTCTAATCGTTTCCAGGCCTTCAATCAAAAACCCGGAGCGTTCCACGCTCCGGGTTTTTCATTTCTGACACGTCTTCATTTCTGGCACTTGGGGCACCAGAAGGTCGAGCGGCCGTTCTGGGTGAAGCGGCGGATCACACCGCCGCCATCCTTGCCGCATTTCTCGCCCTCGCGGTCATAGACCTGGAAGGAATGCTGGAAATAGCCGAGCTCGCCGGTGGTCTGGCGATGATCGCGCAGCGATGAGCCGCCGGCCTTGATGGCCTGGTTCAGCACATCATGGATGGCATCGACCAGACGCTTGGCGTAATCGGTCGGCTCGCCCTTCCGGTTCGCCAGGGTCGAAGCCTGACGCTTCGGCGACAGATGCGCGCGATACAGCGCCTCGCAGACATAGATGTTGCCAAGCCCCGCCACCACGCGCTGATCCAGCAGCGCTGCCTTCAGGCTCGTCGACTTGCCGGCACAGGCGCGCGCCAGCATGGCCGCGTCGAACTCATTGCCGAGCGGCTCGGGGCCGAGGCCTTTCAGCAGCGGCTCGTCATCAAGCTCATTGCGGGCGATGATCTTCATGTAGCCGAACCGGCGCGGATCGTTGAAGATAATGTCGGCACCCGAGGACATGCGAAACAGCACATGGTCGTGGGCCGCATCCTTGCCGCGCGGATAATGGAACTCGCCCGGCGTGTGGCCATCGTCTTTCTTCTCGACCCGAAACGAACCTGACATGCCCAAATGCATGAGCAGCACGTCGCCAGAGCCGAGATCGGCCATTAGATATTTGGCGCGTCGGCCAAGACCGGTGACGGTCTGGCCGGTCAGCCGCGCGACGAAGTCCTTCTGGAAGGGAAAGCGCAGGTCCTTGCGGCGAGCCTCGGCGTGCAGAATTTTTGCACCCTCCATGACCGGCTGCAGGCCGCGGCGGACCGTCTCGACTTCGGGCAATTCAGGCATGTAGGTCATTCACCTTATAAAGGTGACGTGATAGCTCCATTGCGCCGGGCGCGCTATGGTCCGGGTGTGGAGTAGTGTTGATGACCCGGGCCGACGAGACCACCCATTTCGGCTTCCGCGACGTGCCGCTCGCGGACAAGCAGACGCTGGTGAACGACGTGTTTCACAGCGTGGCGTCCCGCTATGACCTGATGAACGACCTGATGTCCGGCGGCCTGCACCGCGTCTGGAAGGACATTATGATCAACACGCTCAACCCGCCGAAGAGCGAGCGGCCTTACGCCCTGCTCGACGTCGCCGGCGGCACCGGCGATATCGCCTTCCGTGCCGCGCAGGCTTCCGGCGAAGGATTTCGCGCCACCGTCTGTGACATCAATGCCGACATGCTCACGGTCGGCCGCGACCGCGCTGAAAAGCGCCATCTCGACGACCGCGTCTCCTTTGTCGAAGGCAATGCGGAGGAGCTTGCCTTTCCCGACCGCGCCTTCGACGGCTACACCATCGCTTTCGGCATCCGCAACGTGCCGCGGATCGACCGCGCGCTAAAGGAGGCCTATCGCGTGCTGAAGCCCGGCGGGCGCTTCCTGTGCCTGGAATTTTCTAGCGTCAATGTGCCCGGCCTCGACCGGCTCTATGACTTGTTCTCGTTCAGGGTGATTCCCGAACTCGGTCGCGCCGTCACCGGCGACGCCGAGTCTTATCGCTATCTCGTGGAATCCATCCGCCAATTTCCGAAGCCCGCCGCTTTCGCGGATATGATCGGCGAGGCCGGCTTCTCTCGCGTCAACTGGCAGACCCTCACCGGCGGTATCGTGGCGTTGCATTCGGGCTGGCGTTTGTGATCTCCGCGTTCACTCACATCGCGCGGCTAGCCCGCGCCGGCATCGTGTTTGCGCGCGAAGGCGTGTTTGGCTCCGTTGATCCCTCGCTGGTTCCACCACCGGGACAGCTCGCACTGAAAATCGCACGCCTGCTCGAGCGCCGCGGCGCCAAGTCCGGCGCGCGGCTGTCGCGCGCGCTGGAGCGGATGGGACCGGCCTACCTGAAGCTCGGACAGTTCCTCGCCACCCGTCCCGACGTCGTCGGCGTGGCGATGGCGCGCGATCTCGAATCCTTGCAGGACCGCCTGCCGCCATTCGCGCAGAGCGAAGCGGAAGCCGTGGTTGCGGCCTCGCTGGAACGCCCCATTACGCAGGCGTTTGCGAGCCTCGGCCCGCCGGTGGCGGCAGCTTCGATCGCACAGGTGCATCGTGGTGAGGTGATGCGCGACGGCGTCCGCCAGCCGGTCGCAGTGAAAGTGCTGCGGCCCAACGTGGCCGCCCGCTTCCGCCGCGACCTCTCCGATTTCTTCTTTGTCGCGCACAGGGCCGAAACCTATTCGGCCGAGGCCCGACGGCTGCGCCTGGTCGAAGTCATCCAGACCATGCAGCGATCGGTGGCGATGGAGATGGACCTGCGGCTGGAAGCGGCCGCACTCTCCGAGATGGCGGAGAACACCGCAGGTGACCCCGACTTCCGCGTGCCCGTGGTCGATTGGGATCGCACCACGCACAATGTGCTGACGATGGAGTGGATCGACGGCATTGCGCTTTCCGATCATGCGCGGCTGGAGCAGGCGCAGATCGATCTGCCCGATCTCGGTCGCAAGGTGATCCAGAGCTTCCTGCGCCACGCCCTGCGCGATGGCTTCTTCCATGCCGACATGCATCCCGGAAACCTCTTCCTCGACAAGGAAGGCCGCCTCGTCGCCGTCGATTTCGGCATCATGGGCCGGCTGGGGATGAAGGAGCGGCGCTTCCTCGCCGAGATCCTGCTCGGCTTCATCACCCGCAACTATCGCCGCGTCGCCGAGGTGCATTTCGAGGCGGGCTATGTGCCCTCGCACCACTCGGTCGAGAATTTCGCCCAAGCCATCCGCGCCATCGGCGAGCCGATCCATAACCGCACCGCCGAAGAGATCTCGATGGCGCGGCTGCTGACGCTGCTGCTCGAGGTCACCGGCCTGTTCGACATGCGCACGCGGCCCGAGCTGATCCTGCTGCAGAAGACCATGGTGGTGGTCGAAGGCGTCGCGCGCGGCTTCGATCCCAAGCTCGACATCTGGAAGACCGCCGATCCGGTGGTGCGCGAGTGGATCGAGCGCAATCTCGGACCCATCGGCCGTATCCAGGGCGCAATGTCCGGCGCCGGCGAGCTCGGCCATTTGCTCTCGAAGCTGCCCGAGATCGCCAGCCGCACGGTCACGGTGCTGGAACAGATGGAAGACATGACCCGGGAGGGTCACTTCCTGTCGCCGGAGACGATCGAGGCCCTCGGCCGCAAGGAAGCCAAGAAAGCCCGCGTGAGCACGATTGCGCTCTGCGTCATCGCTGCCGCTTCAGTAGGAATTTTGATCGCCTTGATGCGCATTTGATTGCAATGCAATCAATCATATGATAGCATTGCTATCATCTCTGGGAATGGCGCCATGGCCAGCCTGACCATCCGAAAGCTCGACGAGTCCGTCAAAGCCTATCTCCGCCTGCGTTCGGCCAGTCACGGCCGCTCGGTGGAGGAGGAGGTCCGGGTCATCCTGGGAGAGCTGATCCAGGGCCAAGTCCAAGGCCCACTTAAAGACCCACTCCAAGGCCTGCCAGAGCGTCCTCCTGCGCTACCCGCCATGCAAGCCCCGGCACGCACCACGCGACCAGCCAGCGCGACCGGCGAAGCGCGCGTCACGCTGATTATCGGCGGCGGCATCGCTGCCTACAAGTCGCTGGACCTGATCCGGCGGCTGAAGGAGCGCCACATCCGCGTCCGCTGCGTGCTGACCAAGGCCGCCACGCAATTCGTCACGCCGCTCGCGGCGAGCGCGCTGTCGGGCGAGCGCGCCTATACCGACTTGTTCGATCCCGAGAGCGAATTCGACGCCGGCCATATCCGGCTGGCGCGCGACTGCGACCTCATCGTGGTGGCACCGGCGACAGCCGACCTGATGGCCAAGATGGCGCAGGGCCATGCCGACGACCTCGCCAGCGCTATCCTGCTCGCGGCCAGCCGCCCGATCCTGCTGGCGCCGGCGATGAACCCTGTCATGTGGAGCAATGCCGCAACCCGCCGCAACGCCGCGCAACTCGCGCGCGACGGAATTGCCATGGTCGGCCCCAATGCCGGCGAGATGGCGGAACGAGGTGAGGCCGGCGTCGGCCGCATGGCGGAGCCGACGGAAATCGCCGACGCCGCCGAGCGCTTCCTGCGGCCGCCGCATCCGCAGCCCTTGGCCGGCAAGCGCGTGCTGATCACGGCGGGCCCCACGCACGAGCCGATTGATCCTGTGCGCTATATCGCCAACCGCTCCTCCGGTAAGCAGGGCTTTGCCATCGCCGCCGCTGCGCAAGCCGCCGGCGCCGATGTGACCCTGATCTCCGGCCCGGTCGAGCTCGACGATCCCAATGGCGTCAAGGTCGTGCATGTGGAATCCGCGCGCGACATGCTGAGCCGCGTCGAGGCGGCGCTGCCCGCCGATATCGCGATCTTCGCCGCGGCCGTGGCCGACTGGCGTGTCGCCAATGAAGGCGGGCAGAAGCTGAAGAAGACCGATGCAGCCATGCCGCCGCTGGCGCTGGTCGAAAATCCGGACATCCTCGCCACCATCTCTCACTTGAGGGAACGGCGGCCGCCGCTCGTGATCGGCTTCGCCGCCGAGACCGAGCATCTGATCGACAATGCGAAAGCAAAATTGGCGCGCAAGGGCTGCGACTGGATCGTCGCCAACGACGTTTCGCCCGCGTCAGGCGTGATGGGCGGCGACCGCAACACCGTGCATCTGCTCATCCGTCACGGCACCGAGATCGACGTCGACTCCTGGCCGGTCATGACCAAGGAGCAGGTCGCGATGGAATTGATCGCACATGTCGCGAAGAATTTTGCGGGGGCGTGAGGGCATAGGCCGGAGGTTGAAATGAACGACCAAACTCTGCGAGCGGCATTACAGCGCCATTGGGATGCTTCGGACGCGAACGATTTCGAGACCGAGCACGATATCTACCACGACGATGCCGTGCTTCATTATCCGCAATCCGGCGAACGGATCCGCGGCCGGCGCAACATTCAAGAGAGCCGCTTCGTCCAGCCCAACAAGAAGCGCTTCAAGGTCCAGCGAATG
>Ga0210389_10002299_pt1 | contig 15155 bp, 15 predicted proteins | sample IncBWH28OmetaG_FD_160127 | JGI IMG/M metagenome (GOLD analysis project Ga0210389, IMG submission 160127) | Forest soil microbial communities from Barre Woods Harvard Forest LTER site, Petersham, Massachusetts, United States - Inc-BW-H-28-O ...
TTTAACCCACCTACAGGAGAAAAAAGCGTTTTATGAGGAGGCCGTTGCCGGAGAGTATGTGCTTTTCTTCGAACACGATCCCGTCAATGAGTGTTGTGTGCTGGAGAGGACGGAAAAGGGGATCCGCCCGGGAAGAGGGTTCAAACTGGATCAACTTTAGTGCTGTTCCGGCAACCCTTTTCGCTGCCACATCTGTGAATGGCTTGCGCCGGCTACCGCTACCGGCTCATAATACTGTCGCAGGAAAGACTGCCATAGGGTAAAAGCCGTTTTGTCCCGAAAACTCCCGGGATCAAAGGCAAAGTCGACTATATACTTCGTCCTATGTCGTAATAAATCCTCTTCGATCGAACGCAGCATTGCATGATCCTTGTCCCAATCGGCATACAATACCCAGAAATGCTGGTAGACCCATTTGCCGGGTCCAATGATCCCAAATTCATTGTAGGCATAAATAAAGTCATTGTTGCCGAACTCAAACATCTCGTAATCTTTCGGCCGGTGCTGCCGGAGATAATTCAATTCCGGCGATCGGACGGTCGGATCCGCCTCTACGGGGGTCAGGTTGGCGCCGTGCTGCGCCGCTGTATACAAGAGGCTTGCGCACAAAAGAACGCCATAGACACCTACGATCTTCGGGTCCTGAAAGACAGGTTCCTCCGTAAATGCAAATACTGAAAACAATAGGATCGGCAGGCTGGCGGACAAGGGTAGGAAATAATGGGTAAAGGTCATTCCCAAAGTGTTTGGAACGAGGTCCCGTCCACCCATGAACTCCGTAATTATGGATAGCAGGACGGCCGCCAGCGACAAAAGAAGCAGCTTCTTGTTGCCATGCCGGAATAATAGAGCGCTCAGGCCCAGGACAAGGGCTATCATGGATGGCAATTCATAATTTCCCTTGTCCAGGGTTGATTTTATCTTTCGCCAGTGATCCCAGCCAGACTCTTTCAGGGTGGTGGTATACCATCTGAAATTGAAGACGAAAGCATCGTTCCAGAAATCATGCAGCGCATGGGCCCGGGTAAAATACAGGGTCAGCGGCAGCGCCACCGAAAGAAACCCGGCGGCCATTCGGAAAAATCGTTGGAATGCCGGGCTTCGATCTTCGCCCGGCAGAAAGGCGTACAGGAAGAAAGGAAGGAGGGCGAGCACCTGATCCTGCTGCATAAAGAAGATCAGGCCACTGATAAGACCCAGGAAATAATGGCGATACCGATGTCTTCCCATCAATGTGCAGAAAAAGATCAGTAAGAGCATCGTGGTATATTCCCTTGTCATTCCCATCCCGAGGCACATGAGAGGGTCCCGGATCATCAGGTTAAACAACAAGGGCAGGAGCCAGGGATAAGGCAGTTGGCGTTGTTTACAAAGCCGGAAAAACAGCGCCGTCGCCAGCAATGCCAGGCCCGTATCGATCAGCCATTGTCCCCAATCGCCTCCGAGGAGCAGCGCCGTATAGTTGAGGAAAAAGATCAGCGGAGGTTTATGATCAAAAACATCCCGGTAAGGAACTCCGCCCCGCAGCAGGACGCGACCGATATACCGGTATATTTCCTTGTCGGCCGTAAGGGTATTGAAACGGGGGATATACATCATGCTTAGCAGCAAAGAAGCTAAAAGGATGAACAGCAGGCCGTAGTTTTTTTTGATCATTTCTTGTCAATTTTCAAACGCCATAGGATCGTTCTACTACTACCGGGGATCACCACCGGCTCATAGTTTGTTCTCATAAACGACATCCACCAATCCTTCGCCGAAGGATTACGGAAGTCAGCACCATTGACAGGGTCCATGATCACATAAGTCGTATGATGCCGGAGAAGATCGTCGCCGATAGACCGGAGGATCTTACCATCGGGGTCCCAATTTGCATACCAGGTCCAGAAGTGCTGATAGATCCATCGGGAAGGCGCCAGGACCCTGAACTCATAATAGGCTTCGATATAGTCTTCATTCTGGAAAACATACAACTGATAATTTCCGGGAGGGTGCTGATGCAGGTAATTCATTTCCGGTGAGGCGATGACCGGATCCTCGTCGCGTCTCGACAGATGCGTGGCATGCTGAAAAGCCGTATAGCTGAGGCTACAGCATAATAAAAGGACATAGGGGAAATGGGCTGCGCGGCTGCGGGCGACAAAGTCCGTTGAAAAAGCAAACACCGTGAACAGCAAGACACAAATGCCGGCCGACAGCGGAAGAAAATAGTAGAAGTAGTCGAAGGCCGTCGACTGCCCTTTAAACCGGCCGCCCATTAACTCGGGGCTAAGGGTCAATAAAAGCCCGGTGAAAGCAGCGAGGATCAATCCTTTCTTTCTTGTATTCCCTATCAGTGCCAGTATTCCCAGGCAGAAAGCTATCAGGAAGGGTAACTCGTAATTCCCCTCATCCAATACCCGCTTTATCGTCCTGAAGTGATCCCATAAAGATTTTTTTTCACTCGTATATACATTTAAATTAAACAAAAACCCTTGCTCCAGGAGATCTCCCAGGGCGTGGTGGACAGCGAAATATATCAATAAAGGCAAAGTGACGGTCAGACCGCCTGAGACCATGAGCGCAAATCGTCGGAGCCCTCCGGCGATGTCCCTGGTTTTGCCGGCACCTTCCGTCGCAAGGGCATAAAACAGAAAGGGCAGGAGCGGCAGGAACTGGTCCTGTTGGGTAAAAAAACTAAGCCCGCTAAAAAGCCCCAGCAGGAAATACTTGTATCGGGATTTGCCTATCAGGGTACAGAAAAAGAAAATATAAAAGAATGCGGTGTACTCCCTTGTCAGATTGGTCCCTTCACTGATGAGGTAGTCCCGGAGCATCAGGTTGAACAATAACGGCAGAAGCCACGGAAAGGGCAGCTTATAATCCCGGCTGCGGATGTACAATGCTCCTGTAGCCAGCAAGGCAAGGGTTGTATTTAGCAACCACAAACCCCAGGCGCCGCCAAGAAACAGTCCGGCGGCATAAAAAAAATAGATCAGCGGCGGTTTGTGATCGAAAAAATCCTTGTAGGGCACGAGTCCTTTTGTGACGGCCCAACCGCAATAGGTGAAGATCTCCTTATCGGACATGCCAAGGTCGTATAAGGGGCAGTAAAGCCAACTCAGGAACAAACAGGCCCCCAGGACGAAAAAAACGCGATATGTCCGGTTGGTCATCATCATGGATCATTTATCGATGGCGGGGAGCCTTTACGTTTCCACAATATAGTATACTGGTTGCCGGGGACTATAACCGGTTCATAATATTCCCGTAAGAAAGCCATCCACCAATCCCGGTTCGAAGGGATACGCATCTCGTCGACTATTTTCGGGTCCGACAGCACATAGGTCGTGTTATGCCGGAGCAGATCCCGGCCGATGCCCTGGATCAGGCGCTGGTCCTTGTCCCAATTGGAATACCACAGCCAGAATTGCTGGTACAGCCATGGCGATGGTGAAAGAATCTTCAGCTCGTTATAATAATAGGCATAAGCTTCATCGAGCATAATATAAAGTTGATAGTCGGTCAGCTTCTGATGCCGGAGAAAGAGGAGCTCTGCCCTGTTGGCCTGGGGCTGATCTTTTCGTCGTCGCAAATTGGTAAAATGCTGTAAATCGCTATAGGTCAGACCGGCGCAAAGCAACAGTGCATAAGGCAATTGTGCATTCCCGTCCGTCAAAATCCTATTCCCGGCGAATGCGAAAACCATAAACAACAGGATACACACGGTGGCGGACAGGGGAAGGAAATAAAAGCCAAAATCCATCGGCAAGGCGAGTCCTTCATATCTGCCGCCCAGGAGCTCGGAACTCATGGATAACAGGAGTGCGAGGATGGCTGCAATGACCAAGGGCTTTTTTTTATTTTGCAGGAACAGCGACGATATCCCCAACACCAGTGCCGTCATAAAGGGCACCTCAAAATTTATGTTGTCGAGCACCCTTTTGATGGTCCGGAAATGATCCCATAAAGATTTTTTCTCCCGGATATAATAGGAGAAATTGAACTGGAAAGCGTCCTGCCAGAAACAGCCGAGAGATCTGTTATACGCGAAATACAGGAAGATCAGCGCCGTAATGGACAGGAATCCCGCGCTCAACCGGGAGAACCGGATAAAAGGGGTATCGGTCTTCCCTTCCAGAAAGACATACAACAATAAAGGGATCAATAAAAGCACCTGGTCCTGCTGGGTAAAAAAGGTCAGGGCTGTCAATAACCCAAGGAGGAAATAACTGTACCGGTATTTTCCCATCATCACACAGAAAAAGAGCATTACGAAAAAGGTCGAATACTCCCTGGTCAGGTGCATCCCGCTGCTGACAAGATTATTCCGGATCATCAGGTTAAAAAGCAAAGGCAACAGCCAGGGATACGTTAGCCGGTATTGAAGACAAAGCCGGTAGAAAAGCCAGGTGATCACCCCTGCGCATACAGTATTGATCAGCCACAGTCCCCAGGGGCCCAAAAAGGCGCCGGCAGCGTTGATGAAATAGATCACCGGTGTCTTATGGTCAAAGAAATCCCGGTAAGGCACCTGTCCTTTGAGGATGGCCATACCGGTATATTTGAAGAACTCCTTATCATTGCCAATAAGGTCGAACGGCGGGCAAAAGGCAAAGCTCAGGAGCAGGGAGGCGCCCAGTACAAAAAAAAGACCATAATTCAGCCGATAGCTCATCTTATTCGAAATAATATTGTCTGGATACCGGACCGCAGGGCTCCGCTAAGAAAATAGGCGTTCATCCGGCTCGGCCGCAGGTCTTCGTTCCTACTTTCCACAACGGTCGTAAATATCCTGTTTTTTTTTCGGATAAACCAGGACGTAATCAGCACATTCGGAGCAAAGCTGTTGGCGGGTATTTTTTCCAGGGCCTTTTGCAGGCATCGTGTGCGCATAAGCCGGTAGGGGCTGTTGACATCCTTAACGCCGGCGCCGGCCAGCAAACGGACGAACAGGGATGAGATCCGGCTCACGTATTGGCGGATCGGAGAGGCATTCTTGTCTATGCGTTGGCCGATAAGAAGATCGTAATGTTCCCGGGAATCCCAGAGTATCCGGAAAGTCGAAGTATTCAGTTGATGGTCGGAGTCTATCTGGAAGATCCAATCCGCATCGAGGGCCAGATTGTATCCTTTGAGGATAGCAGGACCATGACCTGAATTAGGTTGCGTATGAATGTCCAGGGAGGGTTCGCCGGCATGCAAGGTTCTCAGCAACGCCAGGCTGTTGTCTTTCGAGCCGTCGTCGACGAGGATCACGCGATACGGAACGCCGGTGTCCCGAAATACCGGCAACCAGTCTTGCAGGAGGGCGTTCAGGCGCCTCTCTTCATTGAAGACGGGAATAACGACAGCCAGTACAGGATCAGACGGCATGATTCGATGGGATTAACGGCAGGATGCCGGTTTCAAATATTTCCAATGCCCTGGCGATGGTCTGGTGCATATCATAATACTTATAGTCGCCGAGACGGCCGCTGATAAAGACGTTGTTCAGACCGGCGGCGTCCTGTTTGTACAGGCCCAGCAAGCGTTGGTTATCTTCCGAGGCAATAGGATAATAAGGTTCATCGCCCTGATCGGGCAGGGAATATTCTCTGAAGATGATGGTTTTATCCTTTGGGTACTTCCGCTCGGGATGCAGGTATCGCGGTTCGTGGATACGGGTATAGGGGATGTCCGGTCCGGGGAAATTGATAACGGAATTGCCCTGGTAGTCTTCTTTACCGATCGTCTCCTGTTCGAAGCGGAGGGTACGCCAGTCGAGTTTACCATATTTATAGTCGAAGAAACGGTCGATGGGGCCGCTATAGATAAGACAGGCATCCTTTTTCAGGCGATGGCGGATGGCAAAATAATCCGTATTCAAAAGGACGTTGATCTTTTTGTCGGATAAGAGGTTTTTAAACATCGCCGTATACCCGTTCTCCGGGATACCCTGCCAGCGGTCGAAGAAGTAGTTATCGATATAATTCTTCCGGAAGGGAAGCCGGTTGAAGATAGAGGCGGGGAGATCGCGGGGGTCAACCTGCCATTGCTTGAGCGTATAATGTTTGAAAAATGCTTCATAGAGACCGCGGCCGAGCAGGGAGAGAGCCTGTTCCTCGAAGTTTTTTGGGGAAGGTATATCTTCGCGGATGGTAGCCATGAAGTCCTCTACTTCAAATGGTTTCAGGTTGAGATGGTAGAAGTGGTTGATCGTCTCGAGGTTGATCGGGAACTGATAGACCTGATCCTTATAGGAGCTAAGCACCCGGTGCTGGTAATTATTGAAGGAGGTGAACCGGCGGATGTAGTTCCATACCTTTTCATTGGAAGTATGGAAGATATGCGTGCCATAACGATGGTATTCGATGCCTGTCTCCGGGTCTTCCTTCGAATAACAGTTACCGCCGATGTGGTCGCGCTTTTCGATGACCAGGACGGGGTGGTCCAGCTGGCTGGCTATGCGCTCTGCGACGACTGCTCCCAAAAGACCGCTACCTACGACAACGTATGAATACTCCGTTATATCCATGCCGCAAGATAAGGCTAAAGCAGTGAAGAATAAAGATCATAGTTCTCCTGGTCGAAACAGACGAATACAACCTCTCTCAGGGTTTCGTTGCCGGCGAGGAAGCCGGTGACGGTTCGCCAGGCGATGTCCGCCGCCTTGTCCTTGGGAAAACGATAGATCCCGGTGCTGATATTGGGAAAGGAAAGCGTTTGAACGGCATGCGTCCGAGCTAATTTCAATGTATTTAAATAGGCGGAAGCCAGCAACTCTTCTTCCCGGCTCCGGCCCTGGTTCCAGACCGGGCCCACGGTATGGATCACGAATCGGGCGGGCAGGTTGCCGGCCGTGGTAATGACGGCCTCTCCTACCGGGCAGCCGCCCTGGCGGTCCCTGATCCGGCGGCAGTCTTCCAGGATGGCGGGCCCACCGGCGGCATGTATGGCTCCATCCACGCCGCCCCCGCCGAGCAGGGAGGTATTGGCTGCGTTGACGATGGCATCTACCTTTATTTTGGTGATATCGCCTTTGAGGATATGTATACGGTTATCGATTGATTATTTTGAATTTTAAATTTAGATCAAAAAACGGACCGGTTGATCGCCCCGCGGGTCCAATCGCTTAAAATGTGGTCAGCTCCGAACGCTTCCATCTTGCCGGGAGTCTTCACATAAATCCGTTTGTAAATTCTATTGTTTATTATAAAGAAAATCCCGAATCTGGCTCTCTATTTCAGCCACCGATAACCCTCCCTCAAATATTCTTTTCTTTCCGTCTTTACTTATGAAAATCAGCCCGTAATTGTACTTTTTAAGGCTTTCCCTGTCAATAATGGAATCTCCTATAATAATAAATCTTGAAGCTGTTTCTTGTAGCAAGACACTATCGCTGGCTATCTTCCCGAATTCCTCTAAAGAGCTTGAGAAATCTGAATAGCCTTCATCATATTCACCCTTCTCCTTTCCTGATAAAGAATTATACTCTAGTTGAGAAAGGGAATAAGCAAGAATACTGATTCTTCCTTCAACAAATCGAATGGAATCAGTAGGAATATTCCTTTTTACTGAATCTTCTTTCGATTCACCAGATTGTTGATTTACTATCTTGTCAGATGATTTTTTTTGATCAATATTTCTGCAGGCGCTTTCTGAAATGAACCCACTAAAAGAAACAAAAATTAATATGTGTCGAATCACTTTATAATGCATTTAAGTGCTGGCATTTTTTCCATACACGGCCCAGGAAAAAATACGTGGTTTAGGGTATTTACCAGTTCATCAGGAAATAGCCTCAGTGCCTTTGCCCCAATCATTATTTATCAAAATCGAGGACAGCCAGACCCATCGAAACATTTCTCGAGTTTATATTTACCGGTCTGCTCAATTTCATATATATTCTTAATAGAATAAATCGAATTGTCGGAAAAATTCTTATTGTCAACAAGGAATATATTAACTGAGTCAACGTCATCGTAAATTGTATTTAATTTTAACCCAAACTGATTTATTTTTTTACCAGCATCAATTATCAGGTGATTAATCGAATCAATTTTATCCCAGTTCCCATTAGAAAAAATTCTACATGTTTCGAAATTCATGCCATCATGTGGTTTAAATGCAATAAAGTATTCGCCCAAAACATCTCCCTTTCTATATCCAATATAGTAATAGTCATTCTTATATAAAGAGACATCAGATTTATTGGCCCTGCGATCACCATCTTTAGCTATCTGCGTTTTAATAAAATCTTCTGTTCCAGAAAAATTAAAGCATCCATTAAGAAAGCTAAGGAAGAAAACAGTTAGAAGAGTTTTAATTAAACGCATAAATGTAATTATATCAGGATGTAGATTATGAAAACCATTGTTTCTAGTCAAATACACATATCCAATCTATTTGCATACTTAGGATTGATTACAAAATCTATTTCTTTAGCAGCAACTATAAATGCATTTGTATTTTCAGTATTATTATCCTCATGATTAATCTTAAACAGTACGTTTCCCACTTCTATCCTATTAACCTGATTTAAAAAAGATGCTTTATCATTATCCAAAAATTCAATTGAGGGTAAACTCTTATGCCTTTTCCATGAATTTTTTATAGACATAAAAGAGACCATTCTAAATGTTATTCTAAACAACCAGTTTTTAGGTGGGTCTATCCCACAAATGACAACTAGATTAAAACCATCAAATTCACTAATATCAAAATCACACCATTTGTCCTCATCAATTATTTTATTAATTACACTAATTTTATTGGCTTCCATCGCTTTGTTTTTGTAGATGTAAGTACTATCCAAGGAATGCATTCAGCCCTCAGGTTCGCATTGCTAAATTTGCAATAACCTGCGAACATATTTGAAATTAATTCCCACTATGCCATCTCAAATATCCATTACTTTTAAATTTTTCAAATAATTTCAAAACATCATAAACACTATCAGCATTCACACCCCGACTAGTTAATTCTTTCTCCCAATCTCCTACTTACTGTGGCACTATCACATGTTATGAGCGGCTTTAAAGATGCTGACGATTGCTCCAAAGAAAGCTATGTAGAAGCATATCAAATAGAGAATATGCCAACGCCGGAACACTATTATTTCATCCCGATCCATCTCATTTTTAACAGACTGTAGGGCACGATTCAGTTTTGCCAGGGAAACTCTTTTGCTCCCAGTTAAGCCCCCCCCTTCTATAGAGATCCAAGAATCGTATTGAGCAAAAGAAATTAATGCCAATAGCCAAAATGAATATCAATATTATTAACCAATTCATGATTTGGGTTAAAGCTTGAAAAGCTTGTTGGGAAGGGGCCAATTTCAATACCCATGCAACCACTTTTGAGTAGGCGACCCTTCTACGCTATGTTGTAATCCCCCATCGAGTTGATTCAGGAGAAAAAAATTATATCTGTCGGCGTCCTTACAGATCTATCAGCGAAGTGAGGTCATACCGCAGGTTGTGATACATGGTCATGTCGACGGATACCTTCCCGACGGTGATCGGGCTTTCCACGCGAAGGGCGATATGGTTGGGATCATCGCTGACCCATACGGTCATCTTTTCCCCTCCTTCGAACATGGTCCCTTTGATCAGCAGGGGTCTGAATTTAATGGCGTGAAATTTACCATAATGGGTGCGGATCGTCTCTTTGCCCAGGTAGCGGATATATAAGGGCCATACCTTCCGGTCCAGGAACATATCGAAAGGAATGGTATCATTCTTCTTATAGTGGTTGAAATTGATATTCCGGGCATAGAAAATGGCGCTGAGCACATCCTGTATACAAGGGGGTACTTTATAAACACCCTGGGTAGTAACGGCCGTCCCCGCGCTCTTTACAAAGGTTATATTCTCATAAGTCTTGTATCCGCCTTCATTGACATCGCGTATGAATTTATACGGCTGCAGGGTAGAAGTGTCGATATAGGTCTCATATCTATCCCTCACCCGGTAAAATTTATCATAGAAGCTAAAGGTCTTTCCTTCCGCGACCACATGATAAGTGTCTTTTCCGCCAAACTTTTCGAGGGTGGTATTGAAGGTGGCCTCGCCAGCCGGGACATACGCACCGGCAAGCGCATAGTAGACTTTGTAAGTAAGCTTTTCTCCCTGGGAAAAGGCGGTATTACGAATCCCGCCGCAAAAATCATCATCCGCTCTAATGGGTAAAGACAACGTGGTCAGCAACAAGATACAAGCCGTAATAAATACTCTCATCTGTTTTTAAATAATTTGATACTCACAATTAATAAACTTCCTATCAAAGCCGGTATAATAAGGTTGATCAGCCATATAGCAAAAGAGGCGGCAAAGATCCCCACCGTATTGGCGCTGAACATTTCCAGTACCTGTATGCTCGCCTCCCAACGGAGTCCCAGTTCCGTCAGGAATGTAAAGGTCGGCACAACGGCCATCACCAGGAATACCACACTCATACCCCCCCACACCTGCCCAAAGCCCAGGGATACTCCAAAAACGGGAAATACCAGTGCATATTGGACGATAAATACGATATATCTGCCAAAAGATAAGAACAAAATCTTCAATAAGATCGTTGCATCAAAATTTTCCAAAACTTTTACATATGCAAGATACTTAGCGGCGCCGGGTATTTTCTTCAAGATCCTCAGCATCCGGCTAAAGCGAAAATAAATAATTGTTAAACTTGCCAGCAATGCGATGACAAGACCCAGCAATACGTTCAACCCCCATTCCAGTTGAGCCGGCGCTGACACAAACACCTGGTGCAGCGAATGCCGCAAATAGAGGACTCCCAGGGTTCCTATGATCAGGGTGGTGAGCAGTTGTGCAATGCTGCATACAATGGTAAGGGAGACGGCAGCAATACGCCGCCCTTCTTTTATATACAGAATGCGCCCCAGGTATTCCCCCATTCGATTGGGAGTAAAAGATGCCATGGTGGTGCCGGTGAAGATTGCCTTGAAGGCATCCCGATATGAAATACCACCGGCGGAGCGGAGCGCCAGCTGCCATTTGCGCGCCTCGATCCCCAGTTGAGCGGCATCAACGCCACCACCAACCACAATTTCCATTGCTGCGGACCGGTTATAGCATGCAAAACCTGGTCCATAGATCTCCTCCAGTTCGGCTGGCGGAGTACCTGGCAGTAGATAAAATAGGAAAGAAGCAGGAATACCAGGGGGCCGAGGCCATACTTGACTATTATTTTGATATTTTTGTTCAAAGGCACGTTCAATAGGTAAAAATAATCTTCCCATTGCAAAAGCAATCTAAAATAATTCTGGGCATCGATCCGGGTACGGTCATTATGGGTTTTGGATTGGTGCGATTTTCGGACAACCGTCTTAGCCTGATCGAAATGGGGGTTTTACGGCTGCCGACCCGGGAGGACTCTTTCGAACGGCTTAAGCTCATCCATCAGAAAATACAGGAACTGATCGGTCGCTTCCATCCCCATGACTTCGCTATCGAAGCCCCTTTCTTCGGAAAGAACGTTCAGAGTATGCTAAAGTTGGGGCGGGCACAGGGGGTCGCCATCGCCACCGCCATGCACGCGGGTATCCCCGTAACCGAATATTCTCCCAAAAAGGTCAAGCAATCCATTACAGGGAACGGTAATTCCGAAAAACAGCAGGTATGGAAGATGTTGCAACGGATCCTGGAACTGGAAGAGGAGACACCCCCTTATGACGCTTCCGACGCACTAGCCGTGGCCGTTTGTCACCATTTTCAATACCGATTGAACGAGAAGATGCCCCGGCCGACAGGTAGCAAGGCACTCAAGACAGGAGGGAAAAAAGCGGCCGGCTGGGAAGATTTTATCCGTAAGAATCCGGGTAAGATCCGTACCCGGTAACCCGGCAAAAGCACTTAGACGACCGGGTAACGACGGATCCCGGAAATAGTTCAAATAAATTAGGAAAATAGCCGGATTTCCTTATTTTTACCCCTAATAAAACAACCGCATTTATGAAGAAAATCCTGTTCCTCTCCCTTATCTGCCTTTCTTCTGTCTGCACCTTTGCAGCCAACAACAGCGCCTATGTCATCGATGACCAGAAAGTTGAGCAATTATTCACCAACAGCGTGGATGCCAGCCTTGCCGCCTTTTCTGACAATAGCGCCCTGTTGAACGCAGGCAGCCAGTTCGATTTCAGCAAAGCCGCCAAATTCAGGAGCAGCGATAAAAGCTTTGTTGCCGCCCTCCTTTTGGACCTTTTCCTGGGTGGTTTTGGTATCCACCGCCTCTACATGGGTACCGCTACCTTGACCTGGGTCGGTTATATCCTTACCTGCGGCGGTATCTTCGGGATCGTACCTTTTGTGGATCTGATCGTACTGATCGTCCACAATGACGATATCAGCGAATATGTAGACAACACCAAGTTCTTCATGTGGGGTTAGGTTAATGGGATAGAAGACCGTACATGACAATATTCCGGGTAATTCCGGGAGAGAGGCGCCCCCCGGGCGCTTTTCTTTTTAGTTATCTTTTTTATCATGGGGCTGTACGACCGTTTCAAAAAGTATAAATTCCTGCATTGGATCTATAACATGATCCATTACAAGAGCCTTGCCCATAATAAGGCCGCCTATAAAAAATACGCCCTCCACCAACCGGTCATCGCCTCCATCTCAAGCAAGGATTTTCCCGATAAGGAGTCGAGGGCCTGGCTGGACACCGGTCATTCCCGGGACCTCGTGTCCGCTAAGGATGGGTTCAAAGACTTTCCCCCCGAAATACAGGCGTCATTACTGGCCTGGTCCGACAAAGGATATATGATCCTTCGTCATTTTTTCAGCGACCAGGATGTCAATATTATTCTAAGGGAGATCGAGCGGCTTATCGGACAGCACAAGCTTCAACCCACCCCGGACAATAAATTACTTTTCGCCAACCGGGTGTCGCCCGAGATCCGCGCGATCAGCTATGAAAAAAGACTGATCGACCTGCTTGGCTTTATCCTCGACAAAGAGGTGGTCCCCTTTCAAACCATCAATTTTTTATATGGCAGCAACCAACGGGCGCATTCGGATAGTATCCACATGACCACCTACCCCCTGGGCTACCTGATCGCCGTCTGGATCGCCCTGGAAGATACCAACCCGGATAACGGACCCTTGTTCTATTATCCCGGGAGCCATCGTCTCCCCTACCTGCTGAACAATGATTTCAACGAAGGCGAGACGAGTTTGCGACTAGGCAGGAAAGATTATGGAGACTATGAGGATAAGATGGAAGAACTGATCCGGGAGAAGAATTTGCAAAAAGAAGTTTTCCTGGCGAAAAAAGGAGATATCCTGATCTGGCACGCCAACCTGATACACGGGGGATTGCCGGTGGTCAACCCAGCGCTGACGAGGAAGAGCATGGTGATCCATTACTACGCTACGGATGTGATCAAATACCATGAGATCACCGAACGGCCGTCGCTGCTGAAATAAGATCGCTACGCGTAATAGCCGGCGACAATACTGTGCCCGCGACCAGCCTAGCGCAGGATGGATAACAACTGTTCCCTTACTTTCTCATTAAAAGCGATCATTTTTTTTCGGTTGTAACGCTCTACCAGGACCTCCGACCGGCGCACCCCACCCATATGGAAAGCGCCAAACAAGGCCGCTCCGACCAACCATGCCGACACATAATAATGCTGTTCGAAACTGAGCACCGCGAAATAGATCCCGGCTGCCTGCACCAGGATACTAAAGATCGCCTCCCCGGGCTTACCGGCATAGAATTGCCCTGCCCCCGGGATAAAGGTTGACAGGGCCTCCGCCTTACTCACGCTTTTCAGGTGGGGGATCTGCTGATAGAGATCGGGGGGTGGCTCCATATGAGAACCGGGACGCTGAAGGCTCAGTAGCCGTTCGGTGATAAAGGACCGATAGACGTCGCCCGCCTCCTTCCATTTTTGCAACTCATTCAGGGAAAGGATCTTCAGCACGACCAGCAGGGGGTCCGGGGATCCGCCGCCATGCTCATAAGGCCAGCGGTCGACCAGGGACACGACACTCTCGAAGCGACCACCCAGGTAGGTACAAAGGATGAGCTGGTAATGGATCCTGACCCGGTCGCTATCCGGAAAAGGAAAAGCCTGCCAGTTCTCCAGGAAACTGACGGCCGGGTCGAAAAGGCCTTCCTGTTTGAGACATTGCACCTTGCCCATAACGGCAACTACCTGTTGTTGCGGATCGTTGTTTTCGAACAATACCCGCTCCCAGGCAATGGATGCCTCGAAATACCGGCCGGCCCGATAGAGAGAATCCGCCATCCCCGTCTGCGCCTCAGTGAAAAAAATTGCGCAAAGGGATATGCATGTCAAAAAGGATCTTAGTATCATATTCCTTGTAAAATTCGTTCCTACGGATCTTGACGGCCAGGGTGCTGCCCCAGATATTACCGATATAAAAAACGCTGAAGAGCGTGCCAAAACCAATGAACCGGGCACTCCGGACCCCGTCCTTCCGGTAAGCTTCATACGTCAGGGCAGCCAAACTTATGATCGGCAGAAAGGCGGCAATACCCTGTTTTTTCTTGCCGGCATAAAATTTCCCCAATCCGGGCACCACCGCACTATAAAGACCGGCCAATACCGGCGACCGGCGATGGAAGCCTCTTAGCTTATCATAGTAGCCTTTCATTCGCTCTTCTTCCTTGCTGTCGATATAAGAGGAAAACGTAAACTTTTTCTCCCGCTCCTTATAACCGGCATAATCTCTTTGCAATAATGCGATACCGGCCAATTGGAGCTCCCAGAGCTCGCCGGCGATGGGGTCCGTCGTCAGACCCGTCGAGTATTGCAGGAGAGCCGCCGCCGTATCCCGGCGTCCCTGGAAGGCTTCACAATACGCGGAAAAGAAGCGGGCTTTGTTATAGAACGGGAAACCCGGGGATACCTTTAGCAGGTTATTGATCGAGGTGTCCAGCCGTTTGGTGCTATACGCCGCCCATCCCAGCATAAAAAAAAGAGAGTCTTTTTGCACGGGGGACAAACCGGTCGTGTCGATCCTCTCCAGGACATGCATCGCCTCCGGCCCGGCATCCTTGTCCTGGAGATATTGGGCAAAGCGAAGTTCTTTGGAGAACTCAAACTGCTGGGCGTGAAGATGGGGAGCGACCAGCACCGGCAAGAGGATAAAAAGCTTACGACGGATAGGCCGCTGGGTTCCTCTCATCGGTACATATTG
>Ga0210389_10002300_pt1 | contig 15146 bp, 16 predicted proteins | sample IncBWH28OmetaG_FD_160127 | JGI IMG/M metagenome (GOLD analysis project Ga0210389, IMG submission 160127) | Forest soil microbial communities from Barre Woods Harvard Forest LTER site, Petersham, Massachusetts, United States - Inc-BW-H-28-O ...
GCTCAGGGCGACAGCCCCGTGCAATTGCGCCAGTTCATCGGCCAGCAGGTCGGCGGAATCGATAAATTGCAGGTTCCGGCGACGAATGCCGCTATTCCGGTGCCCCCGCCCGTGGCTGGGTCTGGGAACACGCCCTATCGTTACCAGACCACGGAGGCGAAGCGCTTCCTCGGAAAGCTGCTGTTCCACGACCCGGTCCGCACCGCGCGCGTCGGTCCCGCCACCAACACGGGCCAGCCCAAAGCTCTGCCGGCGGGGACAAACTTCGGCGGAACGTTTGGCGCCACCAATAACACGATCGTGGGAATCTTCCCCGAAACCGGGACTGCTTCGAGTCAAGCCCCGGATGTCGTCGCCGAGACGAGGCAGACCGGATCATGCGCCAGTTGCCACATCGGCGAGGCGGCGGGAAAGGCGGGTCAGCAGATCAACTTACACGTCGGCGCCGAGGGTCGCGGCTACACCGACGCGCAAGGTAACTTCATTCCGCGCCGCCGGCCCCAGGAGGCGCTCCCCAAGATGCGCACGACGCCTCTATTCAATGGTGACACGCTGGTCGATGCGCTCCCGACCCTGACCGACATTTGGAACAACACCAACGGCGAGAACCCCGGCTACCCCGCCGGCCTGGTGGTCACCACGCCGGCCTACTACTACCACCTTTCGGCTGCGGACCAAGCCAGTGCGACGAGCCAGAACCTGATAGCGACGGGCCGGCTTGACCAGCTCGACAGCGTGGCTCGCCTGTCCATGAACCTGGTGGGTTTCGCTTTCAACAACCGCCTCTTGTTTGGCGGCTTCGGAGGGGAACCGCCGGCCACGCCGGGCTCGCTCAACCCGTTCAACGACCCGGCTGGGGAGGACATCACGCTGGAGCTCCTCGACGCCCACCGCATGCTTAACTTTCAGTCGGCAGCACTTCAGCAGATCCCGGCTTTTGTGAAGCTGTTCCGGGATGCCTTCCCCACGGAGGCTGCCGCGGCGCCGAACTGCGTCCCAGGAAGTCCTGTAGGTTGTGACCCCCTGATCAACGATCAGACCGTGTTCCGGGCGACGGCGACCTTCCTCCGCACTGTGGTCACCCGCAATACGCCGTTCGACAAATTCCTGGCCGGGGATAACAATGCCCTAACTCCCTCTCAGGTGCGCGGAGCTAAGCTCTTCTTCACTCCGGCGGCCAACGGAGCCGGCGGGGCGGGCTGCTTCACTTGTCACAGCGGTCCGATGCTGAACAAGCAGTTTAACGATGCGGACATCACCGGCATCGGTTCATTCATCGAGGAGAATTTCATCAACGTCGGAATCGGCGACCATCCGATCCAAGCGCTCGTCGCACTCGCGGCAGGCCATCTCGACCCCACCAAGCTGGGCGCGGACGGTTTCCCCTACCACGCCGAGGACACTGGGCGGGAGGTTGTCACCCATGACCCGGCTGATGCCTTCAGGTTCCGCGCATTAACCCTGCGGCAGCTAAAGAACTCCGGAAACTTCTTCCACAATGCTGTCCTCACCAACGTCCGCGATGTAGTGGAGTACTTTAACGCCGGCGTTCCCATGGACCCCACCGCCGGAGCGCAGGCCACGCTCGATCCCCGCTTCACGAACCCTCGTGGGCCTGGATACCCGAACGGTCTGGGTCTTTCCGAACAGCAAGTCGACGATATCACCGACTTCCTGGAGAATGCTCTATTCGACCCCGCCTTGGTGACGTTCGATCCCAATTCCTCCACCGATACGTTCCAGCCGAACGTACGCGACCTCACTTACTCGAAGTACCGTCCGGACCTCGCCGCGCTGGGAGCAAAGGACGGTTTCGTGCCGAGCGGCCTGGCGACCGATTCAAACGACCACTTGACGCGGCGCGACGAGGGCCTGGAATTCCTCGACGTGACCTCCCAGACCAACATTCAACGGGTCAGCTCCAACAGCCAAGGCTCGACTCAGACGGATAACTACACCATCACGAACACCGGCACATCGGTGGTGGATACTCACCTCCTCATCGTAGTGCAAGGGCTCGCCTCTGGAGTCACGTTGCAGAACGCCAGCGGGACCACGAGCACCGGCAATCCGTATATTCGCGTTTTCCTGACAAATGGGGTAATCGAGCCTGGCAAGAACATCGCCCAGGCGTTGATCTTCAAGCGTCCGGGCGGCAACAAAGCACCGCCGGTAAGTTACTCTATCGATCTCCTCTCGGGGCAGGGTAACCCATAAGTCGCAGTTACACTCATCGGAAGTCTGCAGTACAAGGGCGGGCCCGGTCTGGGCCCGCCTTAAACCGACGCTCGAAAGGCGCATCAATTCTGTCTCAGTCGAAGGGCTCACCATGCGTCAGTCTCTAGCCAGAAGTCTGGGGCCCCCTTGGCGGGGATCACATTGGCCGAACTTGACCTTAATTTCCAGTGAAAGGTATACGAAACGTGAACAATAAATCGAGAATGATTATTCCTCGACTTGCGCTTACGCTTGCTGCGCAAGTAGCGCCTTACATTTACGCCCAGGCGGCTGACGAACACGCCGTCTTTGCGATGACAAATTCCGTGGAGGGCAATCAAATAATTGCCTACTCTCGCGCCGCCGACGGTTCGTTAATCGAACGTAACCACTTTCCCACAGGCGGACGCGGCAGTGGCGGGACCACAGATCCGCTCGGTTCGCAAGGTTCACTAACTCTCAGTCAGGACCACTCTCTGCTGTCCGCGGTGAACGCAGGCACCGGCGATCTCTCCGTTTTCCGCGTCAACGGGGCAAACCTGGAAGTTCTCCAGGTCGTCTCGTCAGGGGGCAGCGCACCCGTGGCTGTCGCCCAGCATGGAAGTCTGGTATACGTGATCAATTTTGCTGGTAACAGTAATGTCGTCGGCTTTAATTTGAATGAAAACGGCCGTCTGGTCATGATTCCGAACTCCATTCGCTACTTGAGCGCTAGCAATACCGGTCCCTCGTCCCTGGCCTTTAGCCCCGACGGCCGCTTTTTATTGTTGACCGAGAAGGTCACCAGCAATATCGATGTATTTTCAGTCAATAGCGATGGAACTCTTTCGCAACCGAAAATCACTCCGGACCCGATTCCTGGTATCTTCGATGTGGTTTTTTCTCCCGATGGCGCCGCTCTGATTGTTCAGACTGGTGGAGCGAGCAATGCTAACGTTTCCTCTGTTTCGTCCTATCTAGTCCAAGACGACGGCACGCTTTTTCCTGTGACCGGAAGTGTTCCTACCCTTGGCAATGCCACTTGCTGGATTGCGCTCACTCCCAACGGACAGTTTGCATTTACCTCCAATACTCTCAGTTCCTCGATCTCCGGTTTCGCCATCGGCGGCTCGGGTACTGTGACCGCACTTCCAGGCACAGTTGTGGCTTCGCTGCCAACCGGTTCCAACAACCTCGACATCGCCGTCAGCGACGACGCCAGGTTCGTGTACACGATGAACACCGGCGCTGGCACGATCGGCATCTTTGCGGTGCAGCCAAATGGAAGCTTAAAAGTAATTGGCTTCGCCTCCGGTCTAAGTGCTCACAGCGGATTTGAGGGCCTCGCCGCGTTCTAACAAGTGAACCGGGTTCGCGGTTCCTTCGCAACCCGGTTCGCTCGGCATTCTTCTCGTGGTGCTGCTATCCAGTAGCCATACGCGCAGCGGAAACCATCGCGATTCTCATGGAATTGGGTGTTGGAGTATCAATGGAGCATACGCGAATCACTTAGGATGCGTGTCGAGAACCCGATCCAGTTCATCGATGGTGCTGGACGGAAGGGCGGGTTCGGATATGATCCAATGAGTCGGCCGATTGCTGTAACGGACGGATCAGGACACACACGCAAGGAGGGGCGACATGACGCCCTCAACAGAGCCCTACACACGCACAGGCTCGGTTGGCAACAGACCCAATATGCTATAACTCAATTCATCATTTGTTAGAAATCATTGATGCCAACGGAAATGCAAACTCGTCCTTCACTCGTCAGAAATTGTGTCGCACAAGGGCGGGTCCGGTCCGGGCCCGCCTTAAATCACCGCACTGATGGAAAGGCAAGAACTCACATTAGTAAGAATATAAGAGCCATTTCAAGATCCGACTTCCGTAGAGAGCATCATTCGCGAGGAAGAACATTCTCATGCGGGGGTAGCGATGCCCTTATATTAGCCCGATCAAATTACGCGGTAGGCAGCGAGGTCCGTTACGACCGGTCGGCACCTCTGCGACACCGAAGCAATTGGGGTGTAGGGTAGCAGGCCAACACCCAGTTCTTTTCCATTTGGCAGGAACGTGATCTCGCGCTAAGCGGGCTGGTTTCACCAGTGGGAATCTGCGCCAGGCAAAAGTCGATTCTGGAGTCGCTCGGAACGCTCGCAGCCGCCGATCCATTCGATACGGCAACGCCGATCGTCATCAGGAGAGTCCTCAATTGGTTGTGGCCATAAGCATTCGAAATCATAAGCGACTCCCGATCTTCATTTGTAAATAGCGCCCTGCGGTTCGCATTTAATTTACGGGTACCATACGCGCAAATGATTTCTGAATTGACAACCACTGGGCCTTTGCTCTATCACTGCGATTCAGAGGAGCAAGAGGGATCCTTCGAGTCCACGTGCCGGAAGTTCCAGCGGTTCCTCAACCAACCGGCCCGCTAACGTCCCGGTTGTCCACAGATTCCCCGACAAGGCTTTTTGTGGACCCGACGAAATCCCTACACGCCTAAAGCTTCGCCGGAGACGACCGTTGGGTTACGATCGCCAGCGGGCTGCCTTCAATCGTAACCATGTCTATGTTTGTGGCGAATTTAATTGATGAGAAGGGAAGAATCAGAACTGCTGAGTTGAGGGCGAGAGTCGAAAGGGACACAACATGGCACGAACAAACATTCCCTTGGATCCGACCAAGACAGGTCTTGAAGCCAAGAGGCTCGAGACGAGCCTCCGGGCGATCATCATAGGGCAGGACGAAGCCATCGAGCAGGTCGTCAGCCTTTACCAAAGGTTTTCCGCTGGGATGGCCGCACCGGGACGCCCGATTGGTAACTTCTTATTCCTCGGGCCGACTGGATCAGGCAAGACCCGTATGGTAGAAGCTACGGCCGAGTGTCTCGTGAAGGATCCTCGTGCGGTAATTAAGATTGATTGCGCCGAGTTCCAGCACAGCCACGAAATCGCAAAGCTGATCGGCTCGCCTCCTGGCTATCTGGGCCATCGCGAAACGCACGCGCTGTTGAGTCAAGAAGTACTGAACCAGCACCACACCGCCGCGATGAAGATAAGCTTCGTGTTGTTCGACGAGATTGAGAAAGCCAGCGATGCGCTGTGGAACTTGTTGCTTGGCATTTTAGACAAGGGAACCCTCACGCTAGGCGATAACCGAAAAGTCGACTTCTCGCGAGCAATGATCTTCATGACCAGCAATCTGGGTGCTGCAGAAATGAGCGCCTTGGTAAGCCCTAGGCTGGGATTTAATGCGTGCGAAGCCGCAAAGGAGAACGTGTCGGGCACGACAAATCAGAAGCTGGAGGAAAGGATTACGCGCAGCGGTGTGGAAGCAGCGCGACGAAAGTTCACACCCGAATTCATCAACCGTTTAGACAAGATTGTCACGTTCAAGCGGCTCGGCTCCGACCAGCTTAGACGAATCCTAGACATCGAACTCAAAATGGTTCAGCAGCGCATTTTCAGCACTGCAACGGAGCACTTTATTTTTGAAGTGACTGCTCCGGCGAAAGACCTGTTGCTGAGGGAAGGGACCGACATGAAGTACGGCGCACGACATCTAAAGCGGGCGATCGAGCGGCTGTTAGTGCAGCCAATCTCCAATTTGATGGCGACCGGCCAGGCGCGCGGCGGAGACTTGATCCGGATCGATTCGAACGCAGCGCTTGATCACTTAACGTTCACGAAGGAGGGGGAAGGGCTGCCCTTCCACGCCATGACGGAATTATTCGGCAGTCCCATGCCCGCGCTTGCATGCAGGGCCGGCACCGTCGTGTTATCGGAAGCAAACAAGGCACAAAAAGCGCGCTTCTCCAAGCCAAGCTAAGAAGACTTGGCGAGGCCGCCGCCCTCGACCGTAAGCTTGTAAGCTTCCGCAGCGAATACACGGATGAGTCGGAAAAGAATTCGAATTGGTTCCTGCCGCAGTTCGCTCCAGCTGAACCACTAGAAAGTCATTGGTCCGCGCCGGTGCCTTTGATCATGAGCGGCAGGTTCCACGACTCACTATAGGAGATGAAAGTCGACATGAAATTCGTCGTTCACACCACGAAGACCGCTCCGGAAGCATCTAGAGAAGATCTCAGAGCCGCAGAGCGGGTTTTTTGGATTTCTGCCCAACTTGCTGGGCGTTCTGGCCGAGGCACCGATCGCGCTGAGGGCTTACACGGATCTCACTGACCTGCTTGAAAGGGCGAGCCTGAGCCCGGTTGAACTGCAGTTGACGATGTTGGCCGTAAGCCACGAAAACGGTTGTGAATACTGCATGGCCGCGCACAGCACTGTCGCCGGAATGGTTGGCATGTCGAAGGCCGTGCTAACGGCTCTCCGTTCCGGTAATATCCTTTCTAGCACAAAACTAGAAGCTTTACACAGTTTCGTGGTCGACGTAGTCCGCTCCCGTGGACGCGTATCCGATCATCGGATCGATGAATTTCTCAAGGCCCGCTACTCGCGTCAGAATGTGCTGGAAGTGGTCTTTGCCGTAGCCATGAAGACGTTGAGCAACTACGCCAACCACATGACGGAAGCACCGGTCGACAGGCAGTTTCTGTCGCAGGCATGGGAGACCACGTACTCATCGTCAGCATAGGCGGCGGCCGGACAAATAAGGGGCTCCGTCTCTTGATTTAGATTGGAAATGTTAGTTCCCAGATAGCAACTATGCTGCAAGGCATCAGATCGGCGGCGCGGCCGTACGGCTTCCTTGCGGTGCTGCTGGCCTGCGTTTTCACACTGGCCAACTACTATCAACTGAGGTGCACTTTCGAAGAACCGGGAGCCGCACGTAGATCACATTCATGATTGCGGTCCCCAAACTCAATTCGGCGGAGGTTAAGGCACGCTTGTATCTCTTAGCGAACCGCGAGCGTGACTCCTTGTTGGCTGGTTGTGTTGCCCACTGAGAGATACAATGCGACGTCAGCAGTTCCCGCAATTCCTTCCGGAATCCGCGCATTTACTTGCATCACACCCGCTGTTGCCGGCGCGAGACCAGCGAAAAGAATTTCGGCGTCCTGGCCGCTGATCGTGACTCGTACTGGAGCAACTGGCGAAGGATAGGGTGCAGCCGCCGCACGCCCGGTTGCGCTCGGCGGGCTGATGACTCCCTGGCCGGTAGCATAGAAAACGACAATGCTGCCGGCCGGGGCAGGATTGCCGGCGGAATTCAAAGAGCCATCTTGGTTGAAGATGCCCTGGTACAGCCTGGGCGCGCTCGCGGCGATCCGAACTGTCTCCGCCGCACTTGCGACACCGTTGTAATTGACCGTGATGCTGGCCTCCTGTTGGCCATCCAATTCGTAAGGGATCTGCATGTTCACCTGATCCGTGTGGACATAATAGATCGGTGCCGGAATGCCATTGACTGTGACGGACACACCTGCGGAGGCGGTTGGCAGCGTGGCGGTCACCGAGTCGAAAACTGAAATCGCCCCGGTACTGGGGCCAAGCGAAATACCATAAATGGCTATGATTTCGCCTGGAGCAAACGGCCCGCCTGCGCCGCTGAAGACATCTTGGATTCCTCCCGCAGCGATCTGGGGAGGAGCACTCGCGATGGTGCTGAGTAACAGCAAGTCATTTGTAAAAGTCGTCGTCTGGCCACCGAAGAAAAATGCTGTCCCTAAATCGGATGCAAATGCGGCTTCGACGCGATAGCGAGGCGCTGGCGCACTGCCTCCAGGCGTTACCTGGGTCCAGGCCACCGATACGGGATCATATTCCCACGTATCGTTGAGCGGCGGTCCACCCAGTCCACCAAACAGCACCAGCTGCCTGCGATTGTCGTCAAAAACCATCCCGTACCGCTGCCTGGGAGCGGGACGCGGATTGGACGTAATTTCTTTCCACTGATTGTTCCCAAGATCGAACGACCACAAGTCTCCTTGCGGGCAGGGGCCAAAGCCGCTGGAACAACCTCCATACAGCAACATCTGATCACTCTGCGGAACATAGACGGCGTGATGAAGGCAGCGGCGTAAGGGCCGCGTGCCAGCGGGTGAAATATCTCGCCAGGCGTTGCTCGCTAGATCGAATGCCCACGTGTCGTCAAAACGTCCCTGTTCCGACGTAAACCCGTGCGAAATCACGATTCGGTCCCGTTTGGCGTCGTAAATTGCCGAGTGGCCGTAGCGCGGGCTCGGCCCGCTCGAATTGCCGCTCAATTGCATCCACAGATTTGCCTGGATATCGTAGGCCCAAGCATCGCCAAAAAAGCCGGCCCCCTGGCCGGCAATCATGATGATTCGGCGGCGCACCGGGTCAAACGTAACTGTATGTCCATGACGCGGGTTAGGAGACGGCCCCGCCGGGTTGAGCCGTGTCCACTGTTTCCGATCCACTGAGTAGGCCCAAACGTCGTTGAGATCGCCTGAGGCGTCCTGCCCAGCGAACATCAGAATTTGCCTTCCAACTGGATCGTATGCGATCGGTGCATCAATTCTCGGGCTGGGAGTGGCCCCTGAAGGATTCGCTTGAGACCACTGCAGGCTGCTGGTCTGCGCATCGGCGAAAGTACCGGAAATGAGAATTGCTATCAACAGAGCGCGCAAGGGACCTCCTTACCTCCTTGCTTCGCGCGAACCAACTCTGCGGTTACGGCCCTCCATAGATTCAAACAATACACGTACTGCCTAAGCCAGAAACAGAAGGTCGAGCACAAGCGGCGGACCTAGCGTGACCATTTGCGTCTTCGCGGCGAACTAGGGAGAGGGGGCATACTGATGCAACCTGACCCTGGTGGCTTCGCGTATGCAAGCCCCGACATAGAGCATTTGATGGCGCGATATCAACAAGCAGACCCAGTCGCCTCGGCGGCCCTGATCAAGCTACTCAGCCCGCAGCTTTACCGGTTCTTCGCTGGTCCCATGGGCAGCAAAACCGACGCGGAAGACATGCTACAGGACGCATGGCTGCGCATTCACCGTGTCCGCCACACTTATCGGCAGGGCGAACCTGTGCTCCCCTGGGTCTACGCAATCGCCCGGTGTGTGAGGGTGGATGATTATCGTAAACGCCACCGCATCGCCTCGCGCGAGACCTGTGTCGATGTGTTACCAGAGCCTTCGGTAAGCAAGGATGAGAGAGCCTGTCTTCCGCGCTTCGAGGAGCTTGTCGCCGCCCTGCCTGAGAGCCAGCGCGAGGTGGTGACCATGCTCAAGGTGGATGGACTGAGCATCGAAGAGGTTGCTCGCGCGATGTCCTCAACAGTCGGCGCCGTCAAGCAAAAGGCCCATCGGGCATATGAGCGGCTGCGCAAATTACTGGACCAGATCGCACAACCCGCACGTAAAGGAGCCGCCCAATGACTTGTCGCGATATGGACGGCATAATGAGTTCGCATTCCGGAAATTCGCTGCTCCCGCCCGAGGCCGCCGAACACATTGTTGGATGTGAGCGCTGTCGCAGTCTGGTGCGCCTGCTTCATGAGACCAGCGAGATCCCCGCGCCTTCAGAAAGTCACTTGAAGCGAATCCAAAAGGGTATACTCGAAAACCTGAGACCTGTTCGGCCCTTGCCCCCATCCCGCATTTTTCTCTTCTCGTTCGCACTAATCTTTCTCTCGGTGGTGGCAGTCGGCGCTATGAGGCTTGGGATGAATGGCTGGAGCGTGCTCAGCATGGAACAGAAGATCGCCGTCTTTGCCACCCTCGCGGCGAGCGCGGTTCTGCTGGCCCTCTCCATGGTTCGGCAGATGGTGCCGGGAAGCAAACACGGTGTATCCCCTACTACTTTGCCGATCGCTATTTTACTAGTGCTTATACTCGTGATAGCCGCCGTGTTTCGATCGGAAGAGGAATCCGCATTCGTTACGAACGGCCTGATGTGCATCAGAAATGGCCTGGAATATTCGATCCCTACGGCATTGCTGTTCTGGATGCTGCTACGCCGAGGTGCCATGTTATTTCCCAAACTCATCGGCGCCGCGGCGGGCGGATTCTCCGGCCTGATTGGCCTTAGTGTGCTTGAAATCAACTGCTCAAACTTAAACGTGTATCATATCCTGGTCTGGCATTGGGGCGTCATTTTAATCACCTCGCTAGCGGGAGTTGTGCTTGGCGCCGTCGTCGAATACGTCGACCGGTATCGCGATCAGAAGAATTCGTTTTAGCGCTGGTTTTACACGCTCGTAGCACACCCAGTTTGCTCTTCGCGGAGATTGGAGGTTATGAAAGTTTCGACTTCTCCGACACTGGCATACGGCACTAGAGTGCAGTTGGCGTGCGTATTACCAGTGATCAGAAGAGACACTTTCTTTTCAAGGTCGCGGCGATAAAAGAGTATCACCTTCTTGGAAGTTGCACCGAGCAGGTAGCCAGTCTCGAAACCCAAGCCGAAGGAGGAACCGGATACCTCGGCGATGAAAAGCTCGCAGTGCTGGAGCCATGCCATATCACGCTGATATACGTCCTGTGGGCTGATCAACCGGTCTGCCTCCCACGCTTCATCACTCACTAGATGACGGGTCAACACTTCGTGACCCAGTTCGCCCAATAACTGTACGACTTTTCGGGCGGTGTCGAGCGTTGACCGATCGCCCGCCACGGTGACCCAAAATAGATCTTCATGCTTGTAAGGTACTCCACAAGCTTGAGAGCCGTATGTTGGGCGTAACTTCAGGACCATCGCTGTCGAATTGCTAAGTAGAAGCGTCCATCGGATCGGAAGTCCGGTGGTTCGTCGTGCTTTCGAGGCTATTTGAAAGGAATCTATGCGAAGATTCGGCTTGTTTTCCGGACTGCTCATGTTAACAGCCGCAGCGTCCATGTCCGCCGCGGCCGATAGCCTCGGCGCTCGCATCCCGGTGTTATTGGAACTTTTCACATCCGAGGGATGCTCCAGCTGCCCGCCGGCCGACCGGTTACTTGAAGTGCTTGATCAAAAACAGCCAGTTGCCGGAGCCGAGCTGATCGTATTGAGCGAACACGTTGACTACTGGGACCGGCTCGGTTGGAGAGACCCCTTCTCATCGCCGCAGTACACCGCTCGTCAGGAAGAGTACGCATCTAAGTTTAGTCGCGATGGTGTATACACGCCTCAGCTTGTGGTGGACGGACGATTCGGGTTTGTAGGCAGCGACGGACGCGAGGCAACGCTGGCCATTCAGAGGGCCATGCGTGAGCAAAAAATTGGGATCGCGATTTCACATGTCGCGCGAGACGGGAATCAAATTACGGCCCACATTGAGTCATCTGCATCCGAGCAGAACACCGAGCGTGGCAAAGCAGTTTTATACGTTGTCGTCGCGGACAACAGGGCCGAGTCCCACGTGACGCGCGGCGAGAACGGAGGCCGAAACCTGGCGCACGTCGGCGTGGCGCGGGTTCTTAGGCAGGTAGGCACGATCGATATCGAGAGTGCTTTCACAAAGGATGTGACGCTTTCGATTCCGCCAGGCGCGCTACCAAACGGAATGCGACTGGTTGCCTTCATTCAAGACCCTAGATCGGGACACGTCCTCGGGGTCGCGGTACAGAAACTCTAGATCAAAGGAGCACATTTTTATGCGAGCGATTCACACACTTTTACTGTTGCCAGCCATCGCTGTCCTGTGTAGTGGTCAGGAGCAAAGCGCGCCCAAAAACGAATTGGCTTTCGGACTCAGTGGCTTGCCGTCTCTATCGCGAAGTGATACTCCCAGCCTAAATGCGGGAGCGGGCGTGGGATTCCAAGTGAACTACGGCCGGCGGTTCCTGGAGGGACATAAGTTTGCTCTGTACGGCGAAGTCAACTTTTTGGCAAGTCCGCTTCGCGAAGTCTCGTCGAGCGTAAAATCAGCTACTAAAGATTTCGCCAGTCTCTATATCACGCCGGGCGTTCGGTTGAACGTTCTTCCGAAGTCAAGGATCTCTCCATATTTCGCCATCGGCGGTGGATATGCTGATTATGAGCACAGCACGACCGAGCTTAACGGCCAACCAAATACGGCGTCCCGGCAACTTGCTCGTGGAGTTTTCGATTTCGGGGCCGGCGTTGACGTTCACGTTTGGCGTTGGGTTGCCCTTCGAGGCGAGGCTCGCGATTTCTATGCGGGATCTCCGAACTACAACGTGGCGTCGATTTCAGGCGGGCAGCACAACGTGGTTGCCGGTGGGGCCGTCGTGCTTCGCTGGCACTAAGACTTAGGGGATCAGCGTGATGCTGCTCAAAAGACGTCTGGTACTACCGTATTCATCCGTGACGCCCAAGGGCGTGTACCTGAGCCGACGCCGTTTTTTCGGGAGCGCATCCGCCGTGGTAGGTTTCACGGCTGGCGTTTCCTTTGCTGGGACAAAACTCAGTGCTGTGAAAAGTCCGTTTAGCACGACGGAGAAGCCGACCCCCTTTCAGGATGTGACCAGTTACAACAACTTCTACGAGTTCGGGACCGCGAAGAGCGAATCTACCGTTACCGGTGTGTCGAAGGCTGGTCCACAGTTGTACCGTGGATCGGTTTTCCGCTGAACGCGTTGATCAGGTTGGCAAATCCCACGTCAAGCGCGAAGTATGTGGCCTTCCAGAGCCTCTACGACCCAAAGCAGATGCCGGATGCACGTTATGCAGGCATTCCGTTCCCATATCTGGAAGGACTACGAATGGACGAGGCGTTGCATCCTCTGGCCTTACTCTGCTTCGGTTTGTACGGCGAAGTTCTGCCCAATCAGAATGGCGCGCCGATCCGCTTGGTAGTGCCCTGGAAGTACGGGTTCAAAAGGATCAAATCGATTGCTAGGATCCGCTTCGTTGAAAAGCAACCAGCCACAACTTGGAGCCTCGCCGTTCCGAGCGTGTATGGGTTCTACTCGAATGTGAATCCAGAAGTGGATCCGCTGTGGAGTCAAGTTACCGAGCGCCGCTTAGGCGACTTCTTCAAGCGCAAAACGCTGAAATTCAATGGCTACGCCGAGCAGGTTGCGACCTTATACGACGGCATGGATCTTCGGAAGAATTTTTGATGCTCAACAGAATCATCTTAAGCCGATGGGCGAAGCCGTCGATGTTTCTGATCTGCATACTACCTGCCCTCGTCCTCGGTTGGCGCGCATGGAGCCAGGACCTTGGAGCCAATCCTATCGAGTACATTACGCACTCAACCGGAGACTGGACTCTACGATTGCTCCTGATCACTCTAACAGTCACGCCGATGCGCAGCGTGTTGCAGTTGCCGCTGCTCATCCGATTTCGTCGGATGCTCGGGTTATTTGCATTCTTCTATGGATGCCTTCACTTCCTCACCTACGTCTGGCTCGACAAGTTTTTCGATACCAAAGACATCCTGAGAGACATCGGCAAACGCCCCTTTGTTACGATCGGCTTCGCCAGTCTAATGTTGATGGCTCCGCTTGCGGTGACATCGACGGCGTCCTGGATCAGACGGCTGGGAGGACGCAGCTGGCAGTTGTTACATCGGCTCATTTATTTTTGTGGTCTAGCCGGTGTCATTCACTACTATTGGTCGGTAAAGTCTGATATTCGCTTGCCTGCCTTGTACGGGGCGCTGCTCTGTCTGCTGTTGGCCAACCGCTTATACGTCTTCGCGGCAAAGTGGCGTCAGAGGCACCGGAGACGCGTGCCGGAACTGCAGCAGCAGCCTACTTGATTTCCAGCACCTCTGTGAGCACTTTCTTCGCAATTGCCGGAACCGTCGCACCTGGAGAAGGCAGACCCACCGGAATCAGGACAAACGGGCGTTCGTTCTTTGGGCGGTCGAGGATATGGGTAAGGAATCCCATCGGGCTCGGCGTGTGAGTGAGTGTCGCGAGGCCGCGCAGCCAGAAGGAACCCAGTAGCGATGCCAACTGACTCTTGGACGTAATAGTGCTTGATCTTCTTCACTCCTTCAGAAGTTTGCGCAAGGCCGAAATCTACGCGGAAGACGACAATCAGGTAAGGTGCTGTTTCGAGGAACTCCTTATGCCAGTCCGTTCCCAAGGGCTCCAGCGCTTTCAGCCAGTCCGCCGGCATTCGGTGCTCGTAACTCTCGCGCTCCTCGGCCTCGGCCGCCTCCGCGGATCCTGCGTTTGATTTCGGGATCTCTCACGACGACGAACTTCCAAGGCTGTTGATTGGCTCCGCTCGGAGCGAGCGTTGCACACCGGATAGCGTTTTCTATCAATTCGAAAGGCACGGGTTCCGGTGAAATGAAGCGGACCGAGCGCCGTGCTGCCATCCGTTCTATGAACTCGCCCGAGGCGTGTAACTGTTCCTCCGGAGTCATGCGCGAGAAAATCAAAGGGACTTGCTTATGCGGTTTCATTGCAGGCTAATCCGAGAGGCCGGCTACATTGTCGCTCTTCCGATTCATGTCGCCAAGAATTGAAATCGGTCAACTTTTATTACGGCCGGCCATGACTCCGCCATCGACATCCCAGATTGCCCCAGTCACCCACGACGCCTTATCCGACAATAGGAAGCAGATGACCTCCGCCACGTCCTCAGGCTTTCCAACGCGTCCTATCGGATGAAAGTTATTGAATCCCTGTAAGGCTGTATGTATTTGCTCCTTCGGAATGAAGGCCTCATAGATGGGCGTCTCTACTACTGCTGGGGAGACTGCATTGACACGGATTTTGGCATGGGCCAATTCCATCGCAAGATGTTGAGTCAATGAATGGAGGCCTGCTTTGGCCATCGAATAGGCAGAAGATGGCGTCGCGCCAATTGCTTGTTTGGCCCACATCGACCCGATGTTGACAATGGCTCCACCGCTAGCGCGCTCGACCATCCCTCTGGCAACGTGCTGCGTGACCAAGAATATTCCTTTATTCAGTTCAAGGTAGCGGTTGTAGTCCTCCATGGTCTGTTCCAGGAAAGGCTTCGGAACGAAGACACCAGCGGCATTCACCAGCAGATCCATCTTGGCGAGCTTGCCGCCAGACTCCTCCATAAGACGCGCTAGTTGGACACCGTCCGTGATGTCCGCATTGCAGGCGATCACGTTCCCAAACGAGCCTAGCTCGTCTT
>Ga0210389_10002302_pt1 | contig 15140 bp, 25 predicted proteins | sample IncBWH28OmetaG_FD_160127 | JGI IMG/M metagenome (GOLD analysis project Ga0210389, IMG submission 160127) | Forest soil microbial communities from Barre Woods Harvard Forest LTER site, Petersham, Massachusetts, United States - Inc-BW-H-28-O ...
CCCAGGCTGCCTGCCAGGCGGGCGAGAACCGGCCGCGGGCACGGGGGGCGCCCGCCGCGGCCATCGCGGCGAGGTGCGAGGCGGCGCCGGGCGGCGCAGGCCGCCGCTGCAGGCCGTGATCGGGCAGCCGGTACAGGTCAATGCTGGGCAGGTCAGACAGCAGGTCGTCGAGCTCGCCGACGGTCTTGGCGGCGAACGTCTTGTCGAGGCGCTCGTTGAACTCCTCAGCGTCCAGCCGCCCGGCCGCGTGATGCTCGCGCAGCAGCGTGGCCGTCCTGTCCCGGTCGGCGTCTGACGCCCGGATCTTCGGGTCGCTGGCCATCAGGAGCCTCCGGCCGCCCCGGCCGCCGCCGGGCTGGCCGCCGCGCCCGAGGCCGGCCCGCCGGCCCGGGCGCCGCCGAGCCGGGCACCGCTGACCCGGGCCAGCCCGCTGGCGCCGCCGTCGGCCGCGGTCAGCACCCAGGGACCGTCCGCCGTGATCGCCACCGTGTGCTCGAAGTGGGCGGCCCAGGTCCCGTCCGTGGTCACCACCGTCCAGCCATCGTCGCGCACGTCCGTCTCCTGGTCGCCCAGCACCAGCATCGGCTCGATCGCCAGCGCCATCCCCTCGGTCAGCAGCGGGCCGCGGCCCGGCTGACCGTAGTTCGGAACCGGCGGATCCATGTGCATCTGGGTGCCGATGCCATGCCCCGTATAGTCCTCGACAATCCCGTACGGGCCGGCGGCTCGCGCGGCCGCCTCGACGGCGGCGCTGATATCGGTGAGCCGGGCACCCGGCTCCGCCCGGGCGAGCCCGTGCCACAGGGCCTGCTCGCAGGCGTCCAGCAGGCCGGCCAGCTCAGCGCGGACGGGGCCGACGCTGACCGTGAGGGCCGCGTCGCCGTGCCAGCCGCCCACGATGGCACCGCAGTCGATGGAAATCAGGTCGCCGGCCGCCAGCACGACGGCCCGGCTGGGGATGCCGTGGACGACCTGCTCGTTGACCGAGGTGCAGATCGTCGCCGGGTAGCCGTGGTAGCCCAGGAACGACGGCAGCGCGCCCGCCCCGCGGATTTCCCGCTCGGCTATGGCGTCCAGTTCCGCGGTGCTGATGCCCGGCTCCACCGCGGCGGCGGCCGCCCGCAGCGCAGTGGCCACGACCAGTCCGGCCTGACGCATGAGGGCAAGCTGGGCCGGCGTCTTGACCTCGATCGACCATTCCTGCCTGCGCCGCATGCCGCCTCCCGGGCTCCCTACCTAAACTACCTCCGCGGTGGCGGCCGCAGTTCAACGGACGAACCGGCGCAGGGCGCTCATGGCCCGGTCGGTGATTTCCTCCACCGGCCCGGTGGCGTCGATGCCCAGCAGGGTGCCGTCGTCGGCGTAGTAGGCGATCAGCGGCCGCGTCTGCTGCTGGTAGACATCCAGCCGGTGCCGGATGGTCTCCTCCTGATCGTCGTCGCGCTGGAATAGCTCGCCGCCGCAGTCGTCGCAGACGCCCTGGCGGGCCGGCGGGTCGAAGACCCCGTGCCAGATCCGGCCGCACTTGCGGCAGGTCCGGCGGCCGGACAGCCGGCGGACCACCTCGTCGTCGTCGACGACCAGTTCGAGCACGATGTCGAGCCTGGCGTCCCACTCGGACAGCATCTTCTTCAGCGTCTCGGCCTGCGGGACGTTCCGGGGGAAGCCGTCGAGCAGGAAGCCGACCTGGGCGTCATCCTCCTGCAGCCGTGAGCTCACCATCGCGATGGTGACCTCGTCGGGGACCAGGTCTCCCTTGTCCATGAACGCCTTGGCCTGACGGCCGAGCTCGGTACCTGTACTGACGTTGTACCGGAAGATGTCACCTGTCGAAATCTTCGGGATCGACAGGTTCGAGGAGATGAACTGGGCCTGTGTCCCCTTGCCCGCTCCGGGGGGCCCGACAAGGACCAGGCGCACTATCGCAGGAAGCCCTCATAGTTGCGCTGCTGCAGCTGGCTCTCGATCTGCTTCACCGTATCGAGGCCGACTCCCACCGCAATCATGATGCTGGTTCCGCCGAGCGGGAACTGCGAGTTAGCCGATAGCAGGCCGATGGCGACCACCGGGATGAGCGCGACCAAGCCCAGGTACAGCGAGCCCGCGGCGGTCAGCCGGCTGAGCACGTAACTGAGGTACCCGGCGGTCGGGCCGCCCGGCCGGATGCCGGGGATGAAGCCGCCGTACTTCTTCATGTTGTCGGCCACCTCAGTCGGGTTGAAGGTGATCGACACGTAGAAGTAGGTGAAGAAGACGATGAGGATGAAGAAGAGCGCCGCGTAGGCGGGCTTGTCCCCGGTGACGAGGTTGGTGTTCACCCACCGCACCCAGGCCGAGTTCGCGTTGCCGCCCGAGCCGAAGAGCTGGGAGGCGAGCTGCGGAATGTAGAGCAGGGACGAGGCAAAGATGACCGGGATGACGCCGGCCTGGTTGACCTTGAGGGGGATATAGGTCGATGTCCCGCCGTACATGCGGCGGCCCACCATTCGCTTGGCGTACTGGACCGGGATCCGGCGCTGGGCCTGTTCCATCAGGGCCACGAACGCGATGATCGCGATGCCGACCACCAGCACCAGGAGGAACACGAAGGCGTGCTTGGTCTTGTAGATGGAGAGCAGCTCGCCGGGGATGACCGCGATGACCTGGGTGAAGATCATCAGCGACATGCCGTTGCCGACGCCCCGGTCGGTGATCAGCTCGCCCAGCCACATGATGACGGCCGTGCCGGCGGTCATGCAGATCACCATGGTGCCGATGGTGAAGACCGACGGGTTCGGGATGAGCTTCTGGGTACAGCCGGGGATCAGGTTGCCCGACCGCGCCAGGGCGATAATGCCGGTGGACTGGAGAATGGCCAGCCCGATGGTCAGGTAACGCGTGTACTGGGTGATCCGGGCCTGCCCGGACTGCCCCTCCTGGCGCAGTGTCTCCAGCCGCGGGATAACCACGGCCAGCAGCTGCAGGATGATGCTCGCGGTGATGTAGGGCATGATGCCGAGCGCGAAGACCGTCAGCTTCAGCAGCGATCCGCCGCTGAAGAGGTTGACCAGCTGGAAGATGCTGGTCTTCGTGGTCGTCTGGAGACAGGCGTTGATCGCGTGCTGCGATACGCCCGGCGTCGGCAGCGAGGAGCCCAGCCGGAACACGGCGATGATGAAGACCGTGAACAGGAGCTTCTTGCGCAGGTCGGGCGTACGGAAAGCCCGGAGAAACGCGGTCAGCATGCGCAGTCCTCTGCTTCTTGGGTCGACGTCATCTGCCGCTCCTGTCGCGGACCAGTGGTCGCGCTCTCACCAGCGCGAGCGGAAACCCCGCGCCGAAGTCTAACGCGCTCCGGGCACCACACTGGCCGGATGTCGCGGCGGCCATTCCCGGCGCTCACCGGCCCGGACCAGCGGCGGCTGGCCCGGGCCGGGAGCGACGGGATGGCCATCTCACAATTCAGTAACGGACCCGCCGGCAGCGGTGATCTTCTGCCGGGCGGTGGCCGAGAACCGGTGCGCGGAAACGCGCAGCGCGGTGTCGGTCTCGCCCTGGCCGAGCACCTTGACCAGCTCGCCGGGCCGGACGGCGCCCTTGGCCGCCAGGTCGTCGGGCGTCACGTCGCCGCCGGCGGGGTACAGCGCCGCCAGCCGGTCAATGTTGACCACCTGGTAGGTGGTCTTGAACGGCAGGTTGGAGAAGCCCTTGAGCTTCGGCAGCCGGCGGTGCAGCGGCATCTGGCCGCCCTCGAAGGCCGGGGAGACCTGGCCCCGCGCCTTGCTGCCCTTCGTGCCGCGGCCCGCGGTCTTGCCCTTGGAGGCCTCGCCGCGGCCGACCCGGGTCCGGGCCTTGTGGGAACCCGGCGCCGGGCGCAGGTGGTGAATCTTCAGGCCCGCCCGGCCGCCGGGCGTACCGGTGCCGGCGGAAGCGGTGCGCTCCGCCGCGGGGGTGTCGTTCGTTGCCATCTCAGTTAACCTCCTCCACGACCACCAGGTGGCGGACCAGCTGGATCATGCCGCGGATCTCGGGCCGGTCGGCCTTGACGACGCTGTCGCCGATCCGGTGCAGCCCGAGTGAGCGCAGCGTCTCGCGCTGCGGGTGGGTGCCGCCGATCTTCGACTTGGTCTGGGTGACCTTCAGCTCTGCCATGTGCTGCTCCCGCTCAGCTGTTGTCGTTCGCGGTGCCGACGCCGGCCGCGGCCGCCGCGCGGGCGCGGAGCATGGCCGCGGGTGCGACGTGCTCGATCGGCAGCCCGCGCCGCGCCGCGATCTCCTCGGGCCGGCTCAGGCCCTTGAGCGCGGCCACGGTCGCGTGCACCACGTTGATCGGGTTGGACGAGCCGAGGGACCGGGACAGCACGTCGTGCACGCCCGCGCACTCGAGCACGGCGCGCACCGGGCCGCCGGCGATGACGCCGGTACCGGGACTGGCCGGCTTGAGCAGGACGACGCCCGCCGCCTCCTCGCCCGTCACGGTGTGCGGAATCGTGCCGGCGATGCGGGGCACCCGGAAGAAGCTCTTCTTCGCCGCCTCGACGCCCTTGGCGATCGCCGCGGGCACTTCCTTGGCCTTGCCGTAGCCGACGCCGACCATGCCGTTCCCGTCGCCCACCACGACCAGCGCGGTGAAGCTGAACCGGCGGCCGCCCTGCACGACCTTGGCCACCCGGTTGATCGTGACGACCCGCTCTAGGTAGGCCGTGCCCTTCTCGGCAGCGCCACCGCGGCGGTCGTCACGACGGTCACGCCGCTCGCCACCCCCACCGGTGCCGCCGCGCCGCTGTGCTGGTGGCATTAGCGTGTCCTCTTCTGTAGTTGCATGGTGCTCATAGCTCCAGCCCGCCTTCTCGCGCGCCCTCAGCGAGGGCCGCGACCCGGCCGTGGTAGGCGTTCCCGCCGCGGTCGAACACCGCGGCGGTGATGCCGGCCTGGCTGGCCCGCTCCGCGAGCAGCGCGCCGACCTGCCGCGCCTTGGCGGTCTTGTCCGCCGAGGCGCTGCGGATGGCGGCATCCAGGGTCGACGCGGAGGCCAGCGTAGCGCCGGCCACATCGTCCACGAGCTGGGCGAACGTGTTCCGGGCCGAGCGGGTCACCACGAGCCGGGGCCGCACCGGGCTGCCCTCGATCTTCTTGCGGACGCGCAGGTGACGCCGTTGCCGCGACGAGATCCGCACGGCAGTGCGGCCGGTGATGCGCCCGTGCGCCCGGGTCTTGGTGCCAGACATGTCTTACTTCCCAGCCTTCCCGACCTTGCGGCGGATCTGCTCACCCTGGTAACGCACGCCCTTGCCCTTGTACGGGTCCGGCTTGCGGAGCTTGCGGATATTGGCGGCGACCTCGCCGACCTGCTGCTTGTCGATGCCCTCGACGATGAACCTGGTGGGCGTCTCGACCCTGAAGGAGATGCCGTCCGGCGCGTTCACCGGGACCGGGTGGCTGAACCCGAGCGCGAACTCCAGGTCCTTGCCCCGGGCCTGAACGCGGTAGCCGACCCCGACGATCTCCAGCGTCTTGCGGTAGCCCTCGGTCACCCCGGTCACCATGTTGGCGATCAGCGAGCGGGACAGCCCGTGCAGCGCGCGGACCTCGCCCTCGTCGCTGGGCCGGGTGACGGTGATGACGCCGTTCTCCTGGCTGACCTCGATGGGCGCCGACACCTGGACACGCAGGGTGCCCTTCGGGCCCTTGACCGTGACCTCGCGGCCGCTGATGGTGACATCGACACCGCTGGGCACGGTGACGGGCATCCGTCCGATTCGTGACATCGCTGGCTCCCCTACCAGACGTAGGCGAGAACTTCCCCGCCCACGCCCTTCCTCTTAGCCTGCTTGTCGGTCATCAGGCCATCCGACGTCGAGATGATGGCGACGCCCAGGCCGCCGAGCACCTTCGGCAGGTTGTCCTTGCGCGCGTAGACCCGCAGGCCCGGCTTGGACACCCGCTTGATGCCCGCGATCGACCGCTCCCTGGTCGGGCCGAACTTGAGCGCGATGACCAGTTTGCGGCCGACCTCGGCGTCCTCGACGCGGAAGCCCGAGATGTAGCCCTCCTGCTGGAGGATCTCGGCGATGTGCACCTTGATCTTGGAGTGCGGCATGATCACGTCGTCGTGATACGCCGAGTTGGCGTTGCGCAGCCTGGTCAGCATGTCTGCGACCGGGTCGGTCATGGTCATGGCCTGATGGCCCTCCTCGCCGTGGTTTCCGTCAGGACGGACCTTCGGCGCGGTCAGTGGGCGCTCGTGGCGCCCAGGGGTGGTTTTACCAGCTGGACTTGGTGATGCCGGGCAGTTCGCCCCGGTGTGCCAGTGTCCGGAAGCAGATCCGGCACAGGCCGAACCGGCGGTAGACAGCACGGGGCCGCCCGCACCGGGAGCACCGGGTGTAGCCGCGCACCTCGAACTTCGGAGTGCGCTTGGCCTTGGCGACGAGGCTCTTCTTCGCCACGGGTCAGTTCTCCTTGAACGGGAAGCCGAGCCGCCGCAGCAGCGAGCGGCCTTCGGCGTCGTTGGTCGCGGACGTGACGACTGTCACGTCCATTCCGCGCTGCCGGTCCACCGCATCGGGATCGATCTCGTGGAACATCAGCTGCTCGGTCAGCCCGAAGGTGTAGTTCCCCCGGCCGTCGAACTGGCGGTCAGACAGGCCGCGGAAGTCACGGATCCGGGGCAGCGCGATCGACAGCAGCCGGTCGCAGAACTCCCACATCCGGTCGTTGCGCAGGGTGACGTGCGCGCCGATCGGCATGCCCTCGCGCAGCTTGAACTGGGCGATGGACTTGCGCGCCCGGGCCACCGCGGGCTTCTGGCCGGTGATCACGGCCAGGTCGCGGACGGCGCCGTCAATGAGCTTGGCGTCCCGGGCCGCCTCGCCGACGCCCATGTTGACGACGATCTTGGTCAGCGTCGGGATCTGCATGACGTTGGGGATCCCGAACTCCTCGCGCAGGGCACCGGCGATCTCAGCCGTGTAGCGCTGCTTCAGGCGCGGCACGACCCGCTCGGCCAGCGCAGTAGCGCCGGCGGCCCCGTTACTCGTGGTCATCAGATGTCCTTACCGCTGGCCCGGGAAATCCGGACCTTCTTGTTGTCCTCATCGAACCGGTAGCCAGCCCGGATGGGCTTCTTGGTCTCCGGGTCAATCAGCCGCACGTTGCTGACGTGGATGGGCGCCTCTTTGGTGACGATGCCGCCCTCCTTGGCGCCGCGCTGACCCTGGTAGTCCACCTTGGTGTTCTTGCGGATCATGTTGACGCCCTGGACCAGCACCTTCTGCCGGGTCCGGTAGACGAGGATCACCTCACCCTCGCGACCGCGGTCCTTGCCCGTGGTCACGATTACGTGATCGCCCTTCTTGATCTTCATCACAGCACCTCCGGCGCGAGCGAAATGATCCGCATGAAACGCTTCTCGCGCAGTTCCCGGCCCACCGGCCCGAAGATGCGGGTCCCGCGCGGATCCCCGCCGTCCCGGATCAGCACGGCCGCGTTCTCGTCGAAGCGGATGTAAGACCCGTCCGCGCGGCGCCGCTCCTTGCGCGTGCGCACGACGACGGCCTTGACTACGTCGCCCTTCTTCACCCCGGCGCCGGGGAGGGCATCCTTGACGGTGGCGACGATAATGTCGCCGATGCCCGCGTATCGCCTGCTCGACCCGCCGAGCACCCGGATACACAAGATCTCCTTGGCACCCGTGTTGTCGGCGACTTTGAGCCGCGACTCCTGCTGGATCACGTCAACTCCTGCTTCTCACGCGTCGGCTCCGCCGCGGTTATCCCGCGCAGAGTGCGGCCCTGGCTACTTTGCCTTTTCCAAGATCTCCGCGACGCGCCAGCGCTTGGTGGCTGACAGCGGGCGGGTCTCCATCAGCAGCACTCGGTCCCCGACGCCGCAGGCGTTCTCGCCGTCGTGTGCCTTGTACTTCTTCGTCCGGCGGATGACCTTGCCGTACTTGGGGTGCTTGACCCGGTCTTCGACCTCGACAACGACGGTCTTGTCCATCTTGTCGCTGACGACCAGGCCCTCGCGCACCTTGCGGTAACCGCGCGAGAACTCACTGTCTTCAGTGGCCACCGTGGCCTGGGGCTCACTCATCCTCGTCCGCCTTCTCTTCCACCCGCACGATGCCGAGCTCGCGTTCCTGCTTCACGGTGTAGATGCGCGCGATCTCCTTGCGCACGGCCCGGAGCCGTCCGTGGCTCTCGAGCTGGCCCGTGGCTGCCTGGAAGCGCAGGTTGAACAGCTCGATCTTGGCCTCAGCCAGCTTGACATCGAGCTCATCCTCGGTGGAGGAGCGCAGGTCAGCGGCTGCCAGTCCCTTGGCCGCCATCACGCCTCACCGACCTCTCGCTTCACGAACTTGCACTTCATGGGGAGCTTGTGCATGGCCCGGCGCAGGGCTTCCCGGGCGACTTCCTCGGACACGCCCGACAGCTCGAACATGACCCGGCCGGGCTTGACGTTGGCGACCCACCACTCCGGGGCGCCCTTGCCCGAGCCCATCCGGGTCTCGGCCGGCTTCTTGGTCAGCGGCCGGTCCGGGTAGATCGTGATCCACACCTTGCCGCCACGCCGGATGTGCCGGGTCATGGCGATACGGGCGGCCTCGATCTGCCGGTTGGTCACGTAGGAGTGCTCAATCGCCTGGATGCCGAACTCGCCGAACGTCACGCGGGTGCCGCCCTTGGCGGCACCGTGCCGGTCCGGCCGGTGCTGCTTACGGTGCTTGACCCGCCGTGGGATCAGCATGACTAACCCTCCCCGCCCGGCGCTGCCGCCGGAGCCGACTCGGGCGCGGATGCCTCAGCGGCGGCCGTGGTGACGGCCTGCGCCGGGGCGGGCGATCCAGCGCCACCCGAGCGGTCGCCGCCCTGGCGGTCGCCGCCGGGCCGGTCACCGCCGGCCCGCCGGCGCGCCGGCGGGCGGTCGCGGTCGCGGCCGCCGCCGGGGCCGCCGGGACGCTGGCCCGCGCGCACCGCGGCCGCCGCGGCCTCGCGCTCGGCCCGGGTGACCGGAGCCTCGCCGCGGTAGATCCAGACCTTCACGCCGATCCGGCCGAAGGTGGTCCGCGCCTCGTAGAAGCCGTAGTCGATGTCGGCCCGCAGCGTGTGCAGCGGCACCCGGCCCTCGCGGTAGAACTCCGAGCGCGACATCTCCGCGCCGCCGAGACGGCCCGCGCACTGCACCCGGATGCCCTTGGCCCCGCCCTTCATGGCGGTCTGCATCGCCTTGCGCATGGCCCGCCGGAAGGAGACCCGGCTGGACAGCTGCTCGGCGACGCCCTGCGCGACGAGTTGCGCATCGATTTCCGGGTTCTTGACCTCGAGGATGTTCAGCTGAATCTGCTTCTTGGTCAGCTTCTCCAGGTCACCGCGGATCCGGTCGGCCTCCGCGCCGCGCCGGCCGATGACGATGCCCGGCCGGGCAGTGTGGATGTCGACCCGGACGCGGTCCATGGTGCGCTCGATCTCCACCTTCGAGATACCCGCGCGCTCCATGCCGCGCTGGAGCATCCGCCGGATGGCGACGTCTTCCGCGACGTAGTCCTTGTACAGCTTGTCGGCATACCACCGGCTCTTGAAGTCGGTGGTGATGCCAAGGCGGAACCCGTGCGGGTTCACTTTCTGGCCCACTAGCGGGTCCCTCCCCTTCTACTCGAGGCACCGTTGCGCGTGGCACCGCTCGCCGGGGCACCGTCGTCGGAGACGATGACCGTGATGTGGCTGGTGCGCTTCAGGATGCGGTAACCGCGGCCCTGGGCGCGGGGCCGGAACCGCTTCAGCGTCGGCCCCTCATCCACCCAGGCGCGGCTCACCACGAGCGAACTGGCATCCACCGGCCTGGTCTGGCCGGCGTTGGCGATGGCGCTCGCGAGCACCTTGCCTACCGGGTCGCTCGCCGACTGCGGCGCGAAGGCAAGCGCAGCCTGTGCCCGATCGGCGGGCATCCCGCGGATCAGGTCCACCACGCGGCGGGCCTTCCGCGGCGTGACGCGCACGTAGCGCGCCTTCGCCCTTGCTTCCATGGCTCTCGTCCCTCGCTTTCGCTACCGTCGGCTGCGCCGGTCGTCCCGCACGTGCGAGCGGAACGTACGGGTGGGCGCGAACTCGCCGAGCTTGTGTCCGACCATCGCTTCGGTGACGAACACCGGCACGTGCTTGCGGCCGTCGTGCACGGCGATCGTGTGGCCAAGCATCGCCGGGACGATCATCGAGCGGCGCGACCACGTCTTGATCACATTCTTGGTGCCCTTGTCGTTCTGCACGTCCACCTTCTTCATCAGGTGGTCGTCGACGAACGGGCCTTTCTTCAGGCTACGAGGCATCGTCAGGTGCTCCTACCGCTTCTTCTTGCCGCGCCGACGGGAGATCAGCTGGTCGCTGGGCTTGTGCGCCTGGCGGGTCCGGCCCTCGGGCTGGCCCCACGGGCTGACCGGGTGCCGGCCGCCGGAGGTCTTGCCCTCGCCGCCGCCGAGCGGGTGGTCGATCGGGTTCATCGCCACGCCGCGGACGGTGGGCCGGCGGCCCTTCCAGCGGCTGCGGCCGGCCTTGCCGAGCTTGATGTTCCCCTGCTCGGAGTTGCCGACCTCGCCGACGGTGGCCCGGCAGCTCACGTCGACCCGCCGGATCTCGCCCGAGGGCATGCGCAGCTGCGCGTACTTGCCCTCCTTGGCCAGGAGCTGGACGCCCGAGCCCGCCGACCGCGCGATCTTGGCCCCGCCGCCGGGGCGGAGCTCGATCGCGTGCACCACGGTGCCGGTCGGGATGTTGCGCAGCGGGAGGCAGTTGCCGGCCTTGATGTCCGCGCCCGGCCCGTTCTCGACCCGATCGCCCTGCTTCATGCCCTGCGGGGCGAGGATGTAGCGCTTCTCCCCGTCGGCGTAGTGCAGCAGCGCGATCCGGGACGTGCGGTTCGGGTCGTACTCAATGTGCGCGACCTTCGCCGGCACGCCGTCCTTGTCAGCCCGCCGGAAGTCGATCAGGCGGTAGGCGCGCTTGTGCCCGCCGCCCTGATGCCGGGTGGTGATCCGGCCGTGCACGTTCCGGCCGCCGCGGCCATGCAGCGGGCGCACCAGGGACTTCTCCGGCTCACTACGCGTGACCTCGGAGAAGTCGGCGCCGCTCGCCCCTCGCCTGCCGGGGGTCGTCGGCTTGTACTTGCGGATAGCCATGTGCTCAAGCTCCTATGGATCGCCCGGCTATACCGGACCGCCGAAAATGTCGATCCGCTCGCCAGCGGCGAGGCTGACGATGGCCCGCTTGGTGTCCGGCCGCTTGCCCCAGCCGAACTTGGTCCGCCGGCGCTTGCCCGGCCGGTTGAGGGTGTTCACGCCGGTGACCTTGACGCTGAAGACGGCCTCGACGGCCTGCCGGATCTGCGTCTTGTTCGTGCCGGGGGCGACGATGAAGGTGTACTTGCCGTCGTCGGCCAGCCGGTAGCTCTTCTCCGAGATCACCGGCCGGATCAGGATGTCCCGGGGGTTGGTGGTCTTGTTCACGGCTGGCTGCCCTCCGTCTTCAGGCTCCGCGCGACGAAGCTGTCCAGCGCGGCCTGAGTGAAGACCACGTGGTCGCTGACCAGCACGTCGTAGGTGTTCAGCTGGCCGGCGTCGAGCAGGTGCACGCCGTCGGCGTTGCGCAGGCTGCGCCAGGTCACCGTGTCCGTGACCTGGGTGACGACCAGCACGTGCCGGACTGCCCCGGTGATGGCGGCCAGCGCGGCGACGGCGTCCTTGGTGCGGGGCGCGTCGCCGGTGACCAGGTGATCCACCACGTGCACGCGGCCGTGCCGGGCCCGGTCGGACAGCGCGCCGCGCAGCGCGGCGACCTTCATCTTCTTGGGCGTCCGCTGCTCGTAAGACCGCGGGTGCGGGCCGAACACCACGCCACCGCCGGCGAACTGCGGCGCGCGGCTCGAGCCCTGGCGCGCCCGGCCGGTGCCCTTCTGGCGGTACGGCTTGCGGCCGCCGCCGCGGACGTCGCCACGCCGCTTGGTCGAGTGCGTGCCCTGCCGGGCCGCCGCCTCCTGGGCGACGACCACCTGGTGAATCAGGGGCACGTTGACCTTCACGTCGAAGATCTCAGCGGGCAGCACCGCGGCCGGGTCAGTGGCGGCGGTCGTCTTCGCCGGGCTCATTTCTTCGCCTCCATCGGCCGCCCGCCGGCGGCGAGCGGGGTCTTGACGGCATTGCGGACCAGGACCAGCCCGCCTGCGGGGCCGGGAACCGCGCCCTTGATGAGCAGCAGCCCGCGCTCGGCATCCACGCGGTGCAGGGTCAGCTTGGCCGCGGTCGTCCGCTCGCCGCCCATCCGGCCGGCCATCCGGACGCCCTTGAACACGCGGCCCGGGTAGGCACAGCCGCCGATGGCGCCCGGCGAGCGGTGCTTGCGCTTGGTGCCGTGCGAGGAGGACAGGCCCTTGAAGCCGTGCCGCTTCATGACGCCGGCGAAGCCCTTGCCCTTGCTCGTGGCGGAGACGTCGACGAGCTCGCCGGGCTCGAACACCGTGGCCAGGACTTCCTGGCCCAGCGTGTAGTCCGCGGCGTCGTCGGTGCGCAGCTCCACCAGGTACCGGCGGGGGGTCACGCCGGCCTTCGCGAAGTGGCCGGCCTCGGGCCGGTTCACCTTGCGCGGGTCGATCTCGCCAAAGCCGAGCTGGACGGCGGCATAGCCGTCCGCGTCCGGCGTCCGCACCGCGGTGACGACGCAGGGACCTGCCGCAACCACGGTAACGGGCACCATCCTCCCGCCATCGTCGAAGACCTGGGTCATGCCGAGCTTGGTGCCCAGGACCCCCTTGATCTGCTTGGTCATCTCGGTGCGTCCCTCTACAGCTTGATCTCGATGTCGACGCCCGCCGGCAGGTCCAGCCGCATCAGCGAGTCGACCGTCTTCGGCGTCGGATCGATGATGTCGATCAGGCGCTTGTGCGTGCGCATCTCAAAGTGCTCCCGCGAGTCCTTGTACTTGTGCGGGGAGCGGATGACGCAGTACACGTTCTTCTCGGTAGGCAGCGGCACCGGGCCAGCGACCTTCGCGCCCGTACGCGCCACCGTGTCGACGATCTTCCGGGCCGAGTTGTCAATGACCTCATGGTCATAGGCCTTGAGCCGGATGCGGATCTTCTGTCCCGCCATGTGGCTTCCTTAGTGTTAGTCGGAGGGGATCCCCCGAGCCCCGCCGCTGCCTTCTGCAACTGCCTGCTCAGTGCGCTGCGCGGCGGCCCGTCGGGGCCGCCGCGCAGGGCGCTGTTACTTGATGATGTTGGTGACCCGGCCGGCGCCGACCGTACGGCCGCCCTCCCGGATCGCGAACCGAAGGCCCTCTTCCATGGCGATCGGCTGGATCAGGTTGACCTTCATCTCGGTGTTGTCACCCGGCAGCACCATCTCGGTGCCCTCCGGCAGGCTGACCACGCCCGTGACGTCGGTGGTGCGGAAGTAGAACTGCGGCCGGTAGTTGTTGAAGAACGGCGTGTGCCGTCCGCCCTCGTCCTTGGACAGGATGTAGACCTGCGCCTCGAACTCGGTGTGCGGGGTGTTGGTGCCCGGCTTGATGATGACCTGGCCGCGCTCCACGTCCTCGCGCTTGGTCCCGCGCAGCAGCAGGCCCGCGTTGTCGCCGGCCTGGCCCTCGTCGAGGATCTTGTGGAACATCTCGACGCCGGTGACCGTGGTCTTGGTCGCCCGCTCCTTGATCCCGATGATCTCGATTTCCTCACCGGTGTGGATCACGCCGCGCTCGATCCGGCCCGTCACCACGGTGCCGCGGCCGGTGATCGAGAACACGTCCTCGACCGGCATCAGGAACGGCTTCTCGACGTCCCGGACCGGCTCGGGGATGCTGTCGTCGCAGGCCGCCATGAGCTCGACGACCTTCTCGGCCCACTCGGCGTCGCCCTCGAGCGCCTTCAGCGCCGAGACCCGGACCACCGGTACGTCGTCGCCCGGGAACTCGTAGGTGCTGAGCAGCTCGCGGACCTCGAGCTCGACCAGCTCGAGGATCTCCTCGTCGTCGACCATGTCGGCCTTGTTCAGCGCCACGACGATGTAAGGCACCCCGACCTGGCGGGCCAGCAGCACGTGCTCGCGGGTCTGCGGCATCGGGCCGTCGGTCGCCGCCACGACCAGGATCGCGCCGTCCATCTGCGCGGCGCCGGTAATCATGTTCTTGATGTAGTCGGCGTGCCCGGGGCAGTCGACGTGCGCGTAATGGCGCTTGTCGGTCTGGTACTCGACGTGGGAGATCGAGATCGTAATCCCGCGCTCCTTCTCCTCCTTCGCGTTGTCGATCTGGTCAAACGCGTAGAAGGGGTTCACATCCGGATACTTGTCGTGCAGCACCCGCGTGATGGCCGCGGTCAGGGTCGTCTTGCCATGGTCGATGTGACCGATGGTGCCGATGTTGACGTGCGGCTTGGTCCGCTGGAACTTGGCCTTCGCCACTTGGGGTCTCCTCGTTGCGATCGTTTTCCCCACCGCGGTGGGGCCAGGCGCTTGCGCGCTCTGCTTGGTTCCGTCGTACTGACTTCTGGTTTCTGGCTATTCGCCGCGCGCCTTGGCGATGATCTCCCTGGCGATGCTCGGCGGCACCTCGGCATATGAGTCGAACTGCATGGTGTAGTCCGCCCGGCCCTGTGTCCGGCTCCGCAGGTCGCCCACGTAGCCGAACATCTCTGACAGCGGGACGAGGGCCTTGACGACCCGCACCCCGGACCGCTCCTCCATGGCCTGGATCTGGCCACGGCGGCTGTTCAGGTCGCCGATGACCTCACCCATGTAGTCATCGGGGGTCCGGACCTCCACCGACATCACCGGCTCCAGCAGGACTGGAGAAGCCAGCGCGGCGGCCTTCTTGAAGGCCATCGACCCAGCGATCTTGAAGGCGAGCTCGGAGGAGTCCACCTCGTGGTAAGCGCCGTCCGTCAGCGTGACCTTCACGTCGACGATCGGGTAGCCGGCCAGCACGCCAAACTCAGCGGCTTCCTGGCACCCCGCGTCCACCGACGGGATGTACTCCCGCGGGACCCGGCCACCGTGGATCTTGTTCTCGAACTCGTACCCGCCGCCGTCGCCGCCGGTCGGGCCGAGGTTGATGACCACCCGCGCGAACTGGCCAGCGCCGCCGGTCTGCTTCTTGTGGGTGTAGTCGACCTTCTCGGCC
>Ga0210389_10002303_pt1 | contig 15138 bp, 14 predicted proteins | sample IncBWH28OmetaG_FD_160127 | JGI IMG/M metagenome (GOLD analysis project Ga0210389, IMG submission 160127) | Forest soil microbial communities from Barre Woods Harvard Forest LTER site, Petersham, Massachusetts, United States - Inc-BW-H-28-O ...
CAGGTCTCCCGCAACGACCACCGCACCGCCGCCGGCCGCCTCGGCTTCGTCACGCAAGGTATTCGGCAGACGACCCAAGTCATGACGCCAGTAGTCGATCGGCCACGGCCAGGGACCCGGCATGTGCGTGACGACAACGGTGGGATCGTTCGATGCGCCAGGCACCTGCAGCTGCGCGCTCACAAACGCCATCACATACCCATCGATTCGCTTCGTGGTGTGTAGGGGGAACCGACTCCACACGCCGACACCTGCGCCCCCTGCCCTGGCATCGAGCCAGCGATACGGAAAGGTCACGTCCAAGCCGGCCGCGGACAGGCGGTCAACCGCTCGAGGTGTGAGTTCCTGGAACGCGAGAACGTCGGCATGCTCCCGAGCCGAGCTCACGAGAAGACCCGGATCGGCGTTCCCTTCGCGAAGATTCGCGGAGAGGACGCGCAACTCGACACCTCCCGTTCGATCGGCGTCGGCCCGGTACAGCGGTACCTGAACCGCGAGCATCGTTGCTGTTAGCCCGACGGCGACGATCGTGAAGATCCAGTGTCTGGACACGGCGAACAACACCGCCGACGCCAGCGCGCAAACCAGCAGGTATGGCGAGACGGCGGCCGTCAACAGCACGACATGGTTGGTGATCGGTAGGTATCGCGATGCCAGCGCCCAGCAAGCTATGACGAACGCCACCGCCCCGATCGCCGTCGCGGCTGCGCTTTGAATGTTCGACAGTGCGGTTTAGCTCCTGTTCCTGCTTCTTCGCGATCCCCGTGGACCGTACTGGATGGTGGTTCAGCCTCTTGTCCAATGACCAACGAGTGAGCAGGCGATGCAACCCCTGCACTGTCCCCGAACATCGGCATCAACAGGCTACGTTGTGTCGCAACGAAATTCATCACGACGCATCGAATAGCCCGAGTCGGCTCGGCTGACGGCATTGTTGGACAACGCATCCCGAACACCGCCCAAACCGCGACACCTTGCCGGACGCGAAATACCCTTGGCCGCTTCGCCGGGACATAGCGCAAGCCAGCAATGCTCCCACTGGGCCGGACAGGCCAATCACTATCTGCCGATCTTCGACAACACCGGTCGCGCGATATGCCCGGCGGGCACGCCAAACACTGCGCTGCCGAGATCAGCTGGATTGCCTTACCTGCCGAACTCCATTAAGGTGCAGTCGGGCTTTGTATATTCCGGCAGGGGCGGCGACCATCATGCGAAAGCTTAGTGTTGGATATATCGTTGACGACGGACGCCAGCCCGGCGCGATTCATGACGTGATCGAGAAAAGCAAATCCGCAGAAAATTATTCTATTGACTATTTGATCGTGCAGACATTCGCCGACGAGGACGAGAATCTGCTGAAAAGGATTTATAGGATTGTCAAAGAGCGTGGCTTCTTCACGCCCGTAGCCCGTGCGCTCCTGAAGGCTATTTTCGCGCTAGAAGTCCGTCTGTTCGTCCGGGATCCCAGACTCAAAAGCGCGTTCGACTTGTATGGTCTCGATACCTTTCATGTCCCGAAAATCCACGTTCGTCCGGTCAAGCCTGCGAGCGGACGGGGCTATCGATATCGTGACGATGACCTGGAAAAGATCAAAAGCCTGGGTATCGATGTCCTGCTAAACGGACAAAACGGGGTTTTCGGGGGCGGGATTCTCGACGTCTGCGAATTCGGAATCGTCTCACTTGATCATGGTGATAACGAGACGGCCGGGGAGGGTCTCCCCGCCTTCTGGGAGGTATTTAACCGCGAACCATCAACGCGCTTTGCAATACAACGACTGCTGGGCGAGTCAGGCAGCGGGGGCGTGCTCATGCGGGGCTCGATTCCGACGGCACCCACCTACGCGCAAAACCTTGCTCGAATCTCCAAGAAATCAACCGTCTTTGTGCACAGACTTCTCGAGAATTTGGCGACGGCTGGGGCCTCAACCGAAGGTCTGCTCGAGTCGTCGCACACGGATAACCCCTGTAAGAACCCCTCATTGCGCGTCCTTGCCGCATACCAAATCAAGACGCTAAACATCGCGGCGCAGAGGGTTTTCAATATATTGAGTCGCAAAGATTACCGCTGGGGCGTTGGCTATCAGTATGCTCAGCGATGGCAAGATCCCGCGCTCGCGAAATCAATTCTTATCGCGAACCCTCCCCATCGATTTCTTGCCGATCCTTTCGTTTTCAGGCGCGGGAATCTAGAAGTATGCTTCGTTGAGGATTACGACTACAGGACCAAAAGAGGCAAAATTTCGGTGTTTCAGATCAGTGGTGACGAACACTGGGAACTCGGCACGGTCCTTGATGAGCCCTTCCACTTGTCGTATCCATTTATCTTTGAGGTCGACAATGAGCTATACATGTGCCCGGAGACCGGGGAAATAGGCGAAATACGGCTGTACAAATGCATCGAGTTTCCGCTTCGCTGGTCTTATCACAAGACTCTGATGAGAGACGTCGCCGCGGTAGACACCAATATATTCTTTCTCCAAGACAAGTGGTGGCTGCTGACCACGTTCGACAGTTCCGAAATAGGAGATGTCTGCTCGGAACTGCACGCATTCTACTCTGACTCTTTCGACTCCGACGCATGGACGCCACACGCGAAAAATCCCGTGGTCTTCGATAGCGAAAGAGCCAGATGTGGCGGCTTTTTTCGCGACGGCGAGAAGTTATTGAGAGTCTTTCAAAGGCAGGGCTTCGGTTCCCTATACGGCGAATCGATGGGGATCGCCCGGATCAATCACCTGGATCCCGAAACCTACGACGAAGAAACGGTCAGCATAATGGAGCCGGATTTCGTCCCGAGCATCGTTGGAACCCACACCTTTTCGTACTGTGATGGCTTATTGGCAATTGACTATCTGAAGATTGAACAAGTCAAAGCGTAACCAGGTTTGCCGATTACGTTCGGTTTGATCGTAGTCGGCCGGGTACCCCCCGGCCCCGCAACCGCCTGGCTACTCGGAGCGATGCGCCGGCTTCACCCCGACCACCATGGTTGACACCCCGAGTTTGCGCAACCCGGGAAGTTGGTCCCATTTGCGGAAGTTGTTCTGGTACCAGTCGATACCTTTTTTCGGCAGCCAGGGAAATGTCTCGAGCACGGGCCAGATGAAGCCGATCTCGTTGATGGCAAAGCCCGCTTCACGTACATGACCCTCAAGCTGACTCGGCCAATAGTTTCGGGCCGAGGTCACGGCGCGCGTCGCCCGTTCCGGCAACCACGGGATCAAAGGTGCGGGGCCGATCTCCTTGGACCCGAGGGTGATGTAGTGACCCTCAATGGGAAACCACCGGTTAGGGCTGATCAGCACCAGGACGCCGCCGGGTTTGAGCACGCGATGAATCTCGGCGAGTGCCCGTCGCTCGTCTATCACATGTTCGAACACCTCGTTCATGAACGTGCCATCGAAAGTCTCGTCTTCGAATGGCAGCGTCAGACCATCGAACTTGGTGTATTGGGCGTTTGGCAGGTTGCGGCGCTTCGCGTCCGCGATACGCGGCTCCTCTACGTCCACACCGGTTACCGCCTCGAGACCGTGCGCCAGCATCTCTGCGTCGTAACCTCCATCGGCACAGCCGAAGTCAAGCCAGTGCCCTGACAGGTACTTCGAAATTCGATCGATGCGATAGGTGACATTGAGCGGCGTCGCTGTTGCACAGCCCCGGTCCGGCTCCCCAGTAACCATGGTCTTCCTCCCTTTTGCAGACCGATTCAGCCCTACAGATTGAACGCCTCAATGGCGTCGAGCCCGAGGGGACCGACGCTGCCCGACAACAGTTGGCATCGAAGTCTTTGCGGCGACGTCATACCGGATCCCATCGGAACCAGTCGACGATCATCGCCGCGGGGAAGTGGGTCGAGCCGTCGGGTGGGCCGGCCCAACTGCCGCCGATCGCCAGGTTCAAGATCGCGTACATCGGCCGGTTGTACACCCATTGGGCGTCTGGCGGCAGGGATTGCGGTGTGAACGTACCCAGCGTCTTCGCGTCGATGCCGACGGTGATCCTGTCGGGCATCCGTGTCACCCAATAGTTGTGAAAGTCCGTCGACAGATCGGCGATGGGCCCGGCGAATTGGGCTTGCAGGGTGCCCTGGCTGGTGTTGGGGTTGCCATTCATCGGGCCGTGGATCGTGGTGTAGTAGGTGCTGGCGTTGCTGACCAACTCGACGATGTCGATTTCGCCGCATTGCGGCCAAGGTGTCGTGTCCTGATCCGCCCCGACCAGCCAGAAGGCCGGCCACAATCCTTGCCCGGACGGCATTTTGATTCGCGCACTAATTGTCCCGTAGCCGAGGCTCAGTTTGTTTTTGGTGGTGACGCCGCCGGATGTGTAGCCGTCACCGTTTTGCACCGCCTGGATGACCAAGTGACCTTGCCCGTCCAGGAAGGCGTTTGAGGGGACGTAGTATTCGATGCCCTCGTCCACTCCGTTACCGGAGAGGTTGGTCCAGTAGGCCTGGTTGGGCACCGATCCGGCGGGGCCGTTGAAATCCTCGGACACTGCCCACGGCGCCGCCGAAACGTCGCCCGAACAGCAACATAGCGCAATTACCAGGGTCACAGCGATGTAGATGATCCTAGCCGTCATCAGTCGCTTTGGCCCTTCGCCGCTAACCTCGTCGACCGCACGGTACCCAGCCGGATTTCGTCTGAACTTGGCCCACCCACACCGGAGATCTCGGCCTCAACCATCTCGATTATCAGCCCCTTCTCGGCGGCCATGCTCATCGCCAAACATACCCTCGCGGGCCGGCGATTTCGTTCATCGCCAGGGCGATCGCCGGGGACAGATCCCTCAACACAATGGCATCGGTGCCATCGGCAACACAGCTAGCCGGTGCGGCCTTCATAGCGGTCCCTTCCTCGACGACCGGGAGAACGTGGAACAAGCGGACCTACGGCTTGTCTGTGTGCAGCACCACGCTGAACATGTGCCGGTAGAGCCATCCGAGCAGCGGTAGCGCCGCCTTGGGAGCAGTCGGCACATGAAAGCCGATCTTGTCCCGGGAGGCAAGTCGCGCATCGCATCGCAAACCGTGCCGTTCCATGGTCGCGACGGTGGCCCGCAGCGGTCGGTAAAAGGTCTCCTCATCGCTGAACCGGCTGAAGATCTCGACCCGGTCCTGAAAAGGGAATTCGGTGAAGTAGGGCGCGGCCAGCCCAACCCGCAGGGCAGCCGCCACGGCGGCGCGCCGCGTCGGTCCTTTGGGCAGCCAATGGACGAACGGCGACTTGAGATGGGTTTCGACAGGGTGCCACCTGGCGGGGAAAATGTGCATTCCGCTGGCTCCCGGTGCCGATATTCGCGCCACTTCCGAGGCGAACAATTCCAAGTCACCCACGTGCTCGATCACCTGGTCGGACAGCACGACATCGAACATGCCGTCGGGGAACGGGTAAGTGAAGTCGTCGTTCAGCAACTGCAATCGTGCGGGATCGGCGCCCTGCCGCGACAGGTATTCACGCCCCCGCTGGATGTAGTCCGGCGAGACGTCGATTCCATAAGCGTCCCAACCCTGGGCGCAGAGCCACGCGACAGTGTCGCCACGCCCGCAACCGACGTCGATGACGCGCACCGTCTTGCGGTCTCTGCGTCGGTCCTCCAGCTGCCGGTCCAGATACCGCCGAATGTATTCGAACGGGACGATGGGCGTCTCGATAGCGTGGTTCTTGGTGTCTTCATCGTGCTCGGCGAAGTTAGGGAGCACTTCAGTAACCTCGGGGTTGATTTCGGCGGTGCTGCGGATCGTCGTGTGTGGGGCGTTGCTCATCGTTGTGTTTTTCTTGCGTCATCTGGACGCGGGCTCATTGCACACATATTGACGCTGGGCTTGGAACTGGACTTGAAGCTAAGCACGGTCTGCTGGTTCACCCCACTGAACACGGTTGTCCACCTTCCACGAGTAGGCCTTGATGTGACTCATCACCTGTTGGTTGTCTGCGCACTGCCCTCAAAAGCACCGGGAGCGCAATAAGCGCGCAAGCTGAAGACATCGCCAGCCATCCAATGCACAACATTGCCATGCCGCCGACAAGGCCGCCAACGATGGCGCCCGCGAGCTCAGCCGCAGTCCACAGTCCCATCGTCACTGCTCCCTGCTTCCGTCTGCCTTGAAGGCGACGCAGCACGACGAAGTGGTCCTTGATCACCGCGGCGGGCCCGGTGGCCAAAAGTAGTAGAAGGAGCGGGAAGGATTCCTGTGAGTAGCTGCCGCCGAACATCATCAATAGGTAGCGACCGAACAATGCGCCTACCACAATCACGGACAGTTCCAAAACCATAGCCAGCATGAGGGTTCGAGGCGCCTTCCGCCGGAAACCTTCCATGTTTTCGGCGGTGGCGAACAGAGCAATTGTCAATAGGTACGGGAGAGTGAGCAGAGGCTCGGCCCACAGGCGGGCCTGCTGGAAATATGCCGTCTGCGTCGCCGACATCAACGACGCGACAATGACCGTAATCGTGAGACTGCTCGATGCGACCGCCAAGGTGAGACCGTGGTGGCCCACTGCCACCGTCCAGTGGTCTCGCACCAAGTGCCAGCGTTGCCGTATGTTCACCCGGGCGTGAGTCGGGAGATGTCTGCGCAGCGGTGTGGCAAGAAGAGACGCGACCAGGCCGATGGTCCAGGCAACCAGAAGTGCCTGCCCGGTTTTGATATCGAGGCATATCGCGCCGACCAAAACGGCGATCCGCACAATAGACGCGACGAGATTCCGGCGCAGTTGCAGGTTGCTCGCGCCCATTCCTATTACCGCTTGATCAAACGCGGAACACGCTGCGGCGATAGCCGTTGTCACAATCAGCAGCACAGCTGAGGTCAACGAGAGACCGCCCAAAGCGCCAGAAAGATGCACCAGCGCGGACAGGCCGAGCCATCCTGCGGCGATTAGCGCCCCACCCATTCCGGCGATGCCCAAACCGGTGCTGAACAGCGCACGGCGTTCCGCTACCGGGATGACTTTGAAGCGTTCCAACAACAGTGTGCCGACACCGAGGACCCCGAACAAAGACAGCAGGGTCATAGCGGCCACCAGGGCCGCCCCGATCCCCACCTGTTCCGGGGTCAATGTTCGCGCCGCCAACGTCCAGAAAACGACGCCAAACACCGCCCCGCCCATTTGTGAGCCGACGAGCGAGACGAATACACCGATGAGTTGGCTCGGCCGGGTCACGCTGTTTCGCAGCGCGCCAAGCACGTTCGAATCCCTAACCCGTCGACCGACTCCTGCGCCGGCTGCCACGCCCAGCGCCGACATGTCCGAAGGGGAGAGCCGCCTAGCGAACACCGCTCATCACTCCCTTGGTTTCCGCGATGGCACTGGCGTAGAGATGCTCGATGCGCTCGGCCACGGCGCTGACGGTGAATTGCCGTGCCCGGTCGCGTCCCGCGGCGCCGAACGCCTGGGCGCCGCTCGGATCGCTTAGCACCGACGAAATGGACTGCGCGAGCACAGGCACATCTCCGGCTGGGAAGAGGAGCCCCGTCACGCCGTCCACGACCAGGTCGACGATGCCTCCCGAAGCGCTGGCGACGACCGGTCTACCCGCAGCCATCGCCTCGAGGACAACGGTCGGGCAGGCGTCACCCACAATCGATGGAACAATCACCGCGCGCGCCGACCGGAACATCGGCAGCACCTCGTCGTGCGGCACCGGGCCGAGCCACCGAGCACCCTCGGGCATTACCCACACGTTCTCCGGCGCCGAATTACCGGCAAGCAACAGCGGCGGCGGATCCTCGAGCAGCCGGTAGGCGTCCAACAGCGTCTGGACCCCCTTGTCCAGGCTGAGGTCCCCGACGAACAGCAGCGGAGCGTCCGGGCCTGTCGGTGGAATCTCCTCGACGACGATTTCATCGGGAATGAAGTTCGGAATGACCTCTGTGCTGAGGCCCGCACCGCTGAGCCAGCTGTCTTCGGGCGGCGCGACCGCGGTGGCAACCGCGCTGCTCACCGCCGCGAAACGCGTAACGCGCTCGGACCTGCGCCATGCGGACCATGTGTTCGCTGCGAGGGTGACCGTGCCCCTGACGGCGCCATACTGTGCGGTGGCACACGACAGGCAACGGGTCAATGACGGGCCTGAGCACCGCTGTTTCCCATGGTCCATGAGGCGCTTGGTCGCGCAGATATGGCTGTAGTCATGCAGCGTCATGACCAGCGGTACCCGAGCGCGCGCGGCGGGGCCCAGGGCGCTGTTGACGATCCAGTTGTGCGCGTGCATCACGTCGAAACCGCCGTGCGCGAGTTCGTGGCGGATTGCCCGGCTGACCAGCGGATCGGGCAGCGGCAGCGCGTGCGGCTTTGCCGAATCGCTGTACACAGGCAGGTGAGAGGCGGCGGTCCGGACTCGGACAATCCGCACACCCTGCAGGTGGCTCTCGGCAGGCTCCTCGCCGCCCGCCGCAAAGCCGAGCAAGGTCACCTCGTGGCCCCTGCCGGCCAGCGCTCTGGCCAACGTCCAGACATGGCGCTCCTCGCCACCGAGCAGCGGGGGGAGGAACTGGGCGAGCAACAGGATCTTCATGCCGTCACTTCCCGATAAAGTCGGTGCAACTCTTCGGCGCAATCGTCCCAGCTGGGAATGGCGGGCGCCACGGGTGGATCCGCCTCGGCGACCGCCAGTGCCGCGGCCGCGACCTGCTCGTCAGTGGCCTCGAGGGCAATCGTCGTGGCGAGGCCGGCGCGTCCGAGCTCGGAAAGCCCGGAGGTATCCGCAACCAGCGCCTTGGTACCCGCCGCGAGCGCTTCCAGAACGGCGACCGGGTGGGATTCATACTCGCTGAGCAGGCAGAACACGTCCGCGTCGGAGACGAGCTTGCCCATTTCGGCGCGGCGTTCGGGACCGAAGCCGCAGATGGAGACCCGGTCGCTGACGCCGAGTTCGCTGACCATGGTGCGGAGCGGCTGTTCGTACGGACCGCTGCCGACTAGCACCAGCCGCGCGTCGGGTGCCTGCTCCAGAATGGCGGGCAACGCCTGCAGGATGCGGTGGTGGCCCTTGTAACGCTCGAGCCGGCCCACCGAAACCAGCAGCGGGCTGCCCTGTGCTGTTTCGGCGGAGTGGTCGACCGGCAACGGTTCGCATCCGTTTCGGATCAACCGGATGCCGGCGTCACCCAGGACCGCGGTGAACGTCTGACGCTCGTATTCGGAGACCGCCACCAGAGCGGCGGCGGACCGAAGCAGCGGCGCAAGCAACCGCCACTGCACCGGGCGCAGCGAGTTCCTCAGCGCCGACGAGTGACCGCCGGTGTGGAACGTCAGTACGGCGGGAATGCCGGCCCGGCGCGCTGCCGCCAGCGCGGCGGGGGGGACCAGCGTGTGGACTCCCTGCACATGGACGACGTCGTAGTTGTCGGCCCGCAGCAAATGCCGCACCAACCCAGGGGATGCGAGGTAGTCGCGTGAACGGGGATAGGCGCTCCATCGCCGCACGCGGTAGTTGGGGAACTCCTCCTCGACGGGCAATTCCCCGGATCTGTCGGTTGTCAAGACGGTGACGTCGACGCCGGCGGCGCCGAGTCGGCTGGAAACCTCATGGACGTGCGTTTCGATGCCGCCCATCAGTGGCAGGGCCCGCGCGGCAACCATGGCGACGCGAAGCGGGCCTGGGGAGCTGGGGGTCATCGGAGACCCTCCGTCCTGGCGGTGGATGAGGACAGTTCGTTGGACACAGTGCGCAGCGCCGAACGCGTGCGCCGCACCATGGCCCACCCGGTGGTGAGCGCGTGGGTGGGGGCGTAGAGAAGCCGTGTGTGCCGTTGGTTGGCAACCCGGGCGAACACGCCCAGTGAGGTGGATTGGCGGATGGTGAGGCGGGGCACCGCAAAGGGGTCGCATTCGGGGGCCGCGACCGCGTTTGCGACAACCGCTGCCTGCAGGTATCCCACTTCGCGGGCGACCGAGCGCACCCGCTTGTTGGAGTATCCGAACGGGTAGGCGAGGCTGCGCACCGGGTGGCCGAGCCGATCCTCCAGCAGCTGCCGGGAGCTGGCCAGCTCAACTCGCAACTTCGGTTCCGAGATCTGGTCGAGCTGTGGGTGGCTGTGACTGTGCGCGCCGATCTCGACGCCCGCTGACGACAGCTCCGCGACCTGACCCCAGGAAAGCATCCGTGCGGGTGGTTTCGTGGCCGCATGCGGTACCGCACCGCGCAACCATCCCGTGGTGACGAACACGGTCGCCGGGAAACCTTGCTCGATCATGATCGGCAACGCCTCCTCGATCAGGTCGGCGTAGCCATCGTCGAAAGTGAGCACGACCGGGTTGGCCGGAAGCGGCTGCCCACCTCGGCGGCGTTCGCACAGTTCGCCGAATGTCAGTCCGTTGAATCCCTGATGCCGCAGGTACCGAAGTTGCGCAGCAAACATCGCGGGACGAACGGAAAGCGCGCGCGTGGAGGCGCTAGGGGCATCGCTCACCGAGTGGTACATCAGGACCGGCACCGAGGTGTCGGGTGCGGTGAGTGACAGTTGGCAACGCTGGTTGCCCTCTTTAACCTTCACCGGGGACCCCGCGGCGGGCGAGCAGCTCGAGCACCACACCGCGACCGTATCCCAGGGTGGTGTACAACAAGCCCACGATGATCGCACCGGCACGCAGCAGCCCCGTCCAGTCGCCGCGGGCAGTTCGGCGAAGCCCACGAATCACCCCGGCGGGAAGCGTCACGGTGCTGTAACTGCGTTCCGTGGACAGGCCGGCTCCGACGCCGACGTTCTTGGTCACCCGGGCCTTCGACAGCCCTTCGCTGTAGCAACGGGTACGGAAATATGAAAAGCGCTCGCGAGCCCGCGGCACGCGATGCACCATGACCGCTTGATCGTTGTAGACGAAGACACCGCGTGGCCGCTGCTGCAGGGCGCGGATGCAGAACTCGGCTTCTTCCCCGGCGAGTGGTAGCCGGCTGCGAGCCGTCCGTCCGATATCGGACGCGAAGCCACCGATCTCGAAGAGGTCGCGCCGATACGATGAGTTGCCGCCCTGCAGGTTGCGGACGACTCCTGGCTGCATGCCGGTGTAGGCACAGCCGATCACCCAGTCGAATTCGCCCGGCCACCACGATGGGCGCTGCGTGGCCCAACCGGGTACTGCGCGTCCGCCGACACCGAGCACGTTGGGATCGTCGTTGTAGGAACGCATCAACTCGCTGAGCCAGCCGGGTTGCGCCGCGCCGTCGTCGTCGAGGAAAGCAACGATATCGCCGCTCGCCAGGGCCACGCCCATGTTTCTTGCTCCCGACAGCCCGCGCTCGTTGCCGTTGGCGACAACACGCACGTCAGGCAGCCGTTCTAAGAATCGCTTGTACAGTTCCGGGTTGTAGTCGATGACGAGGATGAGCTCCAGTGGCGCGGGTTCTTGGGATTGCACCGATGCGACGGCTCGCAGCGTATCGTCCCACCGATCCTCGGTATACGCGCAAATAACTACCGAGACGGTCAACATGACCAGGTCTCCTTTTCTTGTTTCAAGCTGGCTATTCGATTGCATCAGCAATTCCCACATGGTTTAGGAGGATTTCGAACGGGTGCGTGCACGGCCGAGGGATCATCGAGGATGGACCGGACCTTTGTGACGTCCTCCGAATAGGAACTGAACACTGACTGCGCGATCGCCACCGCAACCAGCATCCCCAGGGCCGCGATCCACCCTCGCCAACGATGCATCACCGCGCTGTTCAACGAAAGGAACGCCGACCCGAATAGGAACTTCGCCCTGAACAGGAACTTCGGCCTGAAAAGGAAGTTCGCCCAGAAACGGTTGGCCAGCAGGACGGCCAGCCCCATCGATATCAAAACGATTGGGCCAAGCCAGATGTGCGCTAGCAGCAGCGTTGCGGACACCACCAGCAACGTGGCGACGCCTGCCGCGAATGTGAGTATCGGGCCCGCGCTTTTTTGAAATGACTTTAGTTTTTCGGCAACGATATGACCGGCGCCGAAACGCGCACCCAAGGCCAGCGCGAGGCCTAACAGAAGACCGATGGCGAGCTGCATGCCGATGCCATGGGCAGGAGCTTTACCCCACCAACCACTTCGGAATTCCAGCACGTTGATGCCGCTTGGATCGTCGCGCAGATCGTAGTTATAGAGCCCGCCCAGGTCGTAGATCGAAATCGGCCCGTGCCGATAGACCGTGTGGACCCCCCGCACCTGGTCGAATTTTGTCAATTCGGCCATCGTGAGCTGCTCAGAGCCTTTCGTCTCGCCTTTGTAGAAGTAGGCGCCCTCGTGTGGTAGTTCCTGGGAGAACCGCCGATCGACATAGAGATAATGCAGGTTCAGCCCGCGGGCGAGGTCAGACTCCTTGGAACCCCACGTGTCGGCGAAATACAGCCGCGGCGCAAACAGCTCCTTGCGATCGTCTTTCATCACCGGCCACAAGCCGGCTTGGCTTGCCAGCAGCAACGAACTCACCCGGTCGGCGGCGATGCGACTCGCGGCCGGTAGCTCCTCGCCCGCCCAGCGGACTGCGGCGAGCGTCTCGGGATCCATCGACCGGTTGTCGGCGGAGACGAGATAACGGCCCGGCAAGCGCGTCCAGTCTGATCCGCCGCCCAATAGCACGCCGCCGAGAAAGACGCCCGTGGCCATCAATATTGCGAGGAAATAAGCGGCCGTGCCCAGTCGGCGCGGTCGAGAGTCGGCGTCCTGCTTCGGCAGCGACCGAAACCAGCGAACTCCGTAATCCGCGACGAGCAGGCTGACCGGGAGAAACAGGAAGCCGGTGGAGCGGTCACCGAGTTCAGCCGCACTTGGTATGGCACGCAAGGCGACCGTCACCGGGACCATGATCGTGAGAAGGACAAGCAACGCCTGTGGGTCCCACCGCCGAGAGTTCGACGACCGCCCACCACGCCGCCTCCGCCCCCACACCGATCGGACGTAGGTCAGCATGACCAACCCGATCACCGAACTGACGGCTAACGCGTAATAGACGAGAAAGAGCTGCTCCCATTGCGGTGTCCGGTAACCCGCGGGGTCTGAGAAGGCTGAGCGACGAGACCCACCGGTTACCTGGTGTGCCACGTCGTCCGCGATCGGGCCGAAATAGTCCCGCAGCAGGGACCACTGGATCATGGCCCAGACCGTGGCCGCGCCAAGGGCGACGGCCGCACCGTACACCACTCGGCGCCTGGCCTGGCCACGTTCGGCGGTAGCCCAGACAACCAGGAACGCCGCGGTGAGCCAGCTGGTGATGTGATGCGTCATGACCACGGCAAGCAGACAGATCGTGGCGCCGGCCATCAGCGGGCGGGGGTCGGCGGCCCAGCGTGCGCGGGCGATGAAGGCGACCGCGGCCAGCGCGAGCGGTAACGCCAGCGTCTGGTAGGCAAACAGCGAGCTGAATACGACGAACTGAGCGGACACGGCATAAACAGCCACGGCAAGCCCGCCCGTACGCCGGCTTCCGGTCAGCTGTTCTACGGCATCGCACAGCACCAGGACCAGCACCAGGCGCGCTACTAGCACCACCAACGTCGCTGACACCATCACCGGCAGCCCGAGTTGATGGACGAGGGCCGTGAGCGATTCGAGGCCCGGGTAGCGGGGGCTGACACCGAGGTTTGGGTTCGGTTGGAACAGACCGTGCGAAGAGCGGATATCGCTCAGCGTGCGCATGTGGAGTTGCTCGTCGAACGCCCTGAACAGCAGGGGGTCCGTCACATGCCACTGCACAGCCGTCATCACCCCGAGACACGCCACCGCGGTGTTCCGCAGGGCCAGGGTTAGCTGAGGGCGAGTGAGCGCCCACAACGCACTGCCGTAGGTGAGCCCGCAACCGATGTCGGAAACGATGATCCAGGGCTGCTCGCTTCCCGTCATCCTCGCCATGCAAACTGCGAGCACCTGGATGGCCAAAGCACCTGCCTGGCAGAGCAGGAGCACCCAAAAAGCCGAAAATGATCGTTTTCCGGCCGGTGCATGTTCGATTTCGCTGGTGTACAACGGGTCTAGCGCCACCTCCATGCTCGTAGTCAAGCCGTCACCTCCGTATCACAGGTGACGGCTTGGCGACAATACATTATGGCTCCCCGTTGGTGGGTTCCTTACAGAGCAGCATTTGCGACCTGCACATTGAATCGCTCACCGAGGCGGTGCGCGGCCGGCATCGGCACCACAACGCGGACGTTGTCGGTGGTCGCGGCCGGGAGCGCGTCCGGTCGACCGAGTCTGGTCGAGAAGAGAATCGCCAGCGATCGCCAGCCGTCACTCCACCAGGCGAGCTTCTTGCCTTCCTCGGACGTCCGTCCACAGTAGGTGATGGGCACCTCATACGGCCGCACGCCGGCACGCAGGATCTTGGCCGTGAGCTCCGTGTCCAGACCGAAGCCATTCTGCGACAGCATCAGCGCCTGAAAGTGTTGCAGCGGAATAAGTTTCAGGCAGGTGTGCATGTCGGTCAGGCAGCAGTCGAAGAGCACGTTGGCCACCGCGGTGAGGAACCGGCCGCCGATCGCGAGACGGTATGAGGGAAACCTCGTGTTCAGACCGAATATCCGGGTCCCAAACACGTGATCCGTCACGCCGTCGATCACGGGTTGCAACATGCTCGGGATGTCTGACGGTGAGTATTCGAGATCGGCGTCCAGGATCATGACATGTGTGCCGCTCGCCCTTTTGACCCCGGCGATCACCGCGGCACCCTTGCCACGGTTTACCGGAGTGCTGACGATGGTGATACCCCTGTCGGTGAAGGAGCGCAGCAGCGGCAAAGTGCCGTCCGTGCTGCCGTCATCGACAACGATAAGCTCCACCGGGCACGGATAGTCAACCGCCAGAACACGATTGATGGCCCGGACGATTGTGGCCGCCTCGTTGTAGACGGGCATTACGATAGATAGTTCAGTCATTTTGTGCCCCCGATCGAAAGACAGTTCCGTCGATGTCAGCGGGCGTTCGCCCGACGACTGAGGAAGGATTCGCTCTTCGCTCAGCGGCGGTGCAACGACCGAGACCTTGCTATTCGATTTGCTTGTGTCGAGTGTGCCCGCGGCCATGGAAGTGTCTCCGGATCCGTTGCGTGCCGTCAGGCCCAGCTGGAGCCGACGGCGCTGTCGGTGCTGGCCATGTTGCTGCCGGCGCTTTGCACCTTCGAGCCGTGGGCGTTGGCCTGCTCGTAGATCACCTGGAAG
>Ga0210389_10002307_pt1 | contig 15124 bp, 18 predicted proteins | sample IncBWH28OmetaG_FD_160127 | JGI IMG/M metagenome (GOLD analysis project Ga0210389, IMG submission 160127) | Forest soil microbial communities from Barre Woods Harvard Forest LTER site, Petersham, Massachusetts, United States - Inc-BW-H-28-O ...
CATAGATCGTAGCATAAGCGGCACGATAGCCTTCGAGGAATTTCTGATCCTCGATGCTCGAGCTCTTGTCGCTCTTTTTTTTCTTCTTGGCGGAGGTGTCGGTCGGGGGTGAGGGCGTATCGCCGCCTGCAGCTTTGGCTGAGTTGACCATGGGCACTGCGACGATAGCGGTCGCATACATTGCAAGGGTCAAAAGCCGGATCGCAAATTTTGTCATGCGTCTCTCCTGATTAAGTCAAGGGCAACCCTACACCTGGAGCCCTTCGATTTGAACACCCGCAGCCAAGGATCATTCCCACTTCTTTTTTTGCGTTTTTCGGGAATTTTTTATGGAGGTAATCCGGCGCTGATGCGTCCTTCGAACCGTCGTCCGGCGGATTGCGGATGCAAATCCGCATGGCGGCGAACATGACCAACAGTTCATCCAGATGAACGAAGGCTGTTGTGGGGCTTCACGGCGGGTTCAGCGCCCGTCTTTTAAGTTCGAAACACGATCGACGAGCCCGGCCACCCGACCGGTATCCTTCGTGATCCCTCTCGAAAGGAGCGAGCCATGTTGAAGACCATTTCTGCCGCACTGCTTGCCGTTTCCGTTCTTGCCGCGCCTGCGATTGCCGCAAGCACGGCCAAGACCGCTCAGGCGCCCGCTGCGAAATCCGCAACCACCACCGCGCAGGTGAAGAAGAACCCCTTGAGCGCCAATGCCAAGATGACACGTCATCATGTGCGGCATGCCAAGCATCACCGCTTGCACAAGAAGATGGCTGGCAAATCCCACAAGTCTCTGAACGTCTCGGCCAAGCCTGTGAAGCACCCCGCCAAGAGCGGCTGATGACGCTCCGTCAAGGCGGACGCGGCTCTCCGCAACGGCTTGACGGATTTCAGGCCCGGCCCCGCGCCATCCCAACGGCGCTGGGCCGGCGCCTGGTGGTCCGATTCCAACATTTGCATCCCGATTCGGAGGCACTTCTGCAAATGTTAGAATCAAAAGGACCACCAACTAGTTTAAGTTCCTAGCGGAGTTCGGGATTTGACATTCGCCATGGGAGTGCGCGGTTAATACTCTAGCGAATGTCAAATCCACCCCACTAGTTTAAAAATGCGAATTCCTTTTCATTTTCGGACGGTCTAGAACCTGTCCGGATCATTTGCAAAAAGAACGGATTGCGGTTGGGGATTTCGGCAAAGCGCGTAGCAATCCTGATGCTGCCAATCGTGCTCGCGGGTTGTGCGAGCGGCGACGAAGGTCGAAGCTTCAGCCTGTTTGGCGATAGCAAGGATACCCCGCAGTCCTTCCCCAACAACTATCGCGCCGAATTGTTGGCGTTCATGAAGACCTACCTGAACAACCCGGTCGGCGTGCGTGACGCGGCCATGGCAGAGCCGGTGATGCGCGATGTCAACGGCAAGATGCGTTACATCAGTTGCCTGCGCTATTCGGCGCGGGAGTCCGATGGCAGCTATTATGAACCGCGTGAGCGCGCCGTGCTTTTCGTCAACGGCCGGCTCGACCGCATGATCGAGAAGGGCGGCGAACTCTGTGCTGGCGTAACGCTTGCGCCATTTCCGGATCTGGAAAAAATGACGCGGTGACGTGCGACCGCACCGCCTTCAACCGGCGCCCGAGCTGTCCACAAACGGCGCTCACGAATCTTCACGTTTCAGCGAGCTCCAAATCGGAACTTGGAACCCCGATCCGCAAGAATGGGGGACGGAACCCCGCTTATTTCAAGCAAATCGGCCCTCGCATGGGGAACAAAACCGCGTTGTGGCACGGCTGGTACATCATGAAAACAAACGTGTTCTCAGGTGCCACTAAGCAACCAAATTGAAGCCACGTTGTTTGGTTGATGTCGACTACGACGATAACGGGGAACTCATCATGAAAAAGATTCTGCTAGGCACTGTCGCCAGCATCGCGCTCGCGGCTCCGGCCTTCGCAGCCGATCTTCCGGCCCGTCCTTATACCAAGGCTCCGGTGTATAGGGCACCCGAAGTCATCTACAACTGGACCGGCTTCTATCTCGGCGGCCATATCGGCGGCGTATTCCCGGGTGGCAACAGCCTGGACACCACCGATGCCCGGTTCATGGGCGGTGTGCAGGGTGGCTTTGACTACCAGTTCTCGAACAACTGGGTGATCGGTGCTGAGGCCCAATATAGCTGGCTGACCGGTAATGGTGGCAACGGCGTCGTCTTCCCTGGCAACACGATCGCGAGCGCAAGCACCGACCAGCTCGGCTCGGTGACTGGCCGTCTCGGCTATGCCTGGGGACCGACGTTGCTCTACGCCAAGGGCGGTTATGCCTTCCGTAACAATGACAACATCAATGTCGCGGTTGCCGGCCTGCCAGCTCCCTTCACGGTCGATCATGATCGCCGTGACGGCTGGACCGTGGGCGCCGGCCTCGAATACATGTTCACGCCGAACTGGTCGATCAAGGGCGAGTACCAGTACTACAACTTCGGCAACACGACCTTCCTTACCGGTCCGGCGCCCATCGTCGGTGCCAGGTTTCGTGACGACGAACATACCGTCAAGCTCGGGATCAACTACCGATTCGGATGGGGTGGCCCGGTGGCCGCGCGCTACTGAGCCAAGCGGAAGCGAAGCAGACAACGGAAAGGCCGGCGCCAAGCCGGCCTTTTTGTTGCTGACTGAAAAATTATTTTCGCAAGTGCGGAACCTGTCGCTAAACTTTCGCTTGTGATGGGTTAGGATGTCGTGCCCGGAGTTTGCGGACACCACACATGCGCGTTTTCACCTTAGCGTTGGTCTTCTGCGCCATCGCTTTGCCGTGCCTGGCCCAGACGGTGCTGAAATCAGAACCGCTGATGCTTGCCCCCTATGAGGTGGCCTTCGTCCAGAACGCCTTATGTCCGGCGGGACAGGTGCTCAAGGTCACCGGCGCCATCAGGGGGTTGCATCGCCGCAAGACCTGCGTGGCCCTGACCGCCGAGCAGGCTTCGCTGGCGGTGGCTACGCCCTGACCGCGGGCGGCCTCCTGCTCGGCATCGGCCTTATTCCGCATCGGATCCTCCTGCGGGTCTGCCCGGCAGGGTCTGATTTCGTAGTCATTGTCCAGAACCGGACGTGGAGCCGGTTTGTCGTCGTCGGATACCGTGTCCACCACAAGCCCGCTTTTGCGGGCGAGTTTCCAGACGTCCGCTTCCGTCGGGTAGGCATTGCTCAGCTTTGCATCACTGCAAAATAATGCATAGGGCATCATGGGACTCCGCAAACCTCCTTAACGCAGAAGGCAGGCTCGGGTTGCACGCCGAGGGGAGCGGGTAGGTCGAGCCCGTCGTAGGCTCGGGCGGGGGATCAGGCCGTGGCCGGGCTAGGGTGGTGAGTCGTAAACGAGTCCTGAATCCCAAAGATAATATCGCGAAAATATCGTCCGGGACTCCCCGGGTAGAATCGCCTGATCCTCCTGGCCGTCATGAGCATCATCAGCCAGACCTCCTGCGAGCGCATTTACACCACGCTGACGATCGCGTTGTTGGTGGCTTGCGCGGCCAATCTGACGCTTCTGTGCGCTTTCCTGTAGCGGATTCCCGCGGACGTTGGCCCCGGGGTGTCTGCCGACGGGGTGTTTGGCAGCGTGGCCTTGAAACCCGCCATTTTTCCTTCGATATTTTGGGTTGATCCTTGCCGTGCCCAAAAGGGCTAGGTCGAACGTCCCTGAAATCGCAGGTCGAAATCGAAAGGACGGTCTCAATGCCGAGGAAGGGAATCACAGGCCACGACGAATGGGTGGTCACGGAAGCGTTGGCGACGGCGCTGATCGCGCTTGAGCAACTGCCGTCCAAGCATCAGCCGGCTACCCATATGGACGAGATCAGAAGGCTGCTCGCCGCCGGCTGCCAGTCGGGGACGATCAACCTCCACCTCGCTCAGGCAAAATGCCGGCTGTTTCCCGAAGGCGATCGTGACGCGATCTACCGGGAATATGGCCTGGAGGACGGACAGGCCTGAGCTTAGTCCGCATCCCGACGGTGGCCCCGGCGCGGCAACTCTGCTATCTGACCGCCCGAACCCGCAACCAAGTCCGGTTGCGGCTGATATCGGCGATAAAGTAAAGTTTTATCGCTCCCCAAATGCCGGTTTAGCTCAGCGGTAGAGCAGCGGTTTTGTAAACCGAAGGTCGGGAGTTCAATCCTCTCAACCGGCACCATATTGGGCCGTCTCCAGGCGAGGCTGCCATTCCCTGGTTAACCCGCGTTTAATTTCGTTAACCAGTGATTAATGTCCCCTTGTTACAGGGAGTTATTGACGCCTGAACCGGGATCGCCATGTCAGACATCTTCTCCGTTTTGTCGGCGGGCTATGCGTCGAGCACGTCGTCCTCGCAGTTTTCCCTCGGCTCGAAATTCACCAATGTCGACCCGACGCAATGGCCGGGCACCTGGACAGGCACGGATTACAGCAAGCAGCCCTATACGATTTCAATCTCGAACGTAAAAGGCTACCGGGCCGATGTGGTCTACAAGGGCTCGCGGGGATTTCAGCACGCCCGCGTCTTCATCTCCAATCAGAACACATTTCGGATCGGCGATTCCAAGTTTGTCCTGACCGCCAAGGGGAAGGGGACATTGGCGAGCAAGGGGAAGGGGACATTGGCGAGCGTGGTCACCAACCCCTATGACGGCTCCCAAACCATCCAGCAATCGGTCGCTACCCAGCAAAGCTGACCGACATCACGCACAGCATTCGTCCGCGCTTTCTTCCGCATTGCCGAATCGGGGCCGCGACGTTGTTATCCCGGCTGGCGAGGCAACCGAGGTTGCGAAGATGCGCATGACCAACAGGCTGCCATTTGCGATCCTCCTGTCGGCGTTGCCGGCATTGGCGCTGCCGATGACCGCGGCGAACGCGGCTGATCCCGGATACTGCAAACAATACGCCCAAGCAGCCCTTAATCAGGCGCGGGCCGGACTTTCGGATCCGGTCTGTGGCAGTGGATTGCGGGGCGCTCGCTGGTCCTCAGACTTTGCCGTCCACTACGAGTGGTGCCTGGGCGCCTCCCTTGCCGCCGCGGGCGGTGAAAGAGATGCGCGAACGCGCTTTCTGCAAACGTGTGCCCGCCGATGAAGCGGCCACGGCCGCTCCAGCAGAAGCCCGTGCCCGAACGCACCTCGATTTTCATTCCAATTTGCGGCGCGGCGGGTTCAAATAGAAGGGACGGTCACGGAAGGCGACACTAGCTATGTTTGGAATTATGGGGTTGGGGTTTCTCCTTGGCATGCAGCATGCGCTCGAGGTCGATCATGTTGCCGCCGTCTCCAGCATTGCCGCCCGCCGGGATAATGTTGCCGATATCGTCAAACATGGCCTGACCTGGGGGCTTGGCCACACTCTGACACTATTCGTTTTTGCCGGCGCAGCGCTGGCGCTCGGCCAGGCTATTCCCGACAATCTGGCCCGCCCGATCGAAACCGCTGTCGGCGTCATGCTGGTCGGTCTCGGCGGGCACGTGCTGTGGCGGCTGTGGCGCGACCGGATTCATTTTCACAAACACCGCCACGAGGACGGGACCGTGCACATGCACGCCCACAGCCATGCCGGGGAGACCGTGGAACATGCCCGCGCGCCCCACAGCCACGCGCATGGCTTCCGCTGGCGTACCTTGCTGGTCGGCCTGATGCACGGCATGGCCGGTTCAGCGGCGTTATTGGTGCTGACGGTAGCGCAGGCCCCCAGCGTCGCGGTCGGGCTCGGCTATGTCGCGCTGTTTGGGATCGGCTCGATGATCGGAATGGGCGCGCTGTCGACGGTCATTGCGGTGCCGCTCGTGCTTTCGGCGCGGTGGCTGACCTGGGCCAACCAGGGCCTTCAGGGGGCGGTCGGCCTGATTACGATCGCAATCGGCTTCCGGACGATCGTCGAAACCGCTCTCACCTGACGGCGCTCGTCGTTAACTTTTTCGTATCGCCATTGCCCGCAAATTGACGAAGCGTGAAGGCCTAGGCGTTAGCCTTACCGATAGTTTGGCGGCTCGCCTTAACCCTCGGGGCTTCGCCTTCGATTAGGGTTTTAAGGGCATATCGGGATTGGATGCGATGCGCACGGCGTTGGCACTGGCGATTTTGGTCGGAACCGCAGGCGTGGCCTGGGCCGAAAGCAACGGCCCTGTCATCGTGATTCCGGGCCGCCCCGGCGTGCCCATCATCATCAACGGCCTCGATGCATCCTATTCGGTGGTCGAAGGCGACTGGGGCCTCGACAAGGGCATCCACGTTCAGCCCACCGTGTATGGCGGCCACCCACTCGAGCCTGAGCCGCCCGTCGGTCATTATTATCCGAGCGCGGGCCGTCTGCCGGGCTATGGCCGGCTGGAGATCGAGCCCGCCGGCAAACCGCGTCCGGCCCAAAGCTTCCATCAATCCTGGTCCGCCGATTCCAAACCTCAGCTACCGGAGGTGCCGGCCGATCCGCCGCCCGTGATCATGGCGCCGACCTTCAACCAAAACATCCAGCGCAATCCATCCAGCCCGGCTTCGGAATTCAAAGATCCGAGGCTCCAGCAGCATCGTCCCTAAATTTACATTCGTCGATAAAACAAAGTCCAATAAGCCTATCCAACAGGAGAGAGTAATGCGTCAGACGATTTCAGGATTGGTAGCGGCAATTGCCGTGATGACCGCCGCGCCGGCTTATGCGTGCGGCGGATGGTACGGCGGCGGCTGCGCGCCCTGCGCCTATGTCAGCCCCTGCGGCGCGGCCTATGAGCGGCTGCCCGATCCTGAGGTGCAGTATCACTCGGCTCCGCTCGCTCAGCCCCAATATTATTACGTCGATCAGGGCCCGACCTATACCGGCCCCGGCGACATCGCGCCGCGCCGGGTCTATCGCGAAGGCGGCGTCTACGGCTGGAGGGGCTATTATCACCGGCGCCACCACTACGCGACGCCGTATCGCTACGGCTATCACCATCGCCCGCACGTGTTGCACAGCTATTATTGATCGGTTGACCCGGTCCCTTTGAGGGCCGATCACGGCTGAACGAATTCGGCGCCCGCTTGCGAGCGGGCGCTTTTCATTTCAGGGCTTCACATCAGGCCGAGCTTGCTTGCGCCGATGTAAAGGGCGAGCACCGCCGCATTCGACACGTTCAGGCTCTTGATTTCGCCGGGCATATCGAGCCGCGCCACGGTGCTGCAGGTCTCGCGCGTCAATTGCCGCAAGCCCTTGCCCTCGGCGCCGAGCACGAGCGCCAGCGGCTGGTGCAAAATGACGGCCCCGAGATTTTCACCGCCTTGGCTATCGAGTCCGACGGTCATGAAGCCGCGTTCGTTCAGTTCGGTGAGCGCACGCGCCAGATTTTGCACCGTCACCAGCGGCACCAGTTCGAGCGCGCCGGAGGCGGATTTCGCCAGCACCCCGGTCGCTTCCGGACTGTGGCGCGCGGTAGTGACGATGGCTTTCACCGCAAACGCGGCCGCCGAGCGCATGATGGCGCCGACATTGTGCGGATCGGTGATCTGGTCGAGCACGAGCACGATGCCAGCCTCGGCCAGCGCATCGATGCCAGGCGAGGCGAGGGGGTCGGCTTCGACCAGAAGACCCTGATGCACCGCGTCGGGTCCAAGCCGCTGATCGATCAGGCCCGGCCGCACGATCTCGGGCGTCACGCGGGTGTCGATCGCCTCGTCGGAGAGCCGCCGGGCGGCATTTTCCGTCAACAACAGCTTGCGGATTCGCCGCTCCGGATTGGCCAAGGCCGCCGTGACGGTGTGCCAGCCATACAGGATCACGGTTTGGTCCGTAGCACCTTCGCGGCCACGCCAGGGCAGCCGGCGGGTGGAATCGCGGCCCCGTTCGGGGCCTCTGCCGGCTCCTTTGGCGCCGGTGCGGCGGAATTTTGGCTGTCGATCGCGGTCGCGCATGGAAAAGCTTGTCTCACGGGTTCCGGCCCAAAGCAATTTGCTCTGAACGAGGCCATTTGCTCTGAAAATGTTGGCATTTTGGCTGATGGCGTTGGTTGACTTTGCCATGGCGCTTCGCCCATAAACGCGCCGACCGGGAGCCTTTACGAAAGGCCATCGGTTTTCAGCGTCATCGACGGGCTGATGTCCGCCACTACGGCGGGAAAGCTTGCGATGGGGCATGAAACGGGGAAGTGTCCCGAGTGGCAAAGGGAGCTGACTGTAAATCAGCCGCCTCATGGCTTCGAAGGTTCGAGTCCTTCCTTCCCCACCACGCTTCGCCCTGGCGGCTCCGCGTGGCGCAGCCAGCTACAGCGAAGCGTGTCCGGCGCAGCTTGAGCGAAGCGAAAGCGTAGACGGACTGCCATCTCCCCTCACGGCCGGTTCAAGAGTGCGCGCAGCGGATCGACGTAGCCGGCTCTCGCGACAAACGATTCGTTTTCCTCGAGAATCATCACCTTGGCATCGCGCACCGCCGCAAGATCGGCGTCGGCGAGATTTCGCTGCAATTCGCGGTAGGGCGTGCCGCCGAAGCGGCCGAGAATGGCGTAGTAATAGAACTGAAGCCGCGCCAGACAATTGGCCTCGACCATGATCCGCGCCGGCAGATGGCCGAAGCTGGAGCCGACCATGGCGACGTTGAGGTCGCGTGCCGGGCTCTGCGCGCAGGGCACCTCGGGCTGGAAACTCACCTTCGGCGTTTGATAACCCAGCGGCGGGAAGAACACGTTGAGAAGGTCGACAAGTTCGCGGTCGGCGCCGCCGGTGACGCCCGACAGCGTATAGGTGAACTTGTAGGGCGGAATGATCTCACGGCCGGCCTGCCGGTTGATCGCCTCGACAAGGGCGGACACTGCGCGTGCGCCACCGACATCGTTCCAGTGCACGCCGCCTTGCGGAAACAGGTCGAACGGGTAGGTGCCCTTGAGCGAATGGATCAGGCTCGCGGTATCGACAACGTGGATGCCAGCTTGCTGGAGCGCGCCGACATAATCGGGAACGAGCCGTGCCCGGGCGGCCGGCGTGCTCGGGCAGGGCACACGATCGACAAAATATTCGGGCAGGTGAGCGGCCTTCGACGGGCTGACCACATAGACGAAAACGCTGCCGCGTTTCTCGTAAAAATCCTGGATGCCCTTTAACTTCGGCAGGATATCGGCGGCGAATTTCGCTCCCATGCCCTCGGTAAGCCCGCAATAATCGTTGAGATAGGATCGTTCGATCAAATGCCCGTTGGCGCCGCGCACGACCTGAGGGGCGGTGAGTTCGCCGAACAGCTCGAATTTGATCTCGTTATTCATGCGGATGAGAAGCGGCCGGACCGGCATGGCGTCGGTGACCCGGCTGGAAACCGCCTTCTGGAAACGGCCTTCGTGCAGCGATGACCACGACCAAATCACTGGGGTATCGTACGTCACGCCGCCAAGTTTGGGGCCGATCTTGATGGCGAGCGCGGGGTGGCGCTCGGCCACCACCAGATTCCACGCTGCGCCGAGCGGCAACAGCGAGAGAAACGCGCAAAAAGCGGCGCGGATGACGGGTCGGGAGAGGGCAAGGTTTCCCATCACTAGTGGTCCGATTCTAACATTCGCATCCCTTCTCAGCGATCACCTTTGCGAATGTTAGAATCAAAGGGACCACTAGCAGACATATTTTGCTAGCGGAGTTTCGGATTTGACATTCGCTCGCGGAATTTGCGGCTCGGTTTATAGCGAATGTCAAATCCACTCCACTAGAACCTGAAATAGATGAACGGCTGGAATGGAACGGTCACCGCCCGCGCAATCGCCAGCACGTAGATGACGACAAGCGCCGCCACCGTCAGCGCGCGCAGCGAGGCGCGCTTTTCGTAAGTGCGGGTCAGCGCTGGATAAAACGCAGTTGCCGGCAGTAGCGAAATGATGGCCCCGATCGCGAGCGTGAACGGCACCTCCGCCGGAATCTCCAGCGCATCGGCTCCATGCCCCATGCCGAACAGCGCCGACAGGTAGCTGATCAGATGGCTGGGTGAATCCGAGCGGAAGATCGCCCAGCCGATCATCACGATGAACAGCGTGGCGAGGGTCGAGATGACCGCGCCGCATCGCGCCAGGAGATCGCGCAGGAACAGGCGATCGAGGGTGAGGAACAATCCGTTATAGGCGCCCCAGAGCACGAAATTCCAGCTCGCGCCATGCCAGAGCCCGGAGAGCAGAAAACAGATCCAGAGATTGAGATAGGTGCGCGCCTCGCCATGGCGGTTGCCGCCGAGCGGCTTATAGAGATAGTCGCGGATCCAGGTCGTCAGCGAGATATGCCATCGCCGCCAGAACTCGGTGAGCGAGCGGGCAATGTAGGGCTTGTCGAAATTCTCCTTCAGGCCGAAGCCGAGCATCCGGGCAAGCCCGATCGCCATGTCGGAATAGCCGGCAAAATCGAAATAGATTTGCAGCGTAAAACTGGCGAGACCAAGCCAGGCATGGCCGGCGCTCAGGCTTGCCGGATCGGCGGCAAAGACACTGTTGACGAAGGTGCCGAGCGGGTCCGCGATCAGGAGCTTGCGCCCGATGCCGCGCGAAAAGCGCAAGAAACCGACTCCGAAATCGCTCCACTCGACCGCGCGAGGTTTCGCGATCTGGTCCCGCATCTCGTGATATTTGAGGATGGGGCCTGCGAGAAGCTTCGGGAAGAACAATACGAACAGGCAATAGTCCCAGAACGTGGCCGCGGTTTGCGACGTGCCGCGATAGGTGTCGACGAGATAGGTGATCTTTTCGAACACGACGAAGGATACGCCGATCGGCAGCGCCAGATGCAGCAATGGAATCCGGTGCGCGCCGAGCGGGGCGAGCGCAAGATTGAGATTGTCGGCGAGGAAATCGGCGTATTTGTAAACGACCAGAATGCCGAGGTTGTTGATGATGCCGGCGGCGAGCGCGAGCTGGCGGGTGCGCCGCGCCGTCGGCTCGTTCAGGTGAAATGAAAGCGCGTAATCCAGCGCCGTCGAAGCAAACAGGATGAGAACGAATACCGGTTCACCCCAGAGATAGAACAGCGTGCTGGCGACGAGCAGCGTCCACTTCTTCGCCGACGCCCCTGCCGCGAGCAGATAAAGCGCGTAGACGGCGGGGAAAATCGTGAGGAACAGCGGCTCGTAAAAAAGCATCCGGGATCATTGTGTTGTTTCGGCAAGGCCTGCCGTGAAGTGCGCGAACCGATGAAGCAGAATTCGCCGCTTGCGTCCAGATTAGTGGCGTGTGGGGCCGACTGGGGTGGGGCCTCGATGTCAAATGAAAGCGCGGCGGGATTGCTCCCGCCGCGCCATTGTTTTTCACTCGCTGGTCCAGGCGCCGGGAGCGCCCTTATGGCCAAGTCTCAACTAGGAAAGACTTAGCGGGCGGTCCCAACGAGGTGACAGCGCTTGGTAAAAGACACTGGATCACCTCCTTTCGTGTGTTAATGGAAACACCAATATAAGCCGCAAAGGCCGGCCTGTTAAGGTGCAGAACCTGCGCCTGAGAGGTTGAGGCGGCGGATGCGGCGTGATAGGTGATCGGTCGCGATGCGGGTGTAGCTCAATGGTAGAGCAGCAGCCTTCCAAGCTGAATACGAGGGTTCGATTCCCTTCACCCGCTCCAATCTTTTCAAGGACTTGAGCTGTCAAGAAGTTTCCATTCTGATAAGCCGCGCCTTCTCATTCTGACAAATGTTCACTTTATCTTCGCCTGCTTGGCTTGCCTTGCGCGGCGCTTGATACGTTTCATTTGCGCCTCCTGCTTGGCCTCGTCATCGTCATGGAGATAATGCGCCATGGCCGCCGTCGACGACCACTGGCCCTTCTGCATCAACTGAGTCTCAGTCAATCCGGATGCGCTCGCTTCAGTTGTGCCGCCGTGGCGACCGAACGAGGTGAAGGTCAGTTCGGGCCGCAAACCCGCGGCCAAGATTATCTTCTTCGAAATCCGCTGGACCTGCGTCAGGATCTCGCCCTTGCCGAACCAGGGCAGGCTGCTGCCGTCCCGTCGCAACATCAGGCCGCCGGTTGGACGAAGCTTCTTGATGGCGTCGAGTTCGGCCATCAACAGCGGGTAGAGCGCCTTACCCTTGGCGTTGAACAGCGGTTCCCAAGACCCGGTGCTCGTTTTGTAGTTGATAACGTAGACATGGTTTGGCCGGTTCGCCGGGCGATAGTGCTCGGCGACAAAGCGGATGAAGATGTGCGCCTCGCGCTGCAACCACTCCCAACCGATCAACGCCCCAGTTGCGAGTGACGGATAGCCCATCTCGATAGCCCTGTTGCGAAAGGCCTTAAGCTCCGCAAAAGTCGCATGCGGAGTTTCGCGCGAGGTCGATTGAAGACCCATTTTTTCGAAAGGATTGCGCGGCGGAAATAGGCCCGGATTCGCTCGCGAGATCGTATTCCACGCCCCGCGTGCGGTCTTCATGGCATGATTGACCGTGGTCCGGCGCTCAATCTTCTCACCGTTCACGGTCTTGAAGAGGAGTTTTTCGAATAGTTGATCAGCGAACGCGGTATCGATGCTCGCCAGACGCCTTGTTCCCAGTCGCCTTCCATCCTGCAGGATGTATTCGCAGATCATCTTGATGCCGGTCTCATGAACGCGACATTGGCCTGGACTCAGTGGCTGGAGGCGCTTCGCCGTCTTTTGAGACCAGGTTCGGCGGTACTCATGAAACATCCAGTCCAATGTGCCGACCACCACACCAACTTCGATCGGATTGGCGTCGTCACCACCGGTGCGCCAGCTGTCAAATGCGGGCAACAAGATCTTCTCAGCGCGTAAAACAGCTCTGTCGTAGTCGGTGCCAAGCGCCTCGTTTGAGATAGGGCATCCTTTTTTTCGAGCCCAACTCGGCACGTTAAAGAAATGCCCGAAACCCCCGTCCTTCAGACGCTTCCGCAGCGTATAACGGGGAAGCGGCAATGCCGAACGTCCAAGCCTTGTCACAGCAGCCTCCTGGACACCTCCGGGTCGTTTTCCGGATCGACCCGCGAAGGTGTCTCGGATTTTTCTTCTTTCACTGTGACGGATATGCGTCCATCAGGCCAGATATCGACAGTTGCGATTTGCCCACCTCCATCGACGACGCCTCTAACCGCTCGCCTGACATCAGCTTCCGTGAACCTGGTTTTCGACATAACGCGCACGAGTGGTCGATTAGAGGCTGCCGCACGACAGTGTGTTAGCGCTCGAAAGCCAATTTCGGAAGTCTTCGCGTTCAGGGAGACGGAATTCGGCGGCTAGGGCGTAAGAAAGCGCATTAGTTGATTTCGCCCCTCATCCGGTGTCGTGGGTGATCTTCAGTTCTCAGAGCTGCATGCACATGGGGGCCGTGTGGACTGGTCACGTTGGTCGACAGACGTACTGGGCTCGCTGATTTGAGCGAACCCATCATATCAAAGCGATACCGGGAGGTTTGCGGAATGATTCGGATTGCGGTGCGAGTCTCAAACTTTACAAGATCGCGTCGACGATGGGGGATCTTTGTCAGCCGGCCGAGCGAAGCTCATTGGGGCGGTGGCTCGAGGGCGAGCACAAGTTTTTCGAGCTCTGTCGTACGTTGGATTAGCTCCTTGAGGAGCTGTTCATCGACCTCGGTACGTCCCTCGTACTCGGCGAGGTTTCGTTCGTTGTGAGACCTGTCGAAGATCCGAATTGCTGCGGGCTCTAATCCATCGACCGTATGCGCAAGCGACTGAAACACCGTAAACCGTTTTTCAGGCCTGTAGCCCTGCAGCCGCAAGGCGGCCAGCGAAAGGGCATGTGCCGCGCCATAAGCCAAGTCAAACCGGCTCTCACTAGCGAGGTTTTTGTTTTTTGCGTCGGCTAACCGACTTTTCGCACCGCTGAGCATGCCATCGAATTCAGCGCGCGTCGGCGCTTCGGCCTTGAGCTGACCTATCCTTACGAGGTTATCTAGTTCTTTCTTGCCCATCTATCAGGTCATTTTCCGATCCCACGATAAAGAGCTTAGGTTGGGCGTTGATTTTTGCAACAACGGAATCTTTCGTACTGATCTTACGTTGCCAATCTTCGATGAGGAGAAAGGTTGGGTTTATGGGTCGGTTTAAAGTCTGCTCAGCGGCTAGTAAGCCGCCGTATAAGTCGCTGTAAGTCAGATCGTCGCCGACCACCATCAGATCGATATCGCTTCGAGCCGTGTCCGAACCTTTGGCAATTGATCCGAAGACGAAGGCCGCTTTGATCTTGTCTGCATAAGGAGCGAGGGCTTGCCGGATCGGTTCTGTCAATCCGACGGTCTTCAAGATGATCCCGCTCAGTTCGTTGAAGATTGGGGATGCGCGGTTCGCACGGTAGTGTTTTTGATTGCCGATGCGTTCGACCGAAACGAGGCCGCTCGCCTCAAGCCGCCTTAGTTCGCGTTCAACGGCGCCGGTGCCGGAGTTCACGCGGCGAACGATCTCAGAGGTGTAGAAACTTCTCTCCGGATTCCCAAAGATCAGCCCCAGCACTCTCTGCTGAACATTTGAAAAAAGTGCGTTCTGTAGATTGACCGCTGCGCTCATATCGACCCCATATTGGGTAGTATAGACCCCAAATTGGGAATATTCAATTAAGTCACAGAAAACGTATGCTTTTCAAGCCTTAAGGCCGTGCTCGTAAGGTTCTCCGCTACAATTCTGCAGATATTTGCCAAAATGGCCCAACCTTTCGTTGCGGATGTTCACTTCCTGTTCTAGATACATTTTTCCTACGTCAAAGGGGCACTTCCTCTTTTTTGGGACTAGCGACGCTTTCACTGAGGAGATGAGCTCCTGGAGGGTCAGCACATGGACCAAAAAGCGCGCCATCAAGAGGCGCCAGACCCAACAGACCTCGAGGGCTGGCGGCAAGCTATTGCCCAACGCTTGCTGTCGAAGTTCAGGCTTGAGCCAATCGTTGCCGCTTTCCAAGACCTCGGCCCGTTCGCAGACCGCGGTGTTCGCGATCCTCTGGCGTTGCACATCTCAAACGCGATGACCGGACTTCTGAGGAGACTTGTCGGCACCAATCATCCCAATGACGGGAAAGACATCATCTATCGCGTACATGGTCAGCTTTTCGTAGCGCTACTTAAACTAGGATCAGCCGACGGCAAGGGTCTGCGCGAGAATTTTACAGCGCGCGTCTCCTTCCGGGTCAAGGACGCTATCGCGCGGGAGGACGCGGACTCTAGAGTGCCCGTTGCAGTT
>Ga0210389_10002309_pt1 | contig 15115 bp, 13 predicted proteins | sample IncBWH28OmetaG_FD_160127 | JGI IMG/M metagenome (GOLD analysis project Ga0210389, IMG submission 160127) | Forest soil microbial communities from Barre Woods Harvard Forest LTER site, Petersham, Massachusetts, United States - Inc-BW-H-28-O ...
AGCAGCAGGCAAGGCACACTCCTTTCGACGGGTGGTGTGCCTTGCCGCTTCAACCCAGCTCTACATAACTCCTGCCCGCCCGTCGAGAGTTTTCGGACGGTCTCTTAGTGGGCAAAACTTCCGTGCTACGACATCTACACATCAGCGGAACGTATGGCCGCTCGATGGCGTCGTTGGCGAGAGTGGCGCAAACGAGCGACGTGAGGTCTTCCTTTGGGACCTTGCAGGTCAACCTGGCTATCGCCTCTTGCACCAGCTACATCTTCCTGACGTGGCGGTAGCGCTCGTCATCTTTGATGGTCGCAGTGAGATTGATCCACTGTCCGGAGTGCGGCATTGGGCACGAGCCCTATCACAAGCAGAACGGCAAGCAAAGCGAGAGCATGGTGCGATTGCGCGCATCCTTGTCGCAGCGCGTCTTGATCGCGGTCGCGCACGGGCCAGCGATGATGAACTCCGCCGTACACGGCAGGAGTTCGAGTTCACCAGCTACGTTCCGACGAGCGCGAAAGAGGGCAGGGGGGTCGCTACCCTTCTCCGCGAGGTGGCTCATGCGATTGATTGGAACAGTCAGCCAAAAGTTAGCTCGACCCAGCTGTTTGATGCCATACGCGGCTTCTTGCTACAGAAGCGGGACGCACACGTCATACTTGCAACCGAAGCCGAGCTCAGGCAGGCGTTCCTCGATACTGGTGCGGCTAGCTCACGCGAGGTAAACCCAGAGTTTCGTGTATGTGTTGATCGTGCACAAGCACGCGGTCTCGTTCGACGCTTCAGCTTCGGCGATCTCGTGCTGCTAAAGCCCGAGGTGCTAGATGCGTACGCGGCCGCCGTCCTGCTAGCCGCCGGAGAGGAGCCGGGTGGCCTAGGTGAGATCAGTGAAGCTACAGTTCGTGAGGCAAAGTTTGCGATTCCTGATGAGAGTCGGCTCGCTGACAAGCAAACCGAGCAGCTACTTCTGATCGCGACAATCGAGGATCTCCTACGACACGAGGTCGGGCTTAGGGAAGACTCTGGTGACGGCCCATATTTGATATTTCCGACGCAAACGACGCACCATGTAACGATGCCGAGCGTTCTGAAGCCGTGGTGTCGCTTCGAATTTGAGGGTCCGATTCAGCATATATGGGCGACGCTAGTTGTTAGGGTGGCACATAGTGGCGTGTTCGCGCGAAATGCGGTAGGTAGCGACTGCGTAATCTTCGAAAGCGAAGGGCAAAGCGTAGCGCTACATCTCAAGCTTATAGATGAGGGGGAAGCGATGATCAAGTTGCTCGGCGAAGCATCCGAGCCCGGCTATGTTGATCGTCTGCTTGAGAAGTTTGTCAAGTCTCACCTCAAGCGAGGAACAGTTCGGGGCTCGGTACGCCACTCTCGACTTCTGGTCTGCCTCAAGTGTGGGTTTGCCGTGCCCGACGCTCTCGTAGAAGAGCTTGGGGAGGTCCCGAGCTTCAATTGCCCGGAATGCCCCGCTAAGATCGCCCTTAGCACTCATATTGCCGATGAGGCACGAGAGCCAAGCCGTGTAGAAGTGCGTGCTCTCGAGCAAACAGCGGACGTTGAGCGCCACCGACTGGTCGCCCGCACCTCCGTTCAGGGGAAGGAGGCAGTGCGTGAGTTCGATACCTTCATTGCTTACAATAGTCTTGATCGCGAGACGGTAACAGCGTTGCGTGACCGCCTAAATGATTTCGGCCTTAACCCATGGATGGATCGGGATCATGTTCCACCTGGACGGTGGGTCCACGACATCCTGCAAGAGGCCATCGGCAGGTCCGCATCTGCTGTGATCTGCGTAGGTCCGGCGGGGCTTGGTAAATGGCAGGCAGTGGAGCTGCGAGCCTTCGTAGAGGAGTGTGTCGAGTATGCGATCCCCGTGATCCCGACGTTGCTGCCGCGTGCCGAGATGCCCGTAGAGGCGAAATTCCTGAAAGCGCTTGAGTATGTAAGATTTGTTCAGAACATAGATGAAGAGGAGCCCCTTCGACGCTTGGTGTGGGGAATTACAGGAGAGCGACCCATGGCCGAGCTTGCGTCCGCACGGTCCCGATAGCGATTCGGTGGGGCGGTATGGCACGCCGGCCCCACTGGACGTCGTCGCGGCGACGGGCGAGCTAAGCGCGATGGGGCTGCTCGTGGTCGGTCAGCAGGACGGCACCGTTGTCCCGCCCATATCCGTCTGATCAGTCATCGAAGGAGGGGCGTGGGATTGGCCGGACCCGTTCATGGGTCCGCCAGATCAGGTCAGACGTGCTTGACCTGATTCTCCAGCTCGCGCTCGAGAGCCGAGGTCGTAGCGCCGCATAGCCCTATCCGCGGGTCGCAGTGCACCGGCGCCTACGCCCGGCGACTGTCAGCTCCCTCGCTCGCGCTAGAGGGGCTGCTGGGCGGGTAGGCCCCGGGCGCCGCCGCCCGGGGCCAATCTTGCAGCGCATAGTCGTTGAGAAACTGGCGCTTCCAGAAGTACCCGCGCTCGACCTGTGAGAGCTCGGCCCGCTCGCACGCGTCGCTCCAGCCGCTCTCGATCACATCGATCTGGTGCTCGACGATGGCCCTGGCCTCGGCCTGCGTCAGCTGGTAGAGATGCGCGCGCTCGACGCACCCGGCGACGTTGCTCTCCTTGAACGGGTCGCGCTCGTCGCCAATGATCATCGACTGCGTGGCCCTGCCCGTGTTGCGCAACTGCGGGCAGATGTCGTAGGCGGGTGTGAGGGTGAGCATGCGCCCGTCCCAGAAGGCGGCGTGGTTGCGGGCGTGGTCGTCGGTGTTGCCGACGAGGACGTTGAACGTGATCCGGGAGAACAGCTCCCGCAGCGTGGCCGCGGGGCTGGTGAACGATGTGCGCACGATCTGGGCGAGCTCCGCGTAGCTCGCCCACCTCGCGGCCAGCTCGTTGAGGCCGAGGATCGTCAGCGCCGAGACCAGCCCGCGGCGCTGCTCTGTGTCCGGGACGCGGTCGAAGCGCTCGACCAGAAGCACCGCGCGGCCGTGCGCCTCAGTCAGCTCGACCGCTGCGACATCGAGGCCGGCTCGAGCGGCCAGGTCCATGGCGAGGTACTCGCCCTTGACGGTCGCGAAGGTGTCGGTGTTCGAGGAGAACTTCGCGATCAGGCGCCGCGGGCCGTCGTCGATCAGCGCCTTCGGGCGTGCCCCACCGATCGTCGTTCCATGTAGGAGCGCCGCGTCCAGGTCGGGCGAGAGCGGGATGCCTTCTTCCACCCTCTGCGCCGAGCTCGCCAGCTCGTCGAGCGACGCGTGCACACGACCGCGCGCGACGTAGTCCTCCGACGAGGACTGGAAGTCGAGCGCCCCGATGCGATCGGAGCCGGACTCGAGCAGCAACGTGACCAGCCCGAGATCCGCAGGGTCGGTCTCCGCGGCTGCGCTTCCGACGAGGCGGTTCATGATCACCCGCTGACCCCACGAGTCAGGGCGGGCGTCGAGGATGCAGCCCGGAGCGCTCAGATCGGGAAGAGGTCTGATCCGCCGTTCTTCCAAGGGCAGTTCCGGGGTATAGAGCGAGATGGCGTGCTCCCGGTGCAGGTAGCTGCGCCCGTACACGAAGCTCGTCTCACCCCCCTCCTCGTCGAGACGTCCGGCGACGACCGGCTCCGACGCACCCGGCAGCCAGATCCAGACGAACGCCTCGCGCGGTGTCTCAGAAGTCATTGTCCAGTCCGCGCTCGCGCTCGCGCGTGCGCACGGCCTGCGGCAGGAGCGTCGGCCGGCGCTGGCGCGCCGCCGCCTCGTCGGCGAGGCGCGAGCTGTCCGGGTAGAACAGCGGGACGCCCACCAGCGTGGCGACGTCGAAGGCTGTCCCCAGCGTGACCGTCGGGTTTCCCAACTCCACCTTGCGCAGGGTGTCCGTGCTTATGCCCGCGCGCTCGGCAAGCTCCCGAACCGGCCAGCGGCGTTCGATCCGGGCCTGCCTGATCTCCGCCCCGAGGAGCTGCGCGGCGTCATGAACCGAGCGCGGATAGGCATGCTGACGCTTTGGCATCGTACTAATAAACTAGCATAAGCAGTTATAAATACGACTTTATAAGGACATTTATATCTCGCCTGGGCGTCCCGCAGTCTCGCCTCGCCTTGGCGCCGCACCCCCGTCCGCGACAATCCTGCTGATGCTCGCCCTCGAAGCGGTCTTCTGGCTGTCCGCCGCGCTGATCGTGTGGACACAGCTCGGCTATGCCGCCGCGTTGGCGGCAGCCGCGCGAGTGCTGCCAGCGGCCAGCTCAGGGCCACGCGATCGCTCGCGGCGGAGCCGATCTAAATCCTCCCCACAAGACGCGTACGGTGACGCCACGCCGGCCGGCAGCCTTCCGGCGCTGTCGCTGATCCTGGCTGCCCACGACGAGCACACGGTGATCGGCGAGCGGGTGGCCAACGCGCTCGCGCTCGACTACCCCCGCGAGCTGCTGGAGGTGATCGTGGCGTGCGACGGGTGCACGGACGCGACCGCCGAGCGGGCGCGCGAGGCGGGCGCCGATCTCGTGCTGGAACTGCCCCGCGGCGGCAAGATCGCCGCCCAGGACGCCGCCGTGGAGCGCTCGCGCGGCGACGTAGTGGCGTTCTCCGACGCCAACGCCGCGTGGGCGCCGGACGCCGCCCGCCAGCTCGTGCGCGCGTTCGAGGACCCGCGCGTCGGCTACGCGTGCGGGCAGGTCCGCTACGTCGGCAGCCAGCACGGTGCCGACGCCAACCAGGAGGGCGTGTACTGGCGCTACGAGCTCGCCGTGCGCGCGCTCGAGTCGCGCCTGTCGTCGATCACCGCCGGCAACGGCGCCATCTACGCCACCCGCCGTACCAGCTACATCGTGGTCGACCCGATCATGGGCCACGACCTGTCGCTGCCGTTCAACATCGTCAAGCGCGGGCTGCGCGCCGTGTACGTCCCCACGGCGCTGTCCACCGAGAAGATGGTCCCGTCGCTCGTCGGCGAGTTCGCCCGCAAGCGGCGCATGATGAGCCACACCTGGCCGATCGTCGTGCGCGGCGGGATGCTCTCGCCTCGCGGATACACGCCCGGATACGCGCTGATGATCGTCTCGCACCGGCTGCTGCGCTACTCCACCCCCATGCTGCACGCGGTAGCGCTCGCCGCCAACATCGCGCTCGTGGCGCTCGCCGGCGGCTCAGCCCAGGCGCTCTACGCCGTCACGCTCGCTTTGCAACTGGCGCTGCTGCTCGCCGCTGCGCTCGCTGGCGCGCTGCCGCTGCGCCCCCTGCTCGTCGCCCGCTACTACGTGCTCACCACCGCCTCCCTCGCCGCCGGGCTGTACGACTGGCTGCGTCACGGCACCGCCGCAACATGGGAGGTGGCCGAGGGAACCAGGTGAATCACGGCCTCGCTGCGAGAATCCCCGCCGTGATCCGCCGCCTGATCGACATCGTCGTGTCCGCGTCCGTGCTGGCGCTCGCCTCACCGGTGCTGGCGCTGGCCGCCCTGGCGATCCGCCTGGAGAGCCGCGGTCCGGCTCTGTACCGCCAACGCCGCAGCGGCCTGCACGGGCGGGAGTTCGACGTGCTGAAGCTGCGCACGATGGTCGACGGCGCGGAGCACAAAGGCGCGGGCCTGGCGGTCGACGCGAACGACGCGCGTATCACGCGCGTGGGCGCGCTGCTGAGGCGCACGTCGATCGACGAGCTGCCGAACCTGATCAACGTGCTGCGCGGGGACATGTCGCTGATCGGCCCACGGCCCACGCTGCCCGTGCAAGTGGCTCAGTACAGCGAGCGCCAGCGCGGGCGCCTGGCGGTCAGGCCGGGCATCACCGGCTGGGCGCAGGTCAACGGCCGGGCGTCGCTGCCGTGGGCGGAGCGGATCGAGCTGGACCTGTATTACATCGAGCACCGCTCGCTGGCGCTCGACCTGCGGATCCTGTGGCGGACCCCCGCGATGGTGCTCGGCGGATCGGGCCTGTACAAGGGGCCGGCGGGCGGCTGGGAAGGGAAGCTGTGAGCGCGCCGGCGGCCAGCGGCTCGGGTCCGGATCAGGATCGCCCCGGCGTGCTGCTGACGGGAGTGGGCAAGCGCTACGACATCGTGTCGTGCTTCGCAGCCCTGACACACACGGTCGCCGCCGACCCCTCGCCGCTGGCCCCCGCCCAGTACGCCGCCCACGCCCGCGCGGCCGTGCCGCTGATCGACGACCCCGACTACATCCCCGCTCTGCAGCGCCTGTGTGACGAGCACGGGGTCGGCGTGGTTCTGCCGCTGACCGATTTGGATATAGAGATTCTTGCGATCGCAGCTCACGAACAGCGGCTTCCGGCTCTCGTTCCCTCGCCTGAGATCGCGCGGGCGACGTACGACAAGTACGAGACCCATCTGCTGCTGTTGCACCACGGGCTGCCCTCGCCGCCGACCGTCCTGCCCGCGAACGCGGAGCTCGAGGCACTCGACTACCCGGCCATGATCAAGCCGTGTCGTGGCTCTGGTGCACGTTCGATCCACGTGGCCCACAACCCGGCGCAGGCGCGCATGTTCGTCGACTATGTGCAGGAGGCCCCGGCGAGTGAGCGTCCGCGCGGCCTACCCCGCGCGGAGCCGGTGATGCTCCAGCGCGCGATGGGCGGCCCCGAGCTGTCGATCGACTGCCTCGGCGACCGCCACGGACGCTGCCTGAACGCGATCCCGAGAACGATGCTCGAGTCGCGCGGTGGCGAGTCGATCAAGGGTCAGGTGGTGCACGACCAGGAGCTGATCGACCTGGGCAGGCGGGTGATGGAGGCGCTGCGCGTGAGCGGTCCGGCGACCATCCAGGTGTTCCGCGATCCGGACATCGGGCTCGGCATCACCGACGTCAACACGCGCTTCGGCGGCGCCTTCCCCGCCCCGTCCTACGCGGCCCTGCCCGAGCGCAGCTATCCCGAGCTGATCGTGCGCATGGCAGCCGGTGAGGAGCTCGAGCCGCACGTCGGCGAGTTCCGCGCCGGCATGACGTTCACCCGCTACTACTCGCAGCTGGAGCTCGACGCGCATCTGCAACCCACCGGCCGCGACATCGTCCGGGGCTAGAATCAAAGCCAGTGGCAAGCACGCTCGTCGATTCACCAGTGGCCACCCAGTCGCCGCCCGCCGGGATATCCCAGCCGCAGGGCGCGTCGCCGGCGCCGCCGAACGGGCCGAACGGACGGTCCGCGGACAGCCCGAGCGAGGGCTCGACCCCGCCCGCTGGCGCCCACGCGTGCGGCCGCTGCGGCGCGGCCATGACCGCCGGCCAGGATTGGTGCCTGCAGTGCGGCGCCGGCGCTTCCGGCAGCCTCGGAGCGCCCGGCTGGCGCCCGGCGCTGACGGTCCTCGGCGTGGTGCTCGCGCTAGGGCTCGGGGCGGCCGCCGCGGCGTACGCGGCGCTCAGCGAAAGCCCGGCCAAGGACCATGTCGTGACCACTACGGTCGCCCAGACGGCTCCGCCGGTGAGCACCGTGCCGAGCACCCCCGCGACCACGCTGCCGAGGACCCCCGAAGCGATCACCGGTACTCACAAAGCCGCCAACAGCCCACTGGGGCTGGGCGACGTCAAACCGCCGAAGATCCCGCTCTCGGCGCTCACCCCCAAAGCCTCTGAAAAAATCAGCACCGGCACTGGCTCCTCCAAAGCGACGAAAGGCACGAAAGGCACCACCACCACCACAACAACGACCACGCCGTCCAGCTCCACCGGCACGAAAGGCACGGGCACCGGGCGGACGGGCGAAACGAGCGAAGAATCCCAGCAGGCGGCGATCGAGCTGGACACCAACGCGGCGCAGACGTACAACCCCTACGAATACTCGCCCACCTGGTTCGGCGACCCGAGCCTGGCGATCGACGACGATCCCACGACCGGGTGGACGGCGCAGGTCAACCCGGCGACCGCGCCGGCGATGGCCGAGGGGCTGATCGTCGACCTCAAGTCCAAGCAGAAGGTGTCGGTGGCGCAGCTGATCACCAGTACTCCGGGCATGACCGTGCAGGTGTACGGCGCCGACACCGCGACTGCGCCGACGTCGATCACCGATCCGACATGGGTGCCGCTCAGCGGCCCGAAGGTGGTCAAGAAGCACAAACTGCGCCTGGCGCTGCGCGACCCCAACAAAGCGTTCACGTTCATCACGCTGTGGATCAGCAAGGCGCCGAAGTCCGCCGTCGGCACTGCCGAAGCGCCGGGCCACGTCGTCGTCGACGAACTCGAACTGTTCCCGACCCGCTAGCTGGCTGAGCGTTTCGCGGGCGCGCGTTTCGCGGCGCGGCGTTTGGGCGCCGGCAATGCGCCGGCCGCCGCGGACGCGGCTTTGCGTCGCGGCGTACGGGCGCGCGCGCCGCCGGCCGGCTTGCCCCACGCCTCGTCGATGAACGCCGCGATCTCCTCGGTCAGGCGCTGGGGCTGCATGCGCAGCTCGACCAGCGAGTTGGCGCGCAGCAGTCGTCCGTTGGGGAGCTCTTTGACGAGCATGTCGGCGTCGGAGAACGGGTGCACCGGGTCGCGCGGGTGGCCGAGCACGAGCGTCGGCGTGGTGAACGTCGCGCGCTCGCTGCGCGGCGGGGCGATGCGCCCGAAGAACAGCCCCTGCAGCAGCGCCCCGCTCGGTCCGGGCGCCTGGCGCACGAGGTCGAGCATCACGTTGCCGTAGTGGGGCAGCAGCGCCCGTGGAATCGCGCGCGTCACTGTCGAGAGGACCTTCATGGCCGGCTCGCCGAACGTCAGCGCGACCAGCAGTGGCGTGAACGTCAGCGCGCTCCACAGCAGGCCGTTATCCAGCACCGGCATCTCGATCACCAGCGCGCGCAGGCGCTCCGGATCCTGGGCGGCGATCTCGAGCGCCACGTTCGCGCCGAGCGAGGTGCCCATCACCACCGCCTGCTCGATCTTCAGGTGGTCCATCAACGCGACCACGTGCCGAGCGTAGGTGCCCATCGAGTAACGCCACATGTCGCGCGGGCGATCCGAGCGTCCGTGGCCGAGCAGGTCGACGGTGATCACGCGGTTGCCGTGCGCGGCGAGGTCTTCGGCCAGCGGCTTGTGCATCTCCTGGGAGAGCAGTAGCCCGTGCAGCAGGATCAGCGCGCGCCCGTTGGCCGGTGCGCTGCGAGCGGTGCGTCCACGCACGCCTGCGTCGGTAACAACGGCCGGGCCGCCGCCGAACTCCGTGTAGGCGATGCGCTGGCCGTCGACCTTGAAGAACGGCATGTCTGCACAGTACTACGCCGTGTCGGCCGTCCGGCATGGTGTACTGGCCGCCCAGCCAACCGCACGAATGGCTGGCTGGCCAAAGCGCTAGCCTCGAGGGCAGACCCGCCTCGCCGTCGACCATTCAGGAGGAGACCATGGCCAAGCAACCCCGCATTCTCGCCGGCCAGGTGGCAGCGATCACGGGCGCGGCACGCGGCATCGGACGCGCGACCGCCGCCGCGTTCCTGCGCCAGGGCATGCGCGTGGCGATCGGAGACGTCGACTTCGACGCCGCCAGACGCACCGCCCAGGAGCTCGGCCCGAGCGCGGTCGCGCTGGAGCTGGATGTCACCGACCGCGACTCGTTCTCGGCCTTCCTCGACGGCGCCGAGGAGCAGCTCGGGCCGCTGGACGTGCTGGTCAACAACGCCGGCATCATGCAGATCGGGCGCTTCCTCGACGAGGACGACCTGACGGCGCGGCGCATGGTCGACATCAACCTGCACGGCGTGATCCTCGGCACCAAGCTGGCGCTCGCGCGTATGGTCGAGCGCGACCGCGGCCACGTGGTCAACATCTCCTCCCAGGCCGGCAAGTTCCCCGCGCCCGGCGGCGCCACCTACTCGGCCACCAAGCACGCGGTCGTCGGGCTGACCGAGGCGGTGCGCGGCGAGCTGCGCATGATGGGCGCGCACGTGGACGTCAGCTACGTGATGCCGTTCATCGTCAACACTGAGCTCGGCTCCGGCCTCGGCCAGGCGCGCGGCCAGAGCAGCCTGCACCCCTCAGACGTGGCCGACGCGATCGTCGAGGCGCTGCAGCTCGGCACGGTCGACGTATGGGTGCCCAAGTCGGCCAAGCGCCAGATCACGTTCGGCGGCCTGCTCCCACGCAGGCTCTCAGAGGGCATGGCGCGGGCGATAAAGGCCGATCGTGTGCTCGCCGGCGCAGACGGCGCCATCCGCAGGGACTACGAACTGCGTGCGTCGCAGTCCGAGCCCGGGCTCGAGCCGGCGCCACAGCGTCAGCGCATCACCCAGGGCACCGGCGACTGACCGCTTGGCCGGCTAGCGGCGCTGGACGGGCAGGCGGCGCCCGCGACCGTCGGCGCCGCGCGGCGGGCTCTCAGCCGGCGCCCGCGACTGTCGGCGCCGCGCGGCGGCTCTCAGCCGGCGGTCAGCCACTCGGCGATCAGCTCGCCGATCAGCGGCCCCTGGTCCTCCTGCAGGAAGTGGCTGGCGTTCTCGATCGGCCGTGGCGGCCCGCGCCCGATCGACTCGGCGAAGCGCGCGCCGGTGCTCGGCGGCAGCACCGGGTCGGAGTCTCCCCACAGCATCAGCGTGGGGCGGCGATCCTGCTTGAGGGCGTCGTGCACGCGCTGCCCGGCGGCCGCCCCGGGGGCGTCGGGCGTGCGCGGGATCATCAACGGGAATGCGCGTGCGCCCGCCTTGGACGCGGCGTCCGGATACGGCGCGTCGTAGGCGGCGATCACGTCATCGCCGGGGTCGTTCTTGCAGGCGCCGCGCACGAGCATGCCGACAGGCAGGTCCTCGCTGCGCTCGACGAAGTCGCGGAACGCCACCCACGCGTCGCTCATGCGCTGGTGGCCGGTGAACAGACCCGTGTCGAGAATCACCAGGCGCTCGACGCGCTCGCGCTGCTCGACCGCCAGGCGCAGCCCGATCGGTCCGCCCCAGTCGTGCACCACGACGGTCGCGCCGCGCACGTCCAGATCCTCGAGCAGCGTCCCGGCGAGCTCGCAGTGGCGGTCGTATGTGTAGAAGTCGACGTCGGTTGGCTTGTCGGAGCGCCCGAAGCCGACCAGGTCCGGAGCCAGGCAGCGAAAGCCGGCGTCGCGCACCGGCGGGATCACCTTGCGCCACAAAAACGACCAGGTTGGCTCGCCGTGGAAGAACACCACCGGCGCGCCGGCGCCCTCGTCGACGTGCGCCAGGCGCAGCCCGTCGACTTCGCGGTAGTGAGCCGCGAACGGGAAGTCGGGCAGGCCCTCGAGCGCCTCGGGCGGCGTGCGCACCACCTTGCTCATCCCGTGCGCCAGCGCTGGGTGCCGACGCTGGTGCTGGACGACGGCTCGGAGATCGAAGACTCCCATCCGATCGTCGACGGGGCGCGGGCGAAGCCCGCGTAGGTCTGTCGGTAGCCGACGACCGTGGGGCTGGCGCGTCGCTCCACCATCACCCGGTCTGAGCCCTCGTCGGCGAGCGCCGCCGCTCGTCCCAGCGCGACCGCCAACAGCCCACCGAACCCCAATATCCCAAGTGCCGAAGTGACGATGATGGCCACGATACCGGCCCCCTTCTGCTCCTCCGATCGAAACTCCCCACACGAGCGTGGCACACCACCCGGACGGTGGTCCAGCCCGTGTAAGCAAAGTGCTCGCTAACTCCGTAGGTTTCTGGGCCAGAGGGGCGATCTCCTGCCCCGCAGAGCTGAAAATCGACAGAAGGGAACCGCGCCATGGATGTCCTGGCCAAGCTCGACGAGACCCGCGCCGCGATCAACGTGCTCGAGCACCCGTTCTACCAGCGCTGGAGCGCCGGCGAGCTGAGCGCGGAGGAGCTCGACCGCTACGCCGGCGAGTACCGCCTGGCGGTCCTCGCACTTGCGCAGGCCTCCACCCGGGCCGCCGAGTGCGCCGCGGCGAGCGCCGCTTCGAGCCCGGTCGCAGCCAGCCACAGCGCGGAGCTCTCGGAGCACGCCGAGGAGGAGGCCGCGCACGTGGCCCTGTGGGAGCAGTTCGAGCGGGCGGCCGCGGCCGCGAACGCGCCGGACGGCGATCGGACCGGCGCCGACGTGCGCGCCGGCTTGGAGGCGCAGCGCGCTGCCGCCGGCCGCGAGTCCGAGCTGGCGGGCACGCGTGCGTGCGTGCACGCTTGGGAGGCGGGCGAGGACCTGCTCGAGCACTTGGCGGTGCTGTACGCGATCGAGGCCGGCCAGCCGGACGTGTCGACGACCAAGCTCGCAGGCCTGACCGAGCACTACGGCTTCAGTCTCGAGGGTCCGGCGACGGAGTACTTCCGCGTGCACGAACGCCGCGACGTCGAGCACGCCGAGCAGGCGCGCGAGCTGATCGCACGGCTGCTGGACGAGCTCGATGACCCCGAGGCGCACGCCGAGCGGATGCTCGTGCGCGCCCGCGACGCCCTGCACGGCAATTGGCTGTTGCTGGACGCCGTCGAAGCGGCCTGCTGAGCGCCGGCTAGAACAGCGGCGAGACGGGCCGCGTGGCCAGCCGCCAGGCGAACAGCACGGCGGCGACGGACGTGGCGAGGTTGAGGCTCGAGACCCCCGGGCGCATGGGGATGCTCACGCGTGCGTCGGCCGCGGCGAGCAGCTCGGGGCTGAGCCCGCGGCGCTCGGTGCCGAACGCGAGCACGGCGCGCGCGGGCAGCTCGGCGGCCTCGAGCGGCTCGCCGAGCGGGTCGAGCGCGAGCAGCGGACGCTGGCACGTGCTCAGCGCGTCGATGTCGGGCAGGCGCGCGACCGGCACGGCGTAGTGCAGGCCCGCGGCCCCGCGCAGCGCGTCCGGGTGCCACGGGTCGTGGCTGCCGGTGGCGAGCACGCCGGCGGTATCGGCGGCGGCGGCCACGCGCACGCACGCGCCCATGTTGCCCAGGTCGCGCGGGTCCTCGAGCACCACGACCGGCGCTGCGCGAGCGTCTGCGAGCACCGCTGAGACGTCCACGACCGGGCGCTCGGCCAGGGCGATCACGCCGGTGGATGGCGCAAGTGGCGCCAGCTGCTCGAACACGCGTGGATCGACCTCGCGTGCGAGCGCGAGCATCGCCTGGCGGACGTCCGGGGCGAGCTCGCCGGCGAGGCGGTCGAGCTCGCCGGCGTCGCGGGTAAGCACCTCGAGCACGTTCGCGCCGAAGCGCAGCGCGTGCTTGAGCGGGTGCAGGCCTTCCAGCACCGCTAGCGCGGGGTCGCGTCGCGCGCGCCCGAAGCGGGGGATCGACGATCCGTCCTGCACCCGCACGATGATCGCACGGGCGCCTACCGGCGGCCGGGGTGGCGGCCGGGAGGGTGGGTCCCAATAAACTACTGTGCGCGCCGCCATGAAGCTCGAGGGGATACACCACATCAGCGCGATCACCGGGGACGCTCGCGGCAACGTCGAGTTCTACACGGGCGTGCTCGGCATGCGCATGGTCAAGCGCACGGTCAACCAGGACGAACCGAACATGTACCACCTGTTCTACGGCGACGAGCACGGCTCGCCGGGGATGGATCTGACGTTCTTCGAGTACCCGGGCGCCGCGCGTGGCATCGCCGGGGCGGGCATGGTGCACCGGATCGTGTGGCGGGTCGCCTCCACCGAGGCGCTGGAGTTCTGGGAGGAGCGTCTGGCGGGACACGGCGTGCGCGCGGAGCTGTCGGGCGGCAGCCTGCTGTTCGCCGACCCGGAGGGCCTCGAGCACGAGCTGGTGCGCAGCACGGTCGAGGACGAGCCGTTGAGCGCGTACGCGCCGGAGATCCCGCGCGAGCTGGCGCTGCAGGGCTTCGAGGGCGTGCGCGCGTACAGCAACGCGCCGGTGCGCAGCGAGCGCCTGCTGGGCGAGGCGCTAGGCTTCACCAGGGGAGAGGGAGAGCACTGGGAGGTGCGGGGCGATCGCCGGGGCAGCTTCTACGCGTATGACCCGGCGCCGCCCGAGATCAACCGCACGCAGGGCGCCGGCACCGTCCATCACGTGGCGTTCGCGTCGGCCATGGAGGACATCGAGGTCTGGCGCGAGCGGGTGCTCGAAGCCGGCGCGCGCCCGACGCCGTTGATCGAACGCTTCTACTTCAAATCGGTGTACTTCGTCGAGCCGAGCGGCGTGCTGTTCGAGCTCGCCACGATCGGCCCGGGCTTCGCCGTCGACGAGGAGGAGGCGCACCTCGGCGAGGGCCTGTCGCTGCCGCCGCCGTTTGAGCCGATGCGCGCGCAGCTGGAAGCGAAGCTCACGCCGCTGCCCTACCCGCCGGTCTGGCGGGCGGGCGGCACGCCGGCCGAGTAGCCGCCGGCCGAGTAGCCGCCGGCCTCAGGCGGCGGCGTGGCGGCGCGTGCGCGGGGAGCACCGCGCGAGCACCGCGCCCCAGTCCGCGTCCTCGATCAGCCCGGGGCGCGTCTGGGTCATGAACTCGCGCAGCACGCGTGCGACTCCGTCGGGGTCTTCGAGGTGGGGGAAGTGGGCCGCGGGCAGCGTCTCGAAGAAGCTGTGCGGGACGGCCTCGTGCGCACGGCGGCCGTGCTCGAGCGGGATCGTGTGGTCGCGCTCGCCCCACACGATCAGCGTGGGGATCGTCTCGAGCAGGTACAGCCGGTCGGTGGCGCTGACGCGCTGGCCGCGCGCGTCGATGACCGAGCGCAGCGTGTGCAGGAAGGCATGGCGAGCGTCGGCGTTCTCCAGCGGGCGCAGCGCCCGGGCAATCGCCTGCAGGTGCACGCCGCCGCCGATCGAGCGCTCGCGCAGCCGCCGCCCGGCCCCCGCCATGGCGGCGAGCAGCCGCGGCTGGATCGTCGCCGATAGCAGCGCCGAGGTGCCGGGCAGCGCGGCGCTGCGCAGCATCGGGCTGACCTCGTGCCCGAGCCCGCCGCTGGAGATCAGCACCAGCCGCTCCACGCGCTGGGGGAACTGGTAGAAGAACTGCATCGCCACGCCGCCGCCGAGCGAGTGCCCGACGATGCTCGCACGGTCGATGCCGATGGCCGCCAGCAGGTCGCGGATGCTGGCCGCGTGCGCCCCCAGCGAGTAGTCCCCGCGGGGTGCCGCCGAGTCGCCGTGCCCGATCAGGTCCGGCGCGACCACCGTGAACTGGTCGGCCAGGTCGAGCGCGACCCGCTGCCAGTGGCTGGAGGAGTTGAGCATGCCGTGGATCAGCACCAGCGGCGGGCCGCTGCCGGCGATCCTGTAGATCACGCGGCGGCCGTGCAGCCCGATCTCCCACTCCTCGAAG